>OGJW01000017.1_pt1 | contig 110635 bp, 84 predicted proteins | sample 1572361 | NCBI WGS metagenome assembly OGJW01 (sample SAMEA2582078, study PRJEB24529) | metagenome | biome: Human gut stool | place: China | collected 2011 | reverse complement strand
GTTTGCAGATATAAAGATTTTCACCTCTTTATTTTTCCAAGTGCAAATATAATAGAAAGGGCAGAAGCTCCTAGCCCAGGGCAACGCCCTGGGTTTTAGAACAATACAAAAAGTCGCCCTGAAAGGGCAAAAGCTTTCAATTTCAAAGCTTTTGCCCTTTCAGGGCGACTTTTTTTTGCCAACATTACCCAGGGCGACTGCCCTGGGCTAGGAGCTTCTGCCCTTTCAGGGCGTACGGGGTTATGGCTGCAGGGTGAAACCTACTACCAGATAAGCTTTCTCTGTGCTAGGGTTAGCAGCTACCTGAGCAAAGACAGGAACAGAGAAGGAATCGGTAATCTTGATATCCTTGGTAGCCTTGACACCTACGTGGGTAACGGCAAAACCGTTGGCATCACCATAGAAGGTAGTGGCAAATGGCACAGCACCGATGCTTGCCTCCCAGTCACAGCCACCCAACTTGAATGGAACGGTAGCCTCGAGATAAGATGAATAAGCACGGTCGCCATCCTTGTTGACTCCATCGTTGCCGGCGAAGTTGGTGTACCAGTTCAAGGCAAGCGGACCGAAGTCATAACCTACATTTGCCTCGAAAACATGAGAAGTTTCGTGAGCCTTGTAAGCGAAATACTTCTCGTTAGGAGAGTTGAACCAGTAATCGGTAACACCGATATGGAAACCACCAGTCTCGTATGCCAAGGTAAGATCAAACTCCTTGGTATCTTCCGGCTGAGAAAGACCTACACTTCCCCAGGCTGTAAGAGACAACCCCTTGTATCCGATACCCAAGGTAGGCTGCAGGGAAACGGCTCCCAAATCCTGACCACGCCAGTAGTACTGGCTAACGATATCAGCACCGATAGAAGTTTCTACCTCGTCCTGCGCCATGGCAGCAGGAGCAAAAGCCATCAAACCGAGTGCCAAGACACCCATCTTCTTCATATCTAAAATCTTCTTCATAATCTCTCTTATTATGTGATACATTTTTGTCTTTTAAAAAGTTTTGGCTGCAAAGGTACTGCAAAAAACCTTGCCTACCAAAACTTTTATCAATAATCTCTCTCGTCAATATATGAAAGTACTTTAGTTGTAGCAACTCTCACCATGCTCGTAGATATCGAGACCTTCCTCCTCGATTCGCTTGTCAACACGGAGACCAGCAATCTTCTTGATACCCCAGAAGAGGATGATACCTGCCAGGAGACCAATGATAGCTGAGCCCAATGGACTAACCCAAAAACCAGTGTGGATGAAGCCTCACCAGACTATCATACCACACTGGTAGAATCATTAATTAACGTAAATCGAACTGAACTATACCGGGTGAACGAAGACCAGGCTTCAATTCACCGCCAATATAATATAATGTATGTTTTCGCATTGCCACTTGGGCACCCGCTCTAGCCAGTAGAGGGGTTTGGTGGGAAAGAATTTCCCAGCGTTCAGTTTTCAGTTGATATGTCAAAGGACAACCGTTGAACTGATACCACGAAATGTCCTTCTTCAAATAATCAGCTTGTGCCACCTTGGAATAGGTTCCGCTGATGGCATCCCAGAAGATATCACGGTTCACGCCTCCAGCGCAGATAATCTGGGCTTCACCGTCGGGACTCACAGCCAGCATGGCAGTAGCGCCCGTCAAGGTGAGTTCCTTGCCTTCGCCATTACGGGGTGCCGGAAGCGGATTCCAGCATTTGCCCTGGAGAAGATAACGCAATCCCGATGTGGCAACGATACTTGACTTGCCATTCTGATAGAATCCGCCCCAGACATAGAGTTTGCCATCATAGGCAGCGCAGACCGGTTGAACTCTCGGTTCGCCAATCATTTCCGTTTCTCTATTCCATTCCAGATTCTTTCCGAGTTCACAGGTGAGAACGGAAGCGGAAGGATGACCATCCTGATTGCCCCCCACAACAAACAGGCGATTGTCCATCAGACAGACACCCATGTTATCTACCGTACAAGGCAAGGCTGGCAAGGATTTCAATATCGGTTTGCCACTCTTCTTGTCCAAGTGGATACTCAAGACAGTTTTCAGACTATGTTCGGTATTGCATCCACCAACCAAAACCAGGCTATCACCAGAGGTTACTACTCCACCATAAGCCGCAGGTTCAGGCAAGCGGCCTATCATCTCCCAATGTAAGGTTTCCCCGTTGCCTGTCACTTTCGCTGCATAGATGCCCGAATAGTACTTCTTCTTTCCAGGTTCAGGGAAATTGCAGCCACCAGCCACTATCAGGTAGTCACCGATGAATCCTGAATAACAAGCAGAGACACCAAGCTCATAGCCAGCCTCACCAGAAGGGAAGCCAGACAGGGACTTGATGCCCGCTTTGATTTCTCCCCGGAATGTAGATGCCGGCAAACCTTCCTGGTTCACCAGATTGGCACGTGTGAAAGGCTGCCATGCATATCTTACAAATCTCGGCGCCTTGAGCTCTGGAGAAGTGAGTCGGACCTTGTTTCCCTCAATCTTCACCTGGGCAGGATAGAAGAGACCCTCTTCCTCTGCCATCTCGAAGCAGGATGGAGCCTTGCCGTCGGAAGTACGGAGGCCATCGCCATAGGTAAATGATACCACCAGCGATTCACCCACTCTTACCACCTTATTATATATAGGACCTGATGGGGTTACGCCATGACCATAGGTCTGGTTCAAAGCCCAGCGCCCCAGACGCTCACCTACTGGCTGCTTGTTCGTAGGATGCACATCGAGCGAATCTCCCTGATCGGAAGACACCGCCATTCCGGTATTCGGGATGGATTTCATCAATCGGAGCTGACTGTCACGGAACCAGGTCCAGGAAGGACGGTTCAGGCTAGACAACTGTACGAAATAGAAAGGCATCTCAGGATTCTTCCAATTGATTCTCCAACTATCTACCAATAGATGGAAGAGTTTTTCGTGAGCATCCATATTGTGGGCATTCGATTCACCCTGATACCAGATCACTCCCTTGATAGGATACTGCTGCAAAGGCAGGATACCACTCTCGTAGAGATAACATGGCTCGTATGGATGACGACCGAGATGAGTAGCATCGTGGGTGAGATTCCTGGCAGCCCTGCCTCTTACCCAATCCTGGATAAAGTCATTGTGCAACCAGTCTCTCAAGATAGCCGGAAACTGGGTTTCCAAGGTATTTCTATCTACCCAGGCTTCCGTCGGAGCACCGCCGATGGCATTGCATATCAATCCCACAGGCACCTTCAGACTATCCCGCAACATCTTACCATAATAATAAGCTACGGCAGAGAACTGGGCTGCAGTTTCCGGAGAAACCTTCTTCCAGGTAGTAGGCTTGAAATACTGCAGATGATTCAGGGAATCCAGACAGGATGCCGGCCAAGCCACATCGTATGTCTCCCATCTTCCCTTCATATCGAAAAGCCGGAAATCAGGGTCATCAGCCTGAGCGATGTCTTTCTTGCCGGTAACAGCCTGATTCAATCGGAATGCCATATTCGACTGTCCCGAACACAACCAGACCTCACCTACAGCCACATGGCGGAACTCTTTCTTCTGCTTGCCAGCCTGAATGGTGAGCGTATAGTCGGTGCCCACTGGCAGCGGCTGCAGCACTACGCTCCATTCGCCACGGTTGTTGGCTACAGTAGAAGCCTTCTGTCCGGCAATGCTCACCGTTACCTGGTCGCCCGTGTTGGCGATGCCATGGATATCGAGCGGCACATTGCGCTGCAAAACCATATCATCCGTATAGAGACCGGAGAGTTGCAATCCACCATAATTTCCGGTAATACCGCCATAAACGGTTTTCGCCAGGATGCCGGCACCTTCCGCATTCGGATGGATGGCATCCGGCAACAGATTAGGATAAGGATAGAGAGGAGCATGGAAATCAATCACTTCCGCTCCGCTCACCTTTGCTACCACCTGGATAGCCTCCTGTATTTCATCATGCCACTGCTTGGTGCCCGAGATAAAACGGGGATGGCGGTGGGCAATCGGAGTCATTCGAGCCAGAATAAAACGTACCTTCGGATTCACGGAACGCAGAGAGTCCATCAGGGAAAGATAATCTTTCACGAACTCATCACGATAGTTAGGCCAGTTTCTTGGGTCCGTATCATTGATACCCAAATGGATGACAACAATATCGCCCTTGAACGCCATTGCCTGTCTGTACTCTTCCTGCTGCATGTACGGACGGTGTCCATGCCTCAACAGGGTAGCACCCGGCTTACCGAAGTTACCTACCAGGTACTTGTCGCCCAACATCTTCTGAAGTTGTACAGGATAAGAGAAATGTTCTCTATCCTGGATACCTGTACCATAGGTAATACTGTTACCAACACAAGCCACCTTTACTTTTGGGGCAGCTTTTTTCTTTGGGGCTGCATTTACAGTCTGGAGCCCCATCGAGAGTGCCGACAGCACAATCGCAGCCAACACTCTACTAGGAAACTTTAACTTACCATACAACATATATATACCTATCTTATAATACTTTTCTGAAGTTTCGCATGTGGTTCAAGTACGGGCTGAAGGCCCAAAAGCTCCTAGCCCTTTGATAATTAGTTAATATTATTTATATCTGTTGTTCGTTATCTGCTCAATGCCTAACTTATAGAATCGGATGTCGTAGTAATCATCCGTCTGGGTTTTAGGATTTCTGAATGCATTCTCTTCCAGGAGGAAATAGATGCTGCCATCCTTGCCCTGAACCATGGTTGAGTAAGCCGATGTTGTGTTACTCAACTGATAGCAGCCTTCCCAGTTCTTGGCGATAGCCTCTGGAGTGGCATAATCAGCAGGAGTCTCCAATGCCTTGTAGTAGATACCTACGTTGTTACGGCCTGGACCTACCGGAACACTCTGCAGCAACAGCTTCACCTTCTTGCCGTTCTTCTTGGCATCCACCATGAGAACCTCGCCATTGCAAGAGTTCTTATGGGCAGCAACACCCATATTCTTGGCATCAGAAGCTATTACCTTGCCCCAAGAGCCTGTGGCAGTCTTCTTATCCTCATAAGTATAGATGTTGATGTGGCGTCCGCCCATCGCACGACTGCTGAGCAATACATTGCCGTCTGGCAACTCTTCAACCTTAGCCTCATCTCCGTGAGGAGCAGCCTCAGCTACATTCTTGCCCAATACCTTCCAGTTCTGACCGAAGTCATCGCTATAGAGAATGCGGTTACCGCTGCGGGTACACAATACAGTATAGATACGATAGTACTTGCCTACCTTAATCTGCTTACTCTGGCAGATTCTACCACTGGTAAAGAAGGCTGATTCCACTTCTGGCATGAGGTCGTAAATCTGCTTGGTTACTTCCTCACCATACCATGTCTTACCTTCGTCGTCACTGTAGTATCTACCCATCATCAGGAGATTACCACGCTTAGACTCCCAGTAGCCGATACCGCCCGATGCACACATCAGGAGGATTCTGCCGCTCTTATTATCTACCACGACAGCCGCATCGCCATGGGCGCAGTCGAAACTGGTAGCAATACCGTTTCCACCCTTTGCCACCATCTGCTCAGGAGAACTCCAGGTAGCACCCTTGTCCATACTGGTCTTCATCACGATGTCGAGATGACGGCCGCCACCAATATCCTTATTGTGATAACGATGATCGGTAAACGCAATCAACTTACCCGACTTACACTCAACGATGGCAGGAATACGATACTGCGCGTCCTTGTTAGAGAAGACAGTGATGCCGCCCTGTCTGTTAACAACCTGTGTCTCTGCAGCCACAGCCGGGATAGCAACAGCAACCTGTACTGTAGATAGCAAGGAAATACCCATTGTAGCGAGGCACAATGCCTTGCCTATGTTTGCTGAAAAAATCATATTTCTCATTTTTTGTTCATTTATACTTCCTTGTTCAAAATCTCCTGGCACAAAGTATATGCCTTGATCATCATTCTAGGAATGTGGAACGGACCCTTGAAGAGATTGCCCTTTGCCGGCTGTGCCACGGTTCCGTCTCTGTGAAGATAGCCATACCACTCGCCGAACTCGGCATCTGGGAAGTGGGCGTAGGTCCACTCGCTGATGCGCTGGTGCTTGTAGATATACTCGTCATCACCCGTAGCCAGGTAAGCATAGAGAGAAGCGATGATGGTTTCGGTCTGTGGCCACCAGAACTTCATATCCTGTGAATAATCCTGCGCAGGAAGATTCCGGCAGTCTCTGAAGTTGATGATGCCGCCATACTGCTTGTCCCATCCCCAGTCCCAAGACCAGTCGAAGATCTGCAGTGCCATATCGGTTATCTCCTTGTCCCAACCTCTCAGCTTTGCCTCTTCCATGATGAACCATGAAGTCTCGATGCAATGGCCTGGGTTGATGGTGCGACCCATACAGGTATCCACAAATTCACCGTTCATGCCCACGGTCTCCAGCAGACACTTGAACTCTGGGTGGATGAAGTACTTCTTCAGCTTGGCGATTGACTCATCAATCTGCTCGGTGAGCTTAGGGTCGTTGATAACCTTGCGGATGCATGAACCCACGTTGATGAGAATCATGATGATGCTGTGGCTCTGCAATTGCACTGATTCCTCGAACTTAGGAGCCAGGATGCCCGGAGTGGTGAGGAAGCGCTGGGTGTCCTTGAAAATCTGCAGGGCACGCTCGGCATACTTCTGGTCGCCTGTAGCCAGGGCATATTCTGACATCGCAATGGCAGCGAAGGTTTCAGAGAACACGTAGCGGCGCATGCGCAATGGCTTGCCCTCAGCTGTGACAGAAAAATACATTCTTCCGTTCTCGTCGAAACAATGGTTCTCGATGAAGTCGAGCGTACTCTTCGCTGCTTCCAACCACAATGGATTCTTCTCTACATTATTATATGCATAGGAGCAGATGAAGGCAAATCGCCCCTGGAACCATACCGACTTGGTGGAGTCTATCAGACTTCCGTCTCTATCCACACAGGTATAGACGCCACCGTTCACCTTGTCCCATCCATGCTCCATCCAGAAAGGCATGATGTTCTCTGTCAGATCAGTCTTATAGGATTCAGCCCACTGCTTAATATATTCTTTTATATTCATTCTTACTGGTTCTAGTGGATTTTACTTAAAACTGATTGCAACGCTCGAAGAAGTTGATTGCCTCCAACTCTTTCTTCATTGCCTGCTCCTCCTCATCGGTCATGTTGCGGAATGGAGTACGGTTTGGACCCAGATCGAAGCCCATCAACTTCATGATACGCTTACCGCCAACGATGTTACCACGGTAGTGGCAGATGACGTTGATAACCTCCTGAGCAAAGTTCTGCTTCTCACGGGCTGTCTCGATGTCGCCGTTCTTCCAAGCCTCGATGATGCCTACCAACTCCTTACCGTTGTAGTTGGTTGTACCACCGATACCACCCTGCGCACCTCCCTGAGCCAGGCTAGGGAGAATAGTCTCATCCTGACCATGGAGCATATCGTACTTACCGTTCTTGTAGAGACGGCACTGGTTGTACTCATACAGGCTCTCAAAGGTATATTTGATACCAGCGAAGTTAGGAATGCGTCCATCTACAGCCTTCAACAGATCGAGCATTGGCAGGTAAGCACCATTGAATGCAGGAATATGATAGTAGTAGAAAGGAAGCTCAGGAGCAGCAGAAGCAATCTCCTCGCAATACTTCACCAGTTCCTCGATGCGGCCGATATGTGGGAATGGAGGAGCCATTGAACCGATGCCCCAAACACCCAACTTCTGCGCGTGCTCAGCCAAGCGACGGCTCTCACGGAGACAGCAGCTGCCTACATGAACGATAATCTTGAAGTCCTTTGGAGCTACGGCTACCCATCTCTCAGCAAGGAGCATTCTCTCCTCGGTGGTCAACATATAGCCCTCGCCTGATGAACCATTGATAAACACACCCTTCAGACCGTTCTTCTGAAGCATCTTGGCATAAGCCTCGATAGGTTCCAAGTTCACATCACCGTTAGCATAAAAAGGAGTAAACGGTGCATCGATAAGTCCAATGATCTTTTCCATAATTATATATATATAAATTAGTTAAATTTTCTTTGTTACTATTTATTATTCTAAGTTATCAGTCTTTGGTTTCAAGCAAACCAGCTGAAGTGTCAACGCTGCGATAACCACCACGCCCAATACGGCAAAGGCCAAGCCCAGATTACCGCCATCAGAGAACTTACCCATTATCTGGGTAACCATGGCTCCGGCAAATACGCCCACCATATTCATGATACCGTATGCTGTTGCCCTATATTTTGCCGAGATAATCTGGCAGAGGATTGGCATATTGTTGGCATCAAACATACCGTAACCGATACCGAAGAGCAAGCCAGCTCCCACTACTGCTACCACACTGTGGCCGAAGCCCAGGAGGAAGAGAGCAGGAATCGTCATTCCCAGACCGATGGCACTGGTATAAACGCGGCCACGGATGTTCCTATGAACCCATTTATCGGAAAGTACACCACCGAAGAGGACACCAAACAAAGAAGAAACTGCAATGGTGATAGTTGACATCGGACCAGCCTCAGACATAGGTACACCCAGATTCTCAGCAAACAAGGTTGGAAGCCAGTTCTTGGTAGCCCAACCTGGAAGAGAAGGAACTGCGAAATAGAAGAGAATCACCCAGAATGCCCAAGTAGAAAGCACAACTGATAAGCCTTGGAACAATCCGCCCTTCGCAGGTTTTTCCTTCTGAGCCACAGCCACATTCGCAGTATTCTTGTCTTTATCGTGCAACAACAGAAGCAATACGACAGAATAAGCGATTCCGAGAATACCGAACCAGCGGAAAGCGGTGTGCCAGGAGAAGGCTGCTGCCACGGTAGCACCAAATCCTCCGATAGCCTGCCCTACATACAAACCGGTCATGTGAACACCGACAGCCAGAGATCTTGACTTTCCTTCATGCCAGTCGGCAATGAGAGACAAGGCAGAAGGGATGTAAAGCGCCTCGCTGATACCCATCAACGCTCTCAACATGTAAAGCTGATCAAAACTGGAAGCATATCCCATCAGATAGGTCACCAGAGACCAGACAAAGAGACTGCCTACTACTAATTTCTTTCGACTGATCCTATCTGCTACGATACCGGCAAATGGACTCACAATACCATAGATCCAAAGGAAGACTGCCATCAAAGCGCCAAAGGCTTCAGCTTGCTGTAATTCCACGATGTCAACCTTCATAGCGGCCTGCATGGTGGAAAGCATCTGACGATCCATATAGTTGAGAAGAGCAACCACCCACAGGAGCGCTACAACTAACCAGGGATAAAACTTTTTATTTTTCATTTCGATTGTTAGTTTTGTTATTCGGGTGCAAATTTACTACTTATTTTAATGCCAACCAAATTTTAATGAATCATTTTTCGTTATTCAAGTTAATTAAATTAGTTTATTTATTTGTTCTTACGTTTTATATCTATACACCTTATTATATATATAAAAGAATCTCTTCTGAGCTGTTTGAGCAACCAGTATTTTAAAAAACTAAAAATCATAGGTTCAAACAGTTAAATCATTCCCCGAAAATGGGGAAAAACAAAGTTTATTCTAATAATTTAGATTAATTAACTCGCAAACATTAAAAAAACGGATTTATTTATTTATCTTTGCAGCGTAAAAACTTAAACAAGAAATATCTGTATGGCAAAAAGCATCATACCTCACACTAAATGGTCTGCCTCTAAGACAGCACTTTTGAACTTGCTCATAGAACATGGAGGGCAAACTATCGCCGAACTATCCAGTAGTTTGGGGGTAAGCGTACCATATACTACCAAGACTCTGAACGAACTCATTGAGGATGGCTTGATTGAAGTAATTGGCAAGAAAGACAATTACTCGAAGAGAGCGCCAAAGATTTACGACCTCATCGCAACATCCGGATATTTCCTCGGCATAGATACAGGAAAGCAAAATCTCACCTTCGGCATCTGTGATTTTTGTGGTAACATAGTGGCAGAACCTGAACTGATACACTTTGACTACCAGGACACCCCGGAATGCTTCGACCGTTTCATCAACCTCATCAACGAATACATCCAGAGATCAGGCATCGCAAGAAGCCAGATCAAGAAGGCTTGCATGAGTATCGGTGGACGAGTGAACCCGGAAACAGGTTGTGCCTATAATTACTTCACCTGCACGACAATGCCGCTGGCAGAAGCGCTGACCGAAAGACTCGACCTGCCTTTCTGCATCGACAACGATACCCGCTGCATGACTTACGGTGAATATCTGAAAGGAGTCTGCAAGGGATTGAAAAACATCATCTTCGTAAACGTCAGCTGGGGCATCGGCATCGGTATCATCTTCGACGGCAAGCTCTATCTCGGAAAATCAGGCTTCTCGGGTGAAATCGGACACATGCACATCTATAATAATGACATCATCTGCCATTGTGGAAAAACAGGTTGCATGGAAACGGAAACATCAGGCTCGGCATTGCTGCGCAAGATGAAAGAGGCTCTGGAAAACGGTGGAACATCCGTGCTGTCCGACAAGGTGAAGAACCTGCATCAGGAACTCACCCTGCAGGATATCCTCGATGCCATCAAAAAAGAGGATGTGCTCAGCATCGAGACCCTACAGAAGGTGGCGGTAGAACTGGGAACCAATCTCGCCGGCATCATCAACATCTTCAATCCGGAGATGCTGGTCATCGGAGGAGACCTCTCGGTAACAGGTGCTTATCTTACCCAACCTATCTGCATGGGCATCAAAAAATTCTCGCTCAATATGGTGAACGAGGATTCGCAGGTTGCCACCTCTACCCTGAAAGAGCATGCAGGACTGATTGGAGCCTGCCTTATGGCAAGAAGCAAGTACTTGAACAATTAATAGATTAAGAATACATTATTAATATATAAGAATACATTAACTAAATAAACATATATCAACTATGCGTGTAATTATCGAAAAGAATTACGATGAGTTGGCTCGCTGGGCAGCTCGTCACGTTGTGGAGACCATCAAAGCTTTCCAACCAACAGCAGAGAAACCATTCGTTCTGGGTTTGCCAACAGGTTCATCACCTATTGGTATGTATGCAGAAATCGTAAAGGCTGTCAAGGCTGGTGAGGTTTCTTTCAAGCATGTACTCACTTTCAACATGGACGAATACGTAGGTTTGCCAGAGGCTCATCCAGAGAGCTATCATTCATTCATGGCTCACAACCTCTTCGACCACATCGATTGCCCTAAGGAGAACATCCACATTCTCAATGGTAACGCTGAGGATCTCGAGGCAGAGTGCGCTCACTACGAGGAGATGATTGCAGAAGCAGGTGGTATCGACCTCTTCATCGGTGGTATCGGCCCTGATGGTCACATTGCTTTCAATGAGCCATTCTCTTCTCTCAACTCCCGTACTCGTGTGAAGACTTTGACTACTGATACCCGCATCGCTAACTCCCGTTTCTTCGGTGGCGATATGAACGCAGTACCAGCTACAGCCCTCACAGTAGGTGTTGGTACCGTTATGGCAGCTAGAGAGGTGATGATTCTCTGCAATGGTCACAACAAGGCTCGTGCCCTTCAGGCAGCTATCGAAGGCCCTGTTACTCAGGCTTGGACTATCAGTGCACTGCAGACTCACCAGCACGGTATCATCGTTTGCGATGAGAGCGCTACAGATGAGTTGAAGGTAAGCACCTACAAGTACTTCAAGGACATCGAGAAAGACAACTTGTAAAAAAAAAACAAAGTAATAACTATAAAGACAAGAAACTATGAGACTAAATCTTAGTTCAGAAATTGTACTCAATAAGGTACCATTGGCATACTACAAACCAAAGACTACAGTAGAGTACTCAGAGATCTCCAGAATGGAGAAAATTCACACCGACATCTTCGCCTCTTCCATGGAGGGTGCAGCTCACGTAGCTGACCAAGTAGAGAAGGAAATCAAGGCAGCTCAGCACGAGGGCAGATATTACGTGATGGCATTGGGCACAGGCTTGTCGCTCACACCTATCTACAAGGAATTGCAGAGAAGATGCGAGGCTAAGCAGCTCAGTTTCAGAAACGTGGTAGTATTCAATGCTTACGAGTACTATCCAGTACAGAAGGAAAGTTCTCTGAAGAGCATCAACCAGTTGAAGGAGCGTTTCCTCGACCATGTTGACATCGATCCACAGAACATCTTCACATTGGATGGCAGTGTGGCACAGGACGCAGTGCAGGATACCTGTCACCTCTACGAGAAGCGCATCAAGACCTTCGGCGGTCTCGACATCGCTCTCCTCGGTATCGGAAGAATGGGTAATATCGCTGCCAACGAGCCAGGCTCTGGTATCCAGTCTATCACCCGTCTGATCCTCATCGGCAATACTTCCCGCGAGGAAATGGAGAACAGCTTCGGCACCAACGAGCAGGTTCCTCCTTGCTCTCTCACCATGGGTATCGCTACCCTGCTCTCTGCCAAGAGTGTTTACCTCACAGCATGGGGCGACGAGAAGGCTGAAATCATGCAGAAGGTAGTAGAAGGAAACATCACTGACACATTGCCAGCCAGCTTCCTCCAGACTCATCCTAATGCAAACGTAATTCTCGACCTGAGCGCTGCTTCTCACCTGACACGTATCAAGCATCCTTGGCTCGTAACAAACTGCGAGTGGACAGACAAGCTGGTACGCAGTGCATTGGTATGGCTCTGCCAGAAGTTGCACAAGCCTATCCTGAAGTTGACCAACAAGGACTACAACGAGAATGGTTTGAGTGAGCTCTTGGCTCTCTACGGCTCTGCATACAATGCAAACATCAAGATCTTCAACGACTTGCAGCATACTATCACAGGCTGGCCAGGCGGTAAGCCAAACGCTGACGATACCTATCGTCCAGAGCGTGCGAAACCATTCCCTAAGAGAGTGATCGTATTCTCTCCACATCCAGACGATGACGTGATCTCTATGGGTGGTACTATCCGCCGATTGGTACAGCAGAAGCACGAGGTACATGTAGCTTACGAGACATCCGGCAACATCGCTGTAGGCGACGAGGAGGTTACAAGATTCATGCACTTCATCAATGGTTTCAACCAGATCTTCGCAGATTCCAAGGATAGCGTGATTTCTAAGAAATACCAGGAAATCAAGGAGTTCTTCGCACACAAGAAGGAGAGCGACTTCGATACCCGTGACATTCTGACCATCAAGGGTTTGATTCGTCGTGGCGAGGCTCGTACTGCTTGTACATTCAACGAGATTCCTCTGAACCGCGTTCACTTCCTCGACTTGCCATTCTATGAGAGCGGTAAGATTGAGAAGTTGCCTATGACAGAGAAGGACGTTGAGATCGTTAGAGCATTGCTGCAGGAGGTGAAGCCTCATCAGATTTATGTTGCTGGTGACTTGGCTGACCCACACGGAACTCACAAGAAGTGTACCGACGCTGTTCTCGCAGCCATCGACGAGGAGAAGAAGGCTGGCGCAGAGTGGTTGAAGGACTGCCGCATCTGGATGTACCGTGGCGCTTGGGCAGAATGGGAGATTGAGAACATCGAGATGTGTGTTCCATTGAGCCCTGAGGAGTTGAGAGCAAAGCGTAACTCTATCCTCAAGCACCAGTCACAGATGGAGAGTGCTCCATTCCTGGGTAACGATGAGCGCCTCTTCTGGCAGCGTGCAGAAGACCGCAACCGTGGCACCGCCCAGCTCTATGATGAGTTAGGTCTGGCTTGCTACGAGGCTATGGAAGCATTTGTGGAGTACATTCCACTCTAAGCCTTCCATCGGCATACTCAAGTTGATATATAATAATATAGATCTTCATTCATACTCTAACCTATATCAACTATTCATTTGACAAAACTAATTGTACGAGAATAATTAGTTTGTGCCCTTCTGCCGAAAGACAGGAGGGCATTTTTTATAAAAAAGGTGTGTCATGGACTTATGACACACCTTTTTTATTTCAAAATTTTAAAGTTTTAGAACTTAATCCAGGTCAGCTTCTTCCATATTCCCTCGAAAGGACCATGGGAATGGTACTTGAGCCAGAGGTTGGAGAAGAGGCATTGTACTACCACCATGGCGATGCCCACAAAGAAGGCATAGGTGATGCCGAGCTTCGTCTGAAGATTGAAGCCATAATAGGCAAACAGTCCGCAACCGATGATAGACTGGAGGAAATAGTTGGTCAAACTCATCTTGCCAAACTGGCGCAGAAACGACAATCCCTTTCTGAACCATTCCTTACCATACCACAACAGGACGAATCCTGATACTACAAATGAGAGGATGAAGAAGTTGTAGATAGGATAAAGCCAATTGTTCCATGTTTCCATGTGGCGCACATCAGCGATGCCTCCCACAATCAATACCAGGATGGAAACCGCCAACACCTTCTTCCACAAAGCCAGGTTGTTGTTCTCATTGTAGAACCAACGCTTTCTGCCCACCAGCATTCCGAGTATGAAGAGGCAGATAGTCTGCGTATGTCTTCCCTTCATCATGCACCAGTAATAAGTAGCCACCTGTCCGTATCGCAGGTTGCCATAGGCATTCTCCAGGAAACTGCCGTGCTGATGACCATTATACATATTTCCATACACCTCTCTCAACGACGACGCATCTACCTGCCATCCCGAAATGAGGGAATAGATTTCTATCGGTTGGATAAAGAGGAAGGCAACCACCCACCAGAGCCATTTGGTAGGAAGATAGCTCAGAGGGATGAGAACCAGTCCATAGATGGCATAGGAGAAGAGGATGTCGCCATCGAAGAAGGCGGTGTTCACGATACCGAGCATTGCCAGGAGGAACATTCGCCAGGCGAATCTACCCGAAAAGCAATTTCCACGCTGCTGCTGATTATCATTCATGATAAAGAAGCTCAATCCGAAGAGCAGGGCAAAGATACCATACATCTTTCCCGACAGCAGCAAAGCCAGCACATCTGCCATCCAATCATCACACCCCAGCGTATAAGCATGCGCTATGCTTCCATCGTACATATTAAAATGCTCCACGGAGTGATAGAGAATAATACCTGCTACGGCCAATCCTCGCAAGGCATCAGCCACGTCAATACGACTGTTTTTCAGTCCTAATGTCTTGTAAAAATTCATTTTGATATTGTATGTTAGTTATTATGAGTTGGCAAAGGTATAACATTTTATTGGAAAAAGCGAATTATCCTCAATGTATAACAAATATTAAGTTTTAATAGAAAAAGAGAAAAAGTCTGCCTTTTCCTTGGTTATTCATTAGAAAAAGTGTATCTTTGTTCCGTTATTCATTAGAAAAAGTGTGAAAAACTTCCATGTATTCGTCAGAAAAAGTGTGAGAATCTACAGATATTCGTCAGAAAAAATGTGAAGTTTATACGATTATTCATCATAAAAAGTGTAAATCATGGAAAGAAGCATCTATAATAAACTCGTTGAATGGAAGAACAAGCGAAATCATAAACCTCTGATTCTCAACGGAGCAAGACAAGTAGGCAAGACCTATATCCTGCAAGAATTCGGAAAAAGAGAATATAAAAAGCTTGCATTCTTCAGTCTCGACAGAAATCAGAAGGCAGCAGAAGTGTTTGAAAAAGGAGGCACAACTGCTGATATACTGATGGCACTCTCCGCCATCAGCCAGGTAGATATTACCCCCAACGATACCCTTATGGTACTCGATGAGATACAGGATTGTCCCAAAGCATTAGAAGCTTTAAAGTTCTTTTGCGAGGATGCTCCTGATATTCATATCATCGTGGCAGGATCCCTGTTGGGAATATCACTCCATAGCGGGGTGTCATATCCAGTAGGAAAAGTAGAAGAGCTGCGCCTCTACCCGATGAACTTCATCGAATTCCTCGATGCCATGGGAAAAGCAAAACTGGCAAGCATCTTGAAAGAAGGAAATTGGAACGTCATCAATTTACTGGAAACAGAATTGATCAGCCTGCTGCGACAATATTATTATGTAGGAGGAATGCCAGCCGCCGTACTCGCCCATGTAGAGCAGAAGGGACTGCAGGAAGTCCGTTCCATTCAAAAGCAGATTATACAAGACTATCGCCGAGATTTCTCGAAGCACGCACCAGATAGAGAAGTGCCTCGCATTAATATGGTGTGGGACAGTATCCCTGCCCAACTTGCCAAAGAGAACAAGAAGTTTATCTATGGAGCCGTGAAGAAAAGTGCCAGAGCCGCAGATTTCGAACTGGCCATCCAATGGCTGATAGATGCAGGACTGGCATATAAGGTTCAGAGAGTCAATACCCCACGCCTCCCTTTCAAATTCTATGAAGACCTGAACGCCTTCAAACTCTTCATGCTCGATGTGGGACTGATGGGAGCGATGGCAGAGACTTCAGCAGAATCGATGTTGGTAGGAGATGGCATTTTCTCTGAATATAAAGGAGCCTTCACGGAATTATATGTCTTCACCCAGTTGAAGAGCCAGGATATTTCATTATACTATCATGCTGTGGATAACTCCACAATAGAGATTGATTTCTTAGCCCAATGGCACGACCGGGTTATACCGATTGAAGTAAAGGCAGAGGTGAACGTCAAGGCCAAATCTCTCAGAACATTCATCACCAACAATCCGGAACTGAAGGGACTCCGCTACTCCATGCTTCCCTATAAGGATCAAGATTGGATGATCAATGTTCCGCTCTATGCATGCCTGACACCATTTGATAAATTACCTAGTATTATTTGACAAATCAGCCTAATGGCATTTAATAAAAGCTTCAATTCTGACATTTCCGTCAGAATCGAAGCTCAAGCCAATCATCGAACTTCACGTTCTGGAAGGTATGGATACCCAGATTCTCGGCAGCCTCACAGTTTTCCTTCAGGTCATCAATGAAGAGGGTTTCGTCGGGATGGATGTTCGCCTGCCTGATTACCTCCTCATAGATGCGGGCATTAGGCTTAGCCAGATGCATTCTCTGAGAGAGGAAGCACTGCTCGAAATAATCCTCTACCCCATGGTTCTGATAAGGGAAGAGATGCTCCACGCAATAATCCCAGTGAATATCAATGGTATTACTCAGGAGGAAGAGGCGATAGCCAGCCTTCTTCAACTGCAGGAGTCGCTCCTTCTTCTCATCAGGAATCTCCACCAGCATCTTGTTGGCAGCATCAATGATTTCTTCATTCGTTACATCAGTCCCTGTCAACTTACGGGCTGCTTCACAGAATTCTTCGGTGGTAATCATTCCCACACCCAGCTTGCTCATCAGCTTCATCCCTTCACTCTGAGGATTCGTATCAACCAACTCCCCCATTCCTATCGCCTTGAAAGCCCCGATGCATCCTTCCGGATTGAGCTTCACCAAGACATTACCTAAATCGAATATGATATTCTTGTATTGCATAATCTATATCTTATTTTGAATCACACTTTTAATCTTTAATCAGATACTTACTGCAAAAATACTGTAAATTTGGGAGAGAACAAATGATTTAGGGAAGGAATTTCAGGAATATAACATTTATTAGTAAAAGAGGTTCTTCCCCATCATCCCTATGTAAACAATATTCCTAAGAAAGGAAATCAGGCAAAAACACCCGAAAAATGGGGAAAGAAGAGATTGAGAATTTTTCCTTAAGGGTTTTTATTTTTTTCCTTAAGGGAAATTTGTATATCCACAAATAATATCGTATCTTTGCAATCGGGTTTCAAGCCCTATCCCAAAAGAGGATCACATTAAAAAATCAAACTATATAAAAAACGTCATGAAAAGATTATCAGTTATCGTCTGCCTCTTTATGTTCGCCCTGATGCCTCTGTTGGCACAGGTGAAGCAGACCGTTGCCGTGCTCGGCGACTCGTATTCAACTTTCGAAGGTTTCATCCCAAAGGGATATGCCACCTGGTACACCACGGCGGTTCAAAAAGCAACCGATGTCAACAAGGTGGAGCAAACCTGGTGGTGGCAGGTTATCAAGGAAGGTGGTTACAAGATGGGCAACATCAATTCCTATTCCGGTTCCACCATCTGCAACACCGGCTACCGCGATGAGGATTACAGCGACCGTTCATTCATCAACCGCACTACCCTGCTAGGCAATCCGGACATCATCTTGATTTGCGGCGGAACGAACGACAGTTGGGCGAATGCCCCTATCGGCAATTACCAGTACAGCAACTGGAAGCGTGCCGACCTCTACTGTTTCCGTCCAGCCCTGGCGAAGTTGCTTTCCGATCTCCGTCAGCGCCATCCGAATGTAGATATCTACTTCATTCTGAACTCAGAGCTGAAGGATGAAATCAACGAGTCAGTAAAAAAGATCTGCAAGACCTATCAGGTTCCGGTCATCGCCCTTCATGACATAGACAAGAAGAACGGTCACCCAACTATCAAGGGAATGAGAAGCCTTGCCGACCAGGTTCTGAAGGTGATAAAGAAATAAAATTACCGCCACATAACCTTCCAAACAATGGATATAAAACTAGATCAACATAAAGTCACCTTCTGAAATAGCTTCTCAAAAACAATAATTCAAATTTCATTCTCCTTTCACAATCAACAGAGTTTGCTCATAGTCAACCACTTAAGTGTGAAAGGAGAATTCTCTAAAACAACAATAACAATCAGCAGGAAGGACTATTAATATAAGGAGAAGGCAACTTAGTCTAAAGGAGAAAGCTACTATCACAAAAGGAATAGAGAAGGCTTCTTTATATCGGATGACCCGGGTCATCCATATAGATGACGGGAGTGAGCCATATAGATGACCCGAGTCATCCATATAGACGAACTTAGTCATCCAGCCGATAAATCGTCCCTTTTCGCCTGCCAATATCTATCCCTCATCCTTCTGGTTACTATGCTTCATCCCAACATTCATAACAAAGACACCCACTATTCATTATCAAGACGCTCACAATTCCCTATCGGAGCAAGGCACATCGCCATATTTAAGCTTAGCCATCAATTACCATTTCAAAATAAAGAGATTTTTCCTTTCACACTTAACTCTCTCGTTTTCAACACAATCCACATTCTGTGAAAGGAGATACCACTAATGCTGCTTTATCTTTTCATTCGAAGATAAAGCTATTTAGGGCACAACGGCATAGGGGCATAGATGTCAAGTTCTTCCTGTTTAGACTTACTAATTAAAACGTTCATTTCAAATGCTAGCGGCAAAAATACCGCAACGCACCATTTGCGAGCAACTAAATATGATACGTGGTGTACTTAACCGGTACAAGACCTTAGCGGATTCCCAAGGTTTGTCCTATGGCGTGATAGGCCGCATGAATGACGGGGAAATAGAATTTTTCCTCCAGTTGTCCAAACCCACAGCAGCCCCATCCTCCCAACGTCAGGTGCTGGACGGGCTGTTGCCTGAATATGTGTCAGACTTGTCGCATAACCGCTACCTCACCATTCAAGCCCTGCACGAATCATCCAAGAAAGAGCATCCCGACGGATATGGATACACCCAGTTCAAGAAGTCAATCCGTGAGTATCAGTACTCACACAACCTCAGTTTCCATAACACCTATATTCCTGGGGAAGAGATACAGATTGACTTCGCCGGCGATTCCCTGTGGCTTACCGACCCGAAGACAGGTGAGCTAACCAAGGTTGTCGGCTTTGGATTTACAAAAGCTATGTACAACGTTTCCATGGAGAACTTCTTCGGTGGTATATCCGATGCCTTCTCTTACTTCGGCGGAACAACTCGCATAGCCAAGAGTGACAACATGCAGCAGTGGGTGAAGAAATACGACCGCTACGAGCCAGCATTCAATGATGCATTCCATAAAGGTGCGATCAGAACGTTTCTTCTTGGCTGCAATCGCCCTCCTTCTTGGATTTCAATTCCATAAAGGTGCGATTAGAACCTGGCTTAGAGCCAAGTTAGCCCCGCTTTCAATGATTTCAATTCCATAAAGGTGCGATTAGAACGTGCTACAGTTGTGCGTGAAATCCAGAGCAAACTGGAATTTCAATTCCATAAAGGTGCGATTAGAACTCGCTGTCGGCGACCCGACCAAGTAGGGGTTATAGGATTTCAATTCCATAAAGGTGCGATTAGAACCTGCACCTCCTTTAAATGTAACAAGTACTCCACTAGCATTTCAATTCCATAAAGGTGCGATTAGAACACAGATTGAGGAAGCGGAAAAACCACTCATCCTCGATTTCAATTCCATAAAGGTGCGATTAGAACGCTGGCAGATATTGTGATCCGCTTGTGTGATTACGCATTTCAATTCCATAAAGGTGCGATTAGAACAGGGATAATCTTCTATCGTGCTGGGTGGTGTTGCTGGGATTTCAATTCCATAAAGGTGCGATTAGAACTCCTTCTCGTTTCTTTGATTCTCTCTCCGACCGTTATTTCAATTCCATAAAGGTGCGATTAGAACATCTACAAGAAACGCTGGCTGGCTCGTTACTGCCATTTCAATTCCATAAAGGTGCGATTAGAACCAACAAACACGGAGATAAAGAGTGAGTATTTCTCCCATTTCAATTCCATAAAGGTGCGATTAGAACCAAACTCATCAACCCTATGCGATTTATCTTAGCAAATTTCAATTCCATAAAGGTGCGATTAGAACGGATATGACCGGCTATTTAAATGAACGTTATGGTAATTTCAATTCCATAAAGGTGCGATTAGAACGACCTTACAGGCGCAGAAGAAGCCTTCGTTATAACATATTTCAATTCCATAAAGGTGCGATTAGAACATGCAAAAATATAGCAGAAGATTTGCAGATTGAAATTTCAATTCCATAAAGGTGCGATTAGAACCGCCTGATCGTAGCTATTTGCGCCTACGTATGCCATTTCAATTCCATAAAGGTGCGATTAGAACCTAGCAGGGATAATCTTCTATCGTGCTATCGTGCATTTCAATTCCATAAAGGTGCGATTAGAACGCAACATTATCACCAGTTAAATTTTGATTTACCTGATTTCAATTCCATAAAGGTGCGATTAGAACAACCGAGACGACATAGACTTCAATTCCATAAAGGTGCGATTAGAACTCCTGGTACTCATTTTCAGAATTAATCTTCTTAACTATTTCAATTCCATAAAGGTGCGATTAGAACTGGCGAATACGGAACAAGTTCCTACCGTCCGCATATTTCAATTCCATAAAGGTGCGATTAGAACGCCAAGCAATCCCAACTCCTCGGGGTCCGATTCCCATTTCAATTCCATAAAGGTGCGATTAGAACAGGGTGCCGGCTGGGGTGAATATCCTAAGACCGATATTTCAATTCCATAAAGGTGCGATTAGAACGGTTCTTCCTAACGACGGACAGGACATCAATCACAAATTTCAATTCCATAAAGGTGCGATTAGAACACAATCTTTCTATCTTTAGAACCACCTATTACATATATTTCAATTCCATAAAGGTGCGATTAGAACAACCTGGGCGCAGACGCTCAGCTGCAGGTAGTAAAATTTCAATTCCATAAAGGTGCGATTAGAACCAACAAAGATGGAGATCAAAAGTGAGTTCTTCACTTATTTCAATTCCATAAAGGTGCGATTAGAACGTTATCGCACAAAGTGCACTCTTTGCTGCTCAGCGATTTCAATTCCATAAAGGTGCGATTAGAACCTCGCAGAAGGCAGAGATAGAACCGCACTTGATGAATTTCAATTCCATAAAGGTGCGATTAGAACCAAACTTTCATCGGCAAGGGACAATCCCTTGCTGAATTTCAATTCCATAAAGGTGCGATTAGAACTTTCTGATGTTCCATCAGGTAACCGCTTTTTGCCTATTTCAATTCCATAAAGGTGCGATTAGAACTAAAAAAACCCGAGTCGGCAAACTCGGGAATTTTATATTTCAATTCCATAAAGGTGCGATTAGAACCATAGCTAATATATCAGCAATCCGAGGGCTTTATAATATTTCAATTCCATAAAGGTGCGATTAGAACTTGCTTCTCTGCATCCAGGTGGGGTGCTCATCTAATTTCAATTCCATAAAGGTGCGATTAGAACATAATCTTCTATCGTGCTGGGTGGTGTTGCTGGGATTTCAATTCCATAAAGGTGCGATTAGAACTTGCTCTTCTTGCATCAGTGATAATCTTCTATCGTGCATTTCAATTCCATAAAGGTGCGATTAGAACATTCTCACGAAGACGAGTGAAAGCTGCAGTCTGTAATTTCAATTCCATAAAGGTGCGATTAGAACATCCACTGATCTGCAGAAGTAGCACCGGAATCTTCATTTCAATTCCATAAAGGTGCGATTAGAACGAATATGCAGCAAGGTGGGCACTATATCGTATGGTTATTTCAATTCCATAAAGGTGCGATTAGAACACAAATCAGTTAGCCGAGAAGTTCAGCGAGAACGATTTCAATTCCATAAAGGTGCGATTAGAACTCAGCACGATTTAGACTATTGTTTGTTATCTACAATTTCAATTCCATAAAGGTGCGATTAGAACATAGATCAGGTGCAGGGTCGCCCAGATTGTGCCGATTTCAATTCCATAAAGGTGCGATTAGAACGGTACTTGCTTACCGATTTACCCAGCCGCTCGCCTATTTCAATTCCATAAAGGTGCGATTAGAACGTGGCAGACAGTGAGGTAGTTGCCTCTGTGATGCAGATATTTCAATTCCATAAAGGTGCGATTAGAACAAAGAAGAACTCGTTGCAGAACTCACTTCTGCTAATTTCAATTCCATAAAGGTGCGATTAGAACGGAGGTTAAGCTATGACCTACGAGGAAGCAATAGCCAATTTCAATTCCATAAAGGTGCGATTAGAACTACATTTGCGGATTGCAAGGTTTCGCCAAAATCAAATTTCAATTCCATAAAGGTGCGATTAGAACTGTATCTTCTTTGATAACAACGACAGCTTCTCGAATATTTCAATTCCATAAAGGTGCGATTAGAACGGACATCGAGGAAATGATCAGCACCTACGAACAAATTTCAATTCCATAAAGGTGCGATTAGAACAGTACGAAGATACTCAAAGTCCTGCTAATAAGCTTATTTCAATTCCATAAAGGTGCGATTAGAACAGGAGACCAAGAAACACCACAAGAGAAGCTACCTTATTTCAATTCCATAAAGGTGCGATTAGAACAATATGATTCCACTTCACTTGCTGATAATAATGTATTTCAATTCCATAAAGGTGCGATTAGAACTTTCGTACCTTTGCCGACGTTGAAAAGCGCCTCTACATTTCAATTCCATAAAGGTGCGATTAGAACGCATAAAGCCATCCCTTTTTTGTAACTTACAGAAAATTTCAATTCCATAAAGGTGCGATTAGAACTCTCGTATGGTAAGCTGTGGATGATGTCGCTCTCTATTTCAATTCCATAAAGGTGCGATTAGAACCATTCATCTCTGTTCTCTTTTTGTTCATCTTCCTTATTTCAATTCCATAAAGGTGCGATTAGAACCGGGAGTTCCTTCCATCGTGGGCGGTGTGCCTCCATTTCAATTCCATAAAGGTGCGATTAGAACACAAATCCCGATATTCAGGATAAAGCCCCTGTAAATTTCAATTCCATAAAGGTGCGATTAGAACGCGTAGTTTTTACGATATTGCCACCGAGATACTGAAATTTCAATTCCATAAAGGTGCGATTAGAACCTAAGTACGCTTTGCATACGCTGTTAAATTCATCATTTCAATTCCATAAAGGTGCGATTAGAACCTGCATCAAACAGCCTTCTCCAGTCTTTGCCGACCAATTTCAATTCCATAAAGGTGCGATTAGAACCTTCAGCGCAAATCGTCTGCATCTCCGCCATGTCCATTTCAATTCCATAAAGGTGCGATTAGAACTGACTATTTCAAGGTTATTGTAACCTCTAATGTCTTATTTCAATTCCATAAAGGTGCGATTAGAACGACCAATTCAGACCCCAGTTTTTTTACGTTCACTCATTTCAATTCCATAAAGGTGCGATTAGAACACGCTGACAGCGCAAAGAAGCAGATCGAGCTGTATAATTTCAATTCCATAAAGGTGCGATTAGAACATGATGTAGATTACGTAATTGATACTTATATGTTATTTCAATTCCATAAAGGTGCGATTAGAACTTTCTTTGCGTTCTGAGACGTTTTCCTTTGTAGGATTTCAATTCCATAAAGGTGCGATTAGAACCATCAAAGCTAAACTTATTGCTAGGCTTATCCAAATTTCAATTCCATAAAGGTGCGATTAGAACATCAGAAGATTTGCAATGACCATTACCAGTTCCGTCAGATTTCAATTCCATAAAGGTGCGATTAGAACAAGGATTCTGTTTTTGATAATAATGGTGAGTATCGAATTTCAATTCCATAAAGGTGCGATTAGAACGAAATTATAAAACTAAGTGTTATGTTCCTCCAGTATTTCAATTCCATAAAGGTGCGATTAGAACCCGTTAAGTCTTGGGCGTAGATGTCCTAAGAATCTATGGGTTTGTGGGTGCAAAGATACAAAAAAATATTCAGAAAAATGTCGATGCCTAAAGATATTTTTTCTGCGGCCTTACGACAACCTGCCTATTTATGGAGGTTTCAATAAGTCAAAGAGCACTTTCGGAGGTTTTGCCGAACTCAAAACGGCAAAATAGAACCACATCGACAACTCTTTATAAGAAATTATCGGTAGTCATTCTTTCTTTTCCAAGAATCTGTTTGTTCATATTATACCCCATTTTATTGGTGAAAACAATGACACTATCCTCGGATTCATCAATGATAGCTTTCATCTTCATTTGCAATTCCCGAAGTTTAGCTTCAGATAATTCTCCCTCCAAAACTGAGTTCTGAATCCAACACAAATACTGGCGGCAAAGCTTCAACATTTTGCCAACTCGCTTCTCGCCGACATCATAAACAATAATCACATACATATCACCAATACATTTTAAAAGGTTTATATTCTTCTATTCCCAAAATATCTTTCAGTAGCTTATAGCATTCAAGTTTTATAAGATGCTTATAGCTTACATTACGTCCTAAAGAACGATGACGGAATGTCTCATCATAACGTTCTTCCATGGCCTTTACAAAAATCTTCTTTCCCTTTTCGTTCAAAAGACATTTGTTGAGTTTCTTATCAAAATGACTGGTGCTTAAAGCATGCTTATTGAGTACCTTGAAGATGACTCTATCCACGATAATAGGTTTGAAGATCTCGGATATATCCAGACATAACGAAAAACGTCTTTCTCCAGGAGTATGCAGAAAGCTTATCGTGGGATTGAGCTGAGTTTGATGAACAGCTCGGAGAGTTTCGGTATAGCACATCATGTTGCCAAAAGAAATGAGAGCATTTACCTCGTTCTCCGGCGGTTGCTTAGTTCTTGCCCCCATGTTGAAATCATCGAGAATAATATCGAATGCAGCATAATAAGCTTGTCGAATATTTCCCTCAATTCCCATTATCTCATCTACAGCCTTTGCATCTGGCAAAGTATTACTCAATCTCTTAATGGTATCGATAATATCCTGCAAGTCTTTTCCTCTACGATTATAATAGTTGAGGTTCATAACCATATTCCAAGCTGCTCCCTGAATGAATTTACACGCCAATTCTACCCTTTTCTTCTTGTTTTGGTACGCAGATGTTTGTGCCAACAATACCTTGCCAGAAAGAAGACTTTCCCTTGGCATAAAGCTTCCGGTATAGTTCTCATAATAGTCGAAGAAGTGGACAGGAATACCTTTCTGTCCCAAAAAGTTGAACAAAGCACTATTTGCCCGCAGACTTCCAAAGGCATACAGTTCCGCAACATCCTCAATAGGAATATATCGAGGTTGCTGCTTGACTTCTTCATTATCTTCATTCACGACAACAGGCGTGAACTTCAGCGTATTGTCCCTTCTCTCCATAATGCCTGGATTGAACAGATAAAAACTTCTTTTCATTCTTCTTCCTCCAACTCGTTTATATAACAAAAATCAAAATAACTACAATTCTTACAGATGCCTTTCTTGACTTTAGACGGGCAAACATCTTGAGAGATTATCTTAATAATGTCTTTAGATATAACCTGAATGTCATCTCTATCGACATCTGTCAAGATTACTTCTTTTGTCTTTCTCAAAAGAGGATATTCTAAGATGCCCTTCACGCCATCAATTCCATGTTGCTCGAAAACATACATGTAATATTTCAGCTGCCATTCATGAGCTTTATCCACCTTATTAGATTTCTTTATCTCATGGATAACCTTGTTCTTGGCATCATAGTAATCTACTTTGATACCATCAATCTCCACTTCCTCATACTTTGATGTACGTTGCGGATAACTTGATTCATGCACCAACTTTCCTTCATAGACCAAGTCTGATTCTTGTTCCATGTTGATGCCATTGGCAAACAGCCATAGTTTGCGATGGCAAAGCTGGTAATAGTTGAAATGAGTGCCTGTTACTATCATAAGAAATTGTCCTCCTCATTGTTGGTTAAATCAATACCTACGTCAAATGTATAAAAACCATCACGTATAACATTTATAAAGATTGGTTCGTTAGACCCGATAGTAATTTTGCAATTTGAATCAATCCGATGTTCTTTCCGTCCTTTATCCAGTAAATACACAGGTAAACTGATGGAATAGGACAGTACAAACTCCGCATATTCGGAATAATTGTAAAAATGCATACACTTAGGCTTTATTACAAAAGCTGTTCCTTGTGGTCCTATATCCCGGCTTTTCCAAGTGTTGGAGTGAGTATCATCATCATTCCATTTTTCAACTGGATTTATTAGCCAATTATTGATAAACATTTGTTCCAATTCCTTTACGTTAGTTTGGGCCTTTATGCTGAAATTTGTTTCTTCTGCATAAACCTTGTTTAGAATATTAACTAAATCTTGTGCTGAATATATACCACGTTTAAGTATGTCCATAGTAGCCAATAAAGCTTTACATGGAATCCATGACTTATCGCTTTGAGAATACGAGCCGTATGGAGCTGGGTAGAGAGTGTTGTCTTTGTATGGTATCAATATATACATTTCTCCAACTGAATTATCAAAGCGACATAATCTTCCTGCTCTCTGCATAAGTCTGTCTATTGGACATACTTCACTAATCATTAGTTCGGAACTAATATTTATACTGATTTCTCCTATTTGTGTAAGAATAGCTATTCCTTTAGCGGTACCATTGTTCCATGCCTTTCTTCCCAAATTATCAAGCAACATATTTTCCTTACGTTGTTTGTCTTTTTCTGTAAACCTACTATGATACAGGATAACAGGGATGTCTTTGCCGCTTTTCAATACAAGATCTTTTACTTCCTTGTATACTTTTATGGCTTTATCCACTGTGTTAAGGTAGATAATAGCATTTCCTTTATCTACACAATATTCCAATAGATAGTTTATATCCTGTATATTGTCATACTCTATCTGTTTTTTTATATTGAAACATTTTTTATATCTATCGCTATCTTTGTCTTCCAATATACTTTCAATGTTAAATCCTGCTTTTCTATATAATTGTAAAGCTGATTTTGGCAAAGATGCACTCATTATCATAACCGGAACATTCCATTTATGAAGCACTTTTAATAGGAAGAGTATATTGGCAAGGGTAAAATCATCATAGAAATCTGCTTCATCTATAACTACACAAGAGTTGGCGAGATTGCTGCAAATCAGATGATGGTTTTCTTGAGTAAAGGTCAAAGACATCAACAAGTGATCAATGGTACATACTGTAATTGGTGTTGCAAGAAGTTTTGCCATTTTTTGTTGAGCCAATGCTTCCGTCATATCCATTTCTCCATTTTGCACTTTCGAATACTTTGAGTACCAAGCACTGGAATGATACAAGCCTGTATCAGACAAGGTGGATGCTACGTTTACAGAGAGAGCATTTGCCGTAAATCGAGTTGGCATAGCTATTACAAGACGATCGGCTTTGTGAGCGGCTATCTGGCGAGAGGCCCATAATAGGGAAGCGTCTGTTTTTCCAGCTCCTGTTGGAGCGCGTACAAGTAGAATCTCATTATCCCAATTATCCTCTACAAGTTTTTGAATTCCCCGTTTGTCATCAAAGGGAAAATGATAATCAAAGAACGATAATTGGGGTACAAATTCTCCGTCTTCCTTTGCACTTGCTCTATGGTCAGCAAACCTAAGCAACCCTCTAATAGTGTCAAATTCTAATAATTTGTCACATACTAAAGTCAAATTCTCTTTTTCTGATATATCATTGGATGTCTTGCGAAATACATTCCAGAATTGTTTAAAAGAAGGATTGCTCATCCATTTGTCCTCAAAGCCAAGTCCTAATTTTCCATGATGCGCTGCTATAGCCGCCAATATGGAAATAGGCATATTGGTGGTAACAGCTTTATCTAATGAATAGAATTCATGTCGTAGACCGACATTTCTAAGATGGCATCCGGCTTCGTTACGTTTTTCAGAACTGTATTCTTTAAAAGAATTATCAGGATGTTTTTGTTTCCACAATTGATAATTATGGAAATCCTTCCTACATGCTTCTTGCCATTTTTTGCATGCTTTACCGTTATCATGCCATTTCGCAGAGACAGACAAACGCATTGCCAGATCTTTACCGGTCAACTTTTTGTATTTCTCGCAAGTGCTTATAAAAATCTGGCATATATCGGATACTTCAGACACAACATCAGAACGATGCTGTCCTAATGTTATGCCTGAAGGTTTAGCCAATATATTGTTGCGTTTGTCTACTTCCATTTTTATACTAATTTATGGTTATACATTGTTATTGTTACTCAAACAAAGAAGGAGTATCGTCTATCTTCTTTTCTTGCTTCTTTGTCTTGGTCGTCTTTGTTTCTTTTGTGTTTACATATACATCTTCAAAACTTCTCACCTTACTGTCGTCAGAATCGCATGTGTATAGTTCATTTGACTTCAAAAACTCGAGAGCCTCATTATAAGCTTTCAATACACTATTTTCTGTATGGTCATCACCAATAAAGTATTTAGCCCCTCTTTCATCCAATTCGTTCAGAATGTTCGCACGTTCTGTTTCTTCAGCTTCAAAATAGCGAGAGGCTTTTCTGCTAAGTATATTATCAAATACGATTATCACTTGTTGAGGCTCGCCACATACTGCATTACGTGCCTGATTGGCATAATCGTTCATCAAGCGGGTTGCATTAAGATAAAGCAAAGCTCTGCGCTTTCTTTCAGCTTCTGTTGCATGCTTATAATACACAGTACCAACATTAAACGATTTTTCATAACTATATGCCTTTGATATACTAAGTGAGGTTATATCAAGAAAGAAATTCATACGCATAATATCTCCCTGGCTGAATTCACGTGTTGCAATTGCTTGCTCATTAGCGTTTTCGTCTTCGGTATTGACTCTCAATCGCATAAGAAGGTCACGACCTACCTCACTTTCATTCATCGCTACTGCTGGAGTTACTGACAACGGGGCTGTTCGTCTGCCAGAATAATCACCTTTGGAAGGATGCATAAATCCTCCCATGTCAGCTCTTAAATCTGATTCAATCTTATCCGTTATGCCGTCACCATTCGAAACAAATGTGTCTCCTTTTGCCTCGTCTGCATTATTCAGACGATCTATAGCAGAAAACAATACATGGCGCTGCATCTGTCCAGAGATATAAACACGTCCATCAGGACGACGCTTAATGGATGAGGCGTTTCCCAATAATTTTTCGCCTCCATTAGCTATATGATCCTCGAAAGGAGCCAATAGCGATACTAAAATTCCTTTGATTTCCATAATTCTATTTTTATATGTTGCTATAATCTTCTGTCATTTCTTCATTCTCAATAGATTGATTGTCACTTGAAGTTACTTTGTCTGTTTCCTCTTTTTTAGACTTCAATCTTGAAAACGCAATGAGTAGATTCTTTGCCTGTTCCAATGGAAGTTCTCCACTTGCAGCCTTTTCCATAAACAAAGAGGCTTCTGTAGGTGCATCAAATCCAGAAAGACGACCTGCTCTTGTTATTGTGTAAGCAATAAGGGCATCACCTGATTTGGCAGAGAATACAGAACTTTCCAGTTCTACTAAAATTTTAGCCTTAGCTTTTATCAAATCATCCCAACCTGATGAAGTGCCAACTTCCTGTTGTGCTGAGCGATAAGCTACATAATTAAGCCATTTACCTAGTTCTTTGGCTGAGGTTACAATTTCTTTATCTATCTTTTCCATATCACAAAAATATGTATTTAACAATAATTCTATATCGTATGGATATTCTGCCCTGAAGGCGAGAAAATCCTTAAACGTAGGACGATTGAATATCTGCAGAAAACGACTTGCAAACAAATCGAACTTTTGATATTCAAATGCATTATTTGTTGTTCTCCTGCCTTCCTTGTATAACACTATATAATATAGGCTATCAACAATTCTTCTCAATTTGCCTTTTTCTGCCAATCTTATTATGGAATGATTAAATGAGAACACACTAGCATCACCATATTTTATGGCGTAGAAATTACAATCCTTAAGACTTTCAAGAACCTTCTTAGCAAGTTCTGAAACATCTTTCTCTTTTGTCATCTCTCCAATAGTTCCTAGAAGTGCGACACTCCCTAAAGCACTACTATGAGGAGCATTAGGAAAATTACCATTGAATATATTCGGTCTTTTGGGTTTATATTTTAAAGTTCTTGTTTCACATTCTACCTTTCCTATCATCAATGAAGAATCTAACTTCTGAATTCGGATACGTTTGAAGAGTTTAATAAAATTTTGCAAATCGGAGATGTCTAAATCAGGGATAAGGCACGTGTTATCTGTTGATACTTTACCTACACCAGACTTATATTGCAGACAAGGTTTAAAAGCCGTTGTTGATGTTATTAAAGCAAGACATTGATCTAACACTGTCGCAGATGGCTTTCCACGACCTATATTGCCACTATCAGAAAAAGAGTTGAATTCTCCTGACGTTGGCACTTCTGATTGTGATATTTTATATGCTTTATGCAAATCAATATTTTCTTCAGAACAAGTTTTACAAATGGCATTATACAGATTAGAGGCTTTCATTTCTGATGCAATTGTGTTTGGTGATAGATATATGTATTTTTTTGCATCATTCTTTTCCTTTGTAAATCCAAATGACACTTTTGTTTTTCCACAATAGTCACCTATGGGCTTAACGCTAAAAGCATTAAGTCCTTTTATCAATTCCTCTTTTATTTCCTTGAATGTGATATCTTGCTCTGTATGCAAGCCATATTCTTCCATCAAGAGGGCTATAGCATACTTTAAATAAACATGAGTTGTCATATTTCCTCTTTTTAAAATTCAACGTTGACCCACCCTTCACTATTACCCAAATAACAATTATTGGATATTTTTATTATAGGTAAAAGTTGTTCTGCCAACATTCTATCCATTGTTATTGGTATTTCCATTATGGCATCCAAATAGATATACTCACGAGGTGTCGGTGATGTATAAAAGCATGGGATTTTACCAATATTATTTTTAAACCATTCATCTTTCATTGGCTCTGATTCTTTACTTGGTAAGTCATTCCATTTACTAAACAAATTATATCTTTCTGCTACTAATGAAACATCTATATTTCTACAACCATTTAGATGTTTGTTTGAATCAAAGCGTCTGTACCCTCTGTTCCACAAATCGCTATAATTGAACATACTTTTGAATTCTTTCAAGGATATTTTTCCTGAAATATCAAAGTAATCCATCAGTAAGGGCAAGTAGGTAGATCCTCGTACAAACTCTTCCTTTTCCAATTTGACATTATGTTTCTTGCGTACTTTAATCATGTCTTTGAATATTTCAAGCCGCATTTTTTTATCAAAATGCCAACCTAATATATTCTCAAATAGTCCACATATCATCTTCTTGCTTGGGTATTTCAATGTTTTATAGAAAGATCCAGGCAATTCATCTACCATAGACAAAGGAGCTAATGGTCTTACTGCTAAAACTGCTTGTGTTTGCAGCTCTGGCAACTTTTTCAATATTGATAAGTCTATATTTCTTTCCATTTTAATCTTTCATTTTTATAAATCCAAAACCCTGTGAACATTGTTCTCCAACACCTCCTTCATAAGCAATCTTCATCAAATCTAAAGGTGCTTTCATGCGGAAAGAGCAGAGATATCCACGTACTCTTGATTCGTAAGGAGTATTGGCTTTTATAGTTATCAACTTCGACTTGACCTTATTGTCTGTCAATTCGAATGAAAACTCCTTGTCGTTCATATCAAATGGTTGCCCATGAATGCTCTCATATCTTGCCTTCAATCCCTTTAATACTCCTTCAGCGAACATAGGATTGTCAGGAGATAGATATTGAGTCTTGTTGTCTTCATGAAGCTTAACACAAATAGGAGACAGAGCTACGAAAGTCATTTCTTCAGATAATTGTGGCATAGGTATAGCCTCTACTCCAACAACATCAAAAGCAACTTGATACTTCTTATTGCCAATTGAAAAGCTTTGATGGGCAAATATACCTTGAATGAACTCAAGAGTACTTTTTTCCGGTATAAAGCTAATGTACCATACTGCTCTTTCATCAATGATTTTCAAACACCCGGCTTCTGGCAAAGGTCTTACTTTCTCAAAGATGAAGGGTGAATAACAGAACAACTTAAACCTCTTTCTTTCATGTAATAGATAGCCATTTTTATGAAGCCATGACGAATATTGCGTATCAGCTTGCGCCAATATGCGATAAATGACTGCAGACTGCTCATACTGATAATTAAAGGGCAGCAAGTCACCATATTTTCTATCTATCTTCAAGGTTATTTTAAATTTCATAAATATTTGTTTTATGCACACAAAGTTAATAAAAAAACTTATACGTTGTTATTTTCTTTAAGAATTATTATACTAATATTTCATTTTATCCTATCGAAATGCCAGTTTAGCAAGTAAACAACAAACACCGACATTACCCTTATCTTCATGCCTTAGAATACCCACTTTTTGCATCACCGCCAAATTTCTTTTTACCACCCTTGATGTCTCCGACATGGTTACCGACAAAGTCTCCGACATTTATTGTCGGTAACGAACTCCCCATAAAACGATAACATATTGGTTTTCAATCATTTTTCTTTCCGACATATTACCGACATGTCTCCGACATTTTTCTCCGACATTTTTCTCCGACATTTACATCGGCATTACCGCCACTATTACCGCCACTATTACCGCCACTATTACCGCCACATTACCGCCAAAACAATATTTGCACCGACATTTTACACCGACATTTACACCGACAAAACAGCATCAACCTTCAGCGTTCACAGACCAACTGCAAATTGATTACTTTCCCAAAATTATCCCAAAAGGGATAAGAACAGAAGAAAAGGGGATTACACAATTATATATAGGAATTCTTAGGGAAAATGGTGGGGATTACATTATTGAATATCAACAACTTAAAAGTTTCATTGTGCAAGTTGAGGCATTTTTATTGTGCAAGTTGTGGCTATTTCATTATGCAAGTTGAGGATTTCTCATAAAAAAATGGTGTTCCATTCCTCAAAATGAAACACCATTAATCTAATCATATCAGATAATCGAATTTCGCAATTAGTTGCTATAAGCACTCTCACCATGCTCGTAGATGTCGAGACCTTCCTCCTCTACTCGCTTGTCAACACGTACACCTACTGTCTTATCTACCACCTTGAAGATAATATAGGTAACTACGATGCTATAGATGATGCTCACCACGGTGGCTACCACCTGAACCCAAAGCTGATGCCAGTCGCCATAGAGAGCACCTTCAACGCCTTCGGCTCCAGTTACGTATCTTGTAGCGAAGACACCAGTGAGGACAGATCCCAGGATACCGCCCATACCATGCACACCAAAGGCATCGAGGGCATCATCATACTTGAACTTCTCCTTCACTACGGCTACCATGAAGAAGCAGACGATGGTGGAAATGACACCGATGCAGAAGGCACCTAAAACATCCGTACTACCGGCCGCAGGAGTGATGGCTACCAAACCGGCAACGGCACCAGTACAAGCACCCACCGTGGTTGGCTTCTTGTTTACAATCCAGTCGATGAGCATCCAGGTGGTGGCTGCTGCAGCTGTTGCGATATGAGTTACCAGGAAGGCATTGGCTGCCAGACCATCAGCAGCCAGACCGCTACCGGCATTGAATCCGAACCATCCCAACCAGAGGAATGACATACCCATGAACACGAAGGTGATGTTGTGAGGAGTGATAGGATGACCTGCACGGTAATCATCACGCTTGCCTACACAGAGTGCCATGACCAAAGCAGCTACACCGGCATTGATATGTACCACGGTACCACCCGCAAAGTCGATGGCTCCCATCTCCTGCAGGAAACCGCCGCCCCATACCCAGTGAGCCATAGGGAGATAAGCGATGATGACCCAAAGAACGGTGAAAAGTACATAACCGCTGAACTTGACACGCTCGGCGAATGCACCGAGAATCAAGGCTGGAGTGATGAGGGCAAACATGCACTGGAACATCACGAAAGTGAGCTCTGGAATACCCGTTGGCATAATGGCATCCAAACCAATGCCGTGGAGGAAGCACTTATCGAAACCTCCGATGATGCAAGCCAAAGGGTTGCCGCTATCCGCATATTCTGTAGAGAAAGCCCAGGAATATCCGAAGACCACCCATATCAAACTGACTACTGCCACGATGAATACCGTCTGCATCAGAATGCTCAGGATATTCTTCTGGCGCACCAAACCACCGTAAAAAAGTGCAATACCTGGGATTGACATCAAGAGCACCAAGATGGTTGCCATGATCATCCACGCTGTGTTACCCGTATCAAGAGTTGTCAACAATAAACTGCTCATATATATATCTTATAGTTAAATTAGAATACAATATTATATAAAAGTCTCTCTACTCCTCTTTCTCTGCATTATACAATGCGATATCACCTCGTTCGCCTGTTCTGATTCTGACGGTATCCAGTACAGGAATCACGAAGATTCGGCCATCTCCCACTTCTCCAGTCTGTGCAGCTCCCTGGATGGCAGCGATGGTTGGCTCCACATTCTTATCACGAACCACAATATTCAAAAGTACACGTTCGATGCTGCTGGTATCGTACATCACACCACGATAAATGCGAGCCTGGCGCATCTTTCCCTCACCTCTTACATTATAATAAGAGAACCACTCGATGTCGGCAGTCAAAAGTGCCTTCTTGACATCCTCGAATCTAGACTTGCGGATAATTGCCTCAATCTTCTTCATAATCCTTTAATAATTAATAATGTGTTACTACTTTTATTGATTGTCTCTATTGAAAACGGACCATCTTTGATTGTTACTCAAATCAAGTCATCCTTTACATTATGTTCGTTTTCGGCTGCAAAATTAATACATTTTGTCAGTATTTTAAAGCAATCAAAAACATTTCGTTGCTACTTTTTCACGATTATTTTAAATTTATCCAGTCATATCGCATTCTCCTTACAAATTGTAAGCATTCGAGCTTTTCTTCATTACAATTTGAAAGAAGACTAAATTTTATTATTATTTCCTGTATATATTTTCTTGTCTATTCCAACAAAAAGTCGTACCTTTGCAACCGAAATCAAACAAATAGTTATCGAAAACATTCGAAAGACTATCAAAAAGTCAAGCCTCACAAGAGGCAAGACGTGAGAGATAAAAGAAGAGTATTCAAACTTAAAGGACAACGCAATATGAAAGAAACAGTTCATTTCACCAAGATGCATGGGGCGGGCAATGACTACATCTATGTAGATACCCAGCTGTACAACATCCTAGACCCCGAAAAGGCAGCCATAGCTTGGAGTGCTTATCATACAGGCATCGGAAGCGACGGACTGGTTCTCATCGGGAAGCCGCAGGATGGCAGAAGAGCCGACTACTCGATGCGCATCTTCAATGCCGATGGTTCAGAAGCGATGATGTGCGGCAATGCAAGCCGATGCATCGGAAAGTATCTTTATGAAAAAGGATTGACCCGAAAAGAAACCATCCTACTGGAAACGCTATCGGGCATCAAGATATTGAAATTACATCTTCAGGATAATAAGAAGGTTGTAGATTCAGTAACAGTGGATATGCAGAAACCGAGACTGGAAAATCCACAGCAATTCAGAGGTTCTTCGGTACTAGAAGCCGATGGCAGAATCTTCGAAGGCACCTACGTCTGCATGGGCAATCCGCATTTCGTAACCTTTGTGGATGATATCGACACCATCGACATCGCCCACTATGGCAAGATTCTAGAAAGAGACGAAGCCTTTCCTCAACGATGCAATATCGAGTTCGCACAAATTACAGACACTGACATTATAAGGACACGAGTTTGGGAAAGGGGAAGCGGAATAACAATGGCTTGCGGAACAGGAGCTTGTGCCACAGCTGTAGCCGCAGCCCAGACCAAGCGTGCCGGTAGAAAGAGCAGTATCGTAATGGATGGCGGAACGCTGGAAATAGAATACAGCGAGGCAGATGACCATGTCTATATGACGGGACCTGCCGCCTTCGTCTTCGAAGGAGAAATTGAATTATAAATTAAGAGCAAACTTAAATAACAAAGGTTGATAAAAAGACCGCAATAAAGGAGAACAAAAATATGGCATTAGTTAATGAACATTTCCTGAAGTTGGCTAGCAATTACTTGTTTGCCGACATCGCAAAGAAGGTAAACGCGTACAAGATTGCCCACCCGAAGCAACGAGTTATCAGTCTGGGCATCGGTGATGTAACCCAGCCCCTCTGCCCTGCCGTCATCGAGGCGATGCACAAGGCAGTGGATGAGATGGCAGTTCAGGCTTCCTTCCGAGGCTACGGTCCGGAGCGAGGCTACGACTTCCTCCGTGAGGCTATCATCAAGAACGACTTCCTGCCTCGCGGCATTCATCTCGACGCCAACGAGGTGTTCGTAAACGACGGAGCCAAGAGCGACACAGGAAATATCCAGGAGATTTTGAGATGGGATAACAACATCGGCGTCACCGACCCGATTTATCCTGTATATATCGACTCTAACGTGATGATTGGCAGAGCGGGAGTCTTTGAGAACGGCAAGTGGAGCAATGTAACCTACATGCCATGTGATGAGAGCGACGACTTCATCCCTCAGATTCCAGATCACCGTGTGGATATGATTTATCTCTGCTATCCAAATAACCCAACAGGTACGGTCATCTCGAAGGAAGAACTCAGAAAATGGGTAAACTACGCTATCAAGAACGAGAGCATCATCCTATATGATGCTGCCTACGAGGCATACATCACCGACCCGGAAATTCCTCATTCTATCTACGAGATTCGTGGAGCCAGAAAGGTGGCCATCGAATTCCACAGTTATTCAAAGACTGCCGGATTCACCGGTGTACGCTGCGGATACACCATCGTTCCTAAAGAGTTGAAGGCCAAGACTTTGACTGGTGAGGAAGTGGCATTGAACCCAATATGGGATCGCCGCCAGTGCACCAAATTCAATGGTACCAGCTATATCAGCCAGCGTGCTGCCGAAGCCATCTACACCCCTGAGGGTAAGGAACAGGTAAAGGCAACCATCAATTACTATATGGAGAACGCCCACTTTATGAGAGTGGAACTTCAGAAACTCGGACTGAGAGTATATGGTGGCGAGAATGCTCCATATCTCTGGGTGAAAACTCCTAACGATACACCAAGCTGGAAGTTCTTCGAGGAAATGCTCTATGGCGCAAGCGTAGTCTGCACCCCAGGTGTCGGTTTCGGTCCATCGGGCGAAGGCTACATCCGTCTTACCGCCTTCGGTGAGCACGAAGACTGCAAGGAGGCTATGGAGAGAATCGCCAAATGGCTGGGAAAATAAACGTTCCAACAGATTATAAAAACATTGAAAATCAGAAATTTTAAATTATATAAGGTATGAGCAACTTAAGATTTGAAGCTGTTTCAGAGGCTTCCAAAAGAAAGCCTGTTGAGGTAACCGCTCCTAGCGAGCGACCAAGTGAATTCTTCGGAAAGAAGGTATTCAACCGACAGAAGATGTACAAGTATCTCCCTGCAGATGTCTATGAGAAACTGGTAGATGTCATCGACAACGGAGCACGTCTCGACCGTAACATCGCCAACGCCGTGGCCAAAGGCATCAAGCAGTGGGCTGACGAGAATGGCGTAACCCACTACACCCACTGGTTCCAGCCACTGACAGAAGGTACTGCCGAGAAGCACGATGCCTTCATCGAGCATGACGGCAAGGGTGGTATGATCGAGGAATTTTCAGGTAAGTTGCTCGTTCAGCAGGAGCCAGATGCTTCATCTTTCCCATCTGGCGGTATCCGCTCTACCTTCGAGGCCCGCGGTTATTCTGCATGGGATCCTACATCTCCTGTATTCATCATCGACGATACACTCTGTATCCCTACCGTCTTCATCTCTTACACAGGTGAGGCTCTCGACTATAAGGCTCCATTGCTCCGTTCATTGCACGCTGTAAACGTAGCAGCTACAGAGGTTTGCCACTACTTCAACCCTGATGTCAAGAAAGTTATTTCCAATCTCGGTTGGGAGCAGGAGTACTTCCTGGTAGATGAAAGCTTGTATGCTGCACGTCCTGACCTGATGTTGACAGGCCGCACCCTGATGGGTCACGATTCTGCAAAGAACCAGCAGATGGACGACCACTACTTCGGCGCCATCCCAGAGCGTGTTCAGGCATTCATGAAGGATTTGGAAATCCAGGCTCTTGAGCTCGGTATTCCTTGCAAGACCCGCCATAATGAGGTAGCACCAAACCAGTTTGAGTTGGCACCTATCTTCGAGGAGACCAACCTTGCCGTTGACCACAACATGCTCCTGATGAGCTTGATGAAGAAGGTGGCTCGCCATCACGGTTTCCGCGTACTTCTCCATGAGAAGCCATTCGCAGGCATCAACGGTTCAGGCAAACACAACAACTGGAGTCTGGCTACTGATACCGGCATTCTGCTCCATGGTCCTGGCAAGACACCTGAGGATATCCTCCGCTTCGTAGTCTTCATCACAGAAACCTTGATGGGTGTATATAAGCACAATGGCTTGCTCAAGGCTTCTATCATGAGCGCTACCAATGCACATCGTCTGGGCGCCAACGAAGCACCTCCAGCAATCATCTCTTCATTCCTCGGCAAGCAGTTGACCGACCTTCTCGAGCACATTGAGAAAGCCGACAAGAAGGATCTCTTCACCGTGGCTGGCAAGCAGGGCATGAAGTTGGATATCCCAGAGATTCCAGAGTTGATGATTGATAACACCGACCGTAACCGTACATCACCATTCGCCTTCACCGGTAACCGTTTCGAGTTCCGTGCTGTAGGTTCTGAGGCCAACTGTGCATCAGCAATGATTGTATTGAACACAGCTGTAGCTGAGGCTTTGACCGACTTCAAGAAGCGTGTGGATGAGTTGATTGCCAAGGGTGAGGATCAGACTTCAGCCATCATCGATATCGTTCGCCAGGATTTGAAGACCTGCAAGCCTATCCGTTTCGACGGTAATGGTTACTCAGATGAATGGGTAGAGGAAGCTGCTAAGCGTGGTCTGGACTGCGAGAAGAGTTGCCCAAAGATTTTCGAGCGTTATCTCGACCCTGCATCTATCAAGATGTTCGAGGATATGGGTGTCATGAAGAAGAATGAGTTGGAAGCCCGCAACGAGGTGAAATGGGAGACCTACACCAAGAAGATTCAGATTGAGGCTCGTGTGATGGGCGACTTGAGCATGAACCACATCATTCCTGTGGCTACTCACTATCAGAGTCAGTTGGCCAAGAATGTGGAGAACATGATTGACATCTTCGGTGACGAGGAAGGCAAGAAGTTGACTGCCCGCAACATCAATATCATCAAGAAGATTGCCGAGCGCACTCAGATTATCGAGACAGGTGTTGAGGAGTTGGTTAATGCCCGCAAGGTGGCCAACAAGATTGAGAATGAGCACGATAAGGCGATAGCTTATCATGACACGGTAGCTCCAAAGATGGAGGAGATCCGTTATCAGATTGACAAGTTGGAGTTGACTGTTGCCGATGAGCTCTGGACATTGCCTAAGTATCGTGAGCTTCTGTTCATCAGATAACAAGCAATTTTCTGGTTTAATTATAAGTTATAGTTTTCGTTTAAGAAAAAGAAAACGCAAAAGCTCTAAAAGAGCTACTCTTCATCAGATATAACAAAGAACGATCAATCTATTTCTTTTATTGGTTGTTTAAGTTTGCGCGGAGTGTGGTTGTGAAATCACGCTCCGCTTTTTTTCTCCAAAAAGCCTACACCTAAGTACACTCTGTATTTAGGAAATACTACCTGCCTCGGTATCAGAATCTAATCATACACATTTCTCCATCAACACAAAGGTGATGAAGCCCAGGAGAAGGGCGTAGGTGGCTTGCTTCTGAAAGCCATGGGCATGGGTTTCTGGAATCATCTCATCGCTCGTTACATAAAGCATGGCACCACCGGCAAAGCCCAGCATCACGGGGAGAAAGGTAGAAGAGGCAGAACCCAAACCGAAACCTAACAGGATGCCTGCCACTTCGAGCAGGGCGATGAAAATGGAAATAAAGAAGGTGCGGGCAGCAGAAACACCAGCCATCATCAAGGGAGCAATAATCACCATTCCCTCAGGGATGTTCTGCAGGGCGATACCGAAGGAAACGCCCCACTCCGTTGCGCCTTCTGATGAACAGACACTCACTCCAGCCGCCATGCCTTCAGGCAGTTTGTGCAGGGCTATCGCCATCACGAAAAGCATCACATGGCTGAGTCGGGCATTGTTGCGATGCTCCTCGGGGTCGAGTCCCGTAATATGATGAAGATGGGGAGTTACCAGATCTAGCACATTCAGGAACAAGGCACCTGCCATTACGCCAATCACTACCAGCCACCAAAGTCCGGTCTGTTCGAAAGCTGGCACTATCAGTCCCAACGTGGAAGCTGCCAGCATGATTCCAGCACAATATCCCAACACGGCGTCGTTCCATTTGTGAGGCAACTCCTTGACGAAGAATCCCAGGATGGCACCGATAATGGTGGCACCGCAGAGTCCGGCAGCACTTATCAATACGTTTGTCATTGTTATTTTGCTTTTTATCTTAATCCGTAAATATATCGAAGTTATCCTATCAAATATGCAAGATGCAGATATATGATAGAAGATAAAAAGCATGGACAACCCTCACGGTCATCCATGCCCATCTATTTTCGTATCTGATCTATTCTATTTAATTGTGTTCTGTCATGGTGAAATTGATGCACTTCAATTTCGTATATTCATTCCTATTTCAATTTCTTATAACCGTAAGCTGCATTATTGCCCAACTGCTCTTCAATGCGGATAAGCTGGTTGTACTTGGCCATACGGTCGGTACGGCTCATAGAACCCGTCTTAATCTGACCGGAGTTAGTTGCTACGGCAATATCGGCAATCGTAGTGTCCTCGGTTTCACCAGAACGATGGGAAGTAACGGTGGTGTAACCATGACGATGAGCCATCTCGATAGCATCCAGTGTCTCGGTGAGAGAACCAATCTGGTTTACCTTGATGAGGATAGAGTTGGCTGCACCCATCTTGATACCCTTCTCCAGGAACTTCACGTTGGTAACAAAGAGGTCGTCACCTACCAACTGGCAACGGTCGCCGATGGCAGCAGTCAACTTCACCCAGTTGTCCCAATCGTTCTCATCCAAACCATCCTCAATAGAATCGATAGGATATTTGGTAATCAGTTCTTCCAGGAACTTGATCTGCTCAGCAGCAGTCAGTTTCTTTCCATTAGGATCCTTCTTCTTGCCATCCTTCAACTGGCGGTAATCATAGAACCACTCACCATTCTCCTGAACGGCAAACTCACTGGCAGCACAGTCCATGGCAATCTTCACGTCCTTACCTGGCTCATAACCGGCATCATTGATAGCCTGGCAGATGCTGTCGAGCGCATCCTCTATACCATCGAGTGCAGGAGCAAAACCGCCCTCATCACCTACGGCAGTAGAAAGACCGCGGCTCTTCAGGAGCTTAGCCAAAGCATGGAACACCTCAGCACCCATACGGATAGCCTCCTTCTCGGAAGGAGCACCCACAGGACGGATCATGAACTCCTGGAAGGCGATAGGCGCATCAGAGTGAGCACCACCATTGATGATGTTCATCATAGGAACAGGAAGGGTGTAAGTATTGCAACCGCCGATGTAGCGATACAATGGGATGTGGAGATACTCAGCAGCAGCATGAGCCACAGCCAGAGAAACACCGAGGATGGCATTGGCACCCAGGTTTGACTTGGTCTTGGTACCGTCGAGTTCCAACATCTTATAATCGATGGCACGCTGCTCCAAGGCAGAAAAACCTACCAAAGCCGGAGCAATCACCTGATTCACGTTTTCTACTGCCTTCAAGACACCCTTGCCGCCATAGCGGTTCTTGTCGCCATCACGAAGTTCCAGCGCCTCGTTCTCGCCAGTAGATGCACCAGAAGGAACCGATGCACGACCTACGACACCTGACTTCAATGAAACTTCAACCTCTACTGTAGGGTTGCCACGAGAATCCAAGATTTCTCTTGCATGAACATTTTCGATAATCATAATACTATAATACTTTTAATTACATTAAACATTTTTTCCGAGTGCAAATTTAGGTATTATCTGATAAACCACCAAATTTCGAGCATCATCAAAACTAGGTATTTGCCAAGAAATACCTACTTATAAGTATGCTGTAAATCACCATTTATCACTTCCCCATCACTTTCCCGATGATTTCCTCGAAATCTTCCTTCTGCATGGCGCCCATCTGTATAGTGGGATTACCTTTCATCGGGATGAAGAGGAAGGTAGGGATGCTGCGGATGCCGAAGACGGAAGCCAGTTCGGGTTCCTGGTCGATATCCACCTTATAGAAATCTATCTTGCCGGCATATTTCCCGGCAAGAGATTCTACCACGGGAGCCATCATCTTGCAAGGTCCACACCAAGTGGTGTAGAAATCGATGACGGCAGGACGGGAACCTGCAAACACCCACTCTTCGGGATGAGACTCGTAATCCATAATCTTCTTTCTGAAATCGGAAGCCGTAAGCACCTGCACCTTTCCAGCAGAAGCAGACTGATTACTACTGCCAGCTACTGACTGATCTGCCTTCTCTGCCCCAGCCTTACTCTCTGATTCAACACGAGAAGGCAGTCCCTTTGAGCTGCCTTCCTGTTTCTTGTTATTTTGCGAACATCCCATAACGGCTAAAGCCATCATGGCATATAAACAAACATTTTTCGTCATCTAATCATTCTTTAAAATCAATAAGCCAAATCGATTGCAACAGGATATACTCGACATGGGTCAAAGTATTCCGCACAACTGTTTACCATTGCCTGCAAATCAGCCTTGGCAATACCGTGGAATACCTGCTTGTCGTTTACCATGATGGTTACAGGCTCATTGAGGTTGACCAACTGGTCATTGAGATAAACTCTCAACTTACCACCAGTGGCAGGAGAATAGCTGCGGTTGAACTTCAGATCGATTCCCCACTGCTTATCCTTCAAGATAGTGGTGTAATCCACATTGCTCACCTTGATGGAAACCACGTTCTTGTCGATATCCATCTCGTAGTAGGTTCTAGACTCTGATGGGCGAGCCAGTACCTGCAGGTTGTAGAAACCGGAACGGTGTCTGCCATCCATTTCGAAATCCTCCCAGAGCACGGTCTTAGGATATGGATTGCGCACAAACTGCTTGAGCCAAGGAGTAGTCAGACCATAGGTGATATGATGCTGCATACCCGGCAAGAGCTGGATGCGATGACGGAAGATTGGAGTCTTATCTACAGACAATGGGCGAGCCAACTGCGCAGAATCGAAAGCCACCTGGGTGTACCAGGTCAGGTCGTTGCGATAGAAACCGGTATCATCAGCACCCGTGAGGAAAGAGAAGCCGATATTGGCACAGTTTTCCACAGGCGCATTCTTCAAAGGTTCGCCACCTGCCATCGGACCCGCTGCAGCCCAATAGTCGGCATAGAAGGAAGCCAGTCGCTGACTGCCATAACCACCTTCACTGATACCGAATACATAGAGACGGTTGGCATCCACCTCATTCTTTACCAGGTTCTGGCGAATCAGCTTCTCGAAAGCATACTGCTTGGAGAGATGCCACCAGCGATAATATTCACCCTCGTTAGGAATCTGAGGAATGAAATAGATGGAAGGAGAATCCTGGAAGCTCAGACCGAGCTTGATACCATTCGACCACTCATGGTCCTTAGGTCCCGATCCGTGAACATACAGGAAGAGAGGGAACTTACCATCGGCAGCCACTCCCTTCTTACCATAATAATAAGGCATCACCGCATTTGGCTCCAGACACTGAGGCAGATTCCAGGAGCTGTTTTTTGCCAATGTCAGATCTTCAGGTTCTATGAGCTTTTCTTCCTGCAGGTTCTTGTTGGCATCGCACCAGGCTGTCCATACCATCTTCTGGTAGTTGGCAATATCCTTGCCGTCGATAGCAGCCTGAAGCTTGGTGTCAAGAGGTGTGTTTTTAGAGAATTCCGCCTTACCGTCTTTCTCCAATGCTTTCTGCTGCGCTTTGAGCGACTGCAGGAAATAGGCATTCACCTTTTTCTGCAATCCCTGTGACTGCGCCATGGTCTGGGTTGAGTAGCTTAGTGAGGCAAGCGCCATCACCATGTAAATCATTTTTTTCATTTCGTACTATATATTTATTTAATTACTAGTCTTTCAAAGAATAGGTAACCGTAGTCACTACCCTCACCTTTTTAATATAAGGTGTATTGGAATCTCTATCCTCTATCGAGAATTGCCCTTGGTCAGCGTTCATGATCTTATCAATCTTGCTCTTGCTGTTTTCAGCAAACTGAGCAGCAGTCTTCTCGGCATTCTCAATCGCCTCCTGCATCATCTTCGGCTTCATCTCTCGGAAAGCCACATACTCGTACTTCACCGGATTCTCGTAACCACCATCCACGATGGCCACACCTTTCTGAAGCAGGTCACCCTGCCGGGCGATGATACCACGAACCACCTTCACATTCCGGGAAGTCACGGTGATGATCGACGTGATGTTGTAACGGTAAGGCTGACGGTTTTCGCCATATCGCTCAGCATTGAGGTCGATGACCACAGGGGCATTGACATTGATTTCATTTGCCTTCACTCCATTTGCCAGCAGGAACTGGCGTATGGTGCTGGTGGTAGCGTTGATCTTCTTATAGAGCTGCGGCAAGTCGTTGCCAATCTCCTTGGAAACGATAGGCCATGTCACCTTATCAGCCTCAACTTCCTTTTCTGCCAATCCTTTCACCACCACTTTGCGGTCTTTGGCAATCACACTTTCAAGTCCAGACTTGACACAAAATCCAAGCACGATAATGCCTATGGCTAAGATCACTGCTTGCTTGATACCTGTATTGACATTCATAATAAATCCTCCATTTATTAAGTTTAAAACGCTTACGAGGGCAAAGATAAGCAAAAAGATGATAGCTGCCATCTTTTTTAATCTTTTTTATGTTCTAATCTTAACCAGGCAAGAAAGATATGTTAAATCTTCTATACAAACGATACAACCTATTGATTTTTTCACTATCTTTATCCCGTTAAAATGATGTATAACCTCTAAAACCACAACATCATGAAGATAGGTATTCCAAAAGAAATCAAGAATAATGAGAATCGTGTAGGAATGACTCCTGCTGGTGTAGCTGAATTCATTCGACATGGACACGAAGTGATGGTACAGCATACCGCTGGCGAGAACAGTGGTTTTGCTGATGAAGAGTATGTGAAGGTAGGAGCCAGGATCCTGCCCGACATCCAGAGTGTGTATCGCGAGGCTGAGATGATTATCAAGGTGAAAGAACCTATCGCCGAGGAATATCCACTCATCCATCAGGATCAGCTTGTTTTTACTTACTTCCATTTTGCCTGCGACAGAGAGCTCACCGATGCCATGATCAAGAGTGGTGCAGTCTGTCTGGCTTACGAGACGGTAGAAACCGACAACCATCATCTGCCACTGCTCATTCCGATGAGTGAGGTAGCAGGAAGAATGGCGATTATCAATGGTGCCTACTATCTGCAGAAGACCAAGGGCGGCAAGGGTAAGCTGATCAGCGGTGTGCCGGGCGTGAACCGTGCGAAGGTTCTCGTTCTGGGCGGTGGAACCGTGGGAGAAGCAGCAGCAAGAATGGCAACAGGATTAGGCGCTGATGTGTGGATTACCGATATTAGTCTGCCTCGTCTTCGCCAGTTAGAGATGGAATTGCCAATCAATGCGCACACCCTCTATTCCAACGAGCACAATATCCGAAAGGAATTGGCTGATGTTGATATCGTAGTAGGCAGTGTACTCGTTCCGGGTGACAAGGCTCCACACCTGATTACCAGGGACATGCTGAAGCTGATGGAACCAGGCACCGTACTGGTGGATGTGGCTATCGACCAGGGTGGATGCTTCGAGACCTCTCATCCAACCACCCATTCCGATCCGACATTCATGGTAGATGGCATTGTGCATTATGCCGTAGCTAACATTCCAGGAGCCGTGCCTCATACCTCTACCATCGCCCTGACCAATGCCACCCTGAAGTATGCCCTCGCTCTTGCCGACAAGGGATGGCGAAAGGCGTGCAAGGAAGACAAGGCTTTGTATCGGGGATTGAACATCGTGAATGGCAAGGTAGTATTCAAGGCGGTTGCCGATGTCTTCGGACTGGAATACGAAGAGATGGTATTATAGGAGATCGCATTATAAATTCATGAAACATAACTTTTAAGCCCATCGGATCCGATGGGCTTAGAAGTTATGATGTTTTTGTGTGCCTTTCCAATGATAAAGATAGACTCGTGGGCAGCGATTCCGCAAGGGAATATTCAAAAATTTTAAAACATATTAATAACAAATGGATTACAACATGATTGGGACCGCATGGTCGTTACTACCTCCTATCGTCGCCATCGCTCTGGCGCTGAAGACGAAGGAGGTCTATTCTTCTCTTTTTATCGGTATCATTCTGGGTGCCGTTCAATATTGCATTTCGATGGGAACAGGTTTCGACGGATTCCTCGTTCATCTGACCAACCACACCGTAGGCGAAGGCGATGATGCCAAGGCATACGGTTTGATACATTGCCTTTCCGACCCTTGGAACGTAGGCATCCTGGTATTCCTGGTGGTTCTGGGCAGCATCGTATCACTGATGAACAAGGCGGGTGGTTCTGCGGCTTTCGGCCGATGGGCTTCCAAGCACGTAAAGTCGAAGATTGGTGTGCAGGTAGCCACCATTCTGCTCGGTATTCTGATATTCATCGATGATTACTTCAACTGCCTTACCGTGGGTTCGGTGATGCGCCCTATCGCAGTGCGCAATGGCGTAACCAAGGAGAAACTGGCTTATCTCATCGACTCCACAGCAGCTCCAGTCTGCATCATCTCCCCAATCTCCAGTTGGGCAGCAGCAGTATCAGGCTTCGTATCGGGAGGCGAGAATGGACTGGCACTTTTCTGCAAGGCGATACCCTACAATTTCTACGCATTCTTCACCATCCTCTTTATGTTTGGCATCGTGATCTTGGGCTTCGACTTCAAGGCGATGAGCAAATATGATGCAAGACTGAAGGAATGGTATGAGCGCACCAACGGAGGAAAGCTCGACGAGGTGAGCGATACCAAGCTGCAGATTGTAGAGCATGGTGTGGGAGCAAAGCAGGAAGAATCATCCCAGAGCAAAGGCTCTGTGAGCGATCTTGTGATTCCAATCATCATGTTGATTATCTTCTGTATGGCAGGTATGGTTTATTCGGGAGGTTTCTTCGATACCAGCAATGCCAACTATATGAACTTCGTTGACTCCTTTGCAGGCAGCAATGCCTCTATAGGTCTGGTGATTGGTTCATTGGCAGCCTTGATTCTGACCATTCTGATGTTTACGGTTCGCAAGACCTTGCCATTCGATGAAGCGATGAGTAGTCTGATCAAGGGATTCGAAGCAATGGTACCAGCCATTCTGATTCTTACCCTGGCATGGACCCTGAAGAGTATGACTGACTCGCTGGGGGCAGCAGAATATGTATCCACCGTAGTGGCAAGCAGCGCTTCTGAACTCCAGATGCTCCTGCCAGCCATCATCTTCCTGGTTGCAGCCTTCCTGGCATTTGCCACAGGTACATCCTGGGGAACCTTCGGTATTCTGATTCCTATCTGTATCGCCGTCTTCCCAGCTGCCGACCCATTGCGCATCATCTCTATCTCTGCCTGCATGGCTGGTGCTGTCTGTGGCGACCACATCTCACCTATCAGCGATACCACCATCATGGCGAGTGCCGGAGCCGAGTGCAAGCATGTGCACCATGTTTCATCACAGTTGCCATACGCGCTGACTGTAGCTATCGTCAGCTTCCTGACCTTCATCGTGGCAGGTTTCACCCATACGCTGGGAATGGTAACCAGTGCCATCATTTCGTGGATATTCGGTATGGCGATGCTTGGTTTTGCTTTATTTTATCTAAATAAGCGCCAAAAAGCTAAATAATTCATTATTTTCTTGCATAATTGGAATATTTTCAATATCTTTGCAAACGAAAATAGATAAATAACATATTAATAACATAATACAGAATACATTATGAAGGAATTAAAAGGAACAAAGACAGAGAAGAACCTCCAGGAGGCATTCGCTGGTGAGTCACAGGCTCGTAACAAATATACATATTTTGCAAGTAAGGCTAAGAAGGACGGTTATGTTCAGATAGCTAACATCTTTGAGGAGACAGCTGCCAACGAGAAGGAGCACGCTAAGTTGTGGTTCAAGTACCTGGAGGGCGGTGCTATCCAGGATACAGAGAAGAACCTGGAGGCTGCTGCCAATGGTGAGCACGACGAGTGGACTGATATGTATCCACGCATGGCAAAGGAAGCACGCGAGGAAGGCTTCGAGGAGATTGCAATCAAGTTTGAGATGGTGGCTGAAATCGAGAAGCACCACGAGGAGCGTTATCGCAAGCTCTTGAAGAACGTGCAGGACAAGCTCGTCTTCTCTCGTGACGGCGACTGCATCTGGCAGTGCTCTAACTGCGGTCATATCGTAGTAGGCAAGCAGGCTCCAGAGGTTTGCCCAGTCTGCAACCACCCACAGAGCTACTTCCAGATTGAGGCTCAGAACTACTAAGATTCTATTACAGGAAATTGAACGATAGGATAAGATTATAACATAGAACCTATCATATAGAAGACTTCCTATAGAACCAGATAAAAATCCCCTGATGCAATGAGATATGCATCAGGGGATTTTCTATTACCACCGGTTGATATCAGCTTTTGCCTCTATCTTTTTCTCGATGTTATCAGGAAGTTTGGAGAAGAAATCATAGCCGGTGATACGCTCCACCTCATCTACCGAGTTGACGAAGTCTTTTTTCTGCAGTCCGGTAGCTCCCTGGTTGCGACAGATAAAGCCGATGGCTTGCGGATTCGTGCCTGTGCGGAGGATAACCTTGAAGAAAGCATCAGGCACCACCACCTTGTTCTTACCCAGTTTGCGATGCTGCTTATTCAGGAAGATCGGACCGCAGACAATATAGACCTTACCATATTTCTTTGCCCAGGTACGGCATTGCTGTTCTATGCTATTCCAGATTCCTGCATTCAGAGCATGGGTCTGAGGACACATATTGGTCATCAGGAAGCATTCGTCCATAGCCTTCTGGTTCCACTTATTATCGCCAGCCGGACAGAGATGACCTCTATCATAACCGCTGTTGTAGTAATCAGCCTTCGTTCCCTTAGGTGATGGCATATCCATATCATCCTCAAAGTCGCCACGCTTCAATTTGCCAGAGGCATGAGCACGGGTCAAGGTCCATGCCACCCAGTTAGGCTGACGGGTATCGTGATTGTATGATACGGTATAGGCAAAACGCTTTCTGATGGTTTGCGATACCTTTTTCTTTGAAACCGGGATTTCCATTCCCGGTGCATCCCCCTGTGCAGCTGGCAACATAGAGGACGACAAGCCAAAAGTAGAGAGCAAAGCGATGGCGCCAGCTATCACCCATCCTCTCATTTTCTTATTGAATTGAATCATCTTTATTTTATATGAAGAGATTATTATGTATCTTTATAAAGAGATCATTATGTACTTATCCTATTCTGCAGGATTAATCTTTTCCAGCATGATTTCTATCAGTCTCGGAACCCCATAATCTTCTATTTCACTTTCCCTGATCCAGATGTAATCATCTGGGAGTGGAGGACGGTTTTCCGTTTCCAGCAGATAGAAATCGGCAAGAAGGATGCGATGAGTCAGAACGTGCTTGACATCCTTTGCCAGCAAAATCGGATTCTTGACGAAAGAAGGCAGTTCCTTGATATCCGAAACATTATAAGGCTCCCATAATCCCTGCCAGATATCTCCTTCTCCACGGCGATGGATGGCAACCATCGGTTCTGAATTCCCAGCATCATCCGCTGCCGAAGATTTACACCTTATATATATATAGGAGAGATGGCGGGTCTTCACCTTTACGGTCTTGTTCTTGATAGGCAGTTCCTCTACCCTGCCGCAACGCAGAGCCTCGCAGGTTTCGGCAAGCGGACAGAGCAGGCACTTCGGAGACTGTGGAGTGCATTGAATCGCACCGAAATCCATCATTCCCTGATTATAGGATGCCGCATCGGAGGCAGGCAAGAGCGATTGAGCCAAAGCAGCGAACTCCTTTTTCCCCTGGGTTGAATTGATGGGAGTATCAATACCGAAGTATCGGGAAAGCACCCGATAGACATTGCCATCAACCACAGCTGCCGGAATATCGAAAGCGAAAGAGCCGATGGCAGCAGCGGTATAATCACCTACTCCCTTCAGGGATTTGATGCCTTCAAGGGTATTGGGAAAGTCACCGAGAGCCACAATCTGCTTGGCAGCAGTATGAAGATTGCGGGCACGGGAGTAATACCCCAAGCCCTGCCAGAGTTTCAAGACATCATCCTCGCTGGCTGCTGCCAGATCTTCTACCTTGTGATAGGTCTGCACGAACCGTTCCCAATATTCCCAGCCTTGGGCAATGCGGGTTTGCTGAAGGATGATTTCGCTCAGCCAGATGGCATAAGGATCCCTGGTTTCGCGCCAAGGCAGGTCTCTGCCGTTCTCACGAAACCAACGGATTATTTCTGTTGAAAAAAAAGAGTTATTGTTCATTATTATGCTTTTCTTCCCTACTGCTCCGGATATTGCTCGTAAATCTTCAGGCCGAATTCATTGGCAAGCGCATAGGCATGCTCCATGATGTCGGCAAGAATATGCTCGTAATTAACCCATACCTTATCCTTGATGAAGAAATAGAACTCGATAGGAAGACCACACTGGGTTGCCTCCATGTGGCGTACCATCAAGGTAAGTTCCGTATTTACCTCAGGGCGTTGACGCAGATATTTCTCCATAAACCTGCGATAAAGCTGGAGATTGGTTGGAGCCAGGGCTGCAGGATTCTTCAAATCCTCAATATCCTTTCCTTCCTGAATATCCTTTTCTATCGCCTTCTGAAGAGATTCCTTCAACTTGAAAGAATCCTCCGTAGCGAAATGCTTGGCAAGCAAGGTCTGCTTCAAGGTCTCATCTACCAATCGGATACTACGGAAATCAAAATAAACGATTCGCTTTACTCTTCTTCCCCCACTCTTCTGCATTCCTATCCAGTTCTGGAACGAACCATTCACCAGGGTAGCTGGCGAGATAGTAACGATGGTATTATCAAAATTACGCACCTTTACGGTAGTAAGTGACATATCCTCCACAATACCATTGGCATCTACCGACTTCACGGTAATCCAATCACCCTTGTGCAGCATATCATTGCTGGTGAGTCGCACACCGGCAGCCAGACCGAGGATGGTATCCTTGAAAACCAACATCAAGACAGCCGAAGTAGCACCCAAGCCGGCAAACAAGGTCATCGGACTCTTACCCAACAGGATGGCTACCACTACCACTCCAGCCACAAAGAGCATCAAAACCCTGAGCACACCGCAGAAGGTATGGAAATACTGCTGAGCCGAAGAACGGCGCTCTCCGCTATTCTCCAATCCCTTGAAGGAACCGATGAACACCAAAGCCGTGCGAACCGACATCACCACGATATAGATACCCGTGGCACGCTCCAGAATCTCCTTGAATATAGGATACTCCAGATAGATAAGCGGCATGAGCGACCATATTACCACTGCAGGCACGATATGACAGGCTGAAGTGAGCACCTTCTTATTCAGCAACACATCATCCCAGGAAACCTCCGTCTTTTCCGTAATCTTCGAGATCAACGGAACTACAATCTTACGACACAGGAAATCGCTCAGCATCGCCAGCAAGATAGCGGTGATGGTGAGCAGGATATGACGAAGCATAGGCACGTAATCGCCAGTGATACCCGCCCATGTTATCATTTCATCTACAAATCTACGAATTTCTTCCATAAACTACAAACAGTAAACTATCAATTCTTAACTACCAACTCCCTATCATGGTTGGCAAAGCAGGTTACAAACCTTGTCTGCAAAATGTCTGGCATTGCTGCCATGCATGATTCCATTATTGATGATAGAGAAGCAAAGCTCATGTCCATTGGCTGCCGTACAATAGCCAGCCAGCGAGATGATACCGGTCAGGGTACCCGTCTTTGCCTTGACATTGCCGTGGGCACTGCCGCTCTTCATACGCTTCTTCAGGGTTCCATCCACACCTGCTATAGGCAAGGAATGAATCAGATGCTGCTTGATGTTGTCGTTGCGGAAAGCATAACGGAGCATCATCACCTCCAGCTCGGCACTGAGATAGTTGTAGAGCGACAAGCCCGAACCATCTGCCAGTCTGTAGCGGGAAGCATCCAGTCCCAGCTTATTGATCAACTGCCGTTCCACGTTGCGGGCACTCTTGGCACTTGCCGGACGGTTGCCCGTAGAAGCCGCAATCTGGTAATACATGCACTCGGCATAGAGATTGTCACTCTCCTTCATCATCTTATGCAGTACCTGGTCCATGGTATGGAAACGGGTACAGATGGTAAAGGCATTGGCAGGACAGGTCTTGGAAGAGGCATACATCTCCTCATATTCGATGCCTGCATCCTTCAACTTAGCCAGGAAACGGTCCATGAAGATGTCCTTGCGGGAAAAAACCAATGGCGAAAGTACAGGATTATCATCATCCCAGCACCAGCCTTCGCCCAGCAATGCCGCATCCTTCATCGAACGGTCGGCATATACATTACCACGAATGGTATCCACACCCATATCCTTGAGACTGTTGACAAATGCCGTCAGGTCATCACTGTTGAAACGGGGATCCATACCTCCCACACAGTAAACATCACCCGTCAGCACACCGTCCTCGATGGTTCCGGTATATTTCAACTGAGTCTTGAACTGATAGGAACCACCCAACTTGTCAAGTGCGGTGATGGCAGTCAAGAGCTTCATCGTACTTGCCGGGCGCATCAGCTGTCGTTCGTTGTGCTTGTAGATGCAGGAATCAGCATCCATATCCCAGACCATGATCCCCACCTGCGATGTCTCAAACATCTTACTTTCCAAGAGTTTACCGATACCTACCTGCACCGATTCGGGCCAAGGCAGCTTCAATGTATCGGCAGCCAGGGAATCCAATATCGTGGAGTCGGTCACTTCCGTGTCGTCCTGCGGCTCCACCACTTCTCCTTCAATCACATCCTGAGCCTGCACCGGCATCGCCATGAGCGTAGCCATGATGAAGCTCATCATCATATATATAATCTTTTTCATTGTCTTTTACTAATTTCTTTCTCGAAAGCCTCTTCATTATCGGGCTGCACCGTTACCATATTATGATATCCGTATTCTATCACCAGGCAATGATCCAATCCCAGAAAGGTCTTGGTGGTATGCACGCTGGTGATGTCGCATACCGGCACATTCCTGTTGGAAGAGAACCTGCCTTCGTTGATGATGAGGTATTCCATCTCGTCATCACGATCGATAGGTTTCACCTTCTTGAATGTATAGGTGGTATTCAGAATACGCTCGATCATGCCCACAATGATGATGGCAACGAAAATGCCAATAATCGCCATCTTGACCCAGAAGAAATATCCTGCCAGGAGGGCGAAAACCACCACTCCAACACGAGCCGTCGTATTGAAGCGCTTATGAAAAGTTCTATCTGCCATATCTCGTTCTTTTATCTTTAAAATAGCGTTTTCAGCTACTATTTGATAGTCTAAAAGACTATATTACCTTAAAATTCGCTGCAAAATTACAAAAAATCCCTCTCTTATTACTCTTTTTAAAGAGAAATTAGTACTTTTGCAAACAATTAAGCATTATTAGAATAAACTCACATGGTTTATAAGTATGATTTTCTGATTATCGGCTCAGGAGTTGCCGGTATGAGTTACGCCCTGAAAGTAGCCAGAGCGCATAAAGGTAAAGTGTGTATGATTTGCAAAACCTCACTCGATGAGGCAAACACTTCATTTGCACAAGGTGGTGTGGCGTCAGTTACCAACTTGGAAGTAGATAACTTCGACAAGCACATACAGGACACAATGATCGCTGGTGATTACATCAGCGACTATCAGGCTGTGAAGCAGGTTGTCACCATGGCACCAGAGCAGATCAAGGAGCTCGTGCAGTGGGGTGTCAACTTCGACAAGCAGCAGGATGGCAAGTTCGATCTTCATCGTGAGGGCGGACACAGCGAGTTTCGCATTCTTCATCATGCCGATGATACAGGTGCTGAAATCCAGCGCGGTCTGATGGAGGCTGTACGCAACTGCCCAGACATCGATATCAAGGAAAATCATTTCGCTGTAGAAATCATCACTCAGCACCACTTGGGTGCCCGTGTTACCCGCCGTACACCTTATATTAACTGTTACGGAGCCTACGTTCTGAATCCTGACACCCAGAAGGTGGATACCTATCTGAGCAAGGTTACCGTGATGTGTACCGGTGGATGTGGTGCCGTTTATCAGACTACCACCAACCCTGTCATCGCTACCGGTGATGGCGAGGCGATGGTTTACCGTGCCAAGGGTACGGTGGCTGATATGGAGTTCGTACAGTTCCACCCTACAGCCCTCTATCATCCAGGAGAAACCCACCCTGCATTCCTCATCACCGAGGCAATGCGTGGATACGGCGGCATCTTGCGTCTGCCTAACGGCGAGAGCTTCATGGAGAAATATGATGAGCGCCTGAGTTTGGCTCCTCGCGACATCGTGGCCCGTGCCATCGATAAGGAGATGAAGATTCACGGATTGGATCATGTCTGCCTGGATGTTACCCACAAGAATCCGGAGGAGACCAAGCGTCACTTCCCTAACATCTATGCCAAGTGTCTCAGCATCGGCATCGATATCACCAAGGATTACATCCCGGTTCGTCCTGCCGCTCACTACATGTGTGGTGGTATCAAGGTAGATCTGAACGGCTGTTCAAGCATCAACCGCCTCTATGCCTTGGGCGAGTGCTCTTGCACCGGTCTGCATGGTGGCAACCGTCTTGCCAGCAACTCTCTCATCGAAGCTGTGGTTTATGCCGAGACTGCTGCCAAGCACAGTCTGGAGCATGTAGATGAATATGATTTCAATGAGAAGGTTCCAGCCTGGAACGACGAGGGTACCCTGACCAACGAGGAGAAGGTATTGATTACCCAGAGCGTCAAGGAAGTGGGCGAATGCATGAGCAACTATGTAGGTATCGTTCGTAGCGACCTCCGACTGAAGCGTGCCTGGGACCGCCTCGACCTTCTTTACGAAGAGACCGAGAACCTCTTCAAGCGTGTCAAGGTGAGCAAGGAGCTCTGCGAGCTCCGCAACATGATCAATGTAGGTTACCTCATCACCCGTATGGCTATTGAGCGCAAGGAGAGCCGTGGTCTTCACTACACCATCGACTACCCTGTTCACGCTTACGACAAGAAATAATGAAGAAAGAATAAGATAGAAAAAAAGCTCGAATGCATCAAACATTCGAGCTTTTTTTATTTTCAAGAATATTCTGCCTATCTCGTCAGCGAGAACTTGATGCTCAGACCGAAATCCTGCGTGGTGGTAGGATAACTGCTGCTCGACAAGAGCGGCGTATTGGTCTGGCGATCATAGTAGAAACTCATGGTGAGCATCTTGCTCAAGGTATAATCAGCCGTGAAACTCAGCTTCAGGGCATTGTTGCCGCTGCTGGCGCTGCTCGTCATTGTGGCTATATCACGGACGATGGCTGCCTGCTTGCGGAAACTGAAGTCGAGACGCAGGTTCAGGTCGTGATTAGGACCGTAGTTCTGGGTCTGATTCTTGCCCTTGCTTCCGTTTCTGCTGTTCTGCTGGGCACCCGTTCTTCCCTTCACCTTGTGTGCCTTTGGAGCACCGAAGAGATTGAAATTGTTGATGCGATAGCCCATACCTACCACCCAGTCTTTGCTCAGCGCCTCGTTCACCTGTACACTCGTCATACTGAGGTTCAGCACTCGGGTCTGGCGATACTCACCCTTGATGGTCATATTGTTGTTCAGCGTAACATCCATACCGAGCAATGGCGAGAATGCCTCGTTGATGCTCACCTGAGAAACATTGAACATGCTGCTAGGCGATGGATTGCCCGTAGAGGCATCCGTCACGAAGCCCAGACCATTCATATACTCCTGATAGGTACTGTAGCTGCTATAGCTGCCCACGGCAAAGATGCTCTTGTAGGCGTGGTTGATGTTCACACTCTTGAAATGCTCACGGAACCAAGGCAACTTGCCCAAGCCACTATAGCGCACCGTCCAGTTTGGCAAGAGTCGGCTCAATGCCGGGAAGATGGAGAGCGAACTGCCGCCCATCGAAGTATAGGCATTGAGGAATGCAGGAATCATCACATCACCACTATACGGATTAACCGGTGTGCGGGAAGCATCATACTTACCACCGCCCAAGGTAGAACCCACAGGATATACCGTTCCGGCATACTGCGACTCCACCCGCTGGCGGAAACCATCGAGCGAGTTGACAAACTTCTCGAAAGTCCTGCTGCGATAACCACTGTTGGCATTTCCGATTCCCTCGAAAGCCGAACTCAGCGAGATGGTAGTCATCTGGAAAGTTCCGCTCTGGGTGGTCGGTGTACCCTCATACATATATTGTATGCTCTTTTGCGTGGTCATGGTGCGGGTGGCAGAAAGATCAATCTTGAAATCCTTGACCGGTTCCAGGGTGGCACGCAGCTGCAGGTTCTCGGTCTTGCTGGTAGTAGCCGGCGTAGCAATCGAGTCGTTGCAGAGCAGCCAGTCGTTGTCTCTAGCCTTTCCGATATAGCTGTCGTCCACCAGTCCGAAGGCGAAATCCAGTCCCGGCGCCATCGTTCCCACTTTCTTCTGTCCGAAGGCATCACCCACGTTAGGAGTAAAGCCCGGCAGAAGCATCTGATAGTTGTTGCGGTAGGTGAAGCTCACCTTGCGCAGCATCATTGCCAGTCGGGCTGCCGTCTGGGCTGTCCGATACCATTTTTCGTTATCGAGCGGCTCTTTCGGCATCACCGTAATCTTCAGCTTCATCATACTATCCACCTTCGACTTGATACGGATCTGGTTGTTATCCACCTTTTTATATTTCAGATGATACACCTTTCCATCCTCCGTCTTGGCAGAAATGATGAGTCGCTTGCTGTTCTTGCCATGTCTGATAAGCAGGGTAGTATCCGGCAGGAGGGTGATTTCCTTCTCGAAAGCCTTCCGGTTTTTCGGAAGCGCCTTCGCCAGATCTACCTGATTCTTCTGCCCATTCTTCTGCTGTGCATTCTTCAGCAAAGCCTGCTTCCGCCTGGCTTCCTTCTCCTTTTTCTTCCTCTCTATCTCACTTCTGCTTATCGAGCGGTTGAATCGGTCATTCGCCTTCTTGAGGAATGGGATGTGGTTATAGAGGCGCACCAGGTCGAAGCTTCCGTTAATCGTCAGCTCGCGCTGGGTGTTGATGGTGTTGCCATACGAGTTGCCGTTCTCATCCTCCGTGCCTCGCTCCCAAGTATAGTTGGCGTTGTAGGAGGCATCGGTATTCACCCAGTCGAAGACTGGCAGCAGATGGATAGGCAACTTATAGGATGCCGTGAAGTTCTGACTATAGTCGAGCGGCGTACCCCAGCTCTTCACACTCTGCCATACCGAACTCCGATACACCGAATCCTTCCAGGCATGATACTGGTCGGCATAGAGATCGGCATTCACATCCGGATAAGGCACATCTACCTGTGCATGGGTGGCACTCTGGAAGTTCATATGCAGGTTCTTGGTCAGATCCCAGCGCAGAGAGAACTCGCGGTTCCAGAGGAACTGGTCGCTCACGGTGAGCGGCAGCTGCGAATTGAGCGTACTCTCCATATCACGTTCCTGCAACTCATAGGTCTCGTGCGTCATCTCCGTATTGAAGGCGATGTTCTGAGGCAACCAGTTTAATCCGAATCGCTTCAGGATGTCGAGCCACTTGCTCTTGTTCTTCCACTTCTTGAAAGGTTCCCACGCCTTATAGATTGGTGTCCAGGAATAATCCAGGGCTCCGCGCCAGTTGTCCCGATTCTCGAAGACCGTGGTCTCACCCGTGGTATGCTGATGGGCATGACTGTAGGTAAACGAGAAGTTGGCTGGATCGTAAGGCATCGGATGACGTCGGGTGGCGATACCTACCCGGGCATTGGATACCGAGAAGTTGGTCTGGGTGACTTTGGTCACGGCGATGTTCTCGATAGAGTCCCGCTCAGCCTTCGAACCGGTGGCATCCAGCGCATCCTTCAGTTCCATATCCGTATCCAGCGGATTGTATTTCGGAGAAGTCTTCTCCTTCGTCACACTATAATATAAAGGTATGCTTACCTTCGCCTTGTCGGGGAAGAACTTACCCATCTCCAACGAGGTGGTCACGCTATAGGAACCATAATTATCGGTACTGCGGCTAGCCACACCGTCTTCCAGACCGCCGAAGCCTTCGCTCATATAGCGGCCGGTAGCATTCACGCTACCCAGGTCGGAGAGCTGTACGTTCAGATTGGCATTGGCAGCCCATCCTCCCTTGTTGTTATGCTCCAGAAGTCGGAGCTCGTTGACCCAGACTTCTCCACTCTTCACCTCATCCGAATTGTTTCTCACACCTATCATCAGCGTCTTTACCTCTCCCAGACTCGGATTGCCCACGATGGTGATCCGGTTGCCCGGATGTTCAGCATCCATCATCATATAAGGTGCCATATAGGAAGCCATGCCAGCAGCCTTCGCCTTGTTGCGCTCCTTCTTGAGGCTGGTAAATACGCTCAGGTTTACATTGAGCATATTCTCCTCTGGCCAGACCAGCTTTCTGTCGGCAGAACTGTTGCGGTTATAATTGTTGCGAGGTTCGGTCAGCTTGAGCGGAATCTCGTACTCATAGTAATTGTTCTTATAGTCGCTGCCCAGACGGATGAAGACCGCCAGCTGGCCGTTCTTCAGATTGGTGGCGTTCTGCTCCAGGGCATTGGCATGGGTAAACATCTGGATGCGCTTGTACTGGCGGAGATCGAGGGTAGAGTTCTTATATACTGCCTTTGCCTCGCCATGGGTCAGATCCTTCACCACCAGACTCAGCGCCTGCTCGTTTGCCTCGACAAGCTGTGGCTGCGATGGGTCCTGCTCGCGGCTGATACCCGGAGGAAGCACATAGTTGACCGGTGTCTTCTCTGCATTTTCCTCCAGACTGACGGCACTCGCCTCCAAGGTTCCGCCACTGGCTGCACCCAACGGCTGGTCGTAGGTACGCCACTTGCTGTGCACCAGGTCGAGCGTACCGAAACGGAGCACGATAGGCTTCTTGAAGTTGGTGAGGAACATTCGCATGAAGCGGATGCTGGAGAAATCGTTGATGTTTCCCTGGCGCTTCTCAAACTCATCCACAGGAATGCGGAACTGATACCAGGTAACCGCGGATTTCGTGTTGTCTCGCCAAGTCTGGGTGTATTCGCGCTTATCCACGATGAAGTTGCTGCCCACCACGAGATCTTCCGGACGGATGCTGACGTGATACTGGAAATACTTCTCATATTCGTTCAGCGTATAGTCCTGGTTGATGTCCTCCACATCCGGTGTAGATTTATAGGAGGTATCATAACTCTCAGTACGGCTTTCGCTGTCAGGCGAATTGCCCTGAGGGTTGTTGATGTACTTGTATCGGTGAAGGATGGGCGCACGCATCTCATCCCAGTCAGAGCCTCTGAAATAGTGATAGTTATCCCGGGCTGGGTCGGCAAAGATACTGTCGAACACCGCCTGGTTCACCTTTCCCTGTATCTGGTCGAGATAGGCACTCTTGTAGAATTCCTGCTCTTCGGCATCGGTCAGACCATTGAATCCCACATCCTGCAGGGCACGGCTTCCGCTCGTCGTGGCGAAAGCATAGGTCACGGTGCTCTGCGTTGGAATCTTACCCCACTGCGTATAGGTGAAGCTGTTGCTGCCATCCACCGGCATTCCGCTCTCATAAAACTTCTTGCCATCCCGCAGGATATCCTCGCTCACCTCGCCCAGGTTGATGTAGAAGTCGCCGCCATAGTCGGCTGCATCCGATTGCTCTCGGGAATAGATGAACGGATCGAGCATCCAGAACTCGATATACTCCACGTTTGCCTGCTCGAAATCGTTGGTATCCAGCTTGCGCATCATTCCACCCCAGTTGCGGGACGGATTGGCAAGGGTACCATCCGACTGCAGATCGGAAACATTGAAGTTGTAAGGTCCCGGCTCCGATGGATAGTAAGCCAGATTGAGAACACTCAGGGTGCTGGTGGCTCCCTGATAGGTGCTCTGCTGGCGCAGAGGGAAAAGCTCCTTTACATACACCTCTCTGACATAGTGGTTGCTCAACTGCTTGAGGTCGCTCTTGATATGACCCGGAGTGAGCGAACTGCCCCGTCGGGTGAAGAGCGGATCGATGGTGTACCAGGCAAGGCGGGAACGATGGAAACCGCTGGTCAACCCCGTCTTGTCATTGTAATCATCCTTGAAGTTGAGCGACGGCACACTGGAGATAACCCACGAAGTAGGAGTCATCACGTCGATGGTTCCCTTGGTATTCTCGAAGTCATCAATATACGAAGCATTGTCCTGCACTCCTCCTGCCTCGCCCGCCAGAAGCTGGGCAAACTCACTCTTGAAGGAGATGTAGGAAGGCTGGGTGAGATGCAGGAACGGTATCTTGTCGAGCATGTTGGTAAGCCATTGGCTCTCCTTCTTCCAGTTCAGGTTGATGCCCCAGAGCGTATTCTTCAGCGGTTCGCTGCCCATCGCCACCTTGTTGGTGAGCGCCTGTTCCGAGAGATGCTGCAAGGTTCCGCTGATCTGGAAATTTTTGGAGAATTCATACTCCCAGTTGAATCCTACCATCGTCTTTCTCATCTGTCCGTAATCGGTATTGCTCTCCAGGGAGACGTTGACCGCCGTACCGGCATCGATGATGCTCTGGTTGAGGATGGTCACCTCGCCGGCATTGTAATCCACCGAGTAGTCGGTACCCTCCTTCAGGGTAACGCCACCTGCCGTTACCACAACCGAACCCTGCGGCACATTGTAGGCATCGAGGGAGATGACATTGGCTGCCGAGCCCTTGAACTGTCCCACGATGAGATACTTATTCTTTTCGGCTATCTGCCTGGCGATGGTCTTCGTACTGTCATAGAGTTCGGTGAAGGCATACTTCTCAGCCTGCTCCTCAGACACGCCCTTCTTGACGAGATAATCCTGCATATAACTGCCGAACGGTTCCACCTTCGGCATGAACACGCGACCATTCGATACAGTATAGCCCTCTACATAATCGAAGTAGCCATTGCTGCGCGCCTTGTTGTTGTTATCGAGTCGGTCGGCACCCAGCACACGGATGATAGGCTGGTTCTTCACCTGCGTTTCCGGAATGTAGTTGACATAGACACCCGTTGTATCACTCTGATATTTCACATCGAGACGGAACTTGTCCTTTTCCACCTGCGAAGAGAGATAATATACGTTCTTCATCATCAGGTCCCAGTTGCCCTGCTGTGGATTGCAACTGGTATTCTTCAGCGACTTCACGAAGAGAGCCTGCTTGGTATCGGTGATATCCGAGGCAAACTCGCCCACCTGATAGGTCACTCCGCCATAGGTATATTCGTAAGCCACGGCAAGAACCTGATCGGTCTGCAGACCAGACTTCAGCGACACATATCCCATCGCCTGGTTCACGGTATATTCTGAGGAATTGAGCAGACGGGCACTCTCCAGCTTCTCGAAATCGCTGCCGCCTATCAGTCCGCCACCTTCCAGGACAGAGGCTGTCTGGTTGATGTCTCGAGCAGCGGCAAACTGACCTGTCATCGATGCATACTCGGTATTGGCATTGTTAGCCGGCACCATCGTTCCTCCTGCCCCCCACATCGGATTGCTCACCTTTTCGTTTTCACCCAGGTCGGTCAGGGCGATGATGTTTCGGGTATTCGTGGTGGTTCCCGTCTTGTTGGTTACCCAGATTTCCACACGGTTGATGGTGATACCCGTCAGCAGATTCGGCAGTTTCTGCATCCAGGCATCATAATGACTGCGGAAATACTGAGAGAGGAAGAAGTGGCGGTTTTCCTCGTAATCTGCCACATTAAGTTCAAAGGGAGTAAGCTGCACTCCACCCCGGCTTGATACACTCTTGGAAGCCGACTTCTTCTGCGAGAACACCGTCTGCAGCTTGAGCTTACCAAACTGCATATCGGTTCTTACACCAAAAAGACTGCTGGCGCCCTTGATGAGCGAGGAGTTGCTGGGAAAGGAAACATTGCCCGCCTCAACCAGCTTGATAATCTCATCTTCCTTGCCATCATACTTCAGTTTCATGTTCTGGGCATCGTAGTCGAAGGTGGCATCGGTGTTGTAATTCAGGTTGAGGTCCATCTTATCACCTACCTTGCCATTCACGTTGAGATTGATCTTCTCATCAAAGTTCATCATCGTGGTCTTGCGGTTGCGGATAGGCAGCGACGGGTTGTCGATATTCTTCTTGTTGATACCAAACTTCAGTTCGGCAGTACCCTGAGTCTTGACACGGATTCCACCGGGACCGAAGATTTTCTCGGCAGGTCCCAGATCGAAGTGCATATCAGAGAAATCGAACTTCTCCTTGCCCTTCGCCTGATAGATTTCATTGTTCTTCTGGCGATAGAAGGCATTGCGCTCGTTCTGTTCCGTCCATTTCATATATTCATCCGGAGTGAGCATGATGGGAGCCGAAAGCCAGGTGTTGCCCATCCGGTTGCCGATGACATAACGGTTGAGGGTATCATTGTAGATGACCTGATACCGGAGGGCATCAGGACGCTTGAGGTCGAGCGGACTCTGGTAGAGGTCGCTCAGGGAATAAGGTTGGGTAAGCTGGATTTTCCAGCGGGGATGCAGCAGGGAATCGGGAATCGTATCCTCATCCACCTGAATGGGCTGGTGCTTTGGAAGCTTCTTGTCTTGCTGCGGAAAAGGCAAAGCGAGGGCGTAGCCGAAAGTTGCCACCATCAGCCAAGCCATCAAAAAATAAAAGAATCTTTGCCCCTTCATAAAGTTATTTAATTTGCTTCAAGGCAAGCTTTACAACCTGCTCCACCGGCAAATCCGGCTGCGCCTTCAGGATTTCCACTACTACCTTGGCAGAAGGAGCCGGTGAGAAGCCGAGCATGGTGAGGGCACTGACAGCCTCATCCTTGATATCATTGTTCACCATCACCACATTACCGCCATTAGCCGGCAGCTCATCGGCGATGCCCAGACTCACGATCTTATCCTTCAGGTCGATGATGATGCGCTGGGCAGTCTTCAATCCGATACCCTTCACGGTCTTCAGCATCTTGTCGTTGCCTGTAGAAATCACATTGCAGAGTTCGCTTGGCGACATCGACGAGAGAATCATTCTCGCCGTATTGCCTCCCACACCCGATACGGTGATGAGCTGGCGATAGAGTTCGCGCTCCTGCTTGGAGGCGAAACCGAAAAGGGTGAAAGAGTCATCTCTTCCACCTGCCACCAAAACCTCATGCACGTAGAGTTTTACTTCCTGCTTGCCCTGAATGGCAGTATAGGTATTGAGCGAAATATTGAGTCCGTAACCCACTCCTGCAGTCTCTACTACTGCCATTGCCGGGGTCAGTTCGGTCAGATCGCCATGAATATATTCTATCATTTTTATTTTCTCCTTACTATTTAAACACTTGGTTATACCTCTTTCATAAATTAATTATAATAATTAATTATAATAATATGAACGCACGGAATAGGGATTTATTGTATCTGGCATTGGATTATATTGCCGACACCCCTATAAGAAAAAGCCTTTATCCCCTATGGAATTTGTTTTTATGACTAGAAGAAAGTTCCATTCATAAGTTTTGAACGTACATTCAAAGCTTTTGAACGCACATTCAAAACTTTTGAACCGACATTCAAAACTTATGAACGGAGAATTCTATTAGGTACAGAAACAATTTCCTTTAAAGGTAGAAAGTAATTCCTTTAAGGGAATAATTATTTTCCCTTAAGGGTATTAACAATTTCCCTTAAGGGTAGAAACTAATTCGACCTGTACGGTTGAAATTACCCAATACGCCCTGAAAGGGCAGAAGCTCTTAGCCCAGGGCATCGCCCTGGGTAATTATGAACGCACCCCCGACGCCCTGTAAGGGCAAAAGCTTTAAAGAATAAGGCTATCTCTTAAATCCTTGAAATCACGAAACTGTAAGGAATCTCTTCCAGAACCCTTACAATTCCCCCTTCATTCTACCTAGAAACTATGATTTTATTACCTTTTGCAAGTTTTATGAGTTAAAAATCTATTAAAACGTCACGTATTTCAAGAAAAAGCTATACTTTTGCAACCGGAAATAGATATCTAGAAGGAATTATCCAAAATAAACAACAATATAAAAGAAATAAATACATCAAATGAAAAAGTTTAGAGCAGCCGTAGTAGGTTACGGCAACATCGGTAAGTTTACAGTAGAAGCTCTCGAAGCAGCTCCTGATTTCGAGATCGCAGGTATCGTTCGTCGCCAGGGTGCTAAGGACAAACCAGCTGAGTTGGCTAACTATGAGGTAGTAGATGACATCACCAAGTTGAAGGATGTAGATGTTGCTATCCTCGCAACTCCTACCCGTTCTTGCCCTGAGTATGCAGAGAAGATCGTTGCACTCGGCATCAACACCGTAGATAGCTTCGATATCCACACCAGCATCCTTGACTATCGCACCAAGCAGATGGAGAACTGCAAGAAGGCTGGCAAGGTGAGCGTTATCTCTGCCGGTTGGGATCCAGGTTCAGACTCTATCGTACGTGTACTGATGGAAAGTCTGGCTCCAAAGGGATTGACCTATACCAACTTCGGTCCTGGTATGAGCATGGGACACTCTGTTTGCGTTCGTAGCAAGAAGGGCGTCAAGGAAGCACTCTCTGTTACAATCCCATTGGGCGAGGGTATCCACCGCCGTATGGTTTATGTAGAGTTGGAGGAAGGTGCCAAGCTTGAGGATGTAACTGCAGAGATCAAGGCTGACCCATACTTCGCTCACGATGAGACTCACGTATTCGCCGTAGCATCTGTAGATGATGTAAAGGATATGGGTCATGGTGTGAACCTCGTTCGCAAGGGTGTATCTGGCAAGACTCAGAACCAGCGCTTCGAGTTCAACATGAGCATCAACAACCCTGCCCTCACAGCTCAGGTATTGGTTAACGTGGCTCGCGCTTCATTCCGTCTCCAGCCAGGTTGCTACACCATGCCAGAGATTCCTGTCATCGATATGTTGCCAGGTACCCGTGAGGAAATCGTTGCAACACTCGTATAAAGACATTGAACTTTGAGCTTGGAACATTGAACTTGATGATTAGTTTAACTGGTTCAGATTCAAAGTTTAGCAAATAATAAAGGCTCGCAAGAAATTTCGATTTCCTGCGAGCCTTTTCCATTCAACTAAAACCACTTATAATAACCCTGTCATATACAATGGCAAATAAGTAATCCCCTCCTCTACTTTCAAATCAGCCGTATGCAAAACATACGGAGTGGCCAGATAACTATCATATTTAGCGATGCACTTTTTGAGAGAAGTGAGCGTGTATCTATTAGTTGACTTCACTTCTATCGGTGAAATATTATGCTTTGACGTTATTGTATCTTTGGCTATCAGGAAATCCAGTTCCATCCTTTCTTTGGCATCATCCTTACTATATTTGGAAAAGAAATACAGCTTATGCCCTGCCGAACGTAACATCTGAGCAACAATATTCTCAACTATCATTCCGCCATTGAACTCCAGTTTATCTACCAGAAGCTTGTTATATAAGTTTTCAGATACTATCGTATTTTCATTGAAAGCATGACTGATGAGCAAACCCGTATCAGCCATATAGCATTTCAATGTCGTATCATCGGTATTCATTCCAAGACCGATGCTTGGCTCTGTCGTATTATAGGCCATATTGACTATCATGGCATCTGCCAGCCAAAAGAAAGCCGTTTCATAATCCCGCATTCTCGCCCCTTCTGTAAGTGCTTTCAACATAAATTTCTTCTCATGTTTTTGAAGTTGAGAAGGAATTGTATCAAAAATCTGGGTAACTTTAAATACATAAGTTGAAGCATACTTTTGAATATCATTACGATATAAGGTAAGAACTTGTCGCTTCACACGATCCACCTTATTGAAATCTCGAGTTTCTACAAATTTAGCTACAGCCTGTGGCATTCCTCCAACAATAAGATACTGTCTGAAATAGTCCATTGCCATGCGATGCATCATCTGTCCCATCTCATGCTTTTTCTGAAAGTTCATTCGTATAAGCGGCATCAAGGTTTCATTGTTCAATGCCCACAAGAACTCCTCGAAATCCATAGGATACATCAATATTTCTTCCTCCTCAGAAGGAATCATGATATCCTCAACGTTCTTTTTGATAGAAACAAGCGAACCAGTCTCGATATAATCGTAGCGTCCATCTTCAACCAGATACTTGATAGCAGTACGAGCCCGAGGATACAATTGCACTTCATCAAAGATAATAACCGATTCTCTTGGATATAGAGGTGTATTGGTGAAACTGCTCAAATACATAAAGAATGTATCCAAGTCATCCAGGTAGGTTTCGAACAAGGATTTTATGTTCTTTCCTATCTTATTGAAGTCAAGCAAAATATAACTCTTGTATTCTTCTTGAGCGAATTCCTTTACGATATAGCTCTTTCCTACTCGGCGGGCACCATTGATGAGAACAGCACTTTCTCCGTTCTGTTCTTCCTTCCATTTCTTGAGTTGATCATATACTTTTCTTCTCATAATTTACACCTATCCTAGATTAATTATATCGGATAAATACACCTATCCGCGATTAATATTTTCCGTTTCTTACACCTATCCGCGATTATCGGATAGCGCAAATACACACCTATCCGCGATTATCGGATGGTGCAAATATACACATATCCGCGATTATCTCCAAGGAAAAGCCAGTTTTTTAATATTTCTTAATCTTAAAAGGCTCGCAAGAAATCGAAACTTCTTGCGAGCCTTTTTTGTATCTTATGTTTTGAACTCTTTATCTCAAGACATAAGCAGAATGAATATGTTCACACGCTTTACTCTACTGTAGTTGCACCCTGACCAGCAATCAATGGCCAACCTGGGTTCTGGTAAACTACAGATGTGGTAAGATCGGTCTGATCACCAGCTGCTGTCTGACGGAATACGCTCTGTGCGATAGGAGACAGATAGTGAGCAGGTGTAAAGTGATAACCATCAAATACCTGGTTGTTAATCTTGGAAATCTGGTATGGACGGATATAGTCGCCACTAATGGTCTTATCACTCATATTACCCTTACCTCCTTCAACATCTACGATAGCGAGGTTGGTTGTACCATCGAGCCATTTGCCCTCGTAAACAGTACCCCAGTACTTTATACCTTCAATCTGGTAACCGTTTACCTGGTCGCAAGCACGCCAGCGGATCAAGTCCTCCCAGCGGGAAGCCTCACCAATGAACTCATCACGACGCTCACGACGGATGTTGTAAGTAGTAGCATCAACCAACTGACCATGAGAGTAAGCACCGAAGTCCCACTTAGCCTCCTCCTGCATGTTGGTAGCTGCGATAGTCTTGTTGTAATCAGGATCTACCTTGGCACGGATGCGGAGAGCACGCCAGTACTTATCAGCTGTAGCGTCGATAGTATGGTTCTTCAACCAGGAAGCCTCCATGTAGTTGAGGAGAGCCTCTGTGCCACGGAATACGATGCTACCACTCTCGCCGTAGTCGTGATTGAGTCCCTGCTGGGAATCATAGTTTTTACCCTTCTTTACTGCGAAACCTGTCACCATACGAGTCTCGTTGTTGCCCTTTACTGTCCATGAGAGGTCGGTTGGAACAGCACCCTCACTGGTGTAGTTCTCGATAGATCCATCCATCTTGGTGAAGAGCTGGATGCGAGAATCGCGATTCTGCAAGGTAGCCTTCACACCCTGGTTTTCCCAAGTTGGGTCGTAGCCTGAGCCGGCAGCGTAGATAGGCAAACCATTGCGCATGAGGAATGAGTTGACGAGGCCACGTGTCCAACCTGTACCACCGCCGTTGCGCTGCAACTGCATCTGCACGTTGTGGGTAACGTTAGCCTTTGCCTTATCAAAAGCACGATACATTAAAACCTCGCTATAGCCGCTCATATCCTTATCACAGAACATGGTGAAGTAAGGATTGAGACTTTTCAAACTTGCATCCTGTCCCTCTGGAGCATCCGTATTCTCTACAAGGTTGCCAACGAGCTTATCACCCAATTCCTTAGAAGACTTCATAGCCTCATCGAGGAAGTGATTGATGGAAGAATCGATGTCAAAGCCCTGGATATCCTCAGCCTTGCCTGGCCATCCTGGACCACCTGGCACAAACGCAGTACCCTTGTGATACTTCTCCCATGTAGCCTCGAAGAGGGCTGCACGTGAACGGAGCAGAAGGGCTGCATCGCGAGAGATGCGGTTCTTGCCACCAGGAGCTGATTCCTGCAGAAGACCGAGTGCCTTGTCAAGGTCGTCGAGAATCTGCTGAGCTACCTTATAACGTGGCTGGCGCTTGGAAGACGCAACGAGAGTTTCCTTGTCATCAGGAAGCGCATTGAGCACGATAGGGAAATCACCCAAAGACTGCAACTTGTCCAAATAAAGGTAAGCACGGAGGAAGTATGCCTCACCAATGTAGTGGCGTACCTGAGCCTCAGCACCACTAATCTGCTTAGCCTCGAATTTTGGCAGTACCTGATCCAGGAAATAGTTCACCGAGCGGATATTACCGAAATCCCAAGCACCACCACTCTGACCTACTTTCCAGTTTCCAGGAACCCAACGGCTAGAATAACCGGTTCCCGCCTGGTTATCGGTATCGTTATCATAAGCAAAGGTACTCATACCATAGCTACCAGGACCAATACTTGTCAATACACCATAGAGATTCACGGTGTAGGCAGCCAGGTCGTCGGCGCTAGTAAAGAAAGACGCAGGTGTCACGTTGCTTTCAGGCTCCTTGTCAAGATAGTCATTGCAACTTGTCAGACCGAGCGTCGCGCCCAATAAGAGCATTGAAATATATTTAATTTTCATAAATTGTTTCCTTTCTATAATCTAAATGATAAGTTAGAATGTTACACTAAGACCGAATGAGAATGTCTTTGACAATGGATATGTCTTACCAATCTCACCGCCATAACCTGCTCCGATCAGCTCTGGATCACCAGCCTCTGTGAAGTTAGTGATAGTAAAGAGGTTCTCACCAGATACGAAGAAGCGAAGATTCTCAATATAAGCCTTGCTTGTGATAGACTTAGGCAAGGTGTAACCGATGGTGAGGTTCTTCAGACGGCCATAAGCAGCATTCTGCAAATAGCGGGTCTGAGTCTGGGTATTACGACCACCACCCCAGTCTGCACGTGGGTAGTATGCACCCTTGTTGTCCTCACGCCAGTAATCCTCGTGGAACTTGAAGCCGGTAGCCTGCCACTTACCAGTACCGATAGCACCCCAGAATACGGCACCACCTGCTGCGTAATCACGCTTGAGGGTTCCCTGGAAGAACACCTTGATATCAAAGCCCTTCCAAGCTGCATCGAGGTTCAAACCGAAGTTATAGCGAGGAGTAGAGTTACCGATGATGCGGCGGTCGCCAGATTTGTCGGCTGTACCCTCACCACCATTGATCTTGCCGTCGCCATCGAGGTCTTTATACATGATGTCACCAGCAGTCCAGCCACTTCCGAGTGCGCTCTGGTCAACCTTTGCGAGGTGCTTGTCCATCTCATCCTGGCTCTGTGCGATACCGATTGTGGTATAACCCCAGATGTCTCCGAGCTTAGCACCAGCATAGTATGAACCGAGCTTCTTAGATGGGTTAGGATACTTGTCGATGACCACCTGGTTATCACTCAATACGAGAGATGCACCATAGCTTACCTCACCGATTACGTCACGCCAGCCAATCTGGAGATCCCATCCCTTAGATGTCATATCAAGGTTGTTCACCTTTGGAGGATTGGCACCGAGGATAACAGGCAACTCAGGAGCAGGACCTACCATGTCGAATGTCTTGCGCTGATAGTAGCCGAACGATCCGGTGAGGCGGTTATTGAAAGCACCCCAGTCGAGACCGATTTCCCATGTACGGCTCTTCTCCCATGTAAGAGTAGAAGATACGAGACCTGGCTGTGAAGCGGTATTTGGCTTAGCGCCATTGATCAACCAGTTGCCACCCTGAGAAGAGAAGCCGATGGTTGGATAGAAAGGATACCAGTTGTCAGTATTCTGGTTACCCAACTGACCCCAAGAAGCACGGAGCTTCAATGTGTTTACGTAATCAGTCAATGGCTCCCAGAACTTCTCACGGGCAATGTTCCAACCAGCAGAGAATGATGGGAAGAAGTTCCAGCGGTTCTCGCGGAGGAAACGTGATGATCCATCATAACGGAGGTTAGCCTCGAAGAGGTAACGGCCTGCGAAGTCGTAGTTGATACGGCCGAAGAAGCCGGCTGTTGTCCATGAGTTATAAGCACCACCTACACTTGGCTTGGTGGTTGTTGTATCGAGAGTAGGAAGACCAGACATGATACCGTTCTGCTGTGCTTTCATATTGCGCTGGCGGAACCACTCACTCTGGAAACCACCCATTACCTTCATATTATGCTCGCCAAATGAACGGCTGTACTCAGCAAAGAGGTTAGGGTTGAAATAGTTCGACTTGAATGAATACTCATACACGCTTGATGTTGCGTTGGTATCTACATAAGGATTGTTGTCGCAGTCGTAAGCGTATGTGGTCTGCCAGTCACGGTGGTTGAACTCTGTAACAATACGGTAGTTCAACTCAGCATTCAGAGTCAGACCCTTTACAGGTGTAGCAACAAATGAAAGCTGCTGAGAGAGACGGTCTGCCTGATTCTTGGCACGGCCACCATTCTGAAGACGTCCGATGTAAGACTCTGGCAACCAGTTGCCATTAGGATCGGTAGTTGGTATAATAGGCCAGTAACGGCACATGTTGTGGAAGAACACATCTGTACCATTGATCAAATCACCAGGAGAATCGAAGTCCTGACGTGAGAAACGGGTATTATAGGTCATGCGCAACCAGTTGGTTATCTGAGCGTTGATCTTACCTGTCATAGTATAGCGCTGCATACTATCATCGCCATGACGGAGAAGACCACCACGGTTGAGATAGTTGCCTGATACATAGTACTGCAAACGATCATCACCACCATTGATACTCAAGGTATGCTCCTGAGAGAAGCTGGTACCAAACTGCTCCTTGAGCCAGTCGGTATTACCAAGAGGCAAGTTTGGAGTATCATCCCAAACCTCCCAGCGGTTATTGCGGTTCTTGAACATCTTCTGCATGGTAGGATCGCTCTGAGCCTTCTTGATCTGCTCGAGCTTCTCATCTGTAAACCAGACACCTGCACCGCTACCTACAGAAGCAGCGTTCATGTACTTAGCCCATGTATAAGAGTCCATCATCTCCGGCATATTGAGAGGAGAATCGAAACGGAATGAGTTGTTGTAGTTAATAGAAGTCTTACCCTTCTTACCACTCTTGGTAGTAATAAGGATTACACCACCGGCAGCACGTGAACCGTAGATGGAAGAAGCAGAAGCATCCTTCAATACAGAAATGTTCTCGATGTCCTGTGGGTTGAGTGCGTTCATATCGCCCTCCATGCCGTCGATGAGCACGAGTGGAGATACAGAAGAACCGGCACCGATAGTACCTGTACCACGGATATTAAAAGACTTGGTTGAATTAAGAGTACCACCACTGCTTGGTGTAGAGAAGTTCATACCGGCTACTGCACCCTGAAGAGCGTCAACTACAGAGTTGACTGGGCGAGCACCGAGGGTCTTGGAATCAACGGTAGAAACGGCACCAGTGAGGTTTACCTTCTTCTGAGTACCGAAACCGACAACAACGACCTCGCTAAGAGTCTTGCTGTCTTCCTGCATAGTTATATTCATGGCACCACCTTTCCATACCATCTCCACCGGCTCGAAACCAATGTAGCTGATACAGATTGTTGCACCATGCTGAACGTCTGAAAGCATAAACTTACCATCAATGTCTGTGATGGTTCCACCCTGCTTTCCTTTAACTGTAACTGTAGCACCAATTACTGGCTCACCTGTAGGGTCAATAATGGTACCAGTGCATTGTCCGTTCTTGGACTGATTAGTTTCCTGGATACGAGTCACCCCCCCATATGCGTGAGTAGGAGTCATACCAAGAGCCATAATCATAGTACTTACTGTGAATAGTTGTCTAATCATAAGATATAGTTTAAAAAATGTTATTTGGTCCAATCATTTAATTCAGCCGATGTTATTCGGCTTACTTATTGAAGTTAGCCAATGTTATTTAATCCTTATTAATTTAAGTTAGCCGCTGCAAAGATATATTAAATTTTAATACGAACTGGTTTTTAATGAAACAAAATTCATTATTTTAAGACTTTTTAAGCAAAAAGTAGAAAAACATTCCAAAAAAAGGCTCACAAGAGAGATTCTTGCGAGCCTTTATGGTCTTCCATTTATAAATAACGTAAAATCTACACTTCTATTTATTTATGCGTCATGATACCTAATTATTTATGCGTCATGATATCAAGCACCATATCATCGGTGGTCTTCATCGCATCGGCACCGATAGAGGTGAGGTTGTGGATACACTTATCCACATCATCATCCACGATACCCTCGGCAGAAGTTACGCACTTACCCTCCATGGAAAGGAGGGCTGAAAGAAGGGCGGTGCTCACACCGGAAGAAATCTTCAGGGCGCAGCTTGGCTTGGCACCGTCGCAGATCATACCGGTAAGGTTTGCCACCATATTCTTGACAGAGTTGCAGATGCGGGTATAGTCGCCCCCCATCAGATAGGTGATACCGCAACTGCTACCCGTGCTGGCTACCACGCAACCGCAGAGAGCAGAAAGCTTACCCAGGCTCTGCTTGATATAGATAGCCGTTAAATGACTGAGCATCAAGGCACGAATCAGCTCTTCCTCGGTATTCTCGTTTTCCAAGGCATAAACCACCACCGGATTGGTGGCACAGATACCCTGGTTGCCACTGCCACTGTTACTCATCACCGGAATCATGGCTCCACCCATTCGGGCATCACAGGCAGAAGCGGTGCGTGAGAGGATATGCGAGAAAATGTTGTTGCCGAAGATACCACGGCTCAAAGGACGGTCCATCGTCTTACCCAGACAGTGGCCATAGTTGCCCTTGATAGATTCCTCGGCAGCCTTCATATTATATTCCTTGGTCTTGAGGATGAAGCGGATTTCATCGAGCGGAGCGGTGGTTGCGAATTCGTAAACCAAGCGGAGATTCAACTGGATATCGTCATCCTCCACATCAGCCGCTGATCCACCACGCTTGTCAAAAACCACCTCACCATTGCGCTCAACATACACAAAGTTGGTATGAGAACCGGCAATGATAGCTGTAGCTCTGCCGTTGCCGGCATAGCAGATTACCTCGATATAGAGTTTATCTACATCGCCCTGTTTCAGCTTGATGTTGATATCTGCATTCTTGATATACTGTTTGCCCAGCTCCAGGGTATCAGGAGTAAGATCCTTGAGAACCTCGAGTTCATACTCAGGCTTTCCGATGAGGGCACCGAGCGAAACTGCGATAGGCAGACCGATCATACCGGTTCCTGGAATACCCACACCCATCGCATTCTTGAGCATATTAGGACTCAAGCGTACCTCGATGCGCTCCGGACGCTTACCCAGAGTGGTAGCAGCCTTAGCTGTACAAAGAGCCACAGCCATCGGTTCGGTACAGCCGATGGCAGGCACAACTTCCTTGTTGACGAGCGCAATGATGCGCTCCCGCTTATTTTTCTCTAACATAATAAGATAGGTATTAATCCTCCAACTGGAACAAAGGATCGTCTGGAGTCAACATGGTTGGCTTCTGGTCGAATTCCTTCAGAAGCTGCTCAGAAGCATACTTCTTGTTTACTACCAGGCGGAACATGTACTCATTGAACCAATCGTTGGTCATGATGAAGCATCCACCAAAACCATTGTCAGCACCCCAGCTGTTCTCCACCTTCCACTTCACAGGCTTGCCCGCAGCATCGAGATCTACCGCAGTCAGAGTCATGGCATGGGTAGAACCGCTCTCGAAAGTAGCGATGCGGTCTGCCTTGTTCATTGGGAATGAAGTGTTGAAGAGGCTGGCATAATCGAAGTTGTCGAGTGCCAGATAGCCACGCTTTCTGTCGAGCTGCTTGCCCACATCGTAGCTGGAATACATCTTATGACCATCCTTCAGGGAAGCGATGGCGAGCTGCGCAATCTCCTCCATAGGCAGGTTCAGGTACTTCCAGTTATGACCATCATAGGTGTGGCGGTCGTACTCTACCTCGTATGTCTTGTGATAAGGACGACGTGGGTCGTTCATCACCATCAGGAAGGTACCGTTGAGGTCCTTGCCAACAGTCTCCTCATAGAAACTCTTAGGAGTATATTTCTTAGCCTCGCCTACCTGCTTGCCGTCCTTGTCGCGGAAAGCATAGGTAAACTCCTTCACCGGCTCACCCAGAGTAAGGCTGAGCATGTGATAAACCTGAGCGAGCATCTCTGTCTTACGAGCCTGGATAGCAGCAGGTTTCTTGCCCTGGGCTACCATCTTGCGGAGTTCGAGACCATACTCGCGGAGCTTGCTGCTGATGAGACGGCTCATCTTGGAAGTATTGTTGCTGGAATAAGTCTCTGGCTGAGCACTCATAGGTACGAGACCGTACTTGCTAGCCAGGTCGGCAACACCGCAGAAAGTACCACCGTCATTGAGCGGATTCTTGAAGAAGAACTGCACCTGAGGATCCTCCAGGCTCTTCTTGCCGAGGTCGATGACACCCTGGAGCATCAGGTTAGCCTTCTCCAGCTGGTCGTAGAAGAAGAGATAGTCCTGAGAGAACTCTACTACTCTACCCTGCTTGTCGTTGACAGCAAAGTTGGAACGGAGTACATTGAAGCCGCTGAACATCCAGCAGCGGCCGGAACTCTTCTGGTTATGGATGCTCTGAGAAGGAGTCTCGATACTGAAATGAGTATCTACCGGAGCCTCATTCGCATGATTCTTCACGAGATCATCGATGTTGTTGCCAGCGATAGCGTTAAACAATGCCTTGTTGGTCACACCGCCAGTCTGGCTTTTCTCCATCTGCTGGAGCATAGTCTGATTGATGCCGCCATTCTTGGTCTGCGCCATCATCGAGAGGGAAGCCATCATCAAGGCTCCCACAAAGAACAGGTTCTTTTTCATTTATTTAATCTTTATGTTTAGTTACTTATTTACTGGAAAAGCGCAACCGGATAGAACGAAAGGTTCCTCTCCTTTTACTGATTCCTTCCTAATTTTTTGCAAAAATACAAAGAATTATCGAAAAAAGCGAAATTCTCCCCATAAAAATGTTATTTTATGAAAAAAAGCATTACCTTTGCACTTATAAAATTATTAAATTATGGACAAAAGTAAGTTTAGTCTGTTAAGCAACATCAAATATCCTAATGATTTGCGCAAACTGAGCATTAATCAGTTGCCAGAGGTATGCAAAGAATTGAGAGAAGACATCATCGACGAAGTGGCTGTAAATCCAGGTCATTTTGCTTCCTCTTTGGGTGTTGTGGAAATCACCGTAGCTTTACACTACGTGTACAATACCCCTGAAGACCGCATCGTCTGGGATGTAGGCCATCAGGCATACGGACATAAGATTCTGACAGGAAGACGTGAGGCATTCTGCACCAACAGAAAGCTCCATGGCATCCGTCCATTCCCAACACCGCTTGAAAGTGAATACGACACCTTCACCTGCGGACATGCCAGCAACTCTATCTCGGCAGCTCTGGGTATGGCGGTGGCAGCACGCGAAACAGGCAACAAAGACCGCCACATAGTAGCCGTTATCGGCGATGGTGCGATGAGCGGTGGTTTAGCTTTCGAAGGACTCAACAATGTATCAAGTACTCCAAACGATATGCTCATCATCCTCAACGATAATGATATGAGCATCGACCGTGCCGTGGGTGGCATGGAGAAGTATCTCCTCCAGCTCGACACCAACGAGACCTACAACAAGATTCGCTTCAAGGCTTCGCAGTGGCTCCACTCCAAGGGTATTCTCAATGATAACCGCAAGAACGGCATCATCCGGCTGAACAATGCCTTCAAGTCGGTATTAAGCCATCAGCAGAATATCTTCGAAGGAATGAACATCCGATACTTCGGACCATTCGACGGTCATGATGTCAAGGAAGTGGTAAGAATCCTGAAGCAGCTCAGAAGCATGAAAGGCCCTAAGCTGCTCCACCTGCATACCACCAAGGGCAAGGGATACGAACCAGCCGAGAAGAGTGCTACCATCTGGCATGCACCAGGCAAGTTTGACCCGGAAACCGGCGAGAGAATCATTGCCGACAACAGCAACAAGCCTCCTAAGTTCCAGGATGTCTTCGGAAAGACCCTGCTGGAACTTGCCGAGCAGAACCCAAAGATCGTAGGTGTGACGCCAGCCATGCCTACAGGATGCTCTATGAACATCATGATGAAGGCGATGCCAAACCGCACCTTCGACGTAGGTATCGCCGAGGGCCACGCTGTCACCTTCTCGGGGGGTATGGCAAAGGATGGTCTGATTCCTTTCTGCAACATCTACAGTTCGTTTGCACAGCGTGCCTACGACAATATCATCCACGATATGGCACTCCTCAATCTGCCGGTAGTGCTCTGCCTCGACCGTGCCGGACTGGTAGGAGAAGATGGTCCTACCCATCATGGCGCCTTCGACCTGGCAGCCCTGCGCCCTATCCCGCATCTCACCATCGCTTCGCCGATGGATGAGCACGAACTGCGCAACCTGATGTATTCAGCCCAGCTGCCAGACCACGGAAGCTACGTGATCCGTTATCCTCGTGGCTGCGGTGTGCTTGTAGATTGGCGCAACAAGATGGAGGAAATCAAGACCGGTACCGGCAGAAAGCTGAAAGACGGAGAAGATGTAGCTGTGCTCACCCTCGGTCCTATCGGAAACGATGCCATCCAGGCAATCGAAGAGGTAGAGAAGGAAACGGAGATGAGCGTTGCGCACTACGATATGCGATTCGTGAAGCCGCTGGATGAAAACATCCTCACCGAGGTGGGCAAGAAGTTCAAGCGCATCGTGACCATAGAAGATGGTGCAAGAATGGGCGGAATGGGATCTGCCGTACTCGAATGGATGAACGACCACGGCTATCAGCCACAGATAACCCGCCTGGGATTACCAGACGAATTTGTGGAGCATGGCACCGTAGAACAGCTGCGCGAAATTGTACATCTCGACCATGAGAGCATCAAGAATGCCATTATCGGAAAATAGAGCATCGAAATTTAAATATTCATCAATATGAAAATCATCATAGCTGGCGCCTATGCCATCGGTACCCACCTGGCGCGACTCCTGTCGCGCAGCCAGGAGGAGATTACACTCATCGATGAAAGCGAAGAGCGCCTGGCAAGCATCGGCTCCGACTGCGATCTGCTCACCATGATAGGAAAGCCTACCAGCCTGCAGACCCTGAGGGATGCCGGTGTTGAGGATACGGATCTCTTCATCGCGGTCACCCCGGTAGAGAGTACCAACATCACCTCCAGCATCCTTGCCAAGAATCTCGGTGCCAAGCGCACCGTGGCACGTGTAGACAATCCGGAATACATGGAATCGCAGGCACAGGAATTCTTCAAGGAACTCGGTATCAGCAAGCTCATCTATCCAGAGATGCTCGCTGCCGTAGATATCAACAACGGACTCAAGATGAGTTGGGTGCGCCAGCGCTGGGATGTGCACGACGGCGCCCTCGTGATGCTCGGCATCAAGCTGCGTGAGGGATGCGAGATTCTCAACGAGCCTCTCAAGAACATCAGTGGTCCCAACGACCCTTACCACGTGGTAGCCATCAAGCGAGGCAGCGAAACCATCATCCCGGGTGGTAACGATGAGCTGAAGCTCTACGACCTCGCCTACTTCATGACCACCCGCAACTACATTCCCTACATCCGCAAGATTGTGGGAAAGGAGCATTATGTGGATGTGAAGAACGTAATGGTGATGGGTGGCGGACGCACTGCCGTAAGAGCCGTGAAGAAGATACCGGAATACATGGAGTGCAAGATTATCGAGAAGGATGAGAATCGCTGCGAATATCTCAACGATATCCTCGACGACAATCATATCCTTATCATCCACGGCGATGGCCGCGACATTCCTCTCCTCACAGAGGAAGGAATCAGAAGCACCCAGGCTTTCGTGGCGCTGACGGGAAATGCGGAAACCAATATCCTCGCCTGCCTCACAGCCAAGAGAATGGGTGTGCGCAAGACCGTGGCTGCCGTAGAAAACGTGGATTACGTGAGTATGGCAGAAAGTCTGGATATCGGTACCATCATCAACAAGAAGATGATTGCTGCCAGCTACATCTATCAGATGATGCTCGATGCCGACGTGATGAACGTCAGATTCCTGATGAGTGCCAACGCCGATGTAGCTGAATTCATCGCCAAGGAAGATTCCAAGGTTACCCAAAAACCGGTGAAAGACCTGGGTATGCCTATCGGTGTTACCATCGGTGGTCTAGTGAGAAACGGCGAGGGAATGCTGGTTTCGGGTAATACCCAGATAGAACCGGGCGACTCGGTGATGGTATTCTGCCACAACATCAATATGAAGAAAATTGAGAAATATTTCATTTAGTCTCTATATATAAAAGGTATATTCTATATATATAATAAGGTATAAAGACAGATATGATATATATAATAAGGTATAAAGACAAGAGGGAATGATAAACAGTAAGTTGATATACAAGATACTGGGACAGTTGCTTTTCATCGAGGCATTCCTGCTCTTCGTCAGTCTGCTGGTGGCATACTACTACCAGCAGGACGACATCTTCGCTTTCGTGGTAGCCACACTGACCACCATCGGCGGCGGACTCATCCTGAAATGGAAAGGACACGGAGCAGACAATTCGATGTCGCGCCGTGATGCCTACCTCGTGGTATCGCTCTCATGGATCATCTTCAGTCTCTTCGGCACCCTGCCCTTCATGGTCAGCGGTTACATCAATAACTTTACGGATGCCTACTTCGAGACGATGTCGGGATTCACCACCACGGGAGCCACCATTCTGGATGATGTGGAGTGCTTCCCGCACGGATTGCTGTTTTGGCGATCGCTCACCCAGTGGATAGGCGGTTTGGGAATCGTGTTCTTCACCATCGCCCTGCTGCCATCACTTGTAGGAGGACAGACCAAGGTGTTTGCCGCCGAGGCTACGGGTCCTATCAAGACCAAGCTGCATCCCCGACTCTCCACTTCGGCAAAATGGATCTGGAGTATCTATCTGATGCTCACCATCGCCTGCATCGTATCCTACTATGTGGCAGGAATGAATCTCTTCGACAGTTTCAACTATGCGATGACCACTACGGCTACGGGTGGTTTCTCCACCCACAACAGCAGTACCTCGTTCTTCCATTCGCCGGCACTGGAATACATCTGTGCATTCTTCTGCTTCCTCTCGGGAGTGAACTTCACCCTGCTCTATGCAGCAGTCATCAAGTTTAAGATCAAGGATCTGTTCAAGAACTCGGAGTTCAAGTTCTATATGTTCCTCGTCACCGCCTTTACGGCTTTCATCATGGTAGAGCTGATGGCGATGCGCAACTACGATATGGAGCATGCCTTCCGCAGCGCCGTCTTCCAGGTGGTTTCATTCATCACCACCACTGGCTTGTTTAATGATGATGCAGCCCTCTGGCCTCATGTCACCTGGGTGGTATTGGCCGCCTGCATGTTCTTCGGAGCCTGCTCGGGCAGTACGAGTGGAGGTTTGAAATGTATCCGCGCCGTGATGCTGGTAAGAATGGTGAAGAATGAATTCCGCCAGATTCTGCATCCTAATGCGGTACTGCCTCTGAAGATTGACGGTGTGAACGTGCCGATGCAGAAGCGGGTTACACTACTCGCCTTCCTCACCACGTATCTCATCATCTGCCTGGTCATCTCCTTCACCATGATAGCCATGGGCATCGACAACACCAATGCCATCACCATCACCCTGAGCTGTGTGGGCAACGTAGGTCCTACGCTGGGTACGGAGATTGGTCCGACGATGTCGTGGAGCGAACTGCCGGATATGGCAAAATGGTTCTGCTCGCTGATGATGCTCATCGGACGTCTGGAGATATTCAGCGTACTGGTAATCTTCACACCTGCCTTCTGGAGAGAGAACTAGTTGCCGCAGGAGGCAGGTACAGGAAATCCTAGACAATAAAAATTTATCAACTAATTCAATAAAGTTATGAAACCATTAAAATTTGAACCACTATTGAAGTCCACCATCTGGGGTGGAAACAAGATCATCGCCTTCAAGCATCTTGACATCAAGCAGGAGAAAGTTGGCGAGAGTTGGGAAATCTCTGGTGTTCCTGGCAACGAGAGCATCGTAGCCGACGGCGAGATGAAGGGCAAGAAGCTCAATGAGGTTGTTGCTGAATTGAAGGAGAATTTCCTCGGTACAGATAACTATAAGCGTTTTGGAAACGAGTTCCCACTGCTCATCAAGTTTATCGATGCCAATACCGACCTTTCTATCCAGGTACATCCTAATGACGAAATTGCCAAGAAGCAGGGTAAGGAGCGCGGCAAGACCGAGATGTGGTATGCGCTGCCAAGTGAACCGGATGCCAAGCTCTACAATGGCTTGAAGATGCAGATTACTCCTGAGCAGTACAAGGAGATGGTGGAGAATGATACCATCACCGATGCCCTGGCTCAGTATAACGTGAAGGAGGACGACTGCTTCTTTATCCCAGCCGGAAGAATTCACGCCATAGGAACAGGCTGTTTCGTTGCCGAGATTCAGCAGACCAGCGATGTAACCTATCGTATCTACGACTTTAAGCGCAAGGACAAGGATGGCAACTATCGCCAGCTCCACACCAAGGAGGCTGCCGAGTGCATCGACTACACCGTATTGGCAGACTATCGCCAGAACTACACTCCTGCCAAGAACCAGGGTGTAAGCATGGTGCAGTGCCCTTACTTCACCACTGCCGTTTATGATCTCGACGAGCCAATGACCCTAGATTATTCAGAGTTGGACAGCTTCGTGATTCTAATTGGCTTGAAGGGTGAGGCTAAGATTACCGACAACGAGGGTAACGAGATTACCCTGCAGGGCGGCGAGAGCATCGTAGTTCCTGCCAGCACCCAGACGCTGAAGGTAGAAGGAACCTTGAAGTTCCTGGAGACATACGTATAAGAATAAGACATCAAAATAAAAAAATGCGGGCCATTTCCGGCTCGCATTTTTTATTTCGATATAAAGAGTTTATTTCTGCAATTTCATTTCAGGATGATTGTTCCAGATACTTCTCCACATCTGCCTGAATCTTCTGGAATTCCGGAGAGAACTGGTAGAAGGTGTTCTTCTTCATCATCATTTTCACCTTGCCCAGACTGTTCTCATAGCATGCCATCTCGGTGCGTGCCTGCTCGGAATGAACCGCCCTATCACGGATTTCATTCTCCCTGACATTGCGCAGGGTATCGCAGACCGTCTGCACCAAAGGGCAAACCACCAAGTCAAAAAGATGATGACCCTGTATATATAAATAGGTGTTATGCTCGTTTACCCCCAGATTATTCAGATACTGGATCATATCCGGCAGTTCATCCTTGAACGTCTTGAAGCGGCGCTCCAGCTGGAAAAGCTTCGCCCTCACCTTCTTGGCAAGATAATTGATAGCCTGCTGAGGGTCCTGGATTCTGACTGATGGCAATACGATGACCTTGTCGAACTCTGCCATATCAAAATGCATCGACATCTTGCGATGACGGATATAGAAGAGGAGATGCCACACGAAGAGCGGCCATATCGTACGGGAATACGCCTCCATGAATCTTTCGAAATCGAAGATATGGGTATCGTTCAACGTCACCATCACGCAGGTTTCGTGCAAACCCTTGGAATAACACTGGAAATTCTCAATGGCATAAGCGTAGGTATGGAAGATATAAGGATTCTCCAGCATCAGCTGAGAAGCCTCGGTAGTACCCTGCCGCAGAAAATCGTAGTCGGCATCCACGCAGGCTATCATATCCTTGCCCACCCCTTTGAGCATATTGCTGATAGCTGCCTTCTTGCCGCGGTCGAGATGGTTATCGCGGGTAGGCAACATGATTTCGAAATAGCGCGTGTCATCCTCGTACTTCCCCAACACCGACCGCCAGAAGAAGACATCATCGTAGCTCTCGACGTAAGCCACTATCTTGCGCCGAGCCTTCTTCGAGGTCATCTTGTTGGCGGCCTCAAAGTAGAGGGAATTGATATTATCGGTTAAACGTTTAGCCATAATATTCGTCTTTCACTTATATCGTGATGTCGCTCACATCCGTCACCCTATCGGTCCATCCGTCCATCACCACGGCAGGACTGTGGGTAGTCATGATGATCTGGATGTTCGGATTGAGTTTCAGTACCAGACCGATGAGCTGCTTCTGCCATTCGAAGTGAAGGCTGATTTCCGGCTCATCCATAAAGAGGACATAAGATTGGTTGTCCTCCACCAGCACGGTAAGGAGGATGGCGAGAATCTGCTTCTCACCAGCCGAGAGCTGATAAGGCGAGAGCTGCTCACCTATCTGATTGAATCGGATTTCGTTGGCAGTACGGATGATGGTCTTGCCGGTATCCTTGAAAAGACCATCTACTATATCCTGGAACATCCTCTTCGGTTCGCTCAGCTGCTGAGCCTTGAAGGCGGCATCCGGTTCGCCGCTCTGAAGCACGGCGATGATACGGTTGCCGATGTTCACCTGATAATCCAGATACTTGCGCTGCAGCTGGAAGAGCTGCCAGTCGAGTTCGGTAACCAGGGTGAGGTCTATCTTGTTGATCATCTCGGCATTCATCAGCGGTCTATCTACCGATCGGATTACATCATATCTAATCCACTTCGCCTCCTCCGGCTCCACCTTCAGATGCACGCCCTTGATCATGTGACTAGGGAATTCGCCGCCAGCCGCCAGACCCTTTACCACCTTATTCAATATAGTACTCTTGCCCACGCCGTTTACACCACTCAGGATATTGACACGGCGGTCGAGGTTCCAAAGAATATGTTTGGTACCGCTCCAGAGAGATTCTATCTCTATCTGTTTGATATAATCAGCATATTTCTGCATAAGATCTTCTCCTATCTTTAATAGTCAAGAACAGAAAAAGACGATTGTCTTAACTTCTTTAACTTATTAACTTCTTTAACTTCTAAAAAACATACCGCAAATATAGCAAAATTCCTCGAATTTTTGTACCTTTGCACCCGATTTTATTCAAAAATAGGAAGTTTTAAATAGAAATAAGGAAAAATGGATAACAAACGACCTCTTATCGCCCACCTGTGCCTCTTCTGTTCCGGCGCATTCTGGGGACTGATGGCTCCCGTAGGCAAGGATGCCATGCTTCACGGCATCGACGGCATCGACCTGGTGAGCTTCCGCGTATTGGGTGGCGCCATTCTCTTCTGGCTCACCTCGCTCTTCACCAAGAAAGAGCATGTTCCAGTAAAAGACATCTTCAAGTTTGCTGCTGCAGGACTCTTCGCCCTCGTGTTCAACCAGTGTTCTTACACCATCGGTCTGAACATGACCTCGCCTAGCAATTCCAGCATTATGACCACCTCGATGCCTATCTTCGCCATGGTTCTCTCCTTCCTGATTTTGAAGGAGCCTATCACCTGGAAGAAGGCGCTCGGTGTACTGATGGGATGTGCTGGTGCCGTCATCATCATCATGACAAGTGCCACGGCTGGCAATGCCAAGGTGGGAAACATCTGGGGCGACCTGCTCTGTATGTCGGCTCAGCTTTCCTTCGCCCTCTACCTGTCGCTCTTCAAGAACCTGCTGTCTAAGTATTCGCTCTTTACCATCAACAAGTGGATGTTCCTCTGGGCAACGGTCCTGATATGGCCTTTCACCATCAGTCACGTAATGAGCATCGACTTTGCCCATGTTCCGATGAGCACCTGGTGGGAAACGGGCTACGTAGTTCTATTCGGCACGTATCTGGGCTACATCTGCATGATGATTGGTCAGAAGACTCTGCGCCCTACCGTGGTGAGTGTATATAACTATGTGCAGCCGCTGGTATCAGTCACCGTGAGTGTCATCGTAGGTCTCGCCGTATTCAAGGGTATGCAGGCGATTGCCGCCATCCTTGTATTCTCCGGCGTATGGCTCGTAGTAAAGAGTAAGTCGAAGCATGATATCGACAAGCACGACCACAGTCTGGCTTACGAGAAAAGACATGCTTAGATAGCTTTAATGTCGATTTATAAAACTGAAACTGTCCCCATCTGAGATAACAGATGAGGACAGTTTTTGTTATATAAGAAAACGAAATATCAGCAACCGAAGTAAACCATCAATCCGCCCAATACGATATACAGCAGGGCGTATGGGATGGCCGAGCGGAGAATCTCTCCATCCTTCCCCTCCATATCGCAGGCTGCAGTAGCGATGGCGATACTCTGCGGACTGATCATCTTGCCACCCGTAGCTCCCGTGGTATTGGCGGCAACCAGCCAGTTCTCCTGACCACCCTCCATACCAAAGAATGTACTCTGTCCCGTCATGCCCAACTGGTTGGCAACATGAGCCTGAAGCTTGGCAAAGAGGATATTCGAAGAGGTATCAGAACCCGTAACGAAGGTTCCGATGGCACCAATCATCGGCGCTACCAAAGGATAGAAGTCGCCCGTTACAGCCACCAGTCCGGAGGCGATGGAAGTAATCATTCCCGAATAGTTCATCACACTTGCCAGGGCTATCAGCGAACAGATGGTCACCACCGTCTTACGCAGATTCACCGTGGTACGGGCAAGAATCACCATCAATCGCTTGAGGCTCAATCCCTGAACCAATCCACCAATCGTAGCACCCAGGAAGAGCATCAAACCCGCATTGGAAATCCAGCCAAACTTAAAGGTGCTGTCGAGCACCGGCAGATGAACCGCACTCACCAGATGACTCTTGAGGAAAGCATTGACCGGAGGACAGAGCGCGCCGGAAACCAGGATGAATATCAATATAAAGAGGTAAACGCTCCATGCCTTCAGGCTCTCGGCAAGCGTAAAGGTTTCCCTATCCTGCACCTTGCTCTTTCTGGCAAACACCTTGGCGTATGCGATGATGGCGATAATGGCTGCCAGCGAACCGATGATGGCTGGAGTCTCCGAACCGAGATAATAGCCACATACAAACTGCACTACCACGGAAATCACTCCCACCCAGAGGGCGATGATGAGATTCTTGATAAGATTGTGCTTATCGGTAAGCGTCAGGATGATGAAAGGCAGGATGATAAAGAGAGGTGCCAGCTGGATGATGGCGAAGGCCGAAGTCTCGCAAATCTGTGCCGCCGAGGCCGATCCGCTTTCCGCCACCTCGTTACAGAGCGTAGTAACCGGCACGCCCACGGCACCAAATCCCGTAGCCACGGTATTACCGATTAAGGAAACCAGAGCCGAGAACATCGGTTTGAATCCGAGTCCGATGAGGATAGCGGCAGGTATCGCCACCGCCGTTCCGAAGCCCGCCATACCTTCGAGCAGTCCGCCGAATCCCCATACGAGGAGCAGCACGAGCAGTCCCTTATCATCGGTAATCGATGTAAACTGCCTCTTGATTACCTCTATCTGCTTGCTTTCCACGAGGATATTATAGCTGTAGATAGCCATCAGGATGATGATGAGAATCGGGAATACTGCCTTCAGGATGCCTTCCACCACCGCCCATCCCGTCAGGGCGATTACGCTGTCCTCCGCATGTTCCGGGGCAATCATGCCTAGCGGCGAAGCAGCGAAGAGAGCGAGCAAAACGGTAATTACGAGCGTCAGCAAGGCGCTTTTATGACCTGCCATCTTGAAGCCGAGCATCAGGATGAACAGCAACACGATGGGAATAATAGAAACTACAGATGCCATAAGCCATTCAGTTTTTTAATGTTTTCGATTGCTAAATTTTATGTTTCACTTGCAAAAATACTATTTTTCTTTGAAAAAAGAAAGCATTTTTTGAAAAAAATCTTTTTTAAGATGTCCGATTTTTCAATTTCATACGTCTATAGAGTGTTAAGGTTATGAGAACAGAAGAATTCAAACATATCATCCTACCGATGCGCAGCGACTTGAAAGCGTATGCGCTAAGGTTGACTGAGAGTGACGACAATGCCGAAGACCTCGTGCAGGAAGTCATGCTCAGGCTGTGGGACATGCACCAGAATATCCAGGCAGAAGATAACCTCAAGGCGCTCGCCATCACCATCATGCGCAACAAGTTTTATGACCAGTGCCGACATGAGGAGCGGAACTTCACCACCGACAAGGTGATGGAAGTGCCCATAGAAGACCGGCGGGCAGAGCAACGGGACGAGGTAAACCTCATCAAGCAGATAGTGGCACAGCTTCCGCCCTTGCAGCAGCAGATATTCCGCATGAAGGAGATAGAAGGCTATACTGCCGATGAAATCATGCAGATAACGGGATGCACAGCTGATAATCTCCGAAAGAATCTCTCCCGAGCCCGACTCAAAATCAGAGAGACCTATATGAATATCGTGAAACAAAACAGAACAAAATAAAGAAGGAGGAAAAGTTATGAATGATGAAATAAAAAGAATACAGAACTTGCTCGACAAGTATATGGATGGTGCCACATCCAATGAGGAAGAGGCAACGCTCAGAAAATATTTCGAAGAGCATGCCAATGATATTCCTGAAGAATGGGAATCCTATCGCGCCCTCTTCGGCTATATCGGATTCGAACAGATGAATCTTTCTCAAATTCTAAAAGAAGAAGAAGAGAAGGAAATAGCAAAGGAGGATATTCTAGAAGATGAAGAAAAGAATATCCCAAAGAAAAAAGGAAAGGAAGAGGAAATTTTTACAAAGAAGGAAGTTTCTCGCAGCAGATGGCTCAAATATATCGGCACTTCTGTGGCAGCCGCCGCTATCATCGCATTCCTGATTGTGGGCATCCAGAAGATAGCCCAGCCTCAGCCTGAATGTTATGCAGTTATCGATGGAAAGGTTTATACCGACCAGGAGTTCGTTCATAACGAAGCCCTGGATGCCCTGGAAGATGTTTCGGCAGATTCCGAAGATCCATTCAGTGCCCTGGATATGATGAAACAATAAATTCATCTTTTAGATGAAACCATAAATTCAACTATAAATATAATATAAAGTATAATATATATAATAAGGTATAGAATATGAAACGATGCAACTTGATAAAACGCTTCTTCATCGGACTGCTTCTTATCGTGGTAGCCTCGATTTCGGCTAATGCCCAGGAGGGGCTGTACGTAAAAAGTATATTCCAACGCTTCGGACACGCCAAGGGATGCAAGATGGTTACGATGCAGAATACGCAACTCAAAGGTTACAAACTCAAGATATACAAGAGCCTGGTATATAAGTACCATGCCACGGAAATAGCCCACTATCTGAAGTCCGACCGCAAGGCTGCAAAGAAAATCAGAGAGGTGGTGGAGAATGGCAAGATGGTGAGCGGCTATTACATGATGGCCCCCTTGAGCAATGGCGACAACCGCTTCATCCTCTTCAGCAATCCGAGTGAAAGCAAGGGAACCGTGATTTATATCGAAGGCGACCTGTCGCCCGAAGATATCATGAAACTCTGCTATTCCAGAAGATAGAAACAACACCTTCCTTCTGGAATCTTCTCAATAAGAATAAGAAACAACATAAAATATAGTATTATGAATATCAAAAACGTAATGATGATGGCTGCCATGATGCCAGCCTTCGCCCTTGCTGAAACCAACAGCAACAGTGCACCAGCCTTGGTAGAGGCTAACGACACCACAATCAGAGTGAACGACCAGAACATCGTCATCAAGCAGGATGGCGAACAGACTTCTGTGAAGATATATAAGATGAACGGCAACGAGATGACCAAGATTTCCGAAACCCAATTCGTAGATGGTCAGGAAGTAGAAAAGGTATTTGTCACCTCGCCTTTCATCCCTCAGACTTTGAGCAAGCGCAAGCGCAGTCTGGAGAGTCATTATCCAACCTTCTTCTTCGGCTGCAGCCAGTTGCCAGGCAGCAGGGGAAGCATGGGAGGCAACAACGAGATGCACAGTCGCGACTCCAAGTCATGGGAATGGGGCATCACCCTCACCAGTCTCTGCTTCCGCCTTTCCAACGAAATGGCGCTCACCTCCTCTCTCTCCATCGGACAGGTACACCACCATTTCAAGGACAATTATGTATTAAGTACCGAAAACGGGGTATCGGCAATGACTCCGATAGAAGGCGAGACGCTGAAGAAAAGCTATATCAGCTACAATGTGCTCCGCCTGCCTATCATGCTGGAGTGGCAGAAGCGCATAGGATGCCATGATGCATTCCTGGCGTTAGGTCCATCGGTAGAGTATCGCTGGCACGAGCATTCCCGCTACTTCATCGGAAAGCACAAGCATACCGCAACGGGCGATATCAACCTCAACCCTATCGGCGTGAACCTCGAGGCCCGTGCCGGCTACTCAGGAGTAATGCTCTACGCCCGTGCCGGAATAACCCCACTGCTCAACAAGACCAAGGCTCCCGAGTGCTACCCGATGACCATCGGCTTAGGATTTAGACTGTAACATAGCTGCAATGTAGCAGAAATATAGCTGTAATGTAGCAAAATATAACTGAAACTGTCCCCATCTGAAACACTCATTCAGATGAGGACAGTTTTTTATTCGGCCAAATTCGGGAATTAAAAATGGCCAAATTCGGGAAAAATAATCAGCCAAATTCGGGAATTAAACAATGCCAAATTCGGGAATTTGTGAAAAAAGCCCACAATTTCAGCATTTAGCCGCAAGCCTAGGATTTATCAAAAAAATCGAAAAAAGTGGCGATAAGTGTGCGAAATCTCATAAAAAAACATAGATTACGCACACTTATCGCCACTTTTTGCTGTTTACCGGCCAAACTCGGAAGTGAAACATAGCCAAATTAAGTAACGAATCGCAGCCAAATTGGGTAACAAATCACAGCCAAATTAGGTAACGAAATTCGCAAATCACGGCCAAATTGGGTAACAAATCACAGCCAAATTAGGTAATTTTGCCCATTTTTCTGCTAAAAAATGCCCGAATACCACAAACGTGGTAGCAGGAATACTACTCATATGCTATTTCAGAATCCAGAAAATCGCCGTACCTTTGCAGCGTCAATCAGAACAAACAGCATGATGACTTTCAGAAGGACATCAGAATGTCTTTCAGAAGAATGTCTTTCAGAGAGAGAACATCAATCTGATTTCTGGGCGACAGATTTATATAAATGAATAAGATTGAATATTAACATAAAATTAAAGAAAGGACATAGATTATGAGTACAGAAAAGAAACTTCGCTTTGAGACACTTCAGTTGCATGTAGGTCAGGAAAATCCAGATCCAGCTACCGACGCTCGTGCGGTGCCTATCTACCAGACCACAAGTTACGTGTTCCGCAACTCTCAGCACGCTGCCGATCGCTTCGGACTCCGTGACGCAGGTAACATCTATGGTCGCTTGACCAACTCTACTCAGGGTGTATTCGAAGACCGTGTAGCTGCCCTCGAGGGTGGTGTAGCAGGTTTGGCTGTCGCTTCTGGTGCTGCCGCCGTTACCTACGCTCTACAGAACATCCTTCAGAACGGCGACCACATCGTAGCTGCCGACAACATCTACGGTGGTACTTATAACCTCATCACTCATACATTATCCACACAGGGTGTCAGCTACACCATCGTGGATCCTCGCAACTTCGAGCAGGTAGAGGCTGCCATCCAGGACAATACCAAGGCTCTCTATGCAGAGACCTTCGGAAATCCTAACTCTGATGTAACCGATATCGATAAGTTGGCAGAGATTGCTCATCGCCACAACATCCCATTGATTATCGACAACACCTTCGGCACTCCATACCTCATCCGCCCTATCGAGCACGGAGCAGATATCGTGGTTCACTCTGCTACCAAGTTCATCGGCGGTCACGGTTCATCTCTCGGTGGCGTCATCGTAGATGGCGGTAAGTTCGACTGGAAGGCAAATGCCGACAAGTTCCCTACTCTCGCTAAGCCAGACCCATCTTATCATGGTGCCGTATTCGCAGATGTAGCCGGAGCAGCAGCCTTCGTAACCAGAATCCGTGCGGTCATCCTTCGTGATACCGGTGCAACCATCTCTCCATTCAATGCCTGGATTCTTCTTCAGGGCTTGGAGACATTGAGCCTCCGTGTAGAGCGTCACGTACAGAATGCATTGAAGGTGGTAGAGTATCTGGAGAACAATCCTAAGGTGGCTAAGGTTAATCACCCAGCCGTTCCTTCTCATCCAGACCACGAGCTTTACAAGAAACTCTTCCCTAACGGCGGTGGTTCTATCTTCACCTTCGATATCAAGGGCGGCGAGAAAGAGGCATGGGAGTTCATCGACCACCTGCGCATCTTCTCTTTGCTGGCTAACGTAGCCGACGTGAAGTCACTGGTTATCCACCCAGCAACAACCACCCACTCTCAGTTGAGCCCAGAGGAATTGGAGGAGCAGCACATCTATCCTTCTACTGTTCGATTGAGCATCGGTATCGAGAACATCGACGACCTGATTGAGGCTCTCGATGAGGCATTTACCTACGTAAAGTAAAAATATGAATGATTTAAATTAGAGTACAGTTATGGCAAAGATATATAAGCAGATTACTGATTTAATCGGTAAGACCCCATTGGTAGAATTGGGTAAGTATTCAGCATCCAAGGGTTTGGAGACTCCTGTAATTGCTAAGGTAGAATTCTTCAATCCTGGCGGAAGCGTAAAGGATCGTATCGCACTTGCGATGATCGAAGACGCTGAGCAGAAGGGCATCCTGAAACCAGGTGCCACCATCATTGAACCAACCAGCGGTAACACGGGTGTAGGTTTGGCTCTGGTATCAGCCGTAAAGGGCTACCACCTCATCCTCACCATGCCTGAAACCATGAGTGTGGAGCGCAGAAACCTGGTGAAGGCTTACGGCGCAGAAGTGAGACTGACCAGCGGTAAGGACGGAATGCCTGGTGCCATCAAGGCTGCCGAGGAACTCCGTGATTCCATTCCTGGTTCTGTGATTCTGGGACAGTTTACCAACCCAGCCAATCCTGCCAAGCACTATGCCACAACAGGACCAGAAATTTGGGCTGATACCGATGGCGAGATTGATATCTTCGTAGCCGGTGTAGGTACCGGTGGAACCATTTCGGGTATCGCCAAGTACCTGAAGGAGCAGAATCCTAACGTGAAAGTGATTGCCGTAGAACCTGCCACATCGCCTGTATTGAACGGCGGACAGAGCGGTCCTCACAAGATTCAGGGCATCGGTGCCGGCTTCGTTCCAGAGACCTACTCTTCAGAATTCATCGATGAAGTATTGGATATTCAGAACGATGATGCCATCAAGGCGGGTCGTGATTTGGCCCAGACCGAGGGCCTCTTGGTAGGAATCTCATCAGGTGCCGCCGCCTTTGCAGCCACCGAGATTGCGAAGCGTCCAGAGAACAAGGGAAAGAAGATTGTAGCCCTCTTGCCAGATACTGGTGAGCGTTATTTAAGCACTGTACTCTATGCTTTCGAGGAGTATCCATTGTAATTCACAAAAGCACCGCCATAACTACCTTTTTATATAGTTATGCGGTGCTATATGTTAATATCCCCATTTAGTATCCAGTTTCACCTCTTCGGTATGGATGACATTCTCTGTGAGCAAGGCACGGTTGCCGGAGAGGATTTTGATTTCCTGATAATTTGCAGGATAATACACCTTGCCGTTCCTGATCAGGATACCCACCCTGTTGGGAGCAATCTCAAAGATGGCAAAACCACCTATGAAATCATGGATTTTCCTATATACCGGTTGCAGAATGATGTCATCCCCCACACGGAGTCCCCATCTTCCAGATTTCTCAAAGGGTTTCACATCCTGCAGATATTCATAGCGCTGCCTGCTGCTAAGCTCCGTTTTCTTCTTGTCATACTGCGCCACAAATACCATGTCATTGTTGGGTACGATCACACCCTTTGCCTTTTTGGCAGAAGGCGGAATGGTTCCCTTTCCGGCTCTCAGTCCGGCATACATCGATGCCCAGTTCCGCTCCCTGTCAGGCAGACCAAACTTACGGTAGTTACCCACATTGTCTATGATCATGCATACCTTATCCTTCTGCTTGTGGTTGATGCGCAACCCGCGCCCCACCATCTGCAGATACTTGGCAAGCGAGAGTGTAGGACGAGCCATCTGGATATACTCTACATCCGGACAGTCGAACCCCTCATCAAAGAGGTTCACGTTCACCATACAGTCCAAGTCACCCATTCTGAATGCCTCCACCATTCGCTGACGGGTCTTGGCAGGAGTCTTGCTGTCCAGAGCCACCGCCCTGATACCCATCGCCTTGTAATATGAGGCAATCATCTGGGCATGGTCGATATCAATGGCATATACGATACCCTTCTTTCCGTCGGCATGCTTCACTACGCTCTCATACAGTCGCTTGATGGATTGAGGCACATTCAGTTTCTCATCCATCTCCTTGATGGAATAGTCACCATCACTGCCACGTCCTTTCAAAGAGTTGATGGTCAGCTGGTCTTGCGAGAACTGTCCGATGACCACATAGTCATAGGGTGCCAGATACCCACGTTTGATAAAATCCTTGGTAGATGGAGAGCTTATAAGACGCTCAAACAGCATACCGAACGACTCCCTCTTCATACGGCAAGGCGTTGCCGTCATTCCCAGCTTCAATGCATCCCTGTTGCGGTCAAACAGGTCTTTGTAAGAGCGTGCCAGGGCATGATGAGCTTCGTCCACCACGATCATCCCCGGTATGCAATCCGCCTTTTTCAAATCCCCGATATGCCTGCCGAGCCATTGGATAGAGAGCACACGGATTCTTACTTTGGCTTTCAGCACCATTTCTTTCTCCCCATAGTCCAGGCAGAATCTGTCCAGTGTCTGCAGCATCTGTTCTACCAGTTCACGGCGGTGTGCAACAATCCACACCTCACCCTTCTCGTAGTTATCCAGAAACCATTTCACCACCGAAGCCATCACGTAGGTTTTTCCCGTACCCGTAGGCATCTGCACGATGACCGAGTTACCTTCTTCATAACCCTTCTTCTTGCGGTAACGGGTTATCTCCTTCGTGGTCAGCACGTTGATGATTTCCTCCAGCATCTTCTGCTGATAATCATAAAGCTTGATTTTCTTCATTCAAAAGAAATGTAAGTATCCGTTCAATTCCGTATTGCATATCTCAAAAAAATATTATAACTTTGCACGGCGGCATCATTTTCCTAATTTTGAGACAAGAATACGCAGTAAGAGCATTCCATTCTCCATTCAGGCAAAGAATGAAGAAGATGATGAAGTGACTGCGAAAGCTAAGGCTGCGTTCAAGCAACTTAGAGCGTAGCGGTTCCGAGCACCGGAGGGCGGTCACATTCTAAAGTTTAATCTTTATTAAATTATAAGCCACCTTGCACCATTTTACGCCATTATGATGTATATTTGCAGTCAGAATGTATAACTTCATAATTATCGGCTTATGGCACAGACAGCAATGACAGTCCGTATGGACAATCAGCAGAAAGCACAGTTTGATAAACTCTGCGAGCAATTCGGTATGAGTGCGAATACCGCCATCAACATCTTTGTAAAGGCAGTAATTCGCAGTAAGAGCATTCCATTCTCCATTCAGGCAAAGAATGAAGAAGAAGATGAAGTGACTGCAAAAGCAAAGGCTGCGTTCAAGCAACTTAGAGCTAAAGCAGAAAGAGGTGAAACCCCAGAGCTCACGCTTGATGAAATCAATGAAGAAATCAGAGAAGTCAGACGATTAAGAAAAGAACGCAATGGTATATGCAGTCATTGATACAAACATATTTGTATCAGCCCTTATCACTCACAACTCAAATGCTTCAACAGCTAGAGTTCTAGAAAATTTGCTCCTTCATCGTATTATACCTTTATATAATGATGACATTATAAAAGAATACGATGAAGTGCTTCATCGTGCAAAATTCAAGTTATCAGAAGAACAAATCAGCACTGTTATAGAACATGTCAAGGAAAACGGCATTGATTCATCCCGTTTTCCCTATGATGGCGAAATGCCAGATGAGGATGACCGAGTCTTCTACGAAGTGTGCCTGAGCAAGGAAGATTCCTTCTTAGTAACAGGTAATCTCAAACACTTTCCAAAAGAACCGCAGGTGATTACAGCAGCAGAAATGATGGAAATCTTAGACAACGAACTATAAGCTGTCATTACAGTAGGTGTCGCCATGCCTCCTTGTTCTCTTCGGTAACGAATGGCGGACATTGCTCACCGTAGAAGGTGTGTCAGGTAAATGGCTCGAAGTCGAGGTGCCAGAGGAAGAATTTGTGTTGGGAATTAATATTACTCATTAGTCTGATTTGTACTTTTTGTTGTTTTGACCATGTCTATATAAGTTCTATGAATGGTCCATGCTTTTTTCTTTGTGTCATATTTTATTTTGTCACGATAAGTATCTAACAGTAGCAATGCAGAATCAACTTTATCAGCTTTCAGTGAATATGTATTACCATTTTCAACCACAACAATACCATATGTCTCTTTTATATAATTTAGTTTAAATTCTAAATCAGACACTTTTTCTAACAATTTCACATTTTCGTCTAATAGTTGTGGTATGGTAACTTTTTTACCATTTTTATCTATGTAAGTAACGGTATGTATTTCCTTACTTGCTGGATTGACAAAATTTTCATATTTGTCGATAATTTTATTTTTTTCCGCAACATTCTGTTGCAAATTTTCGTTTGACAAATAAGTTATACCTAGATACACTGATATAAACAAGATTACAACAGCTGCAATTACAAGCATCATTATTTCCTGTTTTTCTTCCCTTCTTTTTATAGTATTCAGTTCTGATATATAATGCAGAGCTTTTTCACGAAAAACACAATCTTCGACATCTGCTTTTTTAAGAGCATCTAAATCTTTTAAGACATCATTTATGTTTTTTGTTTTCATGTATTGAATCGTTTGTACTGTTTAAATACTTATCTCGTAAATCGAAATATTTATCCATATATGTTTCTTTTTGTTCTAACAAGTCCATTTGGTGCTTGTTTTCTATTTCGGTTATTTCCCTATTCTTTTTAACTTCTTCATAATAAGTTCCTAACCAAAAGGAAAAAGAAATAGAACAAACATAGAAAGAAACAAAAACTTTGTATTTATTTATGAATGACGTTAATTCATCAATAGTGTCATTCTTTTTCTTTTTATATACCATTCATGCAACTGTTCCTTTTTAATTTCCAAAATACTTGTGATTCTACTTGCATGGTTGAATCCAAGTTGTGTCTTAACTTAACTCTTCTCGATTCTCTTCTATGCGTTTAGGAAGAAAAATATCTAATTGCCTCTTGTTATTTTTCATTGCGGTGTTTTGCTTTATACTGTTGCATTCTTTCCTTTAAATGCAACCTATTAATAATTTTGTCTTTATCCTCAACAACCTTGGCATACGCTGGACAATTTATCATTAAGAACACACCAATAAAACCATTCTTGCTATTCTTAATAACATTCTCAGCACGTGCGATAGTAAGATTCATTCTATTCAAATGGCACTTGTCCACTGTATATATACCCTTTGGGGTTATGCCATGATACAATATGTCATTTTTTATCTCAATATGCTCACTATATCTATCGAAATAAGGATTGACAAAAAGAAAATCATCACCATCTATTGGATAATCTGTGACTGTCATATCCTTTAATGACTGATTAGTGCTTTTTGATGTGTTACATAATCTACAAGAAAATACCAAGTTCTGTGGTAGAAACATCCAATCTAACCTACGGCCCTTGTTGACTATATGTTCTAATTCAGCTGTAGCATTCTCTTCGTGTATTTTCATTCTACAGAAAGCACAATATCCATTCTGTTTTTCACGCAAGTAGTCACGTATGTTTCCCTTGAACGTGTCAAGTTCTTTATCGCTCCACGATTTGGCTGAAAGGTTACCTTTTCCAATGACTTTAGCAATAGCTTGCTTATCATCTGGTAGTAATGGATATGGCTTGTCTATTATAAAATTCTCTTTTTGGTTCATAACAGAATCATTCCTCAAATGTCTCAATAATAGTCTCTATGATTTTTTTCATAGGGTCAATATCATTCAGATTATCAACAACCTCTTTCAAAAAGCAAACTTTTTTTTGTACATCTTCCATTTTCATGGTATCATTAGATATACCATTCATCAGTTCTCCAACGATACCAGCCAAATAACGATTGCGCATCGTTGGCACATTAAAGACTTTTAACAACACTTCTTCTGCCGACCATCCGTAAGTGCTACTTTCTATTCTTTTCGATTTTATCAGATTATGTTCGTCTTTATATAGGTGCAACACTTCTGAGCGTTTCATCGGCAAGTCAGATACCAAGAAGTTGCTGTGTGTTGCTATCAACAGATGGCAAGCTTGTCCTTTCAGACATTTGTCCAAGTAGTCTATAATTGACATTTGCCAAGATGGATGTTGGCTTATTTCAGGTTCATCCATCAAAACCAAAACATTTTGCTCTGCCACAGAAGCTATACTGATGATAGTTGCCAGCATATTGAACTCACCTGAACTCATGTCAATGCAAGACACAAACTCTTTAGAAACCTTACGAAATGATATTTGACTCAGATTTACAATACCCATTTGTCTGAATTTATAGAGAGCGTAAATTTCATGTTTCTTCATTTCTAAATCATTTTCATCTGTAAGATCAATATTCATACTTATGGTTTCCTTGTTTCCCTTTATCTTTTCATAAAAGTCAAACAAAACTTGCTTCTCGTCAAAATTCAGTTGCCGGTATTTTTTGCCAGCATAAGTTGTTTCCTTAGCTTTCATTTCGAAGTCATTCAATGCTTCATTAAAGGTAAATTTATCACTAACAGCCTGTAACTTAAATCTAAACAAAACACACAGATCGTACCCTATGGCATTGATGGCATTACTGATTCGAGAAAGTTGTTCTTGCGAGGCAGAAGCAATATTACTGAGAAGAGCAAATAAAATGGAAGTCGGTGAAATCATATTACCATTAACCTTCGCACCTATATACTTATAAAAATGGTATTGCTCTCTTTCATTACTTCTAGGAACCTTAAACTTATCACATATGCTGAAACTTGTAGCCACAATTCGTGGCAACATTTCTAACGAAAGCGAACATTCCTCTCCATCAATATAAAAATGCAAGCCATCTTGCCATTCTAATTTGCACACTGCCTCATTCATATAGTAAATAAGCGTAGTGCAAAAGATATATTTAGAACGTCTCACCATCGAATACATGGTATAACTTACCCAAACATAAAAGAGGAAATCTATGATAGCTTCCAATATAAGACTTTTGCCCACACCGTTTTTCCCTATCAGCAGTGTGAACTGGCTGTCTTGTGAGTTTCTCTTTGGTTGAGCAAAATCCAAGTTAAATGAATGCTTACCATCTTGTAAAAATGTTGCGCTTACTATTTTAAATGACATATTATTTTATTAATATACAATTGTTCTTATATATACCGACTCAAAGTTATGGGTGAGATTCCGAAAACTCTTCGTGTATCTTCATCTGTTACTTAATAACAATCAATACAACTTCAAATAGGTATATTAACATATACCTTGTGCTATATGCTCAGCTGCTATATCAAACAAATTTTGATAATGCGTCCAATAATCATTATCTTCATTTGGAAAAGGAGAAAACAATAATTTAGACGGAGTTATACCATTCATCATTCTACCAGAGTTTCTTTGTGCTAATGCTTCCAATGGCTTTTTCGTAGTTGTTGTAAGGTGCGCTGCAGCATTTCGTATAGTTCGATAATCAAATAACTCTGTAAATATTGCGTCTATATTTTGGGCTATAGGGTTTGGAACTCCAAAGAATAGTATTGACATCTGTTTTACCGTTTGGGGATTAGCCCAATCAAAGTATTTATTGCAACCAATTAACAATTTATGCGCATGCTCTTCGTCTGAAGCAGAAACAAATGTTCGAACATAACTACCAGACAATGTTGCTTTGTGCATAATATATGCGACACATATTGATTCCAAAAATGTCTCCCATGCAACTTGGAATTTTATTGCGGCAGCATCTATGATAAAACCTCGATGATATTCATCATATATGTATTGTCCGGCCTCATCTTGTCTAAATGCATCACATGCGTATTGTTTAGTAGCAGATACTGCTGCCCTATAATTTGTTAAGATTTCACTGATTTCCATTTACCATGAGATTTATAATAAAGCGTGTTCTTGCTTCACGTTTACTTGCATCTGTAGTTGCTCTTCTGCAATTATCTATAAATTGTCGCTCTTCATTAGTCATTCCTATAACATTTTCTGAAGTTGCCATTTCGTAGAGATAATTTACCCGTTCTAATCGTTGACATACCAAAGGAAATTTTCTTTCATTTTCCAAAATATTCGGGACTTCCAAATCTAAACCTTCTAACCCGAAATAAAGATGATAAATAGATGTAAACAGGGTATAAAAAAGAGGTACTCTTTTAAATTCTGTAGAAATAAGTCCTTCCTCAAATATTTGATTAATTGTATCAATAATAAATTTAAAGCGATCTTCTAAAATGACAACATCATAGTCAAAATTACGTTCAAATAAATCATAATAATATTTGATTTTTTTCTTTTCTTTGATTCCAACACACATCGCAATCAACAAATCTGCCGTAAGACTTACATCTTCCATTCTTAAGATTTTCTTTTCTGTTAAGATCTTATTTTCTATCCAAAAAGTAAAATACTCTTTAGAAATCTGATCCGCTAAGAGTTTGAATGGTCCAAAATGATTTGCATTGATTTTTTCTTGGTCATTCAATACAACGGAATAAGAATTAAGTCTACTAAAAATATCTAACACCTTTGGATCTGGCATGTTAACCAATAAGTCTACAGAGATTTCATAACTCAAAATATTGCTTTGGACTTCCTCATCTATTTGATCTAACTGTGAAAAATACAAGCCCCCATACTTTGAATTATGCTTAGGTGATAACATGAAACCATCTTGCAAAAAAGAAAGTATTGTACGTAAGCGTTGTTGCCCATCAACAACTTCTCTTATATTATTTCTTGTTGTTACATTTAATTTTTGGCGAATGAAAACTTTTGGAATAGGGAATCCCCTGATGATGGTATCCATTAAATAAGAACGGGCATTATCATCCCATACCGACCGACGTTGAAATTTTGGGTTCAACTCCAATTGACCATTAGAATACCATTCCAAAAAATCACTTATGCTATAAGTTCTACTATCAAAATTCTTCATATTTATCACATTTAAAAGGAACAGCTATAATTCTATCAAATATCTTGTACGTTACTTAGTACTCCACTGTATATTTACAAAAACGGGCTACTAAGCCCAATCCCCTAAAACAAACTCATTATAGGGTAGAAGAGCAGTTTCCCAAAATTCATCACTCTTTCATCCCCCTCCCGACACCAGTCGAAGAATATCTCGGCATTGCAGCATACCCTCCAATCACCCCATAACATACCAGCGGTATGAGGAATGCAATCGCCATACTTCCCGTGGTATCCGCAATATACCCCATGATTACTGGAACAACCGCACCTCCCACTATCGTCATGATAAGCAACGAAGAAGCAAGCTTGGTCTTTGTACCCGCATCCCTCAATGCCAGCGAGAAGATAGGCGGAAACATGATGTTCTCTCCTAGATACAGGGCGAAGAACGCAATGAGAGATAAAGTACCGCTACATACCACCACAATCAATGTGGCAACAAAGGTGAGGATGGCACAGGCCAGCAGCACCAGCCTTGGGGCAGGATATAATTCATGATGACACCAGCAGCAAAAAGCTAATCCTTCTTTGCGGTGTTAAAAGAGTGCGCATTTATTGTGTTAATGAGCAATTTGCCCTCTGGTAATGAGGCTAATTCCGCCTTACTACCCAAAATTGTTAATGTTTTTAGTCGAAACATAACTGTATTTGAAATTATTTTGTTATCTTCGCAGCCATAAACAGCAGGTTCCATTAGAATCCCATCATTTCATGAACAAGAAACTACGGTTATGACATACGATATTAATACTATATTTACGAAGTATAAGCAGCTTACGAAAAAGCAACGTCAACAACTCCTTACGGCTCTTCAGTCGCCAGGCATCAACATTGTGAAAATCGAAGCCTACGAATATGCTGATGCCCCAGGCATCAAACATCTGTTTTTCTATTTTGCAGAGGATAGCAGGAAAGCTATTCCCTACTTCATGCTAGATAGTGAAGTTTGGGAGAAGATTCTGCTGTGCATCATGCAAATATGAATATCAACCATTTGCCGTCTTGATTTTCCACATAATACATTCTTTCACAATATCAGCCAAATCTGCACTTCTATAGTTACATTGCATAATCAGTCTATTACCATACCCTTTATTCATTAAAGGTATAGAAATGCCTGTATAATTATTCTCAGAAAGCATTGTGCCTAAATGAACAAATTTAGAACGATTTTTATAAAAATCAGCTATCATTTTCCTCAATGCCATGCTTTGTGATACTTCATAAACCAAGTTTTCCACTCGTTTAGCTATAGAATACCTTAGTTGACCACAACATTCACATTTAGACGGCTCTATATCCTGTAAGGTAACAACCTCCAATGCTGACATATAGCAAAGAATTGCTTGCTCGTTATAGGCTTCCAACGAAGAAATCGTCATTTGCGATAACTCATCATATTTCAAGCCTTGCCCAAACAAAAATACAGCCTTATCTATATCAGATAAATTATCTTCATAAGAATAAGGTTTTCCTATAAATTCATCTAAATACTTTTGGATACTATCGGAAACTTTCAATTTATATTTTCTTTGTCTTCCGAACTGCCGACGAACACTATCAGAATATACCTGGAAAGCACACCCTTCGATAGATATGTATTTCAACTGGTCGAATGACAGCCAAGCACAGATATTTTTCAACAATGAAGATGATAGAGTCTTGGCATCAACCAAATCATATCCATAAACATTTAGCATTAGTCGATTGTCATCTAGTGAAAGATAGTTAGCATCTGACTTCTCAAAGCAAATAGCACTATCCAATGGCAAAGTGAGATAAAACACTTCTAATTTATCTATGTTTTTGCGAGCATGGGTAATACATCCTTTTAATCTCCTTTGCAATTGCGCATCAGATATCGAATCATCAACAGAAATACTAATAGCCGATAAACAACCTTTAATTTTGTAACTTAAGGAAATATCAAGTACATGTTCCAAGCCTATGTCACAATGTCCTAGATAAATTTTGTTTTCAATACGTAGTGGCAAAAGATTCCATGCCGCTTTACCAAACTCCTTACGCAATGCAGCCCAAAAGCATCTCAAGAAATCATTTGATTCTTTATTGCTGTCATATCCCAAAGAATAATCTATAGTCATAATATAAAGAAATATAATAAGTCGTTACAAAACACCACCCTCTTTCAGTTGCTTGATGGTATCTTGTTTCAACTTGGTCAAAGTTTTTTGGTGAACATCCTTCTCTTCTAAGGACAAATGTCCCGACATATAAGCCAAAACATCCTTTTTGGTTGCAGGAATCCCCCAACATTCAGCATTCACAGCTATCATTGTCGGATTCATTTTATAGGCATCAGTATAAAGTGCGGATACTTCATCTTTATACCCAGCATACAAGTTATTGATGTGGAACATTTCTTCATGTGCCTTACTCTCCTTGGTTACATTTGCCCCCTTCCCTCTGAACTGTATTTCCTCACATCTAGGATAAGGGCCATCCAAACTTTCGATTTTTGGCACGAAACGAAAAGGACTCAACTCCTTATGTTGTTCACTATTCACATAAAGACCGAAATCACAGTCTTGTGTTTTTTTATGGTCATTACATACGCCACACGATGGCTGTAAGTTATAAAAGCATGTTCCAAGAAATGGGTATAAGCTTTGAGGCAGGTAATGATCCATCTGATAAAACACCTCTCCATTATTCGACATTGTAGGAATTGCATTGCAATATACACAAGTTTTCAATCCCATCTGTTGATGAATCCCTCCCAGTATTACCCTGGCTTTGGCATATTGAAGACAAATGATGATTCGCTCATAAAGTTTTCCTTTTAAAACTTTCTTCTTCGTCTTCGTATATGCCACTTCAGTCGTCAACATATCAGGCTCACGTTTCAGCACTTCTTTATACTTATCTATATATTGTTTCCACTCTATAGGCTCCAATGTCAAGACCTTAGGATAGTCAGCTATCAATAAATCGATGTAATCCGTTATTGCACTTTTATCATTCCAATCATTGTTATCAGCAACGAATGTCCCAAGTTCCGCCAGTTTTTCCTCCACGTCAGCACATGTAGCCATTACTCGTTGACTATAAACAAGAGCAAAGCTTCTTACAGTATCATCTATCTCAATCTTTACCATTTCTCTTCCTCCTATCCTCATATAGTTGTTGCAACTGCATTTTTAAGAAAGGATCGCCTATCAATTCCATCAGCAAATGATATTCCGCTTCACTATCATCCAGGAAATAACCGCCAGGAAACAAACGCTCTATTATGTGCTTAATTTTCTTTCTGGCAAATTCCCCCACAAAACCCTGTTTGAGGAAGAAACTCTGATAGAGAATGTCGCAGATATTAGCAGCAAAAGGATTCTTGATGCCTTCAGGCATTACCATCTTCCCATCCTCCAGATAAAGGATATTACTCTGAGGAATATCAGAGAGGATGAATGGTGAGTGCGTAGCTATCAAGATATTGAAGGACGCATTCCGATTCATGAACAATCGCTTGATATAGCCCAGAAGTTCATAGACAAATCGTCTTTGGAACTCAGGGTGAAAACAAATCTCCACCTCATCAAGTATCAGGTTGATGTTTCTATATCTTACCCGATGCGATTCCTGTATGCTCAATAGGTTCAATACATGATAGATATAGGTGCTGAAAGTATAGAGGTATTGCCTCTCACCAGCACTCATCTGCTCAATTGGAATAGGAGTATCATTCACTTGTTCACCATTTTCAAACCTATCCATCAAGATTTCTATTTGGAAGAATGAAGGAGGCAAATATTCCTGGATATCTCTCATACTCCTCTGTTCTTTTCCCCTAGCAACACACTTTAAATATTCTCGGTAAGAAATTTTCCGGGTCAAGATTTTTTGAGATTTGATAGCCCCATTCTTCAACGCATTTAAGAAATGTAGGGTCTGTCTTATCTTAAGAGAGATATGCGACTTGTCCCTCTTGATGCTCTTCACCAACTTGTATATCAATTCAATCGTATCAGGTTCTACTCCTTGAGTAAACTTATCTAGCTCCCCCAAGCTAGAAAACTCCTCATAAGCTGGATAACTATTGGCTATTGCAAAGGTCTTATAGATAAGATACATGGCGGCAGTTTTTTGCAGGGCATCATCGAAATTCAAACGATTCATGACTCCATAACATTTTAATATCTCTGTACCGATATCGTTATGTTCAAGTGACGAGAACTTATAGTCATCATACACTTTAAATTCTATCCGATATTTCTCTATGTACTTTTTTTCAAGAGAACTTGAATCAAACTTATAGAGAATATCATCCAGGTCATAATTCTCTATGAAACGCCTATCGTGTACCTGTGCATATATCAAAATGGCAGATCGTCTGTAAAGAGTAAGATGATGCTCCTTGTTCAAGTCAAAGACACCTTCGTCACGATAAGGATTCAATACGATAGGAGTCATATATCCATCATTCTTATGAAACAAGCTATCCATCCAAACATGACCTTCTGCCTGAGTTTCAGCCATGGTATCATCCAGGCCATCTTTCAGAATCAAGCAACGTTCCCTTTTATAATCATTGGCGTTAAAAGCCTGCAAACTATAATTGGTAACTATCGTATAGAAGAAGTTTTCCTTAGCCCATTTCACGAAATCAGCCATCAATACCTTCTCTGAGCTTACCATCCCGTCCTTGATGGCAGTCAAGGTAACAGAAGCCTCTTTGCCCATTTGGAATTCAACCTTATCTCCCAGGCAAGAGATTCTGGCAAGCTGTCCGTTAACTACATAATAGAGTTCGGCATACAAGTCCTTGACATAATAGAGGTCATCTGCCGTTTTACGACGTTTTCCTCTATTCAGCAAACAACTCAGATTGTTGATTACTCTATAGATGATTTCGAACAAGGAAGACTTACCGCTACCATTCACCCCCACGATAGCCTCCACATTGATGCGACTGCCATAGAATCCTTGCAATGGATTCTCCTCTCTGAGCTCAACCTTGTTGCGATTAATCTCGCAACGCCCATTGAGTTTATAGAACTCATCACGCAGCCCCTTTTTCAAATTAGGAGAACAATTGGGGAGAATATGAATCACTGAAAGCGAGAATTCCTTAGGTGTTGCTTTTCCTTTTAATTCCATAGTATTGTTTGAATGATTATACAAACGAAAGAATTATTCGTATACGATAAGTTTAATCTTATCATTCATTTTAGTTTGATTGCCCCTTAATCTGTCGCCACTTTAAGGGGCAACCATTTACCCCTCATACCCATTCGGGTTATTCTTCTGCCAGTTCCAGCTATCTCGGCACATTTCCTCGATGCCATACTTCGCTTCCCAACCCAGTTCGGCCTTTGCCTTGGCAGGATTGCAATAACAGGTGGCAATATCGCCAGGACGTCTTGACTTGATGGCATACTTGATAGCCACACCATTCGCCTTCTCAAATGCCTTCACTACATCCAGAACTGAATAGCCGTGACCTGTACCCAGATTATAAATCGCCAAACCACATTTACGCTCAATGGCCTTCAAGGCACATACATGACCGGCAGCCAAATCGCAAACGTGGATGTAATCACGAACACCTGTACCATCAGGAGTATCATAGTCATTGCCGAATACACCCAGTTCCTCACGCTTGCCTACTGCCACCTGCGTGATATAAGGCATCAGATTGTTTGGAATACCGTTCGGATCCTCACCAATCTTACCACTCTGATGCGCACCGATAGGATTGAAATATCTCAACAGAACCACATTCCAATCCTGATCCGCCTTCTGTACATCCATCAACACCTCCTCCAACATCGACTTGGTCTGACCGTATGGATTGGTACAATGACCCTTAGGACATTTCTCGGTAATAGGAATGATGGCAGGATCACCATAAACGGTAGCAGAACTTGAGAAGATGATATTCTTGCAGTTGTGACGACGCATCACATCCAGGAGAATGAAAGTGCCCGTCATGTTGTTGTGGTAATACTCCAGAGGCTTTGCCACCGACTCACCCACCGACTTCAAACCGGCATAGTGAATCACTGCATCAAACTGATTCTCATCAAAGACCTTGTCCATAGCCTCTTTATCCAAGACGTCAGCCTTATAAAACTTGATATCCTTACCAATCAGTTCAGACACACGTTTCAAAGCCTCAGGCTTAGAATTTGAGAAATTATCCACTACAACCACGCTGTGACCAGCCTTATCCAACTCGATAATAGTATGGGTGCCGATATAACCGGCACCACCACATAAAAGAATATTCATTGTATCTATGATTTTTAATTGTTCTTATTCCACCGTCACGCTCTTCGCCAGATTTCTTGGCATATCCACATCCAGTCCCTTATCCACAGCCACATAGTAAGCAAGCAGCTGCAGCGGAACCACGCTCAGCAGCGGAACCAGCGCATTCAGGGTTCTTGGAATCTCCAATACATTATCCGCAATCTTCTTCACCTGCTGGTCACCCTCAGTCACCACGGCAAGGATGCGGCCGTTTCTCGACTTCACCTCCTGCATATTTGAGATAATCTTCTCATACAACTGATGATGCGTAGCTAGGAACACAATTGGCATATCCTGGTCCACCAGGGCGATAGGACCATGCTTCATTTCGGCAGCAGGATAACCCTCAGCATGGATGTAACTGATTTCCTTCAGTTTCAACGCACCCTCCATCGCCACTGGATAGTTCACACCACGACCCAGATACAGGAAGTTGTGCGCATAGGTAAACATTCTGGAAATATCCTTGATCATCGGAGCCTGCTCCAACACCTTCTCCATCTTCTGCGGAATCTCAGAAAGCTCCTCAATCATCTGATAATAGTCAGCATTGTTCAAGGTTCCCTGCTCATGTCCCAAAGCCAGGGCAAGAAGCGTAAGAACCGTCACCTGCCCGGTGAATGCCTTCGTACTTGCCACACCAATCTCCGGACCCACATGGATATAGATACCCGTATCCGTTTCACGGGCGATGGAAGAACCCACGCCATTCACTATACCGAATATCAGCGCACCCTTCTCCTTTGCCAGCTTAATTGCAGCCAAGGTATCCGCCGTTTCACCACTCTGGCTGATGGCAATCACCACATCCTCCGGCTCAATCACCGGGTCACCATATCTGAACTCACTGGCATACGCCACCTCCACTCTCTTGCGGCACATCTTCTCAATCAACTGCTTACCGATCAGTCCGGCATGCCAACTGGTACCACACGCCACGATGATGATATGCTTCGCCTGAACCAGTCGGTCACGATAATCACGAAGCGCAGAGAGAACGATGCGGTTGTTCTCAGGATGTTCCTTATCAGCGAAGAGGCGACCACTCATGCAATCCTTCAGACAGTTAGGCTGGTCATAAATCTCCTTCAGCATAAAGTGATCAAAGCCCCCCTTGCTCAACTTGCTGATGTCCAAATCCACGGTCTTGATATCATAATGACATGCCGAATGCTCCAGGTTGATGATATTCAACTCCTCACCTACCCTGATGTCAGCAATCTGACCATCCTCCAGATACACCACCTTATCCGTATGCTCCACGATAGGAGTCGCATCACTGGCGATATAGAAGTCCAGATTATCCTTACCCACGCCAACTACCAGCGGACTAGACTGGCGTGCTGCTACCAGATGGCTAGGATTCTCTTTCTCAACAACAGCAATAGCGTAAGCACCGATGGCATCGTTTAATGCCTGACAAACGGCAGAAACCAAGTCCTTGCCATTCTGCTGATAGTAGAAATCAATCAGCTGCACCAGCACCTCGGTATCGGTAGTACTCTTAAACTCATAGCCCTTCCCGATGAGCTGTTCCTTCAGTATCTGGTAGTTCTCGATGATGCCATTATGCACCAAAGCCAAGTCACCGCTCATACTCACATGAGGATGGGCGTTGGTAGCAGAAGGCTCACCATGGGTAGCCCAGCGGGTATGGGCGATACCCACATGACCGCTGCAATCCTTCTCGGCAGCCATCGCCTCCAGGTTGCTCACCTTACCCTTTGTCTTATACACATTCAGTTGATCCTCACTGTTAATCAATGCCACGCCGGCACTATCATATCCACGATACTCCAGTTTCTTCAAGCCCTCGATGAGGACAGGATAAGCATCATTCTGACCAATATATCCAACAATTCCACACATAATTCCGTTACTCTCTTTTTAATTTGTTATTTATTGATTTGTTTCTTCCAATCCAGGAATCTCAGGATGAGCGAAATCTGATCCTCCCACTTATCACTCAATCTCATCGCCTCCTCCTTGTTATAAGCAGGATGACTTTTGGTAAAACCACTGAATATTTCATCGATACAAACACTTCCCTCCGTTTCATAAAGGGTATCGACCAAGTCGAACATTCGGGCCTCATCACTAGGATGAAACGACTCTGGATGTTCAGACAGCCAAAGATTGAATTTACTTTTACTCTCTGAATTCATAAATTAAATATTATAAATGGATGGTAGTATCTGCTAATCAGTACCATCATCCGTGTTAATCAGTCCATTACCTTATTTAAAAAGAAATAAGCCAACAGGATGAGCAGATCTTTTATTCAAAGCTCAACCCATCTTATCGTATATAATTAAAAATCTAAAGTCTTATCCTTTTGTGTTTTCCAGATATTAGGTATTAAAGAGGAAGTTTAATCTTAACATTTTTTGAGCGTTCTACCATACGACGGATTGCCTCTTGTGCACCTTCAGGAAATAGCTAATGCCATAATCTTATCTCCTATTATTTATCATAAACAGAGAAAATTCCACCATTACATATCAATTATTCATCTTTTCCACCAATTACATTCTTGATAATTTCATCAACAACATAATCAAAGTAACGAGCCTTTAAATACGTATTATTACGTCTCATAACTTCATCAACATTAAACTGATCAATTATATGAGTAACAAAGAATGAGCTTTTACTTAAGGGCTTGTTTAACCAAGAATCCTCAATCGGTATTGTGAATTCAGGATAATGATTTTTTGTAGATATCAATACGGCATAAAACAAGCCATCTTCATAATCCTGCAAATACTCATTTGAAAGAACCAATGCAGGGTGTGGCAAGATGCTTCCATCAGGCAATTCAAATGGAACCTCTACAATTTCTCCTTGATTTACTCTAGTTACAGCCATTTTGATATTGCTTTAATTGTTCTTGGCGACTTCTTATGCTTATATTGTCGATAATCAATATTCGACAAATCAGGATGTTCCATTTCATCCCAAGATGGGAATTGTGACAACTCTGCGGAAAGTTCTGCATCCGTCTTAGTACGATACTTACTACGATATTCTTTTACCGGCTTACCATTAAGAATAACTAAGCAGGTGTATAATTTATCAATATCCTTAGAAGAATATATTGCATCCATAAGACAATGTCTCATTTCCTGAACAGACAAAGGAGGCCTTACGACTGGAGTTGGCTCAGCAACCATACCAGCCGCAGCATTATCTTCTGTTATTTTATATCTATTTCCTTCCATACTTTTGTATTTTATGTTAGATGCCGCCAAAATTACGCTTTTTTCTTGAATCCACCAAGAAAATCACAAGAAATCTGCAAGTTATCAGCCAATTACTACAAAATCAACTTCTCAGCAATCTCTTTAAAGCAGGTCGATTGCCATAGTTATATTATATTTCTTCCACAAAATCCGAGATGAGTTTCTTGGAGACCTCACAACAAGTGTACATGCCCTTGATGTCATCCACTATATAGCCATAGCTCTTCGACTTGGCATAACTCAGATGCAACCGTAATTCTTCGATTACATGATTGGTATAAGTCGTTTGATCCTCCTCACTCATATAAGGAGCATACTTCTTGAATAGTTGCACTCTGCTGAATGACATCACATTATCCATCAATATTTTCATCAAGCATGAGAATTTCTTTTCCTCTACGATCATATCACAAACCAGAATACAATCATCATCCGTAATATGCGGAATGTCTCCAAAGAGCTTCACCACGAACTCATCCCACTCCTCCCTGGCAACCAACTCCTTCAACTTCTCGAAGTAAGTTCGTTTATCCACCAGATGCTGACGGAACAACCTGCGATACTCCTCAATAAGACCAGCCTTATCATTTCGTTTCTCCAAGATTGCCACCTTTTGCAGATGCCAAGTCTCCGTGGCATTATATCCATCATCGCCATACGCAGCAATCGTTTTGTCTATCTCCTTCACAGCCTCATCTTCCAAGCCCCTTTCAAGCAATTCATTGATTTTGAAAGAACAGATATCAGGCACGAATTTGTATTCCTCCATGATGCCAGACACTTCATTCTCTCTTCCATGACTCCTCAGATACTCAATCTTCTTGATAAGCAACTTACCCAACTCCTCAAATCGGAACACAGAACTCAACTGGTCAAAATACTCATCATCCACCAATCTCTTGTACTCGTAAGTATGATGCTTAATCTGCTTGTCAAGGTCAGCGAGATAAGTATCAGCATCCGCCAATCGGAAGTTGATCGCCTCACGGATATGGTCGAAGAAGCAAAGACAGCAA
>OGJW01000012.1_pt1 | contig 124202 bp, 103 predicted proteins | sample 1572361 | NCBI WGS metagenome assembly OGJW01 (sample SAMEA2582078, study PRJEB24529) | metagenome | biome: Human gut stool | place: China | collected 2011 | reverse complement strand
GATTTTCACCTCTTTATTTTTCCAAGTGCAAATATAATAGTAAGGGCAAAAGCTTCTCTTTTTTAAAGCTTTTGCCCTTACAGGGCGACTTCCTTGCTTATGCGTAACCCAGGGCGCTGCCCTGGGCTAGGAGCTTCTGCCCTTTCAGGGCGTGTGGAGCTTACTTGTGAAAGTTTAGCATCTTATAATTATATCCTCTTCTGCGTTTTATTTCTCCAGGATCTCCTTCAGCTGCTTCATTCCTTCAGAAGCCCCCTTCATGATATGCTCAATCTTGTAGTAGCCGTTAGTGTTTACGGCACCTGGGTCAATCAGATAGATAGGAATGTTCGGCTTGGTGTATGCTATCAGACCTGCGGCAGGATACACGTTGAGCGAAGTGCCGATGATGACGAAGATATCGGCTTGCTGCACAGCCTCGGCAGCAGGCTCTATCATCGGAACACTCTCGCCGAAGAAGACGATGAATGGTCGCAGCAAGCTGCCATCGCCCGCCTTGGTTCCAGGCTCCACCTCACAGTCATTCTCCGGCAACTCCTTGATGTATCGGTAGTCGTAAGGGTCGCGCGAAGAGCAGACCTTGGAGAGTTCTCCATGCAGGTGAATCACGTTCTTGGATCCCGCTTTCTCGTGCAGGTTATCCACATTCTGTGTAATCACCGTTACGTCGAAATCCTTCTCCAGATCCTTGATAAGTTTATGTCCCTCGTTAGGTTGAGCGGCATAGAGCTTATGGCGCAACATATTATAGAAGTTAGTTACTAGGGTAGGGTCAGCTTCCCATCCCTCGTGGGTGGCAATCTGTTCTACAGGATAGTTCTCCCACAAGCCATCATTTCCACGGAAAGTTTTGAAACCACTCTCCACAGACATTCCAGCGCCGGTTAAAAATACGAGTTTCTTCATCTTATCGCGTTTTATTTATTCATATTTTCTTAATCTTCTTATTAAGAATGCACAAATTTACACTTTTTTCTTTAAATATCATCGTTATCAGCGAGAAAAATGTTATCTTTGCACTCGTTTTAAGGACAATAAGTACAAAATAAAGAATATTAATACAAAGTTATAAGATAAATTTATGGATAAAGTAAGTTATGCTTTAGGCATTGGCATCGGTCGCCAGTTGGCTTCTATGGGTGCAGAGAGTTTGAACATTGATGATTTTGCACAGGCTGTAAAGGATGCGATTGCAGGCAAGCTTCAGCTTGATGAGCAGGAAGCACAGGAGTTGGTACAGAACTTCTTCGCAGAGCAGGAGGCTAAGGCTCAGGCTGCAGCTGCAGAGAAGGGCAAGGTTGCCAAGGAGGCTGGTGAGCAGTTCCTCGCAGAGAACGCTAAGAAGGATGGTATCATCACTACCAAGAGCGGTTTGCAGTATCAGATCCTGCGCGAGGGTAACGGCAAGGCTCCTAAGGCTACAGATCAGGTAGAGTGCCACTACGAGGGTACACTCATCGATGGTACTAAGTTTGATAGCTCTTACGACCGTGGTCAGACAGCTACCTTCCCATTGAACCAGGTAATCGCTGGTTGGACAGAGGGTCTTCAGTTGATGACCGAGGGTGCTAAGTACCGTTTCTTCATCCCTTATCAGCTGGGTTACGGCGAGCGTGGCGCAGGTGCAGCCATTCCTCCATTCTCAGCATTGATCTTCGATGTAGAGCTTGTTGCGGTAAAGTAATATATAGAGAGAACAAAGAATAAAACATAAAGTAAAAAATGAAAAAGTTATTTTTCGGAGCCCTCGTGGCTTGTGTTGCCGCTACATTCGTAGCTTGTGGCAATTCTACTCCAAAGGCAGATCTCAAGAATGATGTAGATACAATGAGCTATGCCATGGGTATGTCTCAGACTCAGGGTCTGAAGGAGTTTATGGTAGAGCGCATGGGCGTGGATACCGCTTACATGGATGATTTCATCAAGGGTCTCAACGATGGTGCCAACGCTGGTGATGACAAGAAGAAGGCTGCTTACTATGCAGGTATTCAGATTGGTCAGCAGATTTCTAACCAGATGGTTAAGGGTATCAACCACGAGGTATTCGGTGACGATTCTACCAAGACTATCTCTTTGAAGAACTTCATGGCAGGTTTCATCACAGGTACTACCGGCAAGAAGGGTTTGATGACTGTAGAGCAGGCTGCTCAGGTGGCACAGACCAAGATGATGGCCATCAAGGCAAAGAACATGGAGAAGGAATATGGTCCTAACAAGGTGGCTGGTGAGAAGTTCCTCGCTGCCAACAAGAAGAAGCCAGGAGTGGTAACTCTTCCTTCAGGTGTTCAGTACAAGGTAATCAAGGAGGGTAACGGCCCTATGCCAAAGGATACATCTATGGTAAAGGTTAACTACGAGGGTAAGACAATCGACGGCAAGGTATTCGATTCCTCTTTCAAGCGTGGTCAGGCTGTAGATCTCCGTGCTAACCAGGTTATCAAGGGTTGGACTGAGGCTTTGGTTCACATGCCAGCCGGTTCTGTATGGGAGGTTTACATCCCTCAGCAGTTGGCTTACGGTGAGCGCGAGCAGGGTCAGATCAAGCCATTCTCTGTATTGATCTTCAAGATTGAGTTGATCTCTGTAGGTGGCAAGTAATTTTTGTGGGAACTCATTTTGAGTAGAGGACTTATAAGAAATGAAGAAATATTTAATGACAGCACTCGTCCTCGTGGCGAGTGCTTCTTTGTTTACAGCCAGTGCTGCAAGCAAGAAGAAGAATGTGAAGAAGGTAACTCCAGTGGTTCTTGCCAGCGAGGGTGATTCCTTGAGTTATGCGGCTGGTGTCTATGCCACCCGTGGTCTGGTTCCATTCATCCAGCAGAGTTATCAGGTGGATACTGCTTATATGGCAGACTTCATCCGTGGTTACGAGGAGGCTATCCAGCAGGCAAATACTCCTAAGGGTACTGCCTATATCGTAGGTATGCAGATTGCCCAGATGGTAAATCAGCGCATCCTGCCTGGAACCCGCGAGGAGCTGAAGAGCACCAAGGATTCTATCAATGCCGAACTCTTCAGCCGTGGTTTCGTGGCAGCTCTTGCCAATGATACCACTATCTTTACCGAGCACAAGGCTGGCGAGTTCAAGAAGGAAGCCTTGGCTGGTGCTGGCGAGAAATATCTGGCTGCCAATGCCAAGAAGCCAGGTGTCAAGGTTTTGCCTAGCGGTTTGCAGTATAAGGTAATCAAGGAAGGTCAGGGCGAGATTCCTCAGGCTTCTGATGAGGTAGAGGTTATCTACGAGGGCCGTCTCATTGATGGAACCGTATTCGATGCAACTTCCAAGCATGGTGGTGCTGCCACAGACAAGTTCCGTGCCGGCAGCCTGATCAAGGGTTGGACAGAGGCTCTCACCATGATGCCTGTAGGCAGCAAGTGGCAGCTTTACATCCCTTATGAGTTGGCATACGGCGAGCGTCAGGCTGGTCAGATTCCTCCATATTCTACATTGGTATTCGACCTGGAGCTCGTGAGCATCGTGAAGCCAGAGGTAAAGCCTGAGGCAGACAGCAAGCAGAAGGATGATGTAGCTGTAGGAGCAGAGAAGAAGGTGGCTAAGACTCCAGCTAAGTCTGCTGGCAGAAAGTCTGCTTCCAGAAAGAGAAAGTAACGACCAAATAGCAGGAAAAATCTGAAATTTTGGTTAAAATCAGTATAAAAAACAACAAAATGCACGGATATTGCAAAATATTCGTGCATTTTGTTGTCTGTTTCGATAGTTTTTATTAATTTTGCTATCTGGTATAGAAGAATACCTTAAAATAGAACATAATAATAGAGAAGAAATGGAGAAAATAGACAATCTTGACAGAAAGATTCTCGGCATCCTTTCCAAGAATGCCCGTATTCCTTTCAAGGACGTAGCTGCAGAATGCGGCGTGTCTCGTGCAGCCATCCATCAGCGTGTCCAGCACTTGATGGAGGATGGATTCATCACCGGTAGCGGATTTGATGTAAACCCTAAGAGTCTGGGTTATTCTACATGTACATACGTAGGACTTAACCTGGAGCGTGGTAATATGTACAAGAAGGTGGTAGAGCGCCTTCAGAACATTCCTGAGATTGTGGAGTGCCACTTCACAACCGGTTCTTATACCATGCTTTTGAAGTTGTATGCCCGTGATAACGAGCAGTTGATGGACTTGCTGAACAACAAGCTCCAGGCTATTCCGGGTGTAGTATCTACCGAGACACTCATCTCGCTTGAGCAGAGCATCAAGCGCGAGGTTCCAGTCCTTTTGGAGGAAGAGTAATTTTTTTGTATTTAGAAATAAACAAATGGAAACATTTGACTTGGAGTCGCATCTCAAGGGTGCGTACTCTTCTTTTCCCGAAGCGAAGCATCAGCCCGTAATCGGTCTTACTGCCAATTACGAGAACATTGATGCTACGCTTCGCGACCGTTATTACAAGCAGGTGATTGCGGCAGGTGGAACGCCTGTCATCATCCCGCCAGTTGCCGACAGTACTGTCATCATCAATACCCTGGAGCATCTAGATGGTTTGATCCTGACGGGTGGGGGCGACCATAACCCGTTGTGGATGGGCGAGGAGCCGTCTCCCCGTCTTCACAATATCAATCAGGAGCGTGATGCTGCAGAGCTGATGCTTGTCCGTCTAGCTTTCAACCGCCAGATACCTATGCTCGGCATCTGCCGAGGCATCCAGACCCTGGCGATAGCCTTGGGCGGAAAAGTGTATCAGGACATCAAGCAGATGGTGAAGCACAGTCAGGATGCCGACCGCTCCGAACCAACCCATAGTGTAGAAATCAAGAAGGATTCCACCTTATATCATATATATAATTCGGAAAAGATTCTCGTCAACTCGTTCCACCATCAGGCTGTGAGCGAGCCGGGCAGGCACATGCGCATCATCGCCAAATCTACCGATGGCATCATCGAGGCGATAGAGAGCAATGAGTATAAGCAGATACTCGGCGTGCAGTGGCATCCTGAGTGGCTGGGCGAGGAAGGCGGAAAGATCTTCCAGTGGCTGGTGAACCAGGCAGGCAATTTCCATGCTGCCAAGCAGTTGCACAAGCGTATCCTAACACTCGATACCCATTGTGATACCCCGATGTTCTTCCCGCAGGGCGTGAAGTTCGATCATCGCGACTCCCGCATTCTCGTAGATCTGCACAAGATGACCGATGGACATCAGGATGCTACCACCATGGTGGCTTACCTGCCGCAGCCTAAGATAGGCGAGAGCTTCAGCAGCAAGGTAGCCTTCGACGTGCAGGGACCTCTGCAGTATGCCGATCTCATCTTCGACAAGATAGAGGAAATCGTGAGCAAGAACCGCGACTACCTGAGTATCGCCCGAACTCCTGCCGATCTTTACAGCGACAAGCGAAAGGGCAGAAAGAGCATTATGCTCGGTATTGAGAATGGTCTTGCTCTGGAGCACGATTTGAGCAATGTGAAGTACTTTGCCCAGCGAGGCGTGGTATATATCACCCTCTGCCATAATGGCGATAATGACATCTGCGACAGTGCCCGTGGCTGCAATACCCACAATGGCGTGAGCAGTTTCGGAGCCAAGGTGATTCAGGAGATGAACCGCCACGGCATCATGGTGGACTTGAGCCATGCAGGCGAAAAGAGTTTCTATGATGCATTGGAAATCAGTCAGACTCCTATCGTATGCAGCCATAGCAGCAGCCGTGCGCTCTGCGATGTGCCCCGCAATCTTACCGATGATCAGATGCGTGCCCTGGCAGCCCGTGGAGGTGTGGCTCATACTACGCTCTATCATGGATTCCTGCGCAAGGAGGGCGAGGCAGACATCATGGATGCCATTGCCCATCTGGAGCATGCCATCGAGGTGATGGGTATCGACCACGTAGGTCTGGGTACCGATTTCGATGGAGATGGAGGCATCCGCGGACTTGCTGATTCTTCCGAGCTGATTAATTTCACTCTCCAGCTGTTGCGCCGCAAGTACAGCGAGCAGGATATCGCCAAGATCTGGGGAGGCAACTGGCTCAGAGTGATGACGCAGGTGCAGAACTTTAAACAATAATGTTATGACGAAAAAAATGAAGATCATATTAGGTGTGGTGGTAGCTGCCGGACTGGTGGCTGGTACCATCAGCTATAAGAATGCCAGCAGTGCAAGCTCGCCTGATGTTCAGGAGGTAGAGGAAGCGGAGAAGCTGAATCCCGTAGGTCCGGCTTTCAATGCCGATTCGGCATTGGCTTATTGTGCAGCACAATGCGATTTCGGGCCTCGCGTGATGAACAGCGAGGCGCACGATAAGTGCGGCGAATGGATTGTGAGCAAGTTCAAGCAGTTTGGCTGCGAGGTAGAGACCCAGAAGGCAGACCTGAAGGGCTATGATGGCACGATATTGAAGAATACCAATATCATTGCCCGTTACAATCCGAAGGCTGAAACCCGTATCTTGCTTTGTGCCCATTGGGACAGTCGCCCTTGGGCGGATAACGATCCCGACAGTACCAATTGGCGCAAGCCTGTGATGGCAGCCAACGATGGTGCCAGCGGAGTAGCCGTTATGTTGGAAATTGCACGCCAGTTGCAGGCAGACAAGAAGTTGAATCCAAGTATCGGTGTAGATTTCGTATGTTTCGATACCGAGGATTGGGGCGTACCTCAATGGTCTGATGCACAGGATGATGGCAACAGCTGGGCTTTGGGTGCCCAGTATTGGAGCGAGAACAAGCCAGAGGGTTACAATCCTCGCTATGGCATCCTCCTGGATATGGTAGGCGGTCAGGGAGCCCGCTTCTACCGCGAAGGAATGTCTATGCAGTATGCTGGTGGCATCGTGAAGCGAGTTTGGGCTGCAGCCCGTCAGGCAGGATACGGCAGTTTCTTCCCTAAGAGTGATGGCGGTATGATTACGGATGATCATATCCCGGTAAACGAGAAGGCGAAGATTCCTACCATCGACGTGATAGCCTACTATCCTGATTGCCAGCAGAGCAGTTTCGGTCCTACCTGGCACACCGTGAGCGATGATATGGCTCATCTGGATAAGAACGTATTGAAGGCAGTGGGTCAGACTATGATCCAGGTGCTTTATACAGAAGAATAATTAGGTCAATGAAGAAAAGCAGTTTTTTAACTTTGTTAGTTCTTTTTATCTTATTGCATTTTTGGGTAAGCTGTACTGACAATCATATACAGTTAAGAAAATTACAAAGAATAGACAGCTTGATGGAGAAAGCTCCACAAGCTGCCTATGATAGTTTATGCCAACATCAAATGGAATTCACTCAGGGGCATGAACAAAAAGTAAAAATGCGCTATCAATTATTGAAGGCTAAGGCTGAAAATAAATTATATCTCCCAATGCCATCAGACTCTTCGTTTCAAGATGTTGTAGATTATTACGATAGCAAAGGAACATCTAATGAAAAAATGGAAGCTTGTTATCTTATGGGGTGTATTTTTCGTGATCGAAAGGAAGCTCCTAAGGCAATGATGTGGTATAACAAGGCGATTGAATGTGCTGATACCTTGAGCAAAAAATGTGACTATGTTACTTTGTTTAGCATATATGGGCAAAAGGCAGAAGTTTATAGCCGTCAATATCTTCATCGAGAAGCGATAAATGCATATTTTTATTATAGTAATTATGCAGCTCGTATCAATGACAAGGAAAACTATATTCTGGGTTTTGCTAATAGAATTCCTGAATATTATGCTTTAGGAGATACTCTGCAAGCTATTAATTTAGTGAAAAAATGTTATGCTTTAAATAATAAATATGGATTTACCCAAAATGCAGCACAAGTTCTTCCTCTGCTTATTTATACATTGCTTTTTCGTGGACAATATCAGCAAGCTCATTTTTATATGAATGTTTTCGAAACCCAATCAGGGTTAATTGATAGAGATGGAAATATGCTGTGTGGATATGAGCATTATTATAAAGCTAAAGGGATGTATTATCTAGGGACAAATCAAATTAGTAAGGCAGAATTATATTTTCGAAAACTTGGAAATTATGGTTTTAAATATGAAGCGGCCCAAGGTTTATTGTCTTTATATCGCATTTGTCAAAACAATGATTCTATTAAGAAATATTCTAGTTTGTGCGAAAAAGAGATGGATAGTATATTGAATGGTACGCAAGCTAATGCTGTCATCCTTGCAAATTCATTGTACAATTATAAAAAATTACAGCAGGTGGTTGATGCAAAAAAAATGCAACAGGAAAGAAATGAATATATAATTACAATTATAACCCTAATAGCGATATTTGGTGTCATTTGTCTTTGCAATCATTACAAGCAAGTACGTAAAAGAATGAAGACGGAACTCCAAAAAGTAAGTAATAACTATATTCAAACATATAAAGAAATGCAGAAAGCTAATGAAGAATTAAATATTTTGCAAAAAAATGCAGATATTTTAATAAAGAAAAAAGAAAAAGAGATTAAGTCTTTGCAAGCAAGCTTTCAAATATACAAAGATAAATATAACGATTTGAATTTTGTTGAGAAAAAACAAGCATTAATTAATAGTAATATAGTACAAAACTTTAAGGCTCTGTCTGTGCCTCATAAGAGACGTAAGCAACCTCAACAAGAAGATTGGGAAGAATTATTTGCTATTTTCCAACAATGTCAGCCTCTTTTGTATGAAAATGCTAAGCGAAACAAGTTAAGTGAGCAAGAATTTCGAGTATGCATACTATCTTTTCTAGGCATGGATAATACAGAGATTGCCATGCTCGTAAATACAACTTCAAAAGCAGTCTGTAATGCAAAACAAAAGGCTAATAAAAAAATGTATAATGAAAATACGGCCTCTTCCCTATATGCTAATTTAAATAAAAAGTAATATTCATTCACCATAAATATGTATTAGTGTATTTATGGTGGATAAATGTTGCTACTGATTGTATAACAGAAAGTTATGGCAGATAAATCTTTCTGCGATGTATATTTGGTGGACGTTTCCTCTTCTTAAAATTTGATTATCTGCTTAACTATTTATAATTTTGCCAACCGAAAAATTTCAAAGTTATGAATAGAAAAATATGTTCAATTATTGTAATGATGTTTTTAGCTTGTAATCAAGTTATAGCAACGTCGCACTATCAAACAATTGTTATGGGGGGACATTTTTTTGATCCTTCTGTAGTAAAACATCCTCCTCATCGAGTACCTGCATCTTTTATCTATGCAGAACAAGATGGACATAAAATAAAGTTTCAGCAAAAATTGTTTGGTGAAATGATAAAGGTTATTGGTAATCATTCCATATTGTATACTACTATTATTAGTGATGACGGAAGCATAGAGATACCGAATGATATTCTAGGTGATGTAGAACTCCAACTCGTCAGAGGAAGCTTTGTTTATACTGCATTTATTGAATTATAAAGGAAAATAAACTTATAAATAAATAATTATGATAAAGACAAAAATTATATCATTTATTGTGGTCTTATTTACATTATTATTGTCTTCATGCAATGAAGATAAAGCCACTGTTGTTGACAATGTGGAATCACATTTCCAATATTTGGGCGAGAACAATTCTACTCGTTCTTGTATTTCTGACAGTATTCTTCCCCTAAAAGAGAATGATTCTCTTAAGTATCTTAAGGAATTAGTTGCTGTAGGAAAAAATAGAAGAACAAAAATATTGCCGGCAGAGACTATTGATGATGATTTCTTTGCCGAGAATATGTATGCTGTCCGTGAATTACCTTTAACCATAAAGGTGCGTAATGTGGCTGACGGAAATAATTCTGCTAATTGTTACTTTGCCTGTGATGGCCCAGGTAAAGAAGTGACTTTGGGAAATTCATCAACAGATGTTTCCAATTACTTTTACATTAAGATTTTGCCTGCCTCATCTGGTATTCCATACCTTCTTTATTCCAATAAGGCAGAAACCCCACTATGTGTAGGCTATTATACTAGCAATCCTGATACCAAAATACTTATGTCTGCTAAAGACAATAATGGCTCCTTGTTTGGTTCTAGTTGGAATTTGATCGCGGCAAATACGCCTGGATATTTTGTAATACAGAGTAATGATTATTTGGCTCAGGATGATTCGAATAATTGGATGTCAATCTTCTATTATGTACTGGAAGCATCTAATGGAAATACAATTAGATATGCTAAAAGAATAAAAGATAAAGCACAACAAGAGTTTCTTTTGTCGCCGTTAGCAAGTTTTACTTTAAGCAATATTACTTTTGATTTAGAAAAAGGTTCTGTGACGAATGCCACAGATTTAGTTGTCAAGAAAGATTACACAAATGATGAAGATTACGAAACTCCGATAAGTATAGATTTGGTAGGAAAAGGAATGGAGACTTCTTTGTTTGTAGAACAGAGAGAACCTCTTAATCTTAATATAGCAAAACCAACTTCATATAAGATTCGTCGTCCGCAAGCTGTTGCTAACAAAGTGGTTCTTTTGGAAGACGAAAATCCACTTGTCCAATATTCGACAACGACTCAAAGTATCCAAAAACAAATTAATTACAAAGCTGTTGTTGAAATGAAAGCAAACAGTTTGTTGCGATTGACGACTCGTTTTAAGCGATTTAACATATCAGTTCCTTTCGTGCTGACAGCTATATATAAAGATAGAACCTTCAAGATTCGTGGTGTTTGGAAAGGTACAACTATAGCCGATCCTAAAAAGAATCCACCTGTTTTAGAGACAAAGTTTTATGATTTGGAAACGGGGGATTTGCTCTAAACTTTGCATTTTATTTATTAGATAATTACATAGCAAAATGAAAAAAATCTATTTGGCATTACTTTTAGTCATCTGTAGTCTAAGTATAAGTTGTAACGATGACGCTTTAGTTTCGGGTAATAATCAAAAGAATTCTAATCCGATAAGTGATATAACAATTTTGCAGGCAAGAAATCCTTCTTTGCCAGCTACTGTAAAAGAGCGCTCTATCCTACCGTCTAGCGGCAGAAGTAGAGCTTTTAATGAAAGTGGCGCAATTATAGGAAATTCGGATGCCATTCTTGGTTACTCTTATAAAGTTGGGAACTCTTTTTTAGGAGACTATGAAAATGTAGGAGATCGAATCATCGATATAGACTTTATTAAAAAGTTGTCTTCTGCAAATGACTATATTACTAGTAAAGCTATACAGAAGTATATACCAGAGCAGCATTCATATTCTGACATGGATAGTTATGAGTCATTTTTGTCTAAAACTAAGAAAATTCATTCTGGTTTTTCTGTTAATCTGGGTTTGTTCAAACTTGGAAGGAAGAAAAAAATTACAGAAACTTTTAGGTCTTTCGCTCTTACGACTGAAAAAAACGTATATGGAGAGCTTAATTTGATGTATAAAAATTCATCATTTAATTTACAGACCTCTGATGGAGCTTTAAAACTGTATAGTCGAGAATGTTTATCTCCAGCTTTTATAAAAAACTTATATTCATCAACTATAAGTAATATGCTTGACTCATATGGGGATTTTGTACTTACAGGGTATGTTACTGGTGGCAAGGCCTTAGCTCTTTATGCAGGAGAGACAAAAGATAGAATAGCAAGTGTCCACAAAGAAGAAAAAATGAATAATAGCATAAATGCAACTTATTCTTGGAAAAAGACACCTTCTGATTCCATTGGTGGAAGTTTTAAATTTGGAAAAGGTAATTTTAGTACAGATTCCACTTCATTTGGTATGACAAAACTCTATACTCGCCTATGGATGTTTGGTGGGGTTCCAGATGGTATAAGTATGAACAGTGCTAATGATATAAAAAAAATTTCTTTTAATTTAGAGCCTTGGGTTACAACTCTTTCAAACTCAAAAACTCATACCATTATCGATCTCACAGAAAATGGATTAGTTCCTATGTCCGACATTGTCCTTGAAGAGAACTATAAAAAAAGGATGAACTATACATCTTCACAAATTGTAAGTAAGAGACCTCATCTGACGATGCCTAAGATTGAAATTATGCGTGTGTTAGAACGCTATAGCTCAACTGGAGAGGCATTGTATGATATAGCTCCTGTTTTGATTACTAGACAGGGTGATCGAATTATACTTCGAATGAAACCTGCTGCTTCTATATCGGACATTGAATTGAAAAGAAATGAAAATTCAGAGGTCTTTACTCAGAAAGCCTTGGCAATTAAAGAGCAAAAAGGCAACTTTTATGAATTAGAGATAACTGCCAATCCGATAGCCAGATTGAATCCATCGGCAACTTCTGATAAATATATTTGTGTTGATCTCAAGTATATGGATGAAAAGAATATGGCAGTTTACACAAATAATAGGACAGGAATGCAATATATATACGACAGACAGAATCGTATCGCATTCTCTCATTACATTGACGAACTTGATGGAGATTGGATTCTAGATGAGTATGGAATCCGAACTTGGGTAGAAAGTTTACCTACGAAAAATATTTCAATGGCAAGTTTAGCAAGTTCTTATCATATAATAGGTTTATAGTTATGAAAAAAATATTATTGATATTTGTATGTTTGTGCAGCATGTTTATTTCTTGTAGTAAAGATGATTCTGTGCAGGAACCAGTATTTGTGGAGAACGAGTTGGTACAAACAACTTGGAGTGGTTGCCAGTATTTTTATAATGACAAGGATGAGATAAAAGAAACCATCGAAGACTTTAAAGTTGATTTTCAAAATGCAAATGAAGCAATTTATATTGATTCTGTAGGTTATTCATATTTCGATTACAAGCTGGTCAATCGGCGAATATGGTGTTCAGGAGGAATACCTGGATATTGGACACTTGTTGAAAAAACACGAAATAGAATGGTATTGCAAATCTATGCTCCAGAAAAGAGTACCTTAATTTTAACAAGGCTCCTATAATGTATTGGACACAATATACATTTTCCAATTAAGGGTATGAGGCTTGCTCTTAGCTGTTATGTAAGCCATCAGTAAACCCTGTCTTGCATAATCTCTGAAAACCTTGTGAAATTTTAAAAAGTTCTACAAGGTTTTCAGAGTTTTTCAAAGTTGTCTTGCAAAACTTTCCTAGTTTTTCAAAGAATATCAGACTAAGCCCTTCTTCTTCAAAATGTGAGGGAAAAAGTCCGTAAGGTCTTTTGAGTAGTCGTCATCATACTCATGGATGTGTTGTAAAAAGTACGTAGTACATTTGCGGAAGTCAACGTCAGCCAACTTGCAGCAGCCCATCATTGTGTACATGATCGCCTCCTCCTCTGCTGCGTTGTGATTTTCGCAGAACATGTAGTTCTTTCGTCCTATAGCTAAAGGTCGCACGCAATTCTCTATAGGATTATCCAAAAGTTGTGATAATTCTATGGACGATGCCGCAAAAGCTCTTTCTCATATCCGTAGGATAAGGGTTGGGGTAAAACGTATTGGAATCGCTGAGTGTGAACATAGGTTAATTAAAATTCATCAATAATACAAAATAATTCTGTAACTTTGTCCTTGGTATTCTCCATAATGATATCTTTTTATGTTTGTAACTAATTGAATTTCAACTACAAAGATACAAAAAATATCGGAGATTACCAACCTTTTTAGGCACTATTTCTTATCCCGAACAGAGGTGTTGAAGGCTAAGACTGAAAACAAACGACCTGCACGGTTGAAATTCCTCAATTCGCCTTGAACTAACGGTCACAGGCCGAAGGAAAAGGTAAAGGGCAGAAGCTCCTAGCCCAGGACGATGCCCTGGGCTAGGAGCTTTTGGATTTTCAGCCCGTTTCAACCGTACAGTTAGAAATCATTTTCGTTTTGTAGAGGAAAGATAGGCAAAAGTTTCATGCCTCACAATACGGGGTTAGCCGATGGTTTACTTTACACCGAGGAATAAAAAGGAATGTCCCTAGAGGAAAAAGCAGTTACCTCTAGGGGCATTTCTTTTTTTCATTAGGAGAAATCTCCGTTCAGCGTCGTTGAACGTATGTTCAACACTTTTGAACGTACATTCAACGACGCTGAACGCACATTCAACACTTATGAACGGAGATTTCTCCTAATAGTATATACATTTTCTTCTAATAGTATCCACAACTTTCCCTTGTTCCATCAAAAAATACCCTTAGGGATGGAAGCCGTTTCCTGTTATCAGGAATGCTTCTTTCCCTAAGGGTATTGGTTTTCTTAATAAGGAGTATGATTAAATCTGTCCTGATTCTACCTGTCTCACCACTCTTTCCGTGAGCCTATCCACTCCGTTCGGATCATATTTCTTGTTGAGGCTGGCACCGAAGAGGGCGGCGAAAGCCTGATAGAAGCCGGCACGGATAGGACCGAGGAATGCCTGGATAAGATGATAGGAGGACGAATTGCACTCACGATACACCAGTTTGATGCAGAGCTTGCCCTGTGCATAGGTGAGTTTCTTCATTCTCGGTGTATATTCCTGCTTGATGCTTTTCTCCACCAGCTTCATGTGCGCATCCTTCGCCTTCTTGTTGGGCAGGGTTTCCAGATAGTCACCCGTTTCGATGATGATCTTTCTCACCTCCTTGGCTATCGGCAGAACTTTCTTGATGTTATATACCAGACGGTTGTATGCCATTCTTTCCTTGGCATTCTTGAACACCGGCTGTGGATAAACATACACGTTGTTCACTTGTACATACTGTATGCTGTCGTGGTCCAGCAGCACCTTTCCCACCTTCACCATCGGTTCGAAGGTAGGAGCATCCATATCGACTTCCTTGTTTTCAGGCTTGTCGTCATCCGTCTGTGCCATTGTCTGCAGCGTGATGCAGAAGAGCATCGCCAGCAAAAAGAATATCTTCTGTTTCATAAAAATCTTCTTGATCCAATTTAAAAAATCCGCCCCCTGTCCGGAGCATCTCATATATATAAAAGAGGTGTAATCCTCTTCTATTCCTAATTATGCCGCAAAATTACAGATAATTTCCCATTTAGAGAAAGAAAGTTACTCTTTTCTTACTCATTTTCAGAATTTCGCAGTATCTTTGTGGAAATTTAATAATTCTTTTGCCTGTCTATGAAGTATTGGCAACCTATCATCCGCTTTTTGTTGAAACTGTTTCTCATAGGCAGCTCCCAGTTATTCTATGTCCCTTCTGTTTGTGCCCAAGACTCCTCTTCCCTGCCGGAAGAAGATAGGGAGAAGCATGCCCCTTCGCAACCTTGGCAGGAATATCTGATGGAACTCTCGGAGATGGAGGATTTCGAACAGACTGCCTGGGAGGATTATGAGGAGGAACTGGAGGAGCTGGCGCAGCATCCGCTGAATCTGAATACGGCTACCCGCGAAGAGATGGAGCATCTGCCTTTCCTCACCCCTTCGCAGGTAGAAGATATCCAGGCATATCTCTATCGCTATCATGGGATGAAGACGATGGCAGAACTGGCTCTCATCCCCAGTATCAGCTGGTATCAGCGGCAGTTGATGAACTGCTTCTTCTATGTAGCCGACGAGACTCCCCGCCAGCAGTTCCCGAGCCTGAAGAATATCCTGAAGTATGGCAAGCACGAGGTGATGGGAATGGTGAAAGTGCCTTTCTATGAGCGCAAGGGCGATGGCAAGGGAGCCGATGGATACCTGGGATATAAGTATAGGCACGGGGTGCGCTATCAGTTCAGGTATGGCGACTATGTGAAGATGGGATTCGTTGGTGCCCAGGATGCGGGCGAACCTTTCGGAAGCGGCTGGAACAACCTGGGATATGATTTCTATTCCTTCTATCTGCAAGTCAGGAAATTAGGCAGATGGAAGAATATCACCCTGGGCAGGTATCGGCTGCACGAGGGAATGGGACTGATTCTCAACAACGACTTCAGCTTCGGCAAACTCTCGGTACTGTCCTCGCTGGGCAGAACCACCAGCCAGATCAAGGTTCATTCCTCCCGCTCTTCTGCCAACTATCTGCAGGGAGCTGCAGCCACCTATACCTTGTTGAAGGGACTTGATCTTACCGGATTCCTCTCTTATCGCAAGATAGATGCCACGCTGAGTGATGAAGGTGGCATCAAGACCATTCTCAAGACCGGTCTGCACCGTACACGCAAGGAGATAGCCAGGCAGGATATAGCCTCCAATACGCTGGTGGGTGGCAACATCAACTATCGCCATCAGGGCTGGCATATCGGAGCCACTGGTTTCTATACTTCGTTCTCCCTTCCGCTGATGCCAGAAAAGGTGCAGTTGTACAAGCGGTTTGCTCCCGAAGGTGATGCCTTCTGGAATGTGAGTGTAGATTATGGCTATATTTCCCATCGCTGGACGATAGGTGGCGAAACGGCAACGGGTGATTGTGGAGCCGTCGCCACGCTCAATGCTGCATCTTATCTGGTTTCCGATCATTTCTCGCTCACGGCTGTGCAGCGGTTCTATTCTGCCAGATACTATTCCCTGTTCAGCAACAGTTTTGCCGAGGGAAGCAGCGTGCAGGATGAAAATGGTGTGTATGTGGGGGCTACGTGGTCGCCAGGCAGTCGTTGGACCCTTACCGCCTATAGCGACTTTGCCTATTTTGCCTGGCCTAAGTATCATACCCGTCAGAGTACGCAGAGCTGGGATCATCTGCTGAATATCCTCTATCTTCCTGCCCGTTCCTGGACACTGGGAGCCCGGGTCCGCTATAAGGAAAAGGCGGGAAACGCTACTGGGCGTCTCCGTTTCTATGCCAGCGTTACCATGAAAAACTGGAGTTCCAAGACGAGTGTGGATTATACGAAGTACCGGAAAGGGAATGCGGGCAGCGGTACCGGGAATGCTTCCAGCAGTGGTTATCTGCTGAATGAAAACATCGGATATCATTGGCGGTGGCTGAGGCTGCAGGGCAGTTTCGGCTATTTTCACACCCAGGATTTCGCCAGTCGCATCTATGCCTATGAACCGGGCTTGCTCTATCAGATGAGTTTTGGCAGTTACTTTGGCGAGGGCATCCGCTGTGCCCTGGTGGCGCGTTCGGAAATCAGCCATCATCTGCTGGTAATCGCAAAGCTGGGCAGCACCGATTATTTCGACCGCACCCACATCTCTTCCGGCTTGCAGGAAATCGCCGGTTCTCATCAGATGGATCTGGAGGTGCAGGTGAAGTGGAAGTGGTGAAATCTGGGATTTATACTGCTTTCCTAGTCCTTCTTTTCAGGAATATGATGCAAGATTATAAAAAAACTGGCGTTTTATTTGTGTATGTAAGAAAATCGGGGTATTTTTGCAATTGATAAGTATCCATGCTAACGACGAAAAAAAGAAAAGTGATGAAGATATTCATAGTGATTCCTTGCTATAACGAGGAAGCGGTATTGCCGAAGACCCTGGAGGTGCTTGGCAATCTGATCAAGAACATCAAGGTAAAAACAGATGCCGACACGGAGTTGCTCCTTGTTGACGATGGTAGTCGTGACCGTACCTGGCAGATGATTTCCGATGCTGCCAAGGAGCACAAGTATGTACACGGCATCAAGTTATCTCATAACCGGGGACATCAGAATGCACTCTGGGCAGGAATGGAAGCGGCGGTAGATCATTGTGATGCGATGGTAAGTATCGATGCCGACCTGCAGGATGATGAGAATGTCATCATCGATATGGTTCAGCAGGTGCAGGAAGGCAAGGATATCATCTATGGTGTGCGCAAGGAGCGTAAGACCGATACCTTCTTCAAGCGATTCACCGCCCAGGCTTTCTATAAGCTGATGCAGAGCGTGGATAAGGATACGGTGTATAACCATGCCGACTTCCGCATGATGACCAACCGCACGCTGAAGGCGCTGATGCAGTACTCCGAGCGCAATCTCTTTCTCAGAGCCATTGTCCGACAGTTGGGCTTCCGTGAAGGATTTGTCTATTACGACCGCAAGGCCCGTGAGGCAGGCGAGAGCAAGTATCCGCTCACCAAGATGCTGAGCTTCAGTATCGATGGCATCACTTCGTTCTCCGTGGCACCATTGAAGTTTATTACCTTCCTGGGTCTGGTGATGACTTTAGTAGCAATCATCATGATTATCTTTGCCTTGGTGGAGCATTTCCAGGGCAAGACCATCCAGGGCTGGACCTCCATGCTCGTTTCCATGTGGTTTATCGGTGGCATCATCACCACGGGTGTGGGTATCACAGGTGTCTATATCGGCAAAATCTATACCGAGGTGAAGCGCCGCCCACGATACTTTATCGAAGAAAGAGTATAATTTGAAGAAAGAAAATAAATTTGTTAGATACAAAAATAGCATCGGGTTGATGAATCCCGATGCTATTTTTGTATCTGATTATTTGTTTAGTGCGATTATCTGTTCTGTGCGATGTTGGCACTTGTCTTTACAAACCGATAGAAGCCTACCGGATGGTGACATTCTACGAGTTTCCTTACTTCCCAAACCTTCTGTAAGGTATAGTCCTTGCCGAATTTCTCCTTGAAGTCTGGCATATCTCCTTCCGGAATCATCAGCACGCCATCCTGCGGCAATACCTTGTCAAACTGCTGGATCTTATCGCCCAGATAGAAGTTGAGGCTGAAGAAATGCATCATCTCTATCGACATATAGGAGTAAAGCTTACCTGTATCAAACTTCTTTTCGATAACCGGCGCCAGATGCTTATCTGCCTTCGTGTTGAGCACGGCAGGCTGCAGGGTGGAGTCGAGTGTGATGAAAATTGCGATAATCATCACCAATGTATATTTCATCATTTGGCTTGCCTCTTTTTTCTTGAGAGCCTTGAATATATGATAAGCCCCTATTATAAGAAACATATAGCATACATAGAATAGGATACCATGAGTAGATTCCCTTATGGCATGGAGCATGGCGATGTTGTCGGCAGTATGCTTGCCATGGAAAATGGTATCTGGTATGCCGCCTGCTCGTATAACAAGCGTAGCAATCACGAGGATAACTGCCAGCGAGGCAATCACCCCTGCATATACCTTGATGGCTCCCACCTTCTCCTTCATCATCCAGACGATGTATTCAGCTATGAGATAAGCCATGAACGGATAGCATGGCAGCAGATAGACGCTGCGCTTGCTCTTAGGGATGCAGTAGAAGAAGAGCACCAGGAGGAAGGCGAGCCAGGTGAACACCTGCAGCGGAGTAGCCTTCTTCGCATTCTCCAGGAACCGGGTCTTGGAGAACTTCCTCCAAGGCAGGATGAAGAGCGAGAACAGTAATAATAAGGTATAAGGAGCCCAACCCATCACGAGTGTGAGCAGGTTGTACCACGCCGGGTTCTCGTGCGATTCGTATGCCATCTTGCCCATGAATCGGTCGATGTTCTCTTCCTTCACCAGTCGCAGGAACTCGTCGCCACCTTGCAGATAGGCTGCATAGTACCAGCAGAACGGGATGATGAGCGAGAGCAGGGCAGTTAAAGCCATGCGCCATACGATGCCCCAGAAGTTCTCGCGCTGGGTAAGCATGAATACGCCCATCACAAAGCAAGGCAGGATGATGCCCACAGGACCCTTGGTCAGCGTGGCACCGCTCATGCAGAGGATGGCAAGCCAAGGCAGCTGGTGCTTTCCCTTCTCCCACCAGCGGTAGAGCAGATACATAGCTCCTACCATCAGGGCAGAGTTCACCATATCCACACGGCAGTTCATTCCCGCACGGTGCACCTCGAAGGCGGTGAGCGTGAGGAAGGCTGTGATGAGGCTGGTTTGTGTATCCTTGCGCTTGGCATAGAATATGAAGCCGCCGATGGTCATCAATACCAGCGATACGGCGGATGGAAGACGCGAGGTATATTCATTCACGTGACCGGCGATGAGGCTGAAGAATGCGATGCACCAGTGGAAGAAAGGTGGCTTATAGGGGATGTCGCCACCATTGTTGATGGGCAGAATCCAGTTGCCATGCTCCAGCATGGTGTAGGCAACCACCGCCTCGCGCGGCTCTCCTTTGGTATTGAAATCAGAGAGTCCGAGGAATGGAGTCATCATCACGATAGCCAGGATGATGATGAGCCAGAATGCTTTCTTATATGTCTTGTCCATATTATTTTACTATCTTGTTGTATCTTATGAGTAAGTCGGATATGCGATGAGCCTCCGAGAGTCTTTTGATTTCTTGGTTAGAGACAATTCCAGTCTTCTCCACGTTCATATTGTCTGAGCCCACGGCGGCAGGTTGTTTCTTCGGGTCGAGAATGCTCTGTCCCATACCCTTCCATGTGTAGCTATCCAGATGCATCAGGTTCAGGATGGTAGGGTATTGGTCGACTTGCCCCATCACCTTATTATATATACCCCCTACAGGAGCATTGACCACGATGAATGGTGTGAACTGCTTGTCGCTCACGATGCCCTTGGCGGCAGGCGAAGCGCAGATAGGCTTGCGGTCGGCTGCGAGACCCTCATGGTCGCCGATGAGCACTATCATCATGTCCTTATAGTCTGGTCGGCTCTTCAGATAGCGGAGCAGGATGCCCAGTCCGTGGTCGGTATAATTGGCCATCGTCATATAGTCGCACATCTTCTCGGGATAGGAACCCTTGAAGTGGATGCGCTTCAAGTTGTCTGGCAATACGAATGGGTTATGACCAGAATAGGTGACTATCTGGAGGAATGTGCTCTGCCCATTGCTGAGAATGTTGCTGCTTTTTAGCTTCTTGACGATTTGCTTCATAAATGAGACATCGCCCAGTTTCTTTCTGCTACCTACTTTCTCGTCATTGATCCAACTGTCATTGCAGAACAGGGTATCTATCCCAAAGTTGTGAGCTACGATTTCCTGGTTCCAGGTTACTGGCTTGTCAACCGTCATCAGATATGACTTAGCCTGATGTTGCTCTTTGAGCGCTTTGGCAAGCGATGGATAGGTGGTGTTCTGGCACTGCATAGCATAGCAACCATTCATCAGTGGCAGAAGTCCTGTGTTTACCAGTAGTTGTCCATCAATAGAGCGACCACCTTTCACCTGTGTCAGTACATAGGGGGCATATAGGGTATGGCTGTCAGCAATGGCAGCATTGAGGTTAGGGGTGATTTCTTTGCCCTCCACCTTCTTGTTGATAACCCAACTTTCCAGCGATTCGCAGAAGATAACGACCAATGTTTTTTTCTTATCGATGCTATCTGGCAGGGCTTTATAAGATGGCTGCTGTTTCTGCCAAGCCTCTATTTCCGCCTTCATTTGGGGCGTAAATGGAGTCTGAGTTTGCATTCCTTGGTGTATCAAGTTGCCAAAAATGGTATACATTGGCACGGCGCAAGTATAGTAATTGGCATTTTGCAAACGGGTAAATGCTTGCTGCCAACCGCCTCTTGTCATCACTTGCATTGCGGATACAAGGAACACCACGAGCAGGGTGCAGAGGTATTGCTTGAGTCGCAATCCATAGCTGGCTTGGGATGTCTGGGCTATTGAAGCCTTTCCTGCCTGCTGTTTTTTCACCTTATTATATATGTATAGGATGCTGGCGATGGTAGATAGCGGTAGCAGGATGTCGATGAGTCGCATGGAGTCTATGACGCTGGCGGTGAAGTCGCTCAGGTTGCCTGCCAGCAGATAGCTCTCCAAGGGTATCGCCGAATTATATGTGCGGCTATACATCAGATTGCTTATCAGCAGTCCGTCCACGATGAAGAGCAGCAGATACTCCGTCCATTTCTTGCCCGTGAGCATCAGTGGCAGGAGCAGGATGAGTGCTACCAAGATGGAGTTGACATACACCTCGGGCAGCGAGAACGAGGTAAAGGTGGTCTGTAGGCACCAGATGATGTCAAACAATATGAGTTTTCCGAAGGCGCATCCCCAGAGGGTTGTCGTCTCTCTGTTCCACAGCGTATGTGGAAATAGTCTATGAATAATCTGTTTCATGGGTGCAAAATTATAAAATAAGCTCGAAGGTAATTATAAATGAGCTGATTATTTATGAAACTTTATCATAATGAGAAATAATAGTAGTATGACGGTTTGGCAATTCCCCACCACGCTATGGCTGCGTGATGGGGGATTAATTGTTTATATAGTTTTTCTATGTTTTATTGAGGTAAGATATTGCTGTATTCCCGTTTGAACCACAGTTCGAAGACGGGGTCAACCATCTTGAAGCCATCGCCCGATTTCTCAATGAAGTCTCTTTCTACAAGAGTCTTTTTGTTCTTGGTGATGGTGCGTGGAGCACCGAGTCCATATTCTGCTACAACCTGTTGGGCATTGAAATGAGTCTCTCCCATACAGACGGCACGCAGGAATGCTATTTGTGAGGCAGGCATTCCATCAATATCGGTAATGAACATATCGGCATTGGTATCCAGAAGTTTGGTAAGCTGTGACTGGTAGATTTCCTCTGTCACCTCTGTTGCCGTACGTGTCCAGATGAGAAAGCAGAATTGCTGCATGTACCAGGAGTGGCATTGCATGGTATTGCAGATTCGCTCTATCATTTCATCGCTAGAACCATATTCGAATGGTATCTTGTTCATATACTTAAAGTCTTGATTCTCTGCAAAGTTACAAAATTATACCCAAAGGTATTATACCCTAGGGTATAATTTATGAAACTTTATGTTTTTATCAGACGAAGAATCGCTGTTTCTGCAAAAAAAGATGGCTTTAAACAACATTGTTTTAAACAACCTTGTTTAATTTGTTTTTTTTTGCTATCTTTGCAGAAGAAAAGCTGCACTCGGCAATTTGAAAGCCAGCTTTCATTGCGCTCGTTTGCATTTTTTTTGCAGAAGAAAAGCTGTATAGTATAAAATAAGGTAGTAATTATGAGAAAAAGTAAAGAAGCTCCGTAGCGTATGGCAATTGCAGAGCCATGTATCTTACTGCCTTTATGGAAGCAAGAAACACATGATGGAACAAATGTTCCAGAATGCCAGTTACCCATTTTATCGCTTTGGAGATTTCTTCTATCTGAACAAGATAAGCGAGAAAGACTGGGTGGAGTATATCTGTCAGCGATTCGAATCTACCGGCAAGCATATCTCGGAAGAGTTGGCTCGTGAAATCTGTCAGGTAACAGATAGGTATTCTTCTTATGTACAACAGTTGGCATGGTTTGTATGGTTGCGTGTACAGGATGATTCTGTAGCAACAGAAGAGAACTTGAAATATGGAATAGACCGGTTGCTGGATGCCAGCGAGCCTTTGTTTATTCAGCAGACCGAAGACCTTTCTGCCTATCAGATGAATTTCCTGCATGCCATCACCAATGGAGTACATACCGGTTTCACCCAGACGGCAATATTGGAAACTTATCGCCTGGGTACTGCCGCCAATGTAACCCGCCTGAAGAAATCCTTGATGGTGAAAGATCTGATTACGATTCCTGCTCCTAAGCATCTGGAAATGAGTGACCCCATTTTGGCGTTGTGGCTCAAGAGAAGAGTTTGGAAATGATGCTCCCTGGAGTTCCAAAGCGTCCTAGGCAAAAATATAAAAGTATAGTAAACAAATGAAGATAAAGATAAACCCAAAATACGAAGAGATGAGAAGTTTCATCGAACGCATCCCGGATGTGTTCGAGAAGGAAGGACATGTGATTTACACGGGTCGCAATCTCATTAAGGTGATGGAGGCTCCTGATGGAACCATTATTAATGTAAAGCGCTATCATGTGCCAAAGGGACCTAACAGTCTGGTTTATTCCCTAGGCATCAGAAAGCCTAAGGGGGAGCGTGCCTTTGAATATCCGATGATATTGGAGAAGAAAGGCATCGGAACCCCTGCGCCTATTGCGCTCATCGAAGAGCGTAATGCCATCGGACTCCTGGGATATACCTATCTCATCACCCTGCAGTGTGATAACCTGCATACCCTTTACGAAGTGGGTGATGCAGCCCCTGGTACTTACGAAAAGCTGGCTAAGGCGTTGGCACGTTTTGCCGCAGATATGCACGACAAGAAAATTCTGCATAAGGATTTTACGCCAGGCAACGTATTGTGGAAACAGGATGATGAAGGCTTCCATTTCATCATCGTGGATATCAATCGCATGAAGTTTGGAGAAATCAGCGTCAAGGAAGGACTCTGTAATCTCCGAAAGTTCTGGGGACCTAAGGAATTTATCCGAATCCTGGTCTCTGAATATGCCAAGGTAAGAGATTACAACGTGGATGAGGCTGTGGATTATGTGATGAAGGAACGCGCCAAGTTCTGGACCCGCTATGGCAAGAAGCATCCTATCAAGTTTAAGCTGGAGTTATAGGAAACGAATTAAGTTTAAGCCATAAGCAACTTCTCAAGTTTAAGCCTGAGCTATAAGTAGCTAAACTCTTGCAAGTAAATTCCATACGCCCTGGGCTAGGAGCTTCTGCCCTTTCAGGGCGTGTGGAGCTTACATGCGAAAGTTCAATTATTTTATATATACAAATTTCAAATTACCTGGTCCTACGTCTCTTTTGCAACGTGCAAGAAGCATGGTTGGAGATTCCTGCATGTTTGCGGCAGGTGAGGCAACAATCTTATCTTTGCCGTAGTATCGGGCCATTCCCTGATTGATCCAATATCCTGGATAAATCATGATGTCATTGAATGCATCCGAAGGCATTTTTACCGTAAGAGGCTTCAATGTTATGGCACTTTGGGTATTCGTCTTCAGTGCCAGTTCACGCTCGTTCATTTCCTTGTCAAATTTCACGGCAGTTCCTTTCAGCATAAGTGAAACGGTTCTGTTGGTTGTCCTTTCCTTGAGACTTACGGATAATATCAAGATGACAATGGCACAATATGGCGCATACTGCAGCGAGTTGGCATATTTCTTCTTAGATACCGTTACGAAATCTATAATGGCAGAGCTTAATGGCGCTTTTGCCTCAGCCTTTCTCAGAACAGCTCCAGAAAGATAATAAATATTGATGCAGATGAGCCACAGGTGTATATACGAATAGATGTTCTGTACTCTGCCTGGTCCTCTTGTTCCCATGGCATAGCTGTGGGCGAAGAAGAATGAACTGTAAAGCGTAACGGTAATCAGGATGCATAGCCAAGGGTGAGAGAACTTGAATCTCGAGCTACTTGCCGCCTTGACAAGGGTAGGGCTAAGAAGCATCAACATCAGAATTTGAGCGATATTGATGGATTCTGATAAGAACTCGAAGCTCTTTCCTATTGCCATGAAGAATGCAACGACAACATTTGGCTTGCTTTCTATGGTAACTTGTCTGAACGCATTACCAGGAGCCAACACGCTGAAAAGGAAGGCGATGCCATAGATGGTGAGAATAGTAATATATAAACGTGGCCATCTTCTTTGTTCCATCTTCATGATGAGAATGGCTGCAAACAGAATCGCTCCCATGCCAAGTCCTGACACGAAGTTTCCGCCGGCAATGATGATGGATAGAACGATGGAAGCCCCTCCGATAAGGGCTTTCTTGAACTTGGAACTACTTAATTGATATCCTATGAGCAGAGATGCTAAAAACAGAGACATGCTATAGAATAAAGTGTAGTACATCGCCCCGTTATACCAATAGAATGCATCGTAGTATGACCATGTAAACTGGATGGTCATCAGAACGAAGAGGGTAGATACGAAGAGATATTCCAATCTGGACGAATGGAGTAATTTTCGCATAACCATATATAATAAGGTGTAAGTGGAGGTCACCAAACTGGAAATCAAGATGAATGTTCCAAGCCAATATTGGCCGAATACTCCTGGTTGTAGAGCCATGAGAAAGCAGGCGGAATAGGTGCCCTGCCATGTATGATACATCGTCATTGCTACATTCCAGGCTGTCTGAACGCAAGCCGGAAATGAATGGGTCTCATTCCAAATCTTATATACTTCTGCACCAAAGACATAATCATCCGCAAATGGATGAAGATACTGGCTTATCCATAACATGGGAATGATGGATACGATTAGAACTGCAATAGCTACTCCTGTTACAATTTTCAATTGCTTCTTATTCATAACTGCTTTTATCCTTTTATATTACTTTCTTTTGACTTTTTGTTCTTTCTTTACTTCTTACTTTCTATATATTATAACATCCTTGTTGCCATTATCTTGCATGCAAGATAAACAATAAATGTTAAAGCTTATATTGTGTATAGGTGCAAAGGTACTAAACATAATTGAGTATGGCAAATATTCCGGGATTTTTTTTGCTCTTTGGATAGTTTTTCGTACCTTTGCAGAAAAAGAGAATAATAGAGATGACACCAAAACTCATTCACCTTTGCTGGTTTAGCAATGACCCTTATCCTGTAGAGATAAAGGTTTGTTTGGATACATGGAAGTGCCTGATGCCCGACTATGTAGTTAAAGTTTGGGATTATGCTGCGGCAAAGTCTATTGGCTGTGCCTTTATCGATGAGGCCCTGGAGGCCCGAAAGTGGGCTTTCGCTGCCGATGTTGTGCGATTCTATGCCGTTTACAAAGAAGGTGGTATTTATATGGATAGCGATATCTATCTGCATCGTCGTTTTGATGAGATTCTTCCAGAGGATGGCTTTGCCACTTTCAACGAGAAGGATAAAGAGGAGTTTGGCTTGCAGGCAGCCTTCTTTATGGGTACTGCGGGCAATGCGTTCTGCCAGAAGATGTTTGAATATTATCAGAACCGCCATTTCAAGAATCCGGATGGCTCTTTCAATGATACGATTTCACCTTATACGATGTCGGCTGTGGCGAAGTCTTTCGGATGGCAGATGAAGGACGAAAAGCAGGTGATGCCTGGCTTGACGGTTTATCCTACGCATCTTGTTGCTCCCAACAATCATTATCCGGTGGATAGCGAGACGATAGGAGTGCATCGCGTTGCGGGTAGTTGGCGAAAGAGAAAACTGGGACGATTCATCGAGATTAAGATCAAGCATTTATGGCATGTAGTAAGATATGCCCTTTTCAAAAAGTGAGAAGGGCATATCTCAGTACATGCCATATCTTATATGTCATATCATATATCTTATATGCCTAACATCTTCTTATACAGGTTGATGTAGGTTTGGGTATATTTGCTGTAAGTATAGCCTAGCGAATATTCCCTGGCAGCTTTTGCCTCTTCCGAGTCTTTGCTCCATTGGGCGATACCAGCCTTTACGGTAGCCGCCATCTCTTCCGGAACATAGGAGTCGAAATAGGTGGCATGGTTCTTACATACCTCTGGCAGACTGGTGAATCTGGAAGAGAAGACCTTGGCGTTGAATCTCATGGCTTCCAGTACCGGGAGTCCGAATCCCTCTAAAAGGCTAGGGAAGAGGAAGGCTTCACAGTGGGCATACATCCAGTTTTTCTCGGCATTGCTGATTTCTCCTGTAAAGATTACATTCTCCGTACCCCATTCTTCCTTGATTCTCTGCAGTTCGTAATAGTGCTTGCTATAAGGCTTTCCGCAGATATAGAGTTTATATTCCGGAAGGAACTTCATCATCGGAATCAGAGTCTTGAAATTCTTCTTGGCTCTGGTCTGACCGATGGTAAAGAAGAACTTCTTGTCGTCTTTGATGTATTCCGGCTTCTTCTGCAGCTCCAGATCCGTATCTTTGATGCCATTATAAATCACATCCAATGGTTTGTTGCCTATATCGATATGGTTCAGCAGGTCATCTTTTACATATTCAGAGATGACGGTGATATAGTCAGAACGTCTGATATGCCATTTCATCTTCCAGAGGGTTTTCAGGCGATGGATACCTTTCTTCTCGTGCAGGAAGTTGAGGTCATGGATAGTCAGGATGTTCTTCATCCCCTTTTTGTGTTTGCGCTTGATGAACAATTGGTCTGTGGAATGCCACAAATCAATTTTCTTGTTGAGCTTCCTTAAATCATGTGCCAGATGTTCCACTGATACATAATCCACGTTGTTTCCGGCAAATCCTTTATGCTTCTCCTTTACCAGGAAGATGAAGTGCATATCCTGTATGTCGGAAATGCTGATGAGCTGCTGGCTGTAGTTGTCTGCGATTTCACCAAAGCCGCACTTTTCCGCTAATCGTGTAAAGTCTATTAATATATTCTTCATTGTTCATCGACTTTTTATGTTAAAAACTTACTGTTGAGGATTTCTAAAGCGAACATTCCTGAATAGCGTTTTTCAGATTCTCGCCATTGTTAATAGCTATCGCCATCTGCTTTGTTTGGGCAAGCATACCGGCATATTCTTCTTCCGAAATGCCGGCTAGGCGCCCTGGAAGTTCTTTCAGGGAGTTGATGGCAAATCCCACTCCCCTCTCTTCTACAAGCGGAGCAATGGCAGATTCTTTCCATACGATGATAGGTAATCCGGCACGCAGGTAGAAGGATGCCTTGTGCGGGGTGTTGTATTTCAGATAGCTTCCGAAGTCGCCATGGCATTCTTCCAGGGAATCTCCATCCCATACCAAACCGAAGTTTCCATGCACTTGCTTGATGAAATCGTCGGCATTCATAAAGCCGTGCCATACGATGTTCTTGTCTTTTGCCACGGCATCATAATCTTCCATATTTCCATAAAGATGAAACTTAAACTGGTAATCCAGTTCCTGCATCTTCAGGATAAAGGCGTTTTTGCGCAGGTTGAGTGAGCCAGCATATACGATATTCCATACCTTGTTGGGCTGGTGCTTCTTGTCTGCTGCAACGGATGGCGACAGATAATCATGGAATCCCAGGGCTCCGATAGGCTTTTCCAAGCCTTGTTGCTCAAGCCACAGTTTCATCGCCTGGTTGGTGGCGATGATATAGTCGGTGTGGCTCAGGCGTTTCAATTCCTGGGCTACGGTTAGTTTCTTTCGTCGGAAACTGCCCAAATCATGAATCAGGGAAATGGTCTTGGCTCCTTTGAGGTGTGCCATCTTGCAGATGAAGGAAAAATATTTCTTTACAGGATATTGCAGTACGATGACATCTCCTTTCTGTATGCGAGAGCAGGCGATGAGGGTACTCGCCAGGTTATAGAAGAAGGCCAGGAATTTATTGTTGTCGATTTTGCAAGGCAAGCCGATGCTTGCTGCCCCCATCGAGTGCAGCACCTTTTCGTAATCTGTCTTTGCCTTGTTGCCAGCACTTGTCTGATTGTAATAAGTGCGGCTGATATAACATAATCTTCTTTCCTTCATATAGCCTATTGATTAGATGTGCAAGTTTATACTTCTTCCATTCGTTTCATTTCCCATCCGGCAAACTGGATGATGATTTTATGCAATGTCGTGCCTTGGCGCAAGACTTCTATTCTTGGTGCTTCGGCATATCGATTGATCTGTTCTACTGCTTCCTGCCATTGTGCCTCGGCTTTTGCCTCGAAATCCTTGGCTGGCAACATCTTCAGTTCGATGATGTAACTATGCTTGGTAGGATAGTGGGTTAGGTCGGGTAAGAGGAAGAAATCGCAATAGCCGTGATTCAACTCAAGCTCGGGAGCCGTAATGTAATAGCTGCTCAGGTAGAGATATGCCATAAAGAAACCTTGCAGGTTGCGCTCGGCTTCGATGCCATCTCTTACTGATGCCACTTCGGCGTAAGCCTTCGACATAAAGCCCAAGACTTCTTCCCATTTTCCATAAAACGCCATGCAGGTGAGCATATAACCAAACTCATTCAGGTTGATATGGTTGATTTCCTGATATTGCTCCTGCAGATAGCCATAATATTGACGGCGGACGTTATTGTTCGGGATTCCCAAGAGCAACTGGTCTCCGAAAGTATCCTTGATGGTAAGCATGCCGTAATAGAACAGCAGGCTTGGGAAGTATTCCGGCTTCACGATTTCACTGGCAGGGAAGGTTTCGTAAAGATTCGATACGATGCTGCCTTCCTCCGTAATCCTGCGGATGATGCCCTTGCGGTTGCCGTCTAGCTTGTCGAGCTGGAGCAGTCGCTTCATCTTGTTGTAGTCGGTCTTCGTGTTTGGGTCTATCATCTGTTTTGGGGCTTTACCATCGTCCATGTAATTACGGAGATAATATAACACCATATCGCAATTGAAAACCCTGACCTTGCTGTTTAAGCATGCCTCTGAGAAGCAATAGTTGTCATACCACGGCTTAATCTCTTCTATCATTGCCTCGATATCGCTATCTGCCGGTATCTGTCCCGCATCACGATAACGGGTAAACATGGCTCGCACATCTTCTGTGCTGAAGCCCAGCATCTTGTCAAACTCAGGCTTGGTTGAGATATGCCAGCCGATGTTGAAGCCGCTGGTAACATCGTCTAGTGTTACAGGACTTACACCCATCATGAATATCTTGGCGAATGAACCCTTGAACTTCTTGAAGTAGTCGCGGTAGAAACCGCTGGCATGTGTCATCGCATGATACACTTCTTCGCCTTGCTCGTTGAGCACGGTATTGGTGAAGTTGTCGTATTCGTCAATGATGAGATACAGCTGATAATTCTGTTCTTTTGCGTATTTTTGGATAGTAGCAAGCTTATTGGATGCTACATCCTCTGCAAGAACGGCCTTTCTGGTTGCATCATCATAGAATTGTGCATATCTGTTGATGAAAGCGTCAAAGCAGATATTGCAATATGAATTGAAGCGCTCCTCCAGGTTGTCGATGTTTCCTCCTACCTGCGAGAAATCGAGTGTCAGTACTTGATACTTTCCCTGTAGAGGGGTAGGCTGCCTGCCTATCCAGAGACCTCCGAAGATTTCCTGGAACTGGTCTTTTAGCTTGCAGTCATAGTAAGCTTCGAGCATACTGAGAAACAGGCTCTTGCCGAAGCGGCGAGGGCGAATGAATATCAGATAGTCGGGTTGAGCCTCCAACAACGGAATATACATAGTCTTATCTACGTAATACTGATTTTCTCTGATAACTCTCAGGAAATCAGTGACTCCATAAGGTACTCTTTTGGCTTCTATCATCTTGTAACCCTTTCTATTATTAAGATAAACTCTAGTCTTTTGGAACAACTCTATTCTCTTGGCACAACTTTCCCCTTCACCACTTCATATCGCTTGTCAAACTCCTCCCTGGTTCGCTTCCATCTGTTATGCGTCCATAAATAATAAGGTGGATTCTTGCGGATGGTTTCTTCCAGCATCTGGAAGAAACGACGGGTAATCTCGTGCTCCGGCAGAGTGTTCGGCTCGCGGGTGATGAGCTTGTAGGTTGCCGTGTAGTAGCCTCGCTTAGGGCGCGACATCTCTACATAGAACACGGCATCGTTCATCTTTCTTATGATTCTTTCGCCGCCAGTAAACACTGGGGTTTCGGGATGGTTGAGGAAAGGAAGCCACAGGTGGATGTTCTCCCACTTGGGTCCCTGGTCGCTGATGTAGCCGAAGATGCTCATGATACCCTTGCGCTTGTAATCCACCAGATAGCGGAGGATTTCTTTCTTGGGCACCACCACGCCATTCTCCTCGTGAGAACGGATGCGCTTGAAGAGCTCGTCGAAGGCATGGTTACGCAGAGGGTGATAGATGAGGCCTATCTTGCGTGACTTGGGCAGTTCGATACCCACGCATGAGAGCCACTCCCAGTTGCAGTAATGGCCCAGGATAGCTGCCACGTTCTGACCTTCCAGGAAACATTGCTCCACTTCCTCGCTGTTGATGACCTGGAATCGCTGGTGCAACTCCTTGTCACTGATGCTGAGCAGTTTGACAGCCTCGAAGAAGTAATCGCTGAACCAGTGATAGAACTTCTTCTCAATGTCGATAATCTCTTCTTCTGATTTCTCAGGAAAAGAGGTGGTGAGATTCTTACGCACAATACCCCTGCGGTACTTGATGACGCGATACATCATGAAGTACTCGAAATCGGCAATGCAATAGAGCAGCCTGAATGGCAGCAGCGATATCGCATAAAAGAATGCATAAACAATCTTAACCATCTGTAAAACTATAAATTCTTAACTATTAATTCTTTACTCAATTACACCTGCTGCATGTCGTGCAACTTCTTGTAATATCCGTCTTTTCTAATCAGTTCATCGTGGGTACCACGCTCCACAATCCTGCCCTCGTGCAGTACGCAGATTTCATCGGCATGCTTGATGGTACTCAGTCGGTGGGCCACTGCCACGGTGGTACGGGTCTTCATCAATCTCTCCAGGGCATCCTGTACCAGGCGCTCGCTCTCAGTATCGAGAGCAGAGGTAGCCTCGTCGAGGATAAGGATAGGAGGATTCTTGAGGATGGCACGGGCGATGCTCACACGCTGGCGCTGACCTCCGGAGAGTCTGCCGCCACGATCACCGATTCCGGTATCAAAACCATGTTCCGACTTGGTAATGAACTCGTAGGCATTGGCTATCTTTGCCGCATTGGCGATATCTTCATCGGTAGCATCGGTCTTGCCGAAGCGGATATTGTCCTTGAAGCTGGCATTGAAGAGGATTGCCTCCTGGTTTACATTACCTATCAGCTGGCGGAGATCGTGTACGGCAAGGTCTTTCACATTGATGCCGTCGATGAGCACCTCGCCCTCCTGTACATCGTAGTAGCGAGGAATTAGGTCGAGCATCGTACTCTTTCCGCTACCGCTCTGTCCCACCAGTGCGATGGTCTTTCCCTTAGGAATCACCAGGTTGATATCCTTCAATACATAAACCAGCTCATCGTTCTGATGATCGGTATAGGCGAAGGAAACATGGCGGAACTCTATCTGATGCTCGAAGCTGCTGATATGCTCAGGGTTCTCCTTGTCCTTGATTTCGATCTCGGCTTTCAGAATCTTGTCGATACGCTCCATACTTGCCAATCCCTTTGGGATATTGTAACTCGCCTTGGAGAATTCCTTCAGCGGGTTGATGATGCTGTAGAGCATCACGAGATAGAAGATGATGGTAGGACCATCGATTCTGCCGTAATCCAGAACCAGGATACCGCCAAACCACAATACTACCACGATGAGGATGGTTCCCAGGAACTCACTCATCGGGTGAGCCATCTGCTGACGGATGTTCACGCGCATGATGTTGTCGCGATAACTGCTATTCACCTGGTTGAAGCGCCAGTTCATCTTATCCTCTGCACAGAACGCCTTGATGATGCGCAATCCGCCCAAGGTCTCCTCTACCATACTCATCGTATCACTCCAAAGCGACTGTGCCTCAGTACTTTGTGCCTTCAGTTTCTTTCCCACAACACCCATGAACCAACCGAATGGTGGCACAAAGAGGATGGTGAAGAGGGTGAGCTGCCAGCTGATGCAGATGAGCGTAATGAAATAGAAGAGAATGAGAATTGGATTCTTGAAGAGCATATCGAGCGACGACATAATGCTGTTCTCCACTTCCTGCACGTCACCGCTCATTCGGGCGATGATATCGCCCTTGCGCTCTTCGCTGAAGAAGCCCAGCGAAAGCGAGGTAATCTTCTGGTAGAGCTGGTTGCGGATATCGCGAACAATACCCGTACGGATAGGGATGATGGTGGCTGAAGACAGGAAATAGGCTCCCGTCTTGAGGAATGTCATGAAGGCAAGGAACAAGCCGATAACCAGCAGAGCCAGTGATGCACTGTGCGCCACGATGAACTCCTGGATATAATAATACAGGTTGTTGGTTGCCACTTCCTTGATGCTGCCCAGCGTTCCGTCCCATTCCATATAGTCGTTGGCACGGATACCGCCATCTACCTGGAAGAGAATCTGCAGGATTGGTATCAAGGCTGCAAACGAAAAGATGTTCAATACCGCAGACAGGATATTGAACAGAACAGAGAGCCCCAGATACTTCTTGTAGGGAGGGACGAATCGGCATAAGATTTGCAAAAATTCCTTCATAGGTGCAAATATAGTGTTTTTAAGGAAGACCGCCAAACTTTTGGCGGTCTTTCTTGACTTTTATTCAGTTTTTTCTTATAGAAGAGTCGTTTTGGCTCCGTTTTTTCTTCTTCTGGGAGTAATTGGGTATATTTTCACTTCTTTTTCTAAAGAAGCATCCTTACTCTTTTAGAGGGAGCATCCTTACTCCTTTACTTCCTCTCCGAAGAGGGTAGCAGAGGTAGAACCGGTGATGCGGACCTTTACGAACTCTCCGATGTGGTGGTTACCCTTGTCGATGACCACTGCCTTGTTCTGTTCGGTACGACCCATCATCTGCTCACGGCTGCGCTTGCTGAAGTTCTCGATGAGGATGGTGAATTCCTTGCCCTCATCCTTCTTGTTCTGTTCGGCGCTCACCTCGGTCTGCAGTTTGATGAGCTCGTTGAGGCGGGCTATCTTGGTTTCCTCAGAAACGTTGTCTGGCAGATGCTTGGCGGCGTAGGTGCCCGGGCGCTCTGAATACTTGAACATGAAGGCGCTGTCGAAGCCTACTTCCTTCACCAGCGAGAGGGTTTCCTGATGGTCTTCCTCGGTTTCGTCGTGATAACCCACGAAGATGTCGGTGGTGATGCCGCAGCCTGGGATGATGCGCTTGATGTCGGCGATGTGCTGCAGATACTCCTCACGGGTGTATTTGCGGTTCATCAGCTTCAGTATCTTGTTGCTTCCGCTCTGGGCTGGGAAGTGGATGTGCTTGCAGAGGTTTGGTTCCTCGGCGATGGCCTGGAGAATGTCCTCGGTCATATCCTCCGGGTTAGAGGTGGTGAAGCGTACACGCATATCCGGCACAGCCTGGGCTACCATGTGGAGGAGTTCGGCGAAGGAAAGACTGCCTTCCTCGCGCTTGCCCGATGGAGAGAGACCGTAGCTGTTAACGTTCTGTCCCAGCAGGGTAACCTCCTTGAAACCACGGTCGTGCAAATCGCGAACCTCACGCAGGATGCTTTCGGCATCGCGGCTGCGCTCACGTCCACGGGTATAAGGCACGATGCAGTAGTGGCAGAAGTTGTTGCAGCCACGCATGATGCTTACGAAACCGCTCACTCTGTTGCCACCGATGCGCTGAGGCACGATGTCACGGTAGGTCTCGGTCTTTGAAAGTTCAATATTGATGGCATTGGTACCCATCTCGCACTGCGCAATCATATCCGGCAGGTTGAGATAGCTGTCTGGTCCACAGACCAGGTTGGCATAGTGGTTCTGGATGAGGTCATCCTTTACTCGCTCTGCCATACAGCCCAATACGCCGAGAATCACCTTTCTTCCCTTCTTCTGCTCAGCATGGAGGGTGTCGAGGCGATGGTAAATCTTGTTTTCCGCATTCTCGCGGATACTGCAGGTGTTCAGGAAGATGGCATCAGCCTCTTCTTCTTTCTCACAAATCTCGTAGCCTGCCATCTGCATCACAGAGGCAACTACCTCACTGTCTGCCACGTTCATCTGGCAGCCATAAGTTTCAATAAACAGTTTCTTCATTGTTCTAGATGAATTCTAATTTATGTTTGATGTATTAATATGATTTCTTTCCTGTATCTTCCATGCCGCATCATTTCATCTTCTTCGAAACTGCCATCAGCATGAAGTAGATGACTATGGCAGAGATCCATCCGGCGATGGCATCGATGAGATAATGCGCCTGGATATACACGGTAGCCATACACAGGAAGATGTAGAATGGCAGCATGGTGAAGAGCAGCTTGCGGTTTCTGCTGTGCCAGGCAAGGAGCATGCAGATGGTACTTACGCCCACGTGCGAACTCGGGAAGGCGGCGGTAGGTCGCTCTCCTGCTTCCTTGGCATCCTCTACGAGCTGGTAGAAGATTCCGTCGGTATAGCCTGGGGTTGGCAGACAGTTGGTATGGGTGCTGAAGTAATCGCCCATTGCCGGGAAGATGCCCTTGGCAATATCCTGTACTCCCACGGCGTCGAAGTAGAACGTTGGTCCTACCACCGGCACGTAGATGTAGATGAGATAGTAGATGAAGAAGCTGGCAAGCAGTACAAAGCTAACCCTTTCTGCCTCGTAGTATCTGCAGAAGAAATAGTAGAGTACTACCGCTGCTATCATCGGATAATACATGAAGTATCCCATCGACATCAGTTCGCTCACCACCGCCCAGGGCAGTGCCTTGGCAAAGAGCAGTGCGGGCTGGCATCCAAAGAGATCCTGTTCCCATCCCGCAAAGAGATGATCGAGGTTGGGAAACATTCGGTTGATCTCGTAAGTATCTGGATACCACCAGGCAAGCAGGGCAATCTGCGCCATGATGCGTACCATCTTCGTTATCCTGCATGGAATCATGCGATATACGCCCCAAAGGGCGAGGGTCATGACCAGAATTCTCAATCTGCCCCAAAGCATCGACTCCGGATTCACCACCTTGGTAAAGGTAAAGAGCATGGTGAAGACTGTTATCGCCATATAGCCCAGCATCACCCATTCCAGTGGCAGGAGTCCCTTCTTGGGGTTCTTTTCTATCTTAAAATAATCTTTTATCACGGTGTTACTTTGAACTTTGAGATTTGAACATTGAACTTTATGATATGCTTTTACAGCCATCCGTTATCCTTGTACCACTTGATGGCAAGCTTTACACCTCTTGACAGAGGGTAGTGGGGATGATAGCCCAGCTCGTCCATGGCTGGCTCGATGTCACAACGCCAGTTGCGCTGTTTCAGGATGTTATACTTGTCATTGTTCAGTGCCGACATCCTACCGGTCATTCTGCCGAGATACTCGCCAAAGAAGGTTACGATGCGGAGCACCCAAATAGGAGCCTTGATGCGCAACATCCATGGATTGCCCAATTCCTTATGAATCAGGTCGCTGAAAGCTTCCGACTGGTAAACTTCGCCATCGCTGAGGAAGTATTTCCTGCCGTTCATACCATGGTCTAGGGCAAGGAAAACTGCCTGCACCACATCCTGAACATACACGAAGGTGATGTCCTGACGCTTGAATCCTACAGCAAAATCCACGTGCTGTCTGATGCTCTGCGCCATGAGGAAATAGTCTTTTTCTCTTGGACCATATACGCCGGTAGGGCGCAGGATGATATAAGGGAAATTGTTGCCGATGCTGTCGAGATAGCGCTCTGCGGCAAGCTTGCTCTTGCCGTATGCCGTGTTAGGCTTAGGCACATCGTTCTCGCAGATTTCCTGATAAGGCTGCTCCTCGCGGATGGCTCCGAAGATGCTGAGCGAGCTGACGAAGACAAATCGCTTGATAGGCATTCCCAGATGCAGGATGGCATTTACCAGATGCTTGGTGCCCTCGGTGTTCACCTTATAGAAATCCTCTGCATGCAGACACTTGGTAGCGCCAGCTGCATGCACAATATAGTCGAACTCGTGTGGAGCGAGTTCTTTCTCCAACTCTTCCTCTGAAGAAAGATTGAGATTGATGAAATGGATGCGATCGTCTTGCAGGTATTTTCTGGAACTGGTAGGGCGTACTGCCGCCCAGGTTTCCATGCCTTGTCGCAAGGCTTCTTCTACGATGTAACTGCCGATAAAACCCGACGCACCCGTTACTAGAATCTTCATGAATTATATATAAAATTGCAATTTCGGCTGCAAAGATACGACTTTTTGATGATTTATCACTATGATTCTGTTCAAAAAGGAGATAAAATTTGAAAAAATAGTGTAGGTTTCTATAAAATGTTGTATCTTTGCATGCATGGAGCAAGTATCGGGTTTTTATTTCCCTCCCTCAGAAACGACTTCTGCGCAGTTCAGCAACATGACAGAAATCTCGGCTAGTGGCTTTAATATCCTTATCCGTGCCAAGCGTGATGGCAGGTGGTGGATCTTGAAGGCGCTCGCTCCCGCTGTGCGCAATAGCGAGGTGTATCAGAGCTTGCTTCAGAAGGAATTCGATATCATGAAGCATGTCCAGCATCCCGGAGTTGCCGAGGTAATGGGTATCGAAGAAGTGGATGGATATGGCAAATGCCTCGTGATGGAATGGATAGATGGTGTGACTCTGGAAGACTGGCTCCTGCAACATCATTCCAAGGCGGAAAGGGTGCATATCGCCAACCAGCTGCTCGTGGTACTTGAGTTTGTACACGACATGCAGGTGGTGCATCGTGACCTGAAACCTTCCAACATGATGGTTACCCGCAATGGGAGTGTGCTGAAGCTGATAGATTTCGGATTGGCTGATGCCGACAGCTATGCCGTACTGAAGGAACCGGCGGGAACAGATGGATATGTTTCTCCCGAACAGCAGAAGGGCGGACCTACCGATGTGCGCAATGATATCTACAGCGTGGGCGTTATCCTAGATAAGATGAGGCTGAATTTCTCTTATCGCCTGGGATTGAAGCGTTGCCTCCGTCCGTTGGAGGAGCGATATCCCAACATGACCGCCATGCGCCAGCATATTCATTCTCTGCATCGCAATCTGCTTGCCTTCTGGATTTCTTCGGGAGTATTGGCTGCATGTACTACGGGTGTGGTTATATATAATAAGGTGAACGAGCCTCCTCGTGGATACGATGTGGTGGCAGAGTTTAAGATAGGAAACCTGGCTTATAAGTCGTGGGGTGGTGGAGTTGTATCGGTTAGGGCTGCCAATTCCAAGGATTCCTGCATCGAGGTACCTAAGACGGTGAACTTCCAGGGAATGACCTATAAGATAGATGAAATCGAAAAGAAGGCGTTTGCCAATCAGCCTGATCTGAGGAAACTGGTATTCCCAGATACCAAGTTCCATGTGATGAAGCAGATGGTGGAGAACAGTCCGAATCTGCACAGCATCTGTTTCCGAAGCGCCATGCCGCCAGTCATCGGCAATGCCATCTGGAAGACCAGGATTCAGGATGTCTTCAGTGAATCTGATTTCAAGCGTGTCATCCTGTATGTTCCAAAAGGCAGCTTCGATGCTTATCGCAATTCTGTATGGAATCAGTTTGAGAATATCATTGAATATGAATAATAATGCAAATAGCCGCATCTCATGTGAGATGCGGCTATTTGCATTATTATATGTATCAATACCATACTTCTATCTGTGGTGATTCCTTGGCATAGCTAGGCATGCACTTACCGATCTTGGCTCCGATGTAGGTAGGGTCGCAGATGTAGAACTTCTTGCCCTTGTACTCGTATGAGGTACCGTTCTCTACAGGCTCGTGGAAGGCTACGGCTGTACATTCGTGTCCTGTGAACTGGATGAGATGTACATCGAGTCCGAGTATCTCGTGTACCAGATAGGCATAGAAGATGGCGCGGTCTTCGCAGTCGTTCTTAGGATAGTAGAGACTTTCCTCGAAGTAGAAATACTTCTCGCGATGGAACTGCTCATCATCGGTAGCGTAAGGGAATCCCTTCTGTATGAATCGCAGGATGCGGTTGGCTGCTTCTTGTTCGCTGAGATCCTGTACCTGTGCTCTGATCTGTTTCACCACATCGTCGCGCAGACTCTTATCTACTACAGATGCGGCTACGGTAGGAATATCTATGATAGGATATTCATCGAGCAGCGGCATGACGCCGGTTGGTACTTCGCCCTGCAGGGTGATGCCCGCAGCTTCGTATCTGAATGGCTTGGCTTCATCGCCAATCACGGTCTTGCCGGTGAATCTCAGTCCCATATCCTTACCCAGCTCTGCGCCCTTAGGCAGTTCGCAGGAACGGAAGGATCCTTCATCCTCTACGTTCGGATAGATGTAGTAGCGCTTGCCGTCGATGTTGAGATAAGATTTCTCGAATACGTGCTCCACGTAAGGGATGAGCATCACAACGTGGTTGCCGCACAGGGCAAGGCGTACGTTGTAGCCGCAGTTGGCAAGCACATACTGCGAAGCGATGATCTTCTCATTCTGGCTGGCGTTTGGCATGGCGGTATCGATGTATTTCTCTACGAGCATGGCAGAACCCCAGTCGCTGAGTCCCATCTTGCGTGATTCGGTGGCGAAAGCCTGGGTTACTTCCTTGAGGTCTGATTGCTTGAGATTCTTCCAGTAGTTCACCACATCATCGGTAGAGCTGATGCTCATGGAAGCGAGTCGGGTTGCCTTTTGCATCTGCAGGTTTGCACCATAGAAGTTGACGTCAATGGTCTGCTTGCTTGCCGGAATGTTGACGTGAGGCACGTTTGGCAGGGCAGGCATGACTGGCACGGCTGCTACGGCAGGCATCAGCGGCAGTTCGATACCCGAACCGGTGTATTCGATGTCTGGAATATCAGGCTTTACCTCTGGCAGTTTCGGCTTCTTCACCGGTTCTATTTTTGGACGGACGGTAGGAGCCTTTGGATCTGGCTTCTTCGGAGTCTCCGGAGTTACCGGAACGGCAGGAACCTTAGCCAGCGGATCGTCTGGCAGGGCTGGTACCTTCGAGAGGTCGGGTCTGTTTACGAGATCTCCGAATCCGCCTTCCGGAATCAGGATCGGGCTTACCGGCATCTTAGGCTTCACGGTAACCGGTTTCTCCGGTTGTTTCGGAGCTGTATATGTTGGTGGCGTCTTAGGCTTAGGCACCTGCGAGCGCACATCTCCCTTAAACTTCTTGTATTCTTTCCATACGCCTTGCATATACTTATCGTAGTCGGTAAGTATGGTGTTGCGGAACTTGTTGTAATCATCCAGCATCGCCTGTCTTGACTGCTGGAACTGTTTCACAAAGTCATCGTTCTGCGAAAAGCTTGGTGTTGCATGCAAACCGAGCAGCAATATGAAACTGAGAGTAGGATAAATTCTATTCATAATCTGTAATTTTAAGATTTCTACTTTCCGTATTGATAGATATGGGGCAAAGATACGATTTTTTTCTTAATCGCCCAACTTTTTTAAGGAAAAAGGCTCTCCTACCTTAAAATATTGGGAGGAGAGCCTATCTATGTACCGTTCTTAGCGAAGATTCTGTCCCGGAATAGGAGTTGTTTCCTATTTGGTTATGTTTGATAGATGGATTGTCATATCCTAGTTTTTCTATTTGTGCTGCAAAATTACGAAAAACTTTTGAGATAGCATTGGTTCAAATTGGTTCATTTTCAAAGACTGATGAAGAAAATGAAAAAAGAATGATTGGGAGTGGGAAAAAATGTGTATCTTTGCTGCAAAAAAGAAAGGAATAGAAAATGATAGATAATTATAATCCAGAAGATTTCGAGCGCTTGAAGCAGGAAGTGGAAACCTTGGTGGGAAGATCCGTCAAGACACCTAAAGACTTTGAATTTCTCTCCCGCCAGATAGAGGGCTATACCAACGAGACCATCTCTGTGAGTACCCTGAAGCGTATGTGGGGATATGTGGCTTCGCCATGCAAACCGAGCAAGTATAATCTTAATTTGCTTTCCCGTATGATAGGTTATTCCGACTGGGAGGCTTTTTCGGGTGGAAACGAAGTTATGTCTTCCAGCCGCTTCTTTGTGAAAAGTAAGCTCATAGCGGATGCTCTGCAGAAAGGGGAACAGGTGAGATTGACCTGGTGCCCGGGCAGAGTGCTTACCATCAAGTATCAGGGCAATGATACCTTCGAGGTGGTGGAAAGCATCAACAGCAAGCTGGCAAAGGGGGATACCTTCACTTGCCCGCAGTTTGTTGAGGATCAGCCGCTTTATCTTTCCAACCTCAGCCATCCCGGCATCCCGCTCTGCAACTATGTAGCAGGTCAGAATGGAGGAATCAAGTGGAATCTGGGGGGGTGATTCTGAACCTTCCTGAAACATAAAGACAAAAAGCTTGGAATCACGAATGCGATTCCAAGCTTTTTTCATTAAATTCATTGGGGGTTAGCCTCATGCAGCTAATTTCATTGAGGGTTAAGCCTCATGCTGTCTTACGCCCATACGAGCCTCTACTACGTTTACCACGTAGTCGCCGAGCTTCTCGCATTCCTGGATGATATCCATGTACATGGTACCGATGGCATAGGTGTAGAGATGGTTGTTTACATCGTTGATGTTCTGACTCTTCAACTGGTTGCGATAGTTGTTGATCTCGTTCTCGATGTTGAAAGAGAGGTTGGCATCATTATCTACCTTATGACCCACCAGGGTGATGTTCATCTGGGTGAGGGCATTATCTGTAAGCTCCATCATCTGGTGCATGTGCTCATACTGAGAAGGAATGAAGTCTTCCTTGCCACGGATGCGGCGGTTGAGGGTGCGGGCTATGTTGAAACAGCTGTCACCGATACTCTCAATCTCTGAAATCTCACGCAGCATGGCGCGGATCTTCGCCTTGGTCTCATCAGAAAGATGAGAATCGCTCACCTGGTCGAGATACTTCGCAATCTCAATCTCCATGTTGTCGGAGATTCCCTCGTATTTCTCGATGCGGGTATAGAGCTTGATGAACTTGTCGTCGTTGGTCTCGCCCAGGAGTTCCTTCACCATACCGAACATACGCTGAATGCGCTCGGCGAAACAGTGGATCTCCTTCTGAGCCTCCAATACTGAGATTTCCGGAGTCTTCATGATACCGCTCTGGATGAAACGCAGACGGAAATCATCTTCGTCGGCATTCTTCTTAGGACGGATGATCTTGCATACCAGCTTCTCTATCTGTGGGATAAACCATACCAGGATAAAGGTATTGGAGAGGTTGAACGTGGTATGGAAGGCGGCAAGCACGAACGACAGCTTCGCTGCATTGGCAACGAAGTGAGGATCGCTCTTTTCCATGGCATCGTCGAAACCTACCCAGCCGCAAACCAGATGGATGAACGGACGGAATACGCAGAGTATCCACAGCACACCGAAGATGTTGAACACCATGTGCGCCATCGCCGCTCTTCGCGCCTGCGTGTTGGCGGTGAGTGCTGCCACGTTGGAAGTTACGGTGGTACCGATGTTCTCACCCATCACGAGCGCAATACCCTGATAGATAGGTAGTACGCCGGTAGAACAGAGAATCATCGTAATCGCCATGACGGCAGCCGAACTCTGCACACACATGGTCAGGATACTACCAATGATCAGAAAGGTGATGGTGGTCTGGAAGCTGTGAGGGTCGAAGCTGGAGAAGAACTCCAGAACCGGCTGGTTATGAGCCAGATCCATGTCGATACCGGTTTGGCGAAGTGTACCCAAGCCGAGGAACATAAAGGAGATACCGAAGATGAAGTCACCTATGATCTTGCGCTTCTTGCTATAGATGAGGATGATGGCGATGAAGAACGCCAGCCACACAAAGTCGGTGATGTTGAATGAGAATCCTGCACTCATGATCCAGGCGGTGAGCGTGGTACCGATATTGGCACCCATGATAACCGAAATAGCCTGGGCAAGGGTGAGGAGACCGGCATTTACGAATGATACCGTCATCACTGTCGTAGCAGTAGAAGACTGTACGGCAGCCGTGATGAGCGTACCCGAGAGTATGCCCGTCAAACGATTGGTGGTCATAGTTCCTAACACATGGCGGAGCTGTGGTCCGGCCATCTTCTGCAAACTGTCGCTCATGGTCTTCATACCAAACATCAGTAAGGCGAGTGCTCCGATAAGCCTAAAAAATATCCAAATCGACATATTATAACTTAATTAATGTTGTCAAAATCATCAAGTTTACGTTTTTTTTCGTAACTTTACGCTCTGTAAGCAATGCTCCGCTTGAGGGCTTGCTCAGGCCCGGTGAACGTCCTCCTGGGAGGTCTTCGTTAGGCTGTAGATTATTAACTTTGTAACATAGTTTTAACGCAAATGAAACAGAAGATACAAATCCGTTGCAAAAATAATAAAAAATCTCAGAAAGTCGAAATCGGAAGCACACTTTTTGATGTTTTTTCTTCATTTGACCTTAAAATGACCCATGGACCGGTGTCTGCGAGGGTAAATAACAAGGTGGAAGGCATGCATTACCGTGTTTATAACTCCAAGGATGTAGAATTCCTGGATATGAACTCTGCGTCGGGTTCGCGTGCCTATACCCGGACGCTTTTCTTTGTACTGTGCAAGGCGGTGCAGGATATTTATCCGAATACGGATGTGGTCATCGATATTCCGGTATCCAACGGATTCTATGTGGATATCCGTCTGGGGCGCCCGGTAGTAGATGAGGATGTGAACATTCTCCGCCGCCGCATGCAGGAGATCATCGACTCCAAGATGCCGATACGCCGCTTCACGGTGCCTACCGAGGAGGCTATCGCCCTCTTCCAGGAAAAGGGCGATGTGGAGAAGGTGAAGCTTCTCAAGACTTCGGGTTCCATCTATACCACCTATTATAAAATAGGTGAATATGTGGATTATTATTATGGCACCCTGCTCACCAATACCTCCCAGCTCTATCTCTTCGGGTTGGAGAAGTACTATGATGGCATGTTGCTGCGCATTCCTTCGGTCAGCAACCCGGATGAGCTGGGCGAAATGACCCGACAGGACAAGATGTTTGATATCTTCAAGGAGCATCATCGCTGGCAGGAAATCCTGGGTATCAGAACCGTGGGTGACTTCAACCAGGCTATCGACGCGGGACATGCTACGGATATCATCAATATCAGCGAAGCGCTGCAGGAGAAGAAGCTGGCGAAGATTGCCGAGGAGATTGCCAGCCGCAAAGGGGTGAAGCTGGTGCTGCTGGCGGGTCCGTCTTCTTCGGGCAAGACTACTTCCTGCAAGCGTCTGAGCATCCAGCTTGCCGTAAACGGACTGAAGCCTCTGCAGATTTCGCTCGATGATTACTTCGTGGATAGGGATAAGACACCGAAGGATGAGAATGGTGAATTTGATTTTGAGAGCATCTATGCCCTGAATCTCGATTTGCTCAACGAGCAGTTTAATGCGCTCTTCCGTGGCGAGGAGGTGGAACTGCCGAAATACGATTTCCCTTCGGGCAAGAGTGTGAAGAGTGGAAAGAAGTTGAAGCTGGAGCCTAACAATGTTCTGGTGGTAGAGGGAATCCATGCCCTGAATCCGGAGCTTACGGCGCATGTTCCCGAAGAGCAGATCTTCCGTGTGTATGCTTCGGCGCTGACCACCATTCTGCTGGATAATCACAATTACATCCCTACAACGGACAACCGTCTGCTGCGCCGCATCATCCGCGACTATAAATATAGAGGTGTATCTGCCCAGGAAACCATCCGCCGCTGGCCATCGGTAAGAGCCGGAGAGAACAAGTGGATTTTCCCATTCCAGGAGAATGCCGATGCCATGCTGAACACGGCGATGCTCTATGAGTTGTCGGTTCTCAAGATGCAGGCAGAACCGTTGCTCCAGCAGGTGCCGGAGAATTGTGAGGAATTTGCTGAGGCTTACCGCCTGCTGAAGTTCCTGAAGTATTTCAAGGGAATACCTTATAATAATCTGCCTCCAACCTCTCTCTTGCGAGAGTTCCTGGGCGGCAGCTCATTCCATTATTAAAGGGTAGCTTATCAAAAAAGTCCAAAGATAGTTTTCAAACCAGATTTCTTTCTTTGGACTTTTTCTTTAAAGACTATGGCTCTATTATTTGGTATTGTAATTTGATGTTTGGCTTATCCTCTCTGTCGATAAGATATGCGACATTCCATCTTTGCATCACATTTGTAAAGTTCTGTTCTATATGGATGGATAGAATTTTGCAACTTTCTGTTGATGCCAAGGAACTCTCTAGTTTGGCTATCCCATGTGTTGATTCTCCTTGTATGTAGATTAGCGTGTATTTTAGAAAGTTCACTTCTGGTAGTTCTATTTTTGTGTCAGGTTTTGCGCTACTTACACAATTCTTGAAATACTTTTCAAAGTCATCTTTCGTATTTATGGTAAGGATCTGATTGTCTGGAGTCTCTATCATCACATCGGTAGGAATCTCATACTTTCTATATGACGCAGTATTTCCATCGTTGTTAGAACAACTTGCCATTAATGTTAAAATGCAGCTTAATATTGCTGATATTATTGTACTTCTCATAATCTTTTTTATTTTAATGTTAATTTTGCGGCTTTTACAGCAGCTGTCGCATCAACAAGCCCATAGCCCATATATTCATTCCATGTGCCATTAGGTCTGTTGCTGTAGCTAGTATAGGCTTTGCTTCCTACTTTTTGGGCTGTTTTTTCTATGATGTCGCATACTTCTTTGCTTGTCAAGTTTGGATTGATGGATAAGATTAATGCCGCTATTGCTGCAACTTGTGGACAGGAGGCAGAAGTGCCAGAAAATTTAATATAATTATAAGTACTGGTGTCTGTTTTGGTCCACCCAGTTGTTGGAATATCTATACCAGGAGCTACTACATCTATCTCTTTACCATAGTTGCTGAAGTCGGCTTTGTTGCCATATTTGTTAGAGGCACCAACAACAAGAATGTTTTCATCAAAGTTTGCAGGGAAGGTTATGGGGCCAGAATCATTTCCTGAAGCAAATACCACTACAACCCCTTTGCCGTTTCTTCCCCATTGTGCGTGATATTTTATAGATTCCTCAATCTCGCTACTTCTTAAATCGTTTCCTCCCCAGGAACAGCTGACAACGTCTGCACTATTGCATGCAAGGTATAAGTCTGATGCTAGGTTTTGAGAAATGTTAGGCCTAGCAGTAAGAGGGTCGCTATAACTTTGAATTTCAGAACTTGGAGAAATGCCAACCACACCTTTCTTGTTGTTAGGAGTGGCTGCTATAACTCCCGCACATGCCATTCCATGAGAGCTGTATAGTCCATTTACGTACCAATCTCCTATGTATGCATCGTAGACGGGTTTTAATGTTTTCGTTCCGAAATCAGGGTGGGTTACATCTACTCCTGTGTCGATTAAACCAATCTTGATACCCTTACCATTGACTAAAAGACTAGCTTCTTCCCAATTGATGGAATTTTTTCCATGGAGATTCCATTGGTTAGAATAGAATGGGTCGTTTGGAGTAACAAAAGATGTTACTCCTTGTGCTAAATCTACCATAATGTCTGGTTCAACATATGCAAATTTATTGCTTTCTTGCAACTTGTTGCATAATTCCAAACTGTTGCCATGTGAATTGTCTTGACAGAAAACGGTATACCATAGAGGAAGGTATTCATTCTGGGAATAAATTGAAATATGTAAACTACTCTCTAGTTCATCCAGTAATTTCTTATCTTTACTATCTTTCAACTTTATATGAATTAAGTTGCTAATGCCGATACTTTTACCTGTTTCTTTAGAAATGTACATAGGTGATTCATAGAGCGCATCAGTATTGTCAGAGGCGTTTCTTGTGTAACTCTCTTTTTGTATTATGGCCCATGATGCTTTTGTTTGTCCACCACTTCTCGTTGTAGAAAAGCCTTTTTGAAATTCACCTCCTTTAATCTTTTTCTGTATTGGAATTTCCGAGTTATAAACAATAAAATTTTTAGTAGAGTCAATAATGAGCTCTATCTTCTTTCCGTTGTAGTAATAATAATTGCATTCGTGAGTAACAGCATTGTCTGCTTGAAACTTTTGTTCATTACAGATTTCTTCTGTATAACTTTGGCAGCTACAGAAAACAAGAATGAATGAAATAAATAGACTTGTAAACTTTTTCATACGTTTGACATTTTTGTTAATAATTAAATTATGGGTGCAAATATACAAAGTTAATTTAAAACGAACTTTGTCTTATGTAACAAAAACTTTTCCTATTTTATCATCTGTGCGCTTGACGATACGATTTTTGTTCTAAAAGAGCGCACTTATAATAATCTGCCTCCAACCTCCCTCTTGCGAGAGTTTCTGGGCGGCAGCTCATTCCATTATTAGGTACTTGTGTTTTTTGCCTCACTATGGCACATTATTGCCCTCTGCCAGGGCAATATTTTGCCGTGGTGAGGCAAGATTCGTTATGTCGTGAAGGAATTTTGAAGGCAAGCGCTATCGCATCGTATTCCTGCGAATAAAACGCTACTTTCGCTTTCACTCTTCACTCTTCACGTTTTGGGTGTAAATTGCTGATATTCAATGAATATTGTGGGTGAAGAGTAGGGGCTGACTCTTCACCACTCTTCACCACTCTTCACCCTGACTTTTTTTGAGGGCGAAATCATTTCAGGAACAACGTCTGGTCTTCAATGATGACCAGCTCCGGGCTTCAATGATGACCACCTTCTGTCTTCAATGATGACCAGCTCCAGGCTTCAATGATGGCTGAGCTTCGTGATAAGGTGAAGAGAGGTGAAGAGTGGTGAAGAGTGAAGCTTGACTCTTCACCTGTTTAATGTATTGATAATTAATGGATTAATGCCTAAGTGTGAAGAGTGAAGAGTAAAAGCGAAAGTGGCTTTCTGTGCAGCCGTTTTTCGCTTTAGAGCTTGCTTCCGTAGCAGAGGTCTCCGGCATCGCCGAAGCCAGGAATGATGTATTTGTGCTCGTTCAGTCCCTCGTCGATAGATGCACACCAGATGGTAGTCTTGTCTTCAGGGAAGGTCTTCTTGACATGCTCGATGCCCTGTGGAGCGGCAAGCACGCAGGCTACATGGATGTGCTTAGGGGTTCCCTTGGTAAGGAGCGCCTTCATGCCCATCTCCATGCTGATACCGGTGGCAAGCATCGGGTCGGCGATGATGAGCGTCTTGCCGGTAAGGTCTGGAGTAGCCAGATACTCGATATGAACCCCCACCTCGGTATGCTCCTTGTTGGTATATTCACGATAGGCACTCACGAAAGCATTGCCGGAGTGGTCGAAGATATTGAGGAAACCCTCATGGAAAGGCAGACCGGCACGGAAGATCGTACCGATGACAATCTTGTCGGTAGGGAAATTAACCTGGGCTACACCAAGAGGGGTAGTCACGTCTCTGTTCTCGTAATTGAGGGTCTTTGAAATCTCAAAAGCCTCATACTCGCCGATTCTCTTGATGTTGTTGCGGAAGAGGAGTCGGTTCTTTTGATACTCGCAGTCGCGCATCTCAGCCAGATAGCGGTTGATGATGCAGTTATGCTCGCTCAGATTATTAATTTTCATAAGTCGTAGTATTTATATTCTTGTTATTTCAATCGATGTTTATTCCTGCTGAAATCATCTGTCAAGATGCAGCAAAGGTGTTGCAAAGATAAGGCAAAATCCGGAAACCGCAAAATGTTTTCCGTTATTTTTTCCTTCCGGCTTCTTCTGGTGTCATCCATGGGCTTTTATGTGTCTTCTGAACCCCTATATATATAATAGGTGGAAAATGAATTTGGATGAAGCAGATTTGCGGCGAATATTTGCAAAGTCAATATGGCAAATTATAGATGAATGGGTCGATTTTTTAATTCTTTAACCTAAAAAGGTTTTAAAATGCAAGAATATTATCTAAGAATCTTTGCCATAAAACATATTTTTTGTAACTTTGCGGCGGTTTTAGGAAAAAAGGGTTTTGGAAATCCCATTTTGAATATTAGGATAAAGTTTCAGAAAGAAATATTTCACAACTTAAATACATTTAGAAAAAATGGCAAAGTTAGATTTGACAAAGTACGGCATTACTGGTGCTACAGTAATCGCTCACAATCCTTCTTACGAGCAGTTGTTCGAGGAGGAGACAAAGGCTGGTCTCGAGGGTTACGAGAAGGGTCAGCAGACAGAGTTAGGTGCAGTTAACGTTATGACAGGTATCTACACTGGTCGCTCACCTAAGGATAAGTACATCGTAATGGACGAGAACTCTAAGGACACTGTATGGTGGACAACAGAGGAGTACAAGAACGATAACCACCCAATGTCTGAGCAGGTTTGGGGTACTGTTAAGGATCTCGCTGTTAAGGAGCTCTGCAACAAGAACCTCTATGTAGTAGATGGTTTCTGCGGTGCTAACAAGGATACACGTATGGCTGTTCGTTTCATCGTTGAGGTTGCTTGGCAGGCTCACTTCGTAACAAACATGTTCATTCGTCCTACAGCTGAGGAGCTTGAGGCATTCGAGCCAGACTTCGTTGTTTACAACGCTTCTAAGGCTAAGGTAGAGAACTACAAGGAGCTCGGCTTGAACTCAGAGACTTGCGTTGCTTTCAACGTAACATCTAAGGAGCAGGTTATCATCAACACATGGTATGGTGGTGAGATGAAGAAGGGTATGTTCTCTATGATGAACTACTTCTTGCCATTGAAGGGTATGGCTTCTATGCACTGCTCTGCTAACTGCGATATGAACGGTGAGAACACAGCTATCTTCTTCGGTCTTTCTGGTACAGGTAAGACTACATTGTCAACAGACCCTAAGCGTAAGTTGATCGGTGACGATGAGCACGGATGGGATGACAATGGTGTATTCAACTTCGAGGGTGGTTGCTACGCTAAGGTTATCAACCTTGACAAGGAGTCTGAGCCAGATATCTACAACGCTATCAAGCGCAACGCTCTTCTCGAGAACGTAACAGTAGCTGCTGATGGTAAGATTGATTTCGCTGATAAGAGCGTAACTGAGAACACTCGTGTTTCTTACCCAATCTTCCACATCAACAACATCCAGCCAGGTTCTTCTGCTCCAGCTGCTAAGCAGGTTATCTTCCTGTCAGCTGATGCATTCGGTGTATTGCCTCCAGTATCTATCCTGACTCCAGAGCAGACTCAGTACTACTTCCTCTCTGGCTTCACAGCTAAGTTGGCTGGTACAGAGCGCGGTATCACAGAGCCTACTCCAACATTCTCTGCTTGCTTCGGTCAGGCATTCTTGGAGTTGCACCCAACAAAGTACGCTCAGGAGTTGGTTAAGAAGATGAACAAGAACAATGCTAAGGCATACCTCGTTAACACAGGTTGGAACGGTACAGGCAAGCGTATCTCTATCCGCGATACACGTGGTATCATCGACGCTATCCTGAACGGTGACATCGACAAGGCTCCAACAAAGCAGATTCCTATGTTCGACTTCAAGGTTCCAACAGAGTTGCCAGGTGTAGCTACTGAGATTTTGGATCCACGCGATACATACGCTGATGCTTCTCAGTGGGAGGAGAAGGCTAAGGATTTGGCCGCTCGTTTCATCAAGAACTTCGCTAAGTACACAAACAATGAGGCTGGTAAGGCTCTCGTTGCTGCTGGTCCACAGCTCTAATTCGACATTTCGAATTTATACTAAATATGGAATCCCGTTTCTCGCAAGAGAAGCGGGATTTCTTCGTTTTTACGCCTCGAAATCACTAAAAAACTTAAAAAATGCGCCTAAAATGAATAATTTGCATAATAATAAGGAGAAAAGGTCGAGTTTTTAAAGAATTCTCAGTAAATTTGCAGCTAAAAAGAAAAATTGGATAGAATGAAAAGTAAATTTTTAGCTTTTATAGCACTTGTTGCAGCTACTTTGTCGCTCTCTTCATGCTTGAACAGCGACGAGACGGTAGTAGAATATACAAATGATACAGCCATCACGAGTTTCTCTTTGGGAAAGCTCGGTAGATACACGAAGACTACTGCAGGCAAGGATACTCTGATCGCGGATAAAGTGAATGGAGCTAACTATAAATTTTATATAGATCAGGTTAACCGCCAGATCTATAACGTAGATTCCTTGCCTACCAAGACAAGGACCGCTGCCGTATTGGCTACCATCAGTAGCAAGAACAGCAGCCCTATCTTCATCATGCACAAGAATTGCCCTGAGAAGATCGACTCGGCAAAGTATTATTCCAGCACCGATTCCATCGACTTCTCTCAGCCACGAATGGTTCGTGTATATAACAACTCGCTCAATGCCTACGTTACTTACACCGTAAAGGTGAACGTGCATCAGCAGGAAGGCAATGAGTTCAACTGGCAAGCCAAGGCTCAACTCAATGAGCAGCTCGCAGCACTCAGCGACTTGAAGGTGCTTGCCCTGGGAAGCTATATCTATGTATTCGGCAAGACCCTCGGGGGAATGAAGATATACAAGAGTGCTGCAAGCGACGGTAACAACTGGGCTGAGGTAACAGCCAACCAGACTTTCGCAGCTGCCGATTATCAGAACGCCGTGCAGATGGGTAATCAGCTCTACATCCTCTCTGATGGCAAGGTGTATGCTTCTGCCGATGCTGCAACCTGGAGTCTGGTAGGCGAGGATAGCCAGCTCAAGCAGTTGGTAGGTGCCAGCAGCAAGTATCTCTATGCCTTCACCGCTACAGGCATCGCCGTGTCTAAGGACAATGGCGCAACCTGGGCTGCCCAGAAGATGGATGCTGACCTCTCACTCCTGCCTACCCAGAACCTGAGCATGAATGTTTCTACCATCGCTTCTGTGAAGAATGTAGAGAATGTTCTCCTGCTCGGTACCCGTGATGCAAGCTATGGCGATACCATCGCTACACTCTGGAATCATGTGGCTGATTATTCTGCCAATGCTTCAGAAAGCGCATGGAACTATATAGAATATGATGCTTACCAGAGTGGCAAGATGCCAATGATGGATCAGGTGCTCGTTTGCGGTGCTGATTCTGGCTTCGTAGCTCTCGGCAGCAACGGCAAATGGTATAAGAGCAAGAACAACGGACTGACATGGGGTGTAGATACACTCGTAACCATGCCAGCCGGATTCTCTGCTGCCACCCAGCGCTTCGGCTTCTGCCGCGACAAGGACAACTTCTACTGGGTAGTAAGAAACGGCAGCGTATGGAAGGGCCGCTTCAACAAGGATGGCTGGATCAAGGACCAGACCATCTTCGAATAAGACCCTCGGGAATCAATCATATTCATATCGCGTAAGGTATAGACATGAGGAGAAACTTGTGTAAATGCTTGTTGCTGCCGGTCTTGTTCCTCTTGCCGTTGCAGGTGATGAGGGCACAGGACGATTACCAGTATCGTCTGGAGATGGGTGCCGGCGTGGGACTGGTTGCCTACGAAGGCGACCTGAACGGCAATATCCTAGCCCACCAGCAGCCGATGGCAGCCATCGTGGGAAGATACAACTTCGACCCCTACAAGGATCTGCGGTTCAACCTGGGGCTGGGCAAGCTGAAAGGCTCTAACGACAAGGTGAAGACCGATTATCCCGACCTGGATGGGAAAGCCTACTCCTTCAGCAATACCCTGGTGGATATGAGCCTCGTCTTCGAGTACAATTTCTGGCCTTACGGCACAGGCAGGGACTACCGAGGAGCCAGGAGGCTGGTGCCTTTCATCTTCGGAGGTCTGGGAGCCACCTTTGTGAAAGGAGATCAGAAGAATGTATTTACCGCCAACGTGCCTTTGGGCATCGGGGCGAAATACAAGATAAACGAACGGATGAACGTAGGCGTAGATTGGAGCATCCATTTCTCGCTGAGCGATGAACTGGATGGGGTGAAAGACCCTTATGGCATCAAGAGCAGCGGACTCTGGAAGAACCAGGACTGCTACTCCATGCTGCAAGTCTCGTTCACCTACAGTTTCAGCGCAAAGTGTAAAACGTGTAATAAAGAAGAATAAGAACTCTTAATTAAAAAATAAGATATGAACAACTTGGATATGAACAGAATACCTGAGCACATCGCCATCATCATGGATGGCAATGGACGCTGGGCAACAGAAAGAGGTAAGGATCGCAGCTACGGCCACCAGGCTGGAGTTGACGCAGTGCGTTGCATTACATCAGAATGTACTCGCCTCGGTGTGAAGTACCTTACTCTCTATACTTTCTCTACTGAAAACTGGAATCGTCCTGCCGACGAGATTTCTGCCCTGATGGGACTGGTGCTGACTTCTCTGGAGGATGAGATCTTCATGAAGAACAATGTGCGGTTCCGTGTCATCGGCGACTTGAAGCGTCTGCCACAGGCTGTGCAGGACAAGTTGCAGGAGACCATGGACCATACCGCCAAGAACGATGCCATGACCATGGTGGTAGCCCTGAGCTACTCTTCGCGCTGGGAAATCATGAATGCGATGAAGAAAACCGTAAAGGAGGCTATGGAGAATGGCGTCAGCTATGAGGAGGTTGAGAAGATGCTTACCGAGGAAAACTTCGAGAAGCACCTGGAGACCAGCTTCATGCCAGACCCAGAGCTCCTGATCCGTACAGGTGGCGAGTTGCGTATCAGCAACTACCTGTTGTGGCAGATTGCCTATTCAGAGTTGTATTTCTGCGATACCTATTGGCCAGACTTCAACGAGGAGTGCCTGCACAAGGCTATTGAGAGCTACCAGTCGCGCCAGCGCCGTTTTGGCAAGACCGAGGCTCAGGTAGAAGCAGAGGAAGAGAAGTAAAAGGGGGAAAAAGGACGAAAAATAGATACTATATATATAATAAGGTATAAATGAACAAGCTAAGAAAGATTTTCATCCTGCTATTCGGCATCATGGCGAGTGTGCAGGTTATGGCACAGGACAAGATAGTACATCCAGATATCTCGTATGCCGGAACCCCTCGTACCTTGACCCTTGGAGGTATCAATGTGTCGGGTGTGGAAGGATACGAAGACTATGTGCTCACTGGTATCTCGGGCCTGACAGTGGGAGAAGAGATTGAAGTGCCAGGCGACGCTATTACCAATGCCGTCAAGCGCTATTGGAAACATGGACTTTTCTCTAAAGTCGCTATCGCTGCCGACTCTATCGTGGGTGAAAAACTTTATCTTCACATCTATCTCGCAGTAAGACCTCGTATCTCTGACATCCACTACGTGGGATTGAAGAAAAGCGAGCGTGAGGATATGGAGCAGAAGCTCGGTATGGTCAAGGGTACTCAGGTAACACCTAATATGCTCGACCGTGCCAAGATCCTTGCCAAGAAATACTTCGATGACAAGGGATTCAAGAATGCTGAAATCCAGATCAACCAGCGCGACGATGTGGCTAACAAGGGCCAGGTAATCCTGGACGTGATCGTAGATAAGAAACAGAAAATCAAGGTTCACCAGATTACCATCGATGGTAACGAGAAACTCTCGGATAGAAAGATCAAGGGTGGACTCTTCTCGAAGGGAGCCTTTGCCAAGACCCACGAGGCTGGCAAGTTTGCTACTTTCTTCAAATCGAAGAAGTTTACTCCTGAGAGATGGAAGGAAGACAAGCAGAAACTCATCGACAAATACTACGAGTATGGTTATCGTGATGCGCAGATTCTGGAAGACAGCGTAAGCAACTTCGACGAGAAGCACGTCAACGTATATGTCAAGGTAGATGAGGGTAAGCGCTATTTTATCCGCAATATCAACTGGGTGGGCAACACCGTATATGCAACCGACTATCTGAATGCCGTGCTCGGTATGAAGAAGGGCGATGTGTATAACCAGAAACTCCTGGGCAAGCGATTGCAGGAAGATGAAGATGCTGTGGGCAACCTCTATTACAACAATGGTTACGTGTTCTCTAACATCAATCCTGCCGAAGTAAACATCGACGGCGATTCCATCGATCTGGAGATGCGCGTGACAGAGGGACCTCAGGCTTACCTGAGCCACGTACGTATCAATGGTAATACCCGTCTCTATGAGAACGTAGTACGCCGTGAGCTCCGTACCAAGCCAGGCGACCTCTTCTCTAAGGATGCCCTGATGCGTTCGGCTCGTGAGTTGGCTTCTATGGGTCACTTCGATGCTGAGAAGGTTTCACCAGATGTAAAGCCTAACTACGAGGACGGTACTGTGGATGTAAACTGGAACTTGGAGCAGAAGAGTAACGACCAGATTGAGTTCTCGCTCGGTTGGGGTCAGACGGGTGTCATCGGACGTGTGGGCTTGAAGCTCAACAACTTCTCTATGGCAAACCTCTTCAACAAGAACAAGGAGCACCGTGGTATCATGCCTATCGGTGATGGTGAGGTGCTGAGCATCGGTGCACAGACCAACGGTACCTACTACCAGAGCTATAACGTAAGCTACTCTACCAACTGGTTTGGCGGCAAGCGACCTATCCAGTTCAGCGTAGGTGCATACTACAGTAAGAGTACCGACGTGTCAAGCAACTATTACAATAATGCAGCCATGTACAACTATCAGAGTTACTTATATGGCTATGGTTCTAGTTACTATAACAACTACGAGAATTATTACGATCCAGACAAGTACATCCAGATGGTGGGTGTGAGCCTCGGTTGGGGTAAGCGCCTCCGTTGGCCGGATGATTACTTCACCTTGTCTGTGCAGTTGGCTTACCAGCGCTACATGATGAAGAACTGGAGCTATATGCTGATGACCAACGGTAATGCGAACAACTTGAACTTGACCATCGCATTGAACCGTACATCAACCGACAACCAGCTCTTCCCACGTCGTGGTTCAGAGTTTGAGGCAAGTGTCAACCTTACTCCACCATGGAGTGCGTTCGACAACAAGGATTACAAGAACCTCGCCAACAACTCCAAATCTCCAACCTACTCTGCAGAGCAGCAGGAGAAATACCGCTGGATTGAGTATCACAAGTGGAAGTTCAAGGCAAAGACCTATACCGCACTTACAGAGGGTCAGAAGTGTTTCGTATTGATGACCCGTGTAGAACTCGGTTTGCTCGGTGCTTACAACAAGTACAAGAAGAGTCCATTCGAGACCTACTATGTGGGTGGTGACGGTATGAGTGGATACTCATCATATTATGGTGAGGAAACAATCGGACTCCGCGGTTATGAGAATGGTTCTGTATCTTACAGTCCTACAACCGGTTACTATGCTTATGCATACGACCGCTTCTCATTGGAGCTCCGTTATCCATTCCTCCTGGGCAATACCACAATCTATGGTTTGACCTTCGTAGAGGCAGGTAACGCCTGGTATGATACCAAGGACTTCAACCCATTCAGCATGAAGCGCAGTGCCGGTGTCGGTGTGCGTATCTTCCTGCCAATGGTGGGTCTGATGGGTATTGACTGGGCTTACGGTTTCGACAAGGTATGGAACGGTAGCCAGTATAAGAAGGGTGGAAGCCAGTTCCACTTCATCTTAGGTCAGGAATTCTAAAGACGGATTTTATGAAGAAAATAGTATTGATGCTGATGATGGCTGTAGCAGCCATCTCAGCACATGCACAGAAATATGCATTGGTGGATATGGAGTACATCCTGCGCAATATCCCAGCTTATGAGCGTGCCAACGAACAGTTGAACCAGGTGAGCCGCAAGTGGCAGGCCGAGGTAGAGGCACTCAATCTGGAAGCAAGCACCATGTACAAGAACTATCAGAACGAGGTGGTATTCCTCTCACAGGAGCAGAAGAAGGCCAAGCAGGACTCCATTATGCAGAAGGAGAAGGAAGCCAGCGACCTGAAGAAGAAATACTTCGGTGCCGAGGGAGAGCTTTACAAGAAGCGCGAGGCGCTGATGGGACCTATCCAGGAGGAGATTTACAATGCCGTGAAGGAGATTTCCAACCTGCGCGGCTACTCGCTTGTTCTCGACAGAGCCAGCAACAATGGAATCATTTTTGGTTCGCCAAAAATAGACATCAGCAACGAGGTACTCCAGAAATTAGGCTATTCTAACAAATAATAAGTGTTATTCCAGGAAATAATCTAGGTTATTTCAAGAAATAATTGTATATTTGCAGCCGATAAGAGAGGATGCGGTTGAAAAACACCGCCCTCGGCATAACCAATTAAGAATAATAATTAAAAAAGAATAAACAGAAATGAAAAAGCTTATTTTAATGTTGATGCTTTGCGCACCAATGACAATGATGGCACAGAAGTTCGGTAAGGTAAATACTCAGCAGATCATGCAGTCTTTGCCAGACGTAGCTAAGGCCAACGGCGAGTTGGAAGCTCTCCAGAAGCAGAAGGAGAACGACCTCAAGTCTATGCAGGATGAGTTCCAGCGCAAGGCAGACGAGTACCAGAAGGGCGCAAGCACAATGAATGCTACTGCCAAGCAGCAGAAGGAAACAGAATTGCAGGGTCTTCAGCAGAAGATTCAGCAGGCTTACCAGGATGGTCAGCAGGAGTTGCAGAAGAAGAGCAGTGAGCTCATGCAGCCTATCATCGCTAAGGTACGTACAGCTATCGAGGCTGTAGGTAAGGCTGGTAACTATACATACATCATGGAGGAAGGCACAGCTATCTATACTGGCGCCAACGTGGTAGATGTTACCAAGGAAGTACAGGCTAAGATCAAGTAATCAAACGTAAGTATTTCTATAAAAAAGCTAAGGGCAGGCACAAGTGCCTGCCCTTATTTATCATCTAGTATATTCATATCATATATAAAAGGTATCACGCATTATGAAAAAGAATCTCCTATTTTTGGCGCTCGCTCTTGTTGCCCTCTCGGCTTCTGCACAGCAGAACCAGACTCCGGCGGAACAACCAGCAGCCATCGTTGCACAGCCAGCATTGCGATTTGGCTACTTCAGCTTTGAGCAGGTTTTTCATACCATGCCTGGTTATGCCATAGCCAAGCATAATATGGATGAACTCCGCGCAAAGTATGATGAGGAAACCAAGCGCGTGGAAACTGAGTTTAATACCAAGTATGAGGAATTCCTTGACGGTCAGCGCTCGTATGCCAAGACTATCCTGGAGAAGCGCCAGGCTGAACTGCGTGAGTTGATGGAGAAGAACATCGCCTTCAAGGCAGAAGCTGCCAAACTCCTGAATCAGGCTGAGACCGATGCGTATGCTCCTCTCAAAGACCAGATCAACAAGGCTGCCCAGCAGATTGGAAAGGAGAAGGGATTTGCCTTCATCATCAATACCGACAACAACGCCACACCTTATCTGAGTGAAGAGATGGGTGAGGATATTACAGCTGTGCTGGAGGAGAAACTGAAATGATTCTGCCATCCAATCCCGGACCTATCGGAATCTTTGATTCCGGATATGGCGGCTTGACCATCCTGCATGGCTTGCGCCAGATGTTGCCGCAGTACGACTATATGTATCTGGGCGACAATGCCCGTGCGCCATACGGTTCACGCTCCTTCGAGGTGGTGTATAAGTTTACCCGCCAGGCTGTGCTGAAGCTTTTTTCCATGGGTTGCCATCTGGTAATCCTGGGTTGCAATACGGCGTCGGCTAAGGCTTTGCGCTCTATCCAGCAGAGAGACATCCCGGAACTGGACCCTGACCGCCGCGTGCTGGGCATCATCCGTCCTACTGCCGAGGTGATAGGTACGCTGACCAAGAGTCGCCACGTGGGCATTCTTGCCACCGAGGGAACCATCAAGAGCGAGAGCTACAAGATGGAGATTGGCAAGCTCTGGCCGGATATCCAGGTAAGCGGAGTGGCTTGTCCGCTCTGGGCTGCTATCGTAGAGGCTAACGAGGCAGATAGTCCTGGTGCTGATTATTTCGTCAAGAAGCGCATCGACCAGTTGATGCGTATGGATGAGGACATCGATACCATCATCCTGGGTTGCACCCATTATCCACTGCTCATGAGCAGCATCGTGAAGAATCTTCCCGACGGCGTGAGAGTGGTGCCACAGGGACAGTATGTGGCCAACAGTCTGCAGGATTATCTGCAGCGACATCCGAATATGGAACAGATGGTGACAAAGGGTGGTAGCTGCAAGTATCTGACTACAGAAAGTGAGGAAAAGTTCAAGGAGTCGGCGCTGATATTCCTGCATGAGCAGGTGGACGTGACGCACGTGGACCTTGAATAGTTGATAATTTATAGTTAATAGTTTATAGTTATGCAAGAAACAAGACAAAACCGTATATCAAGACTTCTCCAGAAGGAGTTGAGTCTTATCTTCCAGTCACAGACCCGCATGATGCACGGCGTGATGGTAAGTGTAACCAAGGTAAGAGTGAGTCCAGACCTCAGCATCTGCACCGCTTACCTCAGCGTGTTCCCATCTGAGAAGGGTGAGGAGATTCTGAAGAACATCAATGCCAACGAGAAGACCATCCGCTTCGACTTGGGCAGAAAGGTGAGAAACCAGCTGCGCATCATTCCAGAGCTCCGTTTCTTCCTGGACGACAGCCTGGATTATCTGGAGCGCATTGATGAACTCTTGAAGAAGTAAAAAAGTAAAAAGACAAATGAATTTTCCATTCTTTATTGCTCGCAGGTATCTCTTTTCCAAGAAGAGTACACACGTTATCAATGTGATCAGCTCCATCTCTGTGATTGGTGTGGCTGTGGCAACGATGGCACTCGTCATCGTGCTGAGCGTATTTAATGGTTTCCACGACCTGGTGGCTACGCTCTTTACGAGCTTTGACCCGCAGTTGAAGGTGGTGCCGATGGAGGGAAAGACAGCGCCTGCCGATGACCCGATATTGACGCAGATACGTATGCTGCCACAGGTAGATGTGGCTACAGAAACCGTGGATGACCAGGCGCTGGCAATCTATGACGACCGTCAGGCTATGGTGAGAATCAAGGGCGTGGACGACAACTTCTCTGAGTTGTCACATATCAACGACATCCTTTATGGTGATGGCAGTTTCTCGCTCCATGCTGCCAATCTGCAGTATGGAACCGTGGGTATCCGTCTGGCGCAGACCTTGGGTATCGGGGCAAAATGGGATGGTTTTATGAAGATTTATGCTCCGCAGAAGGAGGGACAGTTGGATATGATGAATCCGGATGCCGGCTTCGTGGTTGATTCGCTGAATTCTCCGGGTGTGCTCTTCGCCGTCAAGCAGTCGAAATACGACAAGAATTATATCATCACCTCCATTGCCTTTGCGCGCAACCTCTTCGGGCAGCAGGGTATGCTCTCTGATCTGGAGATCCGCCTGAAGGAGGGTAGTGACCTGCAGGCAGTAAAGGCTGAGATGCAGAAGATTGCCGGCACCAAATATAAGGTGCTGGATAGATTTGAACAGCAGGAAGATACTTTCAAGATCATGTCGATAGAGAAGCTGATGGCTTACATCTTCCTGACCTTTATCCTCGTAGTGGCATGTTTCAACATCATCGGTTCGCTCTCGATGCTCATCATCGACAAGAAGAACGATGTGGTGACGTTGCGGAATCTGGGTGCGAATGACAAGCAGATTACGCGTGTCTTCCTCTTCGAGGGAAGAATGATTGCAGTGATTGGTGCGGTGATTGGTATCGGACTGGGTCTGTTGCTCTGCTGGCTGCAGCAGCAGTATGGCTTCGTAAGACTGGGCGACTCCGAGGGCTCCTTCATCGTAAATGCCTATCCGGTAAGCGTTCACTATTCTGATGTAGCCATCATCTTTGTAACGGTTATCGCCGTAGGCTGGCTTGCCGTATGGTATCCGGTGAGAGCATTGAGTAAAAGACTTTTGAGTTAATAGAAAGAAATAAGCATAAAAAATCCTGCTTGTGTATGATCAACGCAAGCAGGATTTTTTATGCTTATTTCTTTTTATTTCTTTCTGATGAGTGTCAAGCCATCGCGCAGCGGCAGGATGACTACTTCCACCCTAGGGTCGTTGGCAATCAGGTCATTGAATGCTCGGATGCCCTTGGTCTGATGGTCGCGGTCGTAGGCTGGGTCGATGACGTGCCCGTCCCACAGCGTATTGTCTGCCAGAATATATCCGCCAGGATTCAGAATCTTCATCACCATCTCGTATGTCTCGATATAGGTGCGCTTGTCGCCATCCACGAAAGCCAGGTCAAACATCACCCCCAGTTTGGGTGCTTCTTCGTTGGCATCGCCAATACGGAAATCAATCTTGTCGGCAACATCCGAACCCTCAATCCAGGGACGGGTGAAATCTTCCATCTCGTCATTGATTTCGAAAGTATAGAGCTTGCCTCCTTCCTGCAATCCCTGAGCCAGACAGATGGCGCTGTAGCCACTGAAGGTTCCCACCTCAAGAATATTCTTGGGGCGAATCATCTGAACCAGCATCTTGAGTAATCTGCCCTGGATGTGACCACTCGCCATACGTCCGTGAATGGTATGGATATTGGTGGCACGGTAGAGACGATAGAGGTAATCTCCCTCTGGCTCAATATGTTGGCAGATGTATTTGTCTATCAATTCTGTTTCGGTCATCTTACTCCCCGTTTTCCTTTTGTGATAAGATTCCTGCGATGGCAAGGTCGTAGGAAGCCAGACCGAAGCCACAGATGACTCCCAGGCAGGCGCAGGAAATGTAAGAGTGATGGCGGAACTCCTCGCGCTTGTGCACATTGGAGATATGAACCTCTACGCAAGGGCATTTCATGCTGCGGATGCAATCCTGCAAGGCAATGCTGGTGTGGGTGTAGGCACCCGCATTGAGCACTACGCCATCGTAGGTGAAGCCTACTTCCTGCAACTTGTTGATAAGCTCGCCCTCGATGTTGCTCTGATAGTATTCTATCTCTACATCAGGGTATTTAGCCTTCAACTTAGGCAGATAGCTCTCGAAAGAATTGCTGCCATAAATGCCTGGCTCGCGAACGCCCAGGAGGTTCAAATTAGGACCATTGATAATCTGTATCTTCATAATCACATGATTTTTTAAGTCTGTATCATTAATTTTTTGTATCTTTGCAGATGCATAGGTTATCTGTCTCATAGCTAACCCTGATGCAAAGGTAATAATAAAATTGGAAACTGACAAGAATTTAGATAAGAAAATGGCAAATGACATCATCAGGAATTATATGAGGTACCTCAAGCTGGAGCGAAACTATACGTATAATACGCTTGAGGCCTATCGACACGACCTGGAATATCTCATAGAATATGCCCGCCAGAACGATGTGGCACTGGTGGATATGAAGCTGGAAAATCTGGAGAACTTCTCGGCAAGTCTTCACGACAAAGGCATCGTTGCCCGCTCGCAGGCTCGCATCCTCTGTGGTGTGCGCTCCTTCTACCGTTATCTGGTGACCGACGGCTATATCAAGGATGATCCTACCGAACTGTTGCCTTCGCCGCAGATAGGCGAACATTTGCCGGAATATCTCTCTGTAGAGGAGGTGGATATGCTGGAGGCTGCCATCGATCTCTCGAAATGGGAAGGGCAGCGCAACAAGGCTATCATCGAAACCCTTTTCTCCTGCGGACTGCGTGTTACGGAACTGGTGAATCTCAAGATCAGTCAGATCTTTGAGGAGGATAAGTTTATCCGAGTTATTGGAAAGGGACGGAAGGAGAGGCTGGTGCCTATCTCTGACAGGGCATTGAAGGAAATTCACCTGTGGTACATCGACCGCAATCTCATGAAGATCAAGCCCGGAGAGGAAGATTATGTCTTTCTGAACCGCCGAGGTGCCCATCTTACCCGTGTGATGATTCTCATCATGATCAAGAATGCGGCACAGGATGCGGGTATCAAGAAAACCATTTCGCCCCATACGCTGAGACATAGTTTTGCCACCGCTCTGCTCAAGGGTGGAGCCGACCTGAGAGTGATTCAGGCACTGCTGGGACACGAGGACATCGGAACCACGGAAATCTATACGCATATCGAAACTTCCGACCTCAGAGAGGCTATCTTATACCATCATCCACGCAATATCAAGCATAGGGAAGAATAAATGGTTATGATTCAGCTACAAAAGGAGGATTATTCGGCTGTATTTGCTCTATTTTTCGGCTGAATATGGCAGAATCTGAAAAAAAATGCGTAACTTTGCAGCCGCAAAATAAAGAATATCAATTAATAACAGAAAATAAAGGAAAAATATGGCATATTTGTTTTCATCAGAATCAGTTTCTGAAGGACATCCAGATAAGGTGGCCGACCAGATTTCAGATGCTTTGCTCGATCAGTTCCTGGCATACGATGACCATGCTCACTGCGCTATCGAGAGCTTCTGTACTACTGGTCAGGTAGTAATCATGGGCGAGGTTCGCTCTAATGTATATGTTGACTTGCAGACTATCGCCCGCAAGACCATCAAGAAGATAGGTTATACCAAGAGCGAGTATCAGTTTGACGGCGACTCTTGTGGTGTGCTCACTGCCATTCACGAGCAGAGTGATGACATCAACCGCGGTGTAAGCCGTGAGGAGGATGAGAATCAGGGTGCTGGCGACCAGGGTATGATGTTCGGTTACGCTACAAACGAAACCGCTAACTACATGCCTGTATCACTCGACCTGGCACAGCTCATCATGCGTGTGCTTGCTGATATCCGCAAGGAGGGTAAGGTGATGACTTATCTCCGTCCAGACTCTAAGAGCCAGGTTACCATCGAGTACTCAGACGATAATATCCCACAGCGCATCGATACCATCGTGGTTTCTACCCAGCACGATGACTTCATCAAGAAGTCAAATGGCGAGGACGATGATGATGCCATGTTGGCAAAGATTCGTGAGGATGTGATCAATATCCTGATTCCAAGAGTAAAGACTCACTTGAGCGACAAGGTATTGGCTCTCTTCAACGACGACATCAAGTACTTCGTAAACCCTACCGGTAAGTTCGTGATTGGTGGTCCTCATGGAGATACAGGTCTTACCGGCCGTAAGATCATCGTAGATACATACGGTGGCAAGGGTGCTCACGGTGGTGGTGCCTTCTCTGGTAAGGATTCTAGTAAGGTGGACCGTTCTGCAGCTTATGCAACCCGTTATATCGCCAAGAACATGGTAGCTGCCGGCGTGGCAGACGAGATGTTGGTTCAGGTAAGTTACGCTATCGGCGTGGCAGAGCCTGTAAGCATCTACGTAAATACCTATGGCAGAAGCCATGTGAATATGGCCGACAGCGAGATTGCCAAGAAGATTGCCGAGATGTTTGATCTCCGTCCAAAGGCTATCGAGCGCCAGTTGAAGTTGCGTCAGCCAATGTTCTTTGAAACTGCCGCATACGGACACATGGGACGTAAGAACGAGGTAGTGGAGAAGACCTTCACCAGCCGTTATCACGAAGCAAAGACCATGAAGGTAGAGCTCTTCACATGGGAGAAGCTCGACAAGGTAGATGAAATCAAGAAGGCTTTCGGTCTTTAAGGAACGAATAACAATAAGAGAGCGGTTTCTTAGGAAATCGATAGAAAAGAATGGTGCAGCAAGCAGATTCGATACATACAGGTCTGGAGATTGAAGCTGAATTACAGCAGCAATCTGTCCAGCAAAAACATAGCAGCCAACTCACACCTAAACTGGTGCTGAGTTGGCTGCCTAAGAATGCGACCCCTGCCCAACAGGATTCCATGATCAGGGCGCACATCAAACCCTGTGAGATTACTCACTGGAGCAAGATGCCCGATACCCTGCATCTGCCCGGACATAAGGCAGGCAAGAGTTTCAGAGATGTGAGCTTGCCACAATACTATCGTGAGTCGTTCTTCTCGAAAGACTCGCTCTTCCATCCTGAGCTAAGAGGTGGAAGACTGGGCGTGGCGGGTGATCCGGTGCCTTATACGGTGGCGGGCGACAACTTCATCACCTCGTTGCTGCTTTTGTGCTTTGTGTTGGCATGTATTGCATTCTCCAAGTCGAAGCATTTCGTTTTCCGCCAGGCAAAGGCCTTCTTCCGCGTTCAGCGAGAGGGTACTACTGTGATTACGGAGACGAGTTCGGAGGTTCGCTTCCAGTTCTTCTTTGTATTGCAGACCTGCCTGCTGGTGGCACTCGGATACTTCTTCTACTCGAAGGCATCCATCAGCGATACGTTTACCATTGAGCAGAATTGGGTAATCTGTATCTATGCCGGATATGTGATGAGCTATTGCCTGATCAAGGCTTTGCTCTATACCATAGCGGGTCTGGTTTTCTTCGACAAGAAAAAAAATGAACAATGGCTCAAGGCGTATCTCTTCCTGTTATCCTGCGAGGGAGTACTGCTGTTCCCGGTAGTTATGCTCCTGTCTTACTTCGACTTATCGCTCCAGGTAGCAGTGATATATACCATTATAGTACTCGTATTGGTGAAAATGTTGTCATTTTATAAGAGTTATCTTATCTTTTTTAAAAGAAATGGCTTGTTTTTGCAGATAATTTTGTACTTTTGTGCCCTTGAAGTAGTACCTCTGTCTGCCCTTTGGGGTGGACTCGTATTAATCAGTCATTATTTGAAAATAAACTTTTAAGACAAGATGATTAAAAAAATTTTAGTTTCTCAGCCAAAACCGGCAAGTGAGAAATCTCCTTACTATGATATCGAGAAGGAGTACGGCGTAGAATGTGTGTTCCGCCCATTCTTTAAGGTTGAGGGACTTACAGCGAAAGAATTCCGTCAGCAGAAGATTAATCTGTTAGACTACACTGCAGTCGTTTTTACATCTCGCCATGCAGTGGACAATTACTTCAAATTAGCCAAGGAGATGCGTATTACCATTCCTGAGGATATGAAGTATTTCTGTGTTATTGAGACCATCGCACTCTATATCCAGAAGTATGTACAGTATCGTAAGCGCAAGGTCTTCTTCGGTGATACTGGTAAGATTGACGGATTGATGGCACAGATGAGTCGTCATAAAGGAGAGAAATATCTCGTTCCACTGAGTAGTGTGCACAATGATGATGTGAAGAACCTTCTCGACGAGAAGAAGCTGAATCATACTGAGTGCGTGATGTATCGCACGGTAAGCAATGACTTCACAGAGGAAGAAATCAAGTCGTTCGACTATGATATGATGATTTTCTTCAGTCCTACAGGAGTAAAAGCCCTGAAGAAGAACTTCCCTAAGTTTGAGCAGGGCAAGATTGCTCTCGGTGCTTTCGGTCCGGCAACCATGAAGACTGTAACTGACGAAGGTCTTCGCATCGACTTGGAGGCTCCTACCAAGGAGTTCCCATCCATGACTGGAGCGCTGAAGGATTATCTGAAGCGAAACAATAAATAAGAAACTATATGATGTTGACAGAAACAGATAACACTTTCGGAAAGAGAGAGCACCTATGCAAGCAGACGCTCATAGACCAGCTCTTTAGCGGTAAAGCCCATGTTATGACGGCTTGGCCCTTGAAGATGGTGTATCTTGTTGTTGACAAGACTGATGAGCAGAGTGCTTCTGTAGAACTGATGGTAAGCGTGTCGAAGCGATTCTTCAAGAGAGCCGTGAAGCGCAATCGGGTGAAAAGACAGATCCGTGAGGCTTACCGCACCCAGAAGCATGAGCTGATGGAGCGTATGGCACAGATGCCCGACAAGCAGCTGCTGCTTGCCGTCATCTGGCAGGATGGCAAACTGCACGATTCGGCTGAGCTGAATGCTAAGATGAACAAGAACCTGCAACGATTGGTAGAGAAACTATGAAGTATCTGCATATCGTCTGGCATGGAATCGTAAAAGTACTGACCTGGCTGTTGGTGCTTCCTATCCTGTTCTATCAGAAGTGCATCACTCCCTATACACCGCCATCATGCCGCTTTCAGCCAACCTGCTCAGAATATGCCAGGCAAGCCATACGGAAGCATGGACCTTTCAAGGGGCTGGCTTTGGCAATATGGCGTATCTTGAGATGCAACCCTTGGGGTGGTTCGGGCTATGATCCCGTGCCGTAAGTTTCCGGCTGTTTCGCTGGGCCCCTTATACATATTATATAATATATAAAGAAATCACATTCGATGGCAAAAAATTTTGTTGAAGAATTGAAATGGCGTGGTATGCTGGCACAGATTATGCCAGGTACTGAGGAATACCTTAACACCCACATGGTGTCTGCCTATCTCGGAACAGACCCTACTGCAGACTCTCTGCACATCGGTCACCTTTGCGGTATCATGATGTTGCGTCACTTGCAGCGTTGTGGCCATAAGCCTTATCTCCTCGTGGGAGGTGCTACAGGTATGATTGGCGACCCTTCTGGCAAGAGCCAGGAGCGTAATCTGCTCGACTCTGAGACTCTCTATCATAACCAGGAAGCTATCAAGAAGCAGGTATCTAAGTTCCTCGACTTCGATGGCAATGAGCCTAACAAGGCTGAGTTGGTTAACAACTACGACTGGATGAAGGACTTCACCTTCCTCGACTTTGCGCGCGTGGTAGGTAAGCACATCACAGTTAACTATATGATGGCTAAGGATAGCGTGCAGAAGCGCTTGAACGGTGAGGCTCGCGACGGATTGTCTTTCACAGAGTTCACCTATCAGTTGCTCCAGGGCTACGACTTCCTCTATCAGTATGAGAAGTATGGTGTCCGCCTCCAGTTGGGTGGTAATGACCAGTGGGGTAACATGACTACCGGTACTGAGTTGATTCACCGTACATTGGGTAATGACGCAGAGTGCTTCTGCCTCACTTGTCCTTTGATTACCAAGGCAGACGGCAAGAAGTTCGGTAAGACAGAGAGCGGTAACATCTGGTTGGATCGCAACCGCACAACTCCTTATGCTTTCTACCAGTTCTGGTTGAACGTAAGCGATGATGATGCTGAGAAGTATATCAAGATTTTCACAGACCTTGACAAGGAGACTATCGATGCCCTCGTAGAAGAGCACAAGCAGGATCCTGGTCGCCGTGTACTCCAGAAGCGTCTGGCTGAGGAGGTTACCGTAATGGTTCACTCACAGGAGGACTTGGATATGGCTATCGCAGCCAGCAACATCCTCTTCGGTAAGGCTACCAAGGAGAATTTGGCACAGCTCGATGAGGCTACATTGAACGATGTATTCGCCAATGTTCCTCACTACGACCTCGACAAGAACCTGCTCGGTGGTACAGCCGTAGATCTCTTCAATCAGGAGGGTATGCAGATCTTCCCAAGCAAGAGCGAGATGCGCAAGCTCGTTAAGGGTGGTGGCGTTTCTCTCAACAAGGAGAAACTCGCTGCTTTCGACCAGGTTGTAACTGCTGATGACCTGATTGACGGCAAGTATCTTTTGGTTCAGAAAGGTAAGAAGAACTACTTCTTGATTACCGTTAAGTAATCGTTAAAAGTATTGAAAATATTTGGTAGTGGAGAAAAAATCCACTACCTTTGCATCCGATTTGCTTGTCCTATGGTGTAATGGTAGCACTACAGTTTTTGGTTCTGTCAGTGGTGGTTCGAATCCGCCTGGGACAACAGATTATGAAATAACCCTTCAGGTCTTTGCGGATTTGAAGGGTTATTTTGTTATATAAGAGTTTAGTTTAGGTAGAGAAGGTTTATGCAAGAGATAGACTTGATATTTCAGCAGTATTATCGTCCGCTATGTCTTTATGCCACTCATTATCTTCATGATATCGATGAGGCTGAAGACGTAGTGCAGGATTGTTTTGTGAAATTGATAAGCAGGAGCATCATGCCGGAAAACATCAAGGCTTTCTTATATACCTCTGTGCGCAATGCCTGCATCGACCGGTTGCGCCGCCAGTCTCCGATAGATACGGAGATTTCTCCTTCTGACTTGAGCGGCACAATTTCTGATGACCAGGCACAGGAAAGTTCTTTCCGGGAGGCGGAACTGTGGACGGCTATCGAGCTATTGCCCGAACGATGCAGGGAAATCTTCCTGATGAGCAAGCGTGACGGTATGACTTATCGGGAGATAGCCGAAGAACTGAACCTGTCGGAAAAGACCGTGGAGCATCAGATTTCCAAGGCTTTAAAGACCTTACGAGGCAAGAAAGATGATTTTCTTGCAGATTTTTTCTATATTTTGCCTTTCATCCATGGGGGTATTCTATAATTCTTGCGTTATAGCAATAAAAGAATGAATAAAAGTACAGTTATGAAAGGTAAAGAGATTATTTTTGCGCTCTCAATTCTAGCCTTGCCAGCTCCAACGTTGGCAGGCACGCCGAAGGTGATGGTGGAGGCTCAGACTTCCACCACCATCCGTCAGCAGATGGATTGGCTGCACCGCACCAGGAAAATCAATTTCGTTTATGATTCATCGCTTGATGGGGAATTGAACATCAAGTATCATGGACCAGATATCCAGCATCTTTCGGTGAAGAAGGCACTGAAGGCACTTTTCGAGAAAACTCATATTCTATATAATATCAATGCGAACTATGTGATATTGAAGCGAAAACCCGTACAACAAATATCAACATCTTACACGAATATCAATCACAAAGTTCAGCAGGTTCAGCGTCGCCATACTCTCAGCGGATACGTCCGTGACGAGAGTGGCGAATCGCTGATTAATGCCACCATCTATGATCTGACGGATGGCATCGGTACAACGACTAATGAGTATGGTTTCTTTTCGCTTACCCTGCCCGAGGGCGAGCACCAGCTCCGCTTTTCGTATGTGGGCTATGCCGACAAAGTGGAAAAATTGAATCTTTCGAAAGATATGCATCATAATATGGCACTCTGTGTTGATGGTAAACTGCCTGAGGTGGTGGTAGATGGCGACTTGAACTCTCCTCTTCTGACCACACAAACCGGCAAGCGCTCCTTTTCGAACAAGGATATCAAGACTGAATTTGCCCTGATGTCTTCGCCGGATGTGGTGAAGACCCTGCAGCGTGTGAGTGGAGTGGCAGAAGGACAGGAGTTGGCAAGCGGACTCTATGTGCATGGCGGCAATGGCGATGAGAATCTTTTTCTGATTGATGGTACTCCGCTTTATAATACGAATCATGCGCTGGGTCTTTTCTCCAGTTTCAATGCCGATGTGGTGAAGAATGTGGATTTCTACAAGAGCGGCTTTCCTGCACGATATGGTGGAAGATTGTCGTCGGTGGTGGATGTGCGTACTGCCGATGGAAACATGAATCAGTTTCATGGCGCCTATCGCATCGGACTGCTCGATGCCAGTGTGCAGTTTGAGGGACCTATCCAGAAAGGCAAGACCTCTTATAATATAGGTATGCGCCGTTCCTGGTTGGATTTGCTGTCCCGTCCCCTGACCAAGGCTTTCTCTGATCCGGATGAGAAACTTTCGATAGGTTATTACTTCATGGACCTGAATGCCAAGGTAACCCATCGTTTCAACGACCGTTCGAAAATAGACTTGAGTCTCTATCACGGAAAAGACAGTTGGGACGTGACGGATGATATGGATGATAGCAAGGGGGATTGGTACCATGAAGGTAGTTCATATAATAAGGAATTAACGAAGACGCAGCTCAATTGGGGAAACTTCAATGTAGCTTTGAACTGGAATTATCTGTTCTCGCCGAAGCTCTTTGCTAACTTCACGGCTGTATATTCCCATAACCGTTCCAAACTCTATTCCCTGGATGATGACAGGGAAATCTATCCACAAACCAAGAAAGAATGGGTGCGGAGTCATTTGGAGCATGGCTATACTTCTACTATCTATGATGCCGGATATCGCACGGCATTCGATTATCGTCCGAATCCACGTCATCATATCCGTTTCGGTCATGACTACACGATGCATCTCTTCCGTCCACAGACGGTGATGCAGCTTGACTATGTGGGAGGTGGAAGTGGTGCTGAGATGGATACCATCCGTGTGAATAGTACTAATAGGCATGTGTCTCATGAATGGTCGGCGTATGCGGAGGATGAAATCTATCTCAATGATAAATGGAGCCTGGATGCTGGCTTCCATCTGGGATTGTTTCATATCAGCGATAAGAATTTCTTCAATATCGACCCTCGCTTCGCCTTGAAATACCAGTGGAGTCATGCGGTATCGCTGAAGGCTTCTTTCACGCAGATGACTCAGTATGTGCATAAGATATCCAACAGTTATCTGGATTTGCCTACTGATTATTGGGTGCCAACCACCAAGGACTTGAAGCCGATGCGTTCTTATCAGATAGCGGCTGGCATCTATGCGCAGCCGAATCGCCACTGGATTTTATCGCTCGAAGGCTATTACAAGCTCTCAAAGCATCTTCTGCAATACAGCAGTTGGCTGGGAATCGAACCTCCGGCAGAGAATTGGGATAGTCAGGTGATGGATGGCAAGGGATTGTTCTATGGTTTGGAGGCAGATGCCACTTATCGTACCAATCACCTGACCTTGAGCGGTTCCTATACGCTCTCCTGGAACAAGCGAAAGTATGATGAATTCTATCAGGACTGGTATTACGACAAGTATGACAATCGCCATAAGTTGAATCTTTCCTTGAGATATGATTTCAACAGGAAGGTGAGCTGCTATGCGGTGTGGAGTTATCATTCCGGCAATCATGCCACCGTGCCAACTCAGATTGCAGCACTGCCTGGTTTGCCGGATGGTGGCAATCGATACCCTGGCAGTTGGTGGAATTCGGCATCTTTTGTCTATGCCATCCCCAACAACCTGACCTTACCGGCTTATCATCGTCTGGACTTGGGTTTTGATTTCCATCATGTTACCAAGCATGGACATGAGCGCATCTGGAACTTGAGCATCTACAATGCATATTGTCACCTGAACTCGATGTATGTCAAGGTGGATTACGATGAGAAAACAAAGCAGTTTAGGGCAAAGAACAAGGGATTTGTCCCAATCATTCCTTCGTTCAGCTATACCATCAAGTTCTAAGGAATTGCATGGTGAATAGTAGATGTAGATTTATGTAAAGATAAAAAGAGATAAAAATGAAAACAATGATATATAGGGCATTTAGCCTCATACTTTTTTGCCTGACGTTGGTTTCCTGCAAAGATGATTTTGATATTCAAAAGCTGCAGGATCATCCCCGACTGGTGGTTTATTGCTTTCCTACCGAAGGTGATACTACGCTCGTCAGTGTAGCTAAGAGTCTGCCTGTAGCATCAGTAAAGGGGAATGTTGACATCTTATCCCGCGAAAAGGTAGATGCACATATTATATATAAGGTGAATGGGGTGGAGCAAACGGTGAAACGCATCGCAAACGAGGAAGAGGCTCAACTCTTTACCCGAAGCACAAAATCCGATGTGCTTTCGCAACTGGTAGGTCAGTATTATGTGGTAGGCAAGCAGAAAGCTGGAGATCAAATCAGTCTTCAGGTTTCTGCACCGGATTTCTCATCTGTTTCAGCTTCTACTTATATCCCAGAGAAGGTAGGAGTGGAGTTGGGCGATGTTAAATTGGAAATGAAATCATCGGATGGTTATAACTCGATAACCATTGATAGGGTAGAAGCTATTTTCCATGATAATCCTTCTTCGGAAGATTATTATTCGGTGAAGCTCAGATTACTGAATCGAGAAATGAACCGTGATCTAGGGCTGCTGACAGACAATGAACCTTTGTTGAACAAGAAGTCGAAGCTGGATGATGATTTCGGTATGGATGATTATGAGTATTTTGGTAATGCCTATATCTTCAATGACCGTACGATAAATGGCAAGACCTATACACTTCATCTGGATACATACTCTAATTCATATTATCAGTCAATTTATAGTTTTTCTTATGTAGTAGATTTATACAAGGTAACTCCTGAATATTATCGGTTTCTCAAGAGTATCAACGATGCGCAGAGCAACAGTTGGGCAGATGTTGGCTTGATGCAGGTTACCCCTACCTATTCGAATGTAAAAGGAGGCTTCGGAGTGGTGGCTGGCTACAATATAAGTTCTGTTTCGAAATACTTCTATAAATAACGAAGATAATGGAGGAATATATACTAAATAAAGAATGTTGGGTATGAAAAGAAGTCTTTTTATCATTTTAGGTGCCTTGTGCTTTGCCATTGCCGGCAAGGCACAGATTACAGGACAATTTTAAAGGAAGAAAGGGATTCTATGATGAAGATCAACAAGAATGAACAGGATTTTGTGCTGAAGTCTTTTCTGCCGGGCAAGCTGGATACCCGGAAGGCTTTGCAGAAAGTGAAGGCTCGGGTTGGCATCGCTGACGAAGAGGTTTCGCATGCTGCAACTGTATCTTTACGCATGCGTCGCATCCGCTGGATAGCTGTGGCTGCATCTATTCTGGTGCTCTTCACCATAGGAGCCTATACGCTTTTGCAGCCAAAGACGGTGACGCTTTCTGCTGAATCGGAAGTAATGGCGTATCATCTGCCTGATGGAACGAAGGTATCGTTGATGCCTCATTCTTCTCTTTCCTATCAGGAAGATGATTGCAGAAAGGTGAAGATGAAGGGCTGCATCTATTATCAGGTGAAGCATGATGAACAGCATCCTTTCGATGTAGTTGGAGAGCATGGACATGTAAGAGTGCTCGGTACCCAGTTTATGGTGGATGAAAGAACAGATGTTCCCGAAGTGATGGTAACCGGCGGAAAAGTGCTTTTCACGGCTCGCCATTCTGCTGAAGGCGTTTTCCTGACCAAGGGCAAACGAGCCCGTTTACTGAAAGGTGCTGCCCAGCCTGAGTTGTTGGCGGATTATGATATCAACGATGTGGCATGGGCTACGCATCGCCTGCATTTCGACAATACTCCATTATCCGAAGTATTGGAGGAACTATCTAAATTGTCAGGCACCAGATATACAGCTTCTGATGAAAGTAAGCGTCTGACGGGTGATTTTGAAACAGATTCCATCCCGCAGGTTATCCAGGTGATAGAAGAGACATTGGGTGTTCAGATACGATAAGTGTGTGAATAAAACATCGTAAAAAGGGACTAACTTATGAAAAGTAGTCAATAAAATGAGAAAATAAGTAAAAAGGTCGCATCTTTCGTATTGATTAAGAGCTAGATTCAAAAATATTTTGTATCTTTGCCATCGTAACAAATCAAACAACAGAAAATATAGAAGTATGGACTTTAACAAACTATTCTCATTGGAGGGTAAGGTTGCCCTCGTAACTGGTGCCGCATACGGTATTGGTTTCGCTATTGCTGAGGCTTATGCCAAGGCGGGTGCAAAAATTGCTTTCAACTGCCGCAGCCAGCATCACATGGATCAGGCGCTTGCTGATTACAAGGCTAAGGGTATTGATGCCAAGGGTTATATCTGTGATGTAACTGATGAGGAACAGGTGAAGAACATGGTTGCTGATATCGAGAAGGAACTCGGCGTTATCGACATCCTGGTAAATAATGCAGGTATCATCAAGCGCATTCCTATGACAGAGATGTCTGTAGATGACTTCAAGCAGGTAATTGACATCGACCTCACTGCACCATTCATCGTATCTAAGGCAGTTATCCCAGGTATGATCAAGAAGGGTCATGGTAAGATTATCAACATCTGCTCTATGATGAGCGAGCTGGGTCGTGAAACCGTTTCTGCATACGCTGCAGCCAAGGGTGGATTGAAGATGTTGACACGTAACATCTGCTCTGAGTATGGTGAGTACAACATCCAGTGTAACGGCTTGGGCCCAGGTTATATCGCAACTCCACAGACAGCACCTCTTCGTGAGCGTCAGGCAGATGGTAGCCGTCATCCATTCGACAGCTTTATCTGTGCAAAGACTCCAGCAGGCCGCTGGTTGGATCCAGAGGAGTTGGAAGGACCAGCTGTATTCCTGGCTTCAGAAGCATCTAACGCAGTAAATGGCCACATCCTCTATGTAGATGGTGGTATCCTGGCTTACATCGGCAAGCAGCCAAAATAATATCAAGTAATATCATACAATAAAAGGGCATTCCGAAAGGAATGCCCTTTTACGTCGAAAATAATCTTAACAATTATTTGTTGAGTGCATCAGCGAGCTCAGCACCAGCCTTAAACTTAGCCACCTTCTTAGCTGCAATCTGGATCTTCTCCTTGGTTGCTGGGTTGATACCCTCGCGAGCAGGACGCTCGTTTACGCTGAAGGTACCGAAGCCTACCAACTGGATTTTGTTACCTGCGATGAGAGCCTCCTTCAACGCATTAGTTGTTGCATCGAGAGCAGCCTTAGCCTGTGCCTTTGTAATCTCTGCACCTGCTGCAATCTTGTCGATCAATTCTGTCTTGTTCATAATTATACGTTATTAAATGATTAGTAATTTCTATCAATTATCGATTTTGCTTACAAATATAGTCTTTTCCTTTGAAAGTTCAAATAAAAAAAGCAGAAAAGTGATGAAAATAGTGAAATTTTATTGTAATCTACTCGTTTTTTGGTGATTTCACGGATATTTTTAGTAATTTTGCCACCAAATTTCAAATTTTAATAAGATCATTAATAGTTAAGGCAAAAATAGTTATGCGCAATATTCCAATAGTTACAAAGAATCTGCTGATAGTGAATGTGGTGGCCTTTCTGGCTTGCCTGGTCATGGGAAAGAACGGAACCGATGGGTATGTCCTCAATGATATCTTGGGACTTCATTTCTTCCTGGCTTCCGATTTCCATTTTTATCAGCTGTTTACGTATATGTTCATGCATGGTGGTTTCGAGCATATTCTCTTCAATATGTTCGCCCTCTGGATGTTCGGATGTGTCGTAGAGAGAGTCTGGGGACCGAAGAAGTTCCTTTTTTATTACATAGCCTGCGGTGTAGGTGCCGGCCTCTTTCAGGAAGCAGCTCAGTATGTTACCTATATCGTCAAGGATATGTCTGCCTATGAGTTTGTAGTAAGTGGTGAGGGCGCCCGTATGGCTATGGGCGATTATCTCAACATGTGGACCACGGTAGGTGCATCGGGTGCCATCTATGCCATCCTGCTTGCATTCGGAATGATTTATCCTAATGAGCGAATATTCATCTTCCCATTGCCAGTACCTATCAAGGCGAAGTATTTCGTGATTGGCTATGCTGCCATCGAGCTCTTCTCTGCCTTGGCAACCCGTGGCGATGGTGTGGCTCATATTGCCCACCTGGGAGGTATGGTATTCGGTTTCTTCATGATCCGTTACTGGCGTAAGCAGATGGATGGAGGTTATCATAACTCTTCTGCTGCCGATTCTTTCGATAAGTTACGTAATATGTTTGGGGGTAGAAACAAGCAGACCAAGCAACGTTTCGATTATACCCGCAATGAGAACTATACCCGCAACGATAATTATAGCCGTAATGATACCTATACCACAGATTTCCAGCGTACAGATGAAGCCGAAGAGCGCAAGAAGGCTGCACAGAAGGAGATTGACCGTATCTTGGATAAGATACGCAAGAGTGGTTATGACAGTCTGACCCGAGAAGAGAAACAGACTCTTTTTGACCAGAGTAACAGATAGCGTCATGTTGAATGGATTAAGGGATTTTACGGTCAAGATGGTGGCAGGAGCCAATGTGGCTACTGTTGCCTTTATGTTATTGGTGGGATATTCTGATCTGCTGAATCCGGAACGTTTTCCCGCATTCTGCAATGCAGGACTGCTCTTTCCGGTCTTTCTTTTCCTCAATCTAGGCTTTCTGATATTCTGGGTCGTCTTCCGTGCCAGGTATGTTCTCATTCCTTTGTTGGGCTTTCTGGTCAGCTTCGTACCTGTCCGCCAGTATATGCCGGTCAATATGAAGGGAGATGCTCCGAAGGGAAGCATCAAGGTTCTGTCGTACAATACCTGGGGATTCGGAAATCAAACGGAAGATGAGGATGGAGTGAATATCTGCCTGTCTTATCTGTTGGAACAGAATGCTGATATTGTCTGTTTGCAGGAAGCGCAGCCTACCGGCAGGAATGCAGAGCAGATAGACAGTATGCTGAAGCCGATTTATGCTTATCAGGACGTTACGGTTCATCCCCATGGCGGAAACGCCTTGATGCTGCTGAGTAAATATCCTATCCTTTCCAAGGAACTGATTCCCTACGAATCGCAGGGGAATATGAGTGTGGCTTACCGTTTGAACATCAATGGAAAGCCTGTTCTGCTTATCAATAATCATCTGGAGACAACGGGCTTGAGTATCGAAGACCGTCAGCAGTTCAAGAAACTGGTTGTAGGCAAACTGCAGGTAGATACTGCCGAGCAGACCTCCAAGCTTCTGGTGGTGAAGTTGGCAGAGGCAACGAAGAAACGTGCGCCCCAAGCCGAAGCAGTGGCGAGATACATCAGGGAGCATCGGGGGATGAGCACAATCCTTTGCGGTGACTTCAATGACGGACCGATCTCTTACGTGCATCGCACGATAGCTAAGAATCTGGTAGATTGCTATGTAGAAAGCGGCAATGGACCGGGAATCAGTTATCATCGTGGTGGATTTTTCGTACGAATAGACAATATCATGTGTTCTGAGGATTGGGAGCCTTATGAGTGCAAAGTAGATGATAAAATAGCGGTTTCAGACCATTATCCTATCATCTGTAAGCTAAAAATGCACCCCAAAAAGCAAAAATAAGGCAAATTATTCTTATATAAGAAAAAAAATGCGTATTTTTGCACGTCATTATATATGTAATGATGAATTATAAAGCTGAAAATAAATAAATTAATAACAATAAAATAGAAATGCAAAACAAAGGAATTGTAATTTGTGTAGCCGTCTTACTGACTCTCGCAAGTATCTTCTATTTGTCATTCTCGTTTGCCACACGTTACTATGACAGCGAGGCTGCAAAGATCAAAGACCCTATTGCTCAGCAGGATTATAAGGATTCTGTAAAGTACCTGGGTGTTTATTCTTACCAGAACTGCTTGGAGACCCAGATTGGTCTTGGACTTGACCTGAAGGGCGGTATGAATGTAATTCTTGAGATTTCTGTACCTGATGTAATTGAAAACCTTGCCGATCACAAGACCGACGCTGGTTTTACCAATGCCATGAAGGAAGCCAGAGCTCAGGAAGAAGCTAACGGTGGTGACTTCGTGTCACTTTTCATTAACGCTTATCACAAGAGCGCACCTGGTCATAAACTCGCAGAGGTATTTGCTACCCAGCAGTTGCAGGGCAAGGTTTCTCCTCAGAGCAGCGATGCAGAGGTAGAGAAGGCTATCCGCTCTTCTGTACAGGATGCTATCGACAACTCTTTCAACGTTGTCCGCACCCGTATCGATAAGTTCGGTGTTGTTCAGCCTAATATCCAGAAGTTGGAAGGTCAGCAGGGCCGTATCATGGTAGAAATGCCTGGTATCAGCCAGCCAGAGCGTATGCGTAAGATGCTTCAGGGTAGTGCTAACCTTGAGTTCTGGGAGACATATAACTCAGAGGAAATCGCTCCTTATCTCCAGCAGCTCGACACTCGTATTGCCAATGGCGATAACGGTGAGGAGAAGAATGATACTGTAGCTGCAGATTCTGCTGCCGCTAAGAAGGAAGTAGCTAAGGCCGAGCCTAAGAAGGCAGAAACTAAGTTCTCTATCAAGAAGAAGGACGATGCTGCTGCCAAGGTAGGCGAGGATGCTCAGAATGCTGCTGCCATCAAGGCTCACCCACTGTTGGCTCGCTTGCAGCTTGGTGGTGGTTTGAGTACTGTTGGTTACGCCAGCGTTCGCGATACTGCTGCTATCAACAAGATTATCTATTCTGCAGTGGCTAAGCGCCTGTTGCCTTCAGACTTGCGTTTGCTCTGGAGTGCACAGCCTGCTGACAATATCAAGATGAAGAACATCTATGAGCTTCACGCTTTGAAGGTGACTACTACTACAGGTCGTGCTCCATTGGAGGGTGATGTCATCACAGACGCTAAGGATGAGTTCGACCAGATGGGTTCTCCTGTTGTAAGCATGAAGATGAATACAGAGGGTGCCCGCAAGTGGGCTCAGATGACCAAGGCTAACGTGGGCAAGGCTATCGCTATCGTTCTGGATGGTGTAGTTTACTCTGCTCCTCGTGTAAACGGTGAGATTGATGGTGGTAACTCACAGATTTCCGGTAACTTCACTATCGAAATGACCAAGGACTTGGCTAATACATTGAAGTCTGGTCGTATGCCAGCTCCTGCACGTATCGTTCAGGAGGAGGTTGTAGGTCCTACTCTCGGTGCACAGTCTATCCAGATGGGTATCATCTCATTCGTTGTAGCTTTCGTACTCCTGATGGTTTACATGGTGATGATGTACAACATCGTTCCTGGTATGATGGCTAACCTGGCATTGCTCGTCAATGTATTCTTCACACTCGGTATTCTGACGTCATTCCAGGCAGCCTTGACATTGCCAGGTCTTGCCGGTATGGTCTTGTCTCTGGGTACTGCCGTGGATGCTAACGTGCTTATCTATGAGCGTATCAAGGAGGAGCTTCGCTCTGGCAAGGGTATGAAGCAGGCTGTAGCTGCCGGTTATGGTAATGCTTTCTCAGCTATCTTCGACTCTAACTTGACTTCATTGATTACAGGTGTCATCCTGTTGACTACCGGTACAGGTCCTATCCGTGGTTTCGCTACTACATGGATCATCGGTATCATCGTTTCATTCTTCACAGCCGTATTCTTGACTCGTCTGGTTTACGACTACAAGTTGAATCACGATAAGTGGATGCACTGCAAGTTTGATACTCCTGTTTCTCACAACCTGATGCAGGGCAAGAAGTACAAGTTCATGTCTATGTACAAGACTACCTTCACCGTTGCCATCGTAGCAGCTGTGGTATTCATCGGTAGCTTCTTTGTTCGTGGTTTGAGCAAGAGTATCGACTTCACTGGTGGTCGTAACTATGTAGTACAGTTCGAGAATCCTGTAGAGCCTGAGCAGATCCGTACCGTTCTTGGTGGTGCTTTCGTCAATGCAGATGGTACTAAGGCTACTACAAGTGCTATCGCTATCGGTACAGATGGTAAGACTATCCGTGTATCTACCAACTATATGATTGAGAGCAACAGTCCAACTGTTGACGATGAGGCTGAGACTATCCTTTACAACGCCTTGAAGAAGGCTAACCTGGTATCTCAGAAGAGTGTTGAGGCATTCAAGAACCCAGACGTTCGTCAGGGTGGTTCTATCATCAGTAGTACTAAGGTAGGTCCTTCAGTAGCTAAGGATATCACTATGGGTGCTATCTATAGTGTGCTCTTCGCTCTGATTGCCATCTTCCTCTACATCCTGATACGTTTCCGTAACGTTGCCTTCTCTGTAGGTTCTACTGTTGCGTTGGCATTCGATGCCTTGACAGTAATCGGTTTCTACTCACTCCTGTGGGGTCTCGTTCCATTCTCATTGGAGATTGACCAGACCTTCATCGGTGCTATCCTGACCGTGGTAGGTTACTCTATCAACGATAAGGTGGTAGTATTCGACCGTATCCGTGAGAACTTGAAGTTGCATCCAAAGGGCGACCGTCAGCAGCTCTTCAATGCATCTATCAATGAGACATTGGCTCGTACCATCAATACATCTACATCTACATTGATCGTGTTGCTCTGTATCTTCATCCTCGGTGGTGACAGTATCCGCAGCTTCTCATTCGCAATGATTCTGGGTGTTGTATTCGGTACTTTGTCTTCTATCTTCATCGCATCTCCAATGGCTTACATCGTTCTTGGCCGCAAGATCAAGGAGGAGCCAGCTGAAGAGACTGCTGTTGCAGAGGTTAAGTAAAACGTAAACAATAAGAGATTCTTCTGTTTCTGTCCGGTGAATGCCGGATGGAAATAGGGAATCATCAAGACTATAAAACGATAAAAGGTCGCTTCCTAGTTAAATAGGAGCGACCTTTTATCGTTTACGTGGTCCCACCGAGAATCGAACTCGGATCAAAGGTTTAGGAAACCTCCGTTCTATCCGTTAAACTATGGGACCTTCGAAAACTGACTGCAAAGATACATTAAAACATTGACAATACAAAATAAATGACTATGTTTTTAACACTCATCCTATCAAGTTTACTCACTTTTGTGGAATTAAACTGCGAAAATCTCTTTGATACACGGCATGATTCGCTTAAGAATGATGTCGAGTTCCTGCCTGACGGTAGTTATCACTGGACTCCCTATCGCTATTGGCATAAGGTGAACCATCTGGGGCAGGAGATTGTTGGGGTGGGGTATGAAGAGGCTTCCGGAGATGTGCAGCTTCCCGACCTGGTGGCTCTCTGTGAGGTGGAAAACGACAGTGTATTGTTTGACCTGACCAAGCGTTCAGCCATCCGTACGGCTGGTTATGAGTATGTGATGACCCATTCGCCCGATGAGCGAGGCATTGATGTAGCCTTGATGTATCAGCCGTTTTCCTTTTCATTGATACGTTCCTGGTCTATTCGGGTGAAGCGTCTGCCGGATACCCGTCCTACGAGAGACATTCTCTATGTTTCGGGACGTGTCATCACGGGCGATACGCTGCATGTGTTTGTGGTGCATGCACCTAGTAGAAGGGGAGGAGAGCGTGAATCCCGTCCTTACCGCCTGCAGGTGGCGAGCCAGTTGGCAGAAGCTGTGGATTCCATTTATGCGCTTCAAAGTAGGGCAAAGATCATTGTGGCAGGAGATTTCAATGATTATCACGACTCTCCCGCACTGGAATATCTCTATCAGCACCACCTTATTAATATATCTGCCGGAGCACGGGGTAGCCATGGGGCAAAGGCTACTTATCGGTGGCATGGAGAATGGCGCAGTCTTGACCAGATACTGCTGAGCGAATCGATGCAACATCAGGAAAATGCCTGCAGAATAGGAGATTTGCCTTTCCTGCTCGAAGATGATGAGAAATATGGCGGTAAAAAACCATATCGCACCTACCTGGGTCCGAGGTATTTAGGAGGTTACAGCGATCATCTCCCATTGGTGGCCCGCATCCGGATAGATGATAAATAAGGCACGATTTACTTGACTTTTCGCAAAAAAGGTGGTATAAACAGCACTTTTTTGCGAAAAAGCTTGCATATATTGCACAAATTTCGTAATTTTGCGCACGATTTACAAACATATAGTATTAAGATAACAATGACTCACAATTTGTTAAAAGGCAAGCGTGGCATCATCTTCGGTGCACTCAATGAGGAATCAATCGCTTGGAAAGTAGCTGTTAAGGCTGCTGAAGAGGGTGCTACCATCGCACTCAGTAACACAGCTATGGCTTTGCGTATGGGTACGCTGGATAAGCTCGCTGAACAGATCAACGCTCCTATCATCGCAGCGGATGCGACCAGCGTTGAGGATTTGGAAAAGGTATTCACTGAGGCTCAGGAGAAGCTCGGTGGCAAGATTGACTTCGTGCTCCACTCTGTTGCTATGAGCCCTAATGTTCGTAAGCATCGTACATACGATGATCTCGACTACAATTTCTTGAACAAGACTTTGGATATTTCTGCTATCTCTTTCCACAAGATGTTGCAGGTAGCCAAGAAGTTGGATGCTATCAATGAGTGGGGTTCTGTAGTAGCTCTCACTTACGTAGCTTCTCAGCGTACTTTCTTCGGTTACAACGATATGGCTGATGCCAAGAGCATGCTTGAGAGCATCGCACGCAGCTTTGGTTACATCTATGGTCGCGAGAAGCATGTCCGCATCAATACCATCTCTCAGAGCCCTACAGCTACAACTGCAGGTAAGGGTATCAAGGATATCGCGAATATGATGGACTTCGCTGACAAGATGTCTCCACTCGGAAATGCGGTAGCAGAGGATTGCGCTAACTATTGCGTAATGATGTTCTCTGACTTCACCCGCAAGGTAACTATGCAGAACCTCTTCCACGATGGTGGTTTCTCATCTATGGGTATGAGCCTCCGCGCCATGAACCAGTATGCTAAGGATATGACTCCTTACGAGGATGAGAATGGTAAGGTTATCTACGGATAATAGAAAAACAAGGAAAGGATGATACTCTATATATCATCACATCTATTCATAATAGGCAATATACGCTCATTCCTGCAGGGAAAGAGGTGTATTGCCTATTTGTTTTGCGACTCACACCGAACGAAGTAAGCACGTGCGTCGAACGACGCACGCGCTCACATCGAACGATGCACGTGCTTACTTCGAACGATGCACGGCGCATAATACATAGACTTTACACTATATAAATAGTTATCTTACGCTGTTGGGATATACAACTTTGATACACATAAAGCAAGTAATTAGAAATTTAAGCAAGTAAACATAAGATAGGAAGCGTATGGATTCATTGTTTTTACTTCAGTTTGCCTGTTTCATCTTCATGTTCATCAATGCCTTCATCGTGGCACTCTCTTGTCTGCATGTAAGATTGAAGAACAAACGATACGAACGTTCAAGATGGATGATAGCAGCAGCCATCACAGGTCTGGCGATACAATATGTGATACAGATGAAGTTCGGATTCCGTGCCATAGACGATGATCTGGGGGCGGTGATCAACATTCTCATCTATACCCCTTGCTTCTCGCTCATCTGTATGGGCATCTATAATCTGGAGACCACCCGTGCCAACCGCAGGAAGATGTATCTGGTGTGCGGTGCCATCTATACCGCCATCATCCTGATCTTCTGCGTGGGCGTCAGCCTTCACCAAAGTCTGTATATTAGAGAAGAACTTTATCTGATGCTGGTACTGTTTTGCGTGAGTGTATCCTATTGCATATATATGATTATACGGGAGATGAACAGGCGCAGGAAGATGCTGGAAACGATGGCGGCTACGGATATGCTGCCCTACGTGAGATATTCACGAGCCAGCATATTCATCCTCTGTCTCCCGGTCCTTGTCTTGCCGGTAGCCATGTTCTCCACCACCTTATTATATATACTGGCTCCTGTGGGGCTGATGGCACTGCTGTTCTTTAACCTTACATTCATAGCCCTTGGCAGCAATTACATTCCTACCGAAGAGCTCCTGGACAAGGAAGCGGAAAACAACCCTCCATCTGAAACCGGAAATGGGGGGGCAGAGGAAAATTCTGACATACAGCAGAATCCTGCGGATGATAAACCAAGGCAATTGCAGATTATTTCTGATGAACGCAGGAACTTTATCCAGCAGAGCCTGGATGCCTGGTGTGAGAATCAGGGCTACAAGGACTGTAACGTGAATATGCTCACACTTTCCCACACACTCTGCATCTCGAAGAACGAACTGAGTCTGTTCTTCGACCAGTGTCTGCATTCCAACTTCAGGATATGGCTCAGCGAGATCCGTTTCAATGCAGCCAAGAAGATGATGCTGGAGTATCCCGACTACAGCAACGATATCATTTCTGCCGAGTGCGGATTTTCCTGCCGCACCCATCTTTACCGCATCTTCAAGACCAAGGCAGGGTGCTCGCCTACAGAATGGAGAAAATCTGCCAAAAAGGAGTAGCATTTCTAGGAATGCTACTCCTTTTTGGTAGGAATGCGACACTTTTTTAGGGGAATGCGACACCCTTTTTTCTTGAAAATAACGCCTAAAAAAGCAAAAAATAGCAGAATGATGCTTTTATTTTGAGTTTCAAGTGGTTGTGGCAGCCGTTGGCTTTAAGTGGCACAGACAAGGAAATGCGGAAAACGCAGATTGATGAAATAGAAACGCTTTCAAATCATTACCTCGCAGAAACGCCCTAATAAGCATTTTTAACGGTGACGGTTCATATTTCCCCATTCTGCGTAAGTTTTGGTTTTGTCATGCAGCTCTCATAGTTTAATTTTGCACCGAACAAAAAAGTAAGAATTATGAGATGCACTTTCAAGACAGTCTTCTATATAAATGGAAGCAAGGAGAGAAACGGAATTGTCCCTATCATGGGACGAGTGACAATCAACGGAACTATCGCACAGTTCAGTTGCAAGCAGAGCGTGACCAAGGCTATCTGGGATGCCAAGGGCAACAGAGCCATTGGCAAGAGCAAGGAAGCCAAGGAGGTGAACTTTGCGCTTGACAACATCAAGGCTCAAATCGCCAAGCATTACCAACGCCTTTCCGACCGTGAGGCGTTCGTTACAGCTGAGATGGTGAGAAATGCCTACCAAGGCATAGGCACAGAGTACGAGACCTTGCTCAGAGCCTTTGACAAGGAGAACGCAGCCTTTGCCAAGCGTGTAGGCAAGGACAGAGCCAAGAACACCTACCGCAAGTATCTGACGGTAAGAAAGTATGTTGCCGAGTTCATCAAGTATCAGTACAAGCGCAGCGATATGTCCATGAATGAGCTTACAGAGGAGTTCATTCGTGACTATTGTCTGTACTTGAAGAATGTTGTAGGACTTGCGCAGTCCTCTATTTGGATTTACTCCATACCACTGAAACATATCGTAACGGCAGCTCACTACAACGGCAAGATACCAAGAAATCCGTTTGCCATGTACCACGTTGACCCAGATCACAAGGAACGTGAGTTCTTGACCTTGGACGAGCTTACCGCCATGACAGAGATGAAGTTGGAAGACCCGAATATGGCATTTGCGAGAGACCTTTTCATTTTTGGTTGTTGGACAGGTATCTCTTTCATAGACATCAAGAACTTGACGGAGGACAACATCTGTATAGTTAATGGTGCTCCTTGGATTGTGTCGAAGCGTCAGAAGACAGGTGTACCATTCCAAATCAAGCTGATGGATATACCTATACAGATTATTGAGAGATACAAATCATTCAGAAAAGACTGTCACTTATTCCATATTGGTGACCATGGAACTATCAATAAGCATATCAAGCGAGTTGCTGCAATGTGTGGTATCAAAAAGCAAGTTTCGTTCCACGTATCTCGTCATAGTTGGGCAGTTTTGGCTTTAGAATATGGTATGCCGATAGAGAGCGTGAGCAAGATTCTCGGTCACACGAACATCACCACAACACAGATATACGCCAAGGTGACAAGTAACAAACTTGACCATGACATATCTGTTTTTGAAAGTCGAATCAAGGGGCATTTGCCTGTAATAGGAGGAATGGTATGAAAAGGACAATTATCACTATGGACGGAAATGGGACACTTTCCATTCCGTCCAACTTAGAGAACTTGTGGATGGGTGAAGGCGAGTTGGTGAATATATTTCATGCCACAGCTCCCAAACTCAACTCTGTGATACGAGCCATATATAAGGACGGTATGCTGTCTATGTCAGAAGTTCAACGCAAGGACAAAACTTCCGTTGGCGTTTGGCAAACGCTGTATAGTTTTCCGATGATAGTTACCATTAGCTTTCGTCTCCACTCTTTTGGCGCAGCACAACTTCGTGATGCAATCCTCAAGAGATTGTACGGAGCAAAAGAGAAAAGTACCATAATCCTACAACTCTATGGAGGTACAAACACCTTTAGCTAAATATGATTGAATACTTGGCAGTTTAGTGAGGTGCTGTCGTACTGATTCATTGTCGTATCGAGAAGTGTTGTCGTGAGAAAAGGCAGAACTTTTGATGTCATACGTTTTATATGTTTATCGTATGACATGTAAAACGTATGACATACAGGAATACATTTTTGTTCATCCCGAGGAACGGTTTCTTTGTAAGCCTTTCTTCGGGATTTTTCGTTTTACCTTATCCCCAAAAGCTACATCAAACATCTTGATTTCCTATCTTTTAACACTGTCGGTTCAAACTTCTCCATTCTGCGTAGGTTTGAGTTTTGTATTTTGATTTTCCGCCATTACCTTTGCAACTTTAATTTTTATAAGTTACAAAGGAGAATTTATGAACATGACAAATGACAACAAACTGCCAGTCGAAGTTGCTACCATGCAGCCACAGGCACCACCTCCACCAAACGAGGTGTTCATCCGTGTTGGCACAACCTTATACAAGGTGGTTGACCAACCTACTATCAATGGAGGGAAGGTAAGAAAGCGCATCCCTTGGAACATGGAAACCTTGCGTCAGGACTACGGCAAGGAGTTCATCAAGTATGTCCACAAGTATGACGGATTCTGTACCGTTCCCGAACATGTGAACCACCGAACTGTAATAGACGGTTTTCTCAATCTCTACGAGCCGATAAGCCACAAGCCAATGAAAGGGGATTTTCCGAACATCAAGAAATTGCTTTTTCATATCTTCGGTGAGCAATACGAGCTTGGCATGGACTATCTGCAACTGCTCTATCTCAGACCTGTGCAGAAACTTCCAATTCTTTTGCTTGTGTCTGAGGAGAGGAACACAGGCAAGACCACGTTCTTGAACTTTCTGAAAGCGTTGTTCCAAGACAACGTGACATTCAACACCAACGAGGACTTCCGCAGTCAGTTCAATTCCGATTGGGCTGGCAAGCTGCTGATTGTCGTGGACGAGGTGTTGCTCAGTCGCAGGGAGGATTCCGAGCGGTTGAAGAACCTCAGCACCACCCTCTCGTACAAGGTGGAAGCCAAGGGTAAGGACAGGAACGAGATTTCCTTCTTTGCCAAGTTCGTGCTGTGCTCCAACAACGAATCACTCCCTGTCATCATTGACGAGGGCGAGACCCGATATTGGGTGAGGAAGATTTCATCGTTGCAATCTGACGATACCGACTTCTTGGAGAAACTGAAGGCGGAGATACCCGCTTTTCTGTTCCATCTGCAAGGCAGAACGCTCTCCACAGAGCACAAGAGCCGAATGTGGTTCGCCCCCGAACAGATAGCGACCGATGCTCTGAGGAGAATCATACGCTGCAACCGTAACAGACTTGAGGTGGAAATGTCGGAGCTGTTCCTTGAGGTCATGGAGAACACCCAAACCGACAGTTTGCAATTCTGCCTCAATGACGCAATCGCCTTGTTGCAATGCAACCACGTGAAAGCGGAGAAGTACCTTGTGCGAAAGATAGTGCAGGACTGTTGGAAGCTGCAACCTTCAGAGAACGCCCTCACCTACACCTCATACGAGTACAACTACAATAGCAGCGGTCACTACTCGCCAACAAAACGTGTGGGCAGGTTCTACACTGTAACGATGGACAAGCTAAATAGCATATAATTTTGTTGAATTGTTGAATATGATGAAAGAAGTGTTGAATATCAAGTATTTAAGGCTCAACATTTTCTCAACAAATCTCTCAACAAAAGAAAGAGACTGTTGAAAAGAGAAAACATGACAGCTAATGCCTGTCTTTCTCTTTTGCCCAGTGATTTTGTTGAAAAGAACCATTTGTTGAGAGTTTGTTGAGAAGATAAGTATTTGACTATCATACCAATACATACCATTCTCAACAATTCATCAGAAATACATACACCACTTAATCCACAGTAAAACATGAACATTCAAGAAGCAAAGCAAATCAAGATTGCAGACTACCTGCAAAGTTTGGGACACCGCCCTGTCAAGCAGCAGGGCGCAAACCTTTGGTACAAGTCACCGCTGAGAAATGAGAGCGAGGCATCTTTCAAGGTGAACACCATGATGAACAGTTGGTTCGATTTCGGAATGGGCAAGGGCGGCAACATCATCACCCTTGCGTCATACCTCTACGCATCAGACAGCTTGCCATATCTCTTGGACAAGATGGAGAAGCAAGCACCCCATGTACGCCCGACCGACTTTTCTTTCCCTCAGCAAGCTTCCGAGCCGAGTTTTGAGAGATTGGAGGTTAGGGAACTCAACCACCCTGCACTCCTACGCTATCTGAGCGAGCGTAAGATTAACCTGCATATTGCCAGAAAGGAATGTGTGGAACTCCACTTCTCGCATGGTGTCAAAAGCTACTTCGCCATCGGTTTCAAGAACAAGTCGGACGGTTACGAGGTGCGTAACCGATTCTTCAAAGGCTGCATGTCACCCAAGGATATCACTCATATCCGACAGCAAGGCGAGCCAAGATACACCTGCTACGTGTTCGAGGGTATGATGGACTACCTCTCCTTTCTCTCGCTGCGCTTGCAGAAGTTTCCGTCTTGTCCGTCATTGGACGCACAGGACTATGTGATACTCAACTCTACAAGCAACGTGGACAAGGCTATTGATACACTCCACGGCTACGAGCGCATCAGTTGTCTGCTCGACAACGATGACGCAGGGCGGAAGGCAACGTTTGCCATCGAGACCGCCCTCGGTTATCGTGTGAGAGACGCATCCCACTTATACTGTGAGTACAAGGACTTGAACGACTATCTGTGCGGAGTGAAATCCAAACAGTCAGTACACCAAGTACAGCCTGTTAAGCGGACTGTTCCACCTCGTAAGAGAGGCGCAGCCTTGGGTATGTGATGTGGTTCCTGCCCCAATGGCTATTCTGAACGGAAAAGCCATAGCTCAATAGGGCGTTTTCTTGACGCAGTGGCACACCACCGCTAAAAACACCCATTGAGCAAAAGGGGCATCCCCTTTTGAAACCCCGTGAGTCATGCGCAGGGCGCAATGCGGCAAGCGGAATTGTATAACTCAAAAACAAGTTTATTATGGGACATTTCAGTTTGGATTTCAAGAAGGCGAAGGGCAGCTCGGACGCAAGGGAATCAGACCACATCGAGCGCAAGGTGATACCCGACAACGCCGACCCGACAAGAACACACCTCAACCGTGAGCTTGTCAAGATGCCGAGCGGTGTGTATGGTCGTGACGAAGCCATCGCCCACCGCATCAAGACGGCAGGCATCAAGCGCAAGATAACCAATGACCAGGTGAGGGTGATTAGAACCGTGCTGTCTGGAACGCACGAGGACATGATGAACATCGCAGCCAATGGTCAGCTTGACGATTGGTGCAACGACAGCTTGAAGTGGTTGCAGGACACATTCGGCAAGGAGAATGTCGTTTCGGTGGTTCTCCACATGGACGAGCACACGCCACACCTCCATGCCTCAATCGTTCCGATAGTGACAGGCGAGCGAAGAAAGGCGAGGAGTAAGACTACGGACGAGGGCAAGCGGACATACCGCAAAAAAGCCAATGCCGTGAGGTTGTGTGCCGATGATGTACTCAACCGAGACAAGATGATTGGCTATCACGACAGTTATGCTGAAGCCATGAACAAGTATGGCTTGATGAGAGGTATCCGTGGATCGGATGCGAGGCATACCACCACGGCACAGTATTACCGCAACATCAAGCGAGAGACGGAGAGACTTCAAAACTGCATGAAACTATTGCAATCCGATGTAGAGGAAGCAGAACAACTTCTACAACAAACCAAGAGTGAAATCAGCACGGAGAAGCTACAGGCTGCTAAGATGGAAGCCAAGACAGCCTTTGTGTCGAAGATTGGTTCTCTTTTAGGTAGTGGAAAATTGAAGGAGGTGGAGCAACACAACCGAAAGTTGTGCGAGCTTGTGACAAACCGAGAGCAATACATTGACGAACTCCATGAGAAAATACAGCGAATGGAGGACAGCCACACCCAACAACTCGGCGAGATGCAACAGAAACACCAAGCAGAGGTCGTAGATTTGAAAAGCAAGCACTCCACGGAGGTAACGATGCTCAACAACATCATCCGCAAAGCCAAGCGTTGGTTCCCGATGTTGGAGGCATACTTGCAAATAGAAAGTTTGTGCAAGAGGATAGGCTTCACGGCTGAACAAATTAGTGTGCTCCTTGCTGGAAAGGCACTCAACTTTAGCGGTTCACTCTATTCCGAGAAGCACAGAAGAAAGTTCAATGTGGAGAATGCAGAAATCAAGGTGTTCTCTGATTCTACCAAACCGAACCAATTGTTTCTGTGTATCAATAGACAGCCTATTGTTGAATGGTTCAAGGAGCAATGGAATATCTCAAAAGATAGAAGAACCTTAAATCCGAAGATAAATAAAGAAGAAAAAATCTAAAGACCTGAGCAACAAAAAGTTGCTCAGGATTTGGATATGTCAGAAAAATCACGCTATCTTTGTAGCGTCAAAATTTAAAAAGATATTTCTAGGCAAACAAAGATATATTGTTAAAAAGGATAAATAATTTTAATTTTTCAACACTTAAAATATTTTTTTTGTAAATTTGCAAAAAAATATAGAATCTTGTAGGTTTAAAAATGGTTGCTACAAGTGCAAGAATTGAATGACGAAACCATTTGGAAAGGAAAATGTATATGAAGATAAAACATTTGTTATTTTTTATTCCTGTGACTTTTTTGGTCGCATGTGAAGGGACTGATTTAATCGAGCCAGACAATGTGTCGAAAGAACAGATTTCCACTCAAATAATTTATAACCCGACAAAATATTCAAAACAAAAAGGTGATGTCTTTGTCAAAAGTAGTTTGCCAACAACAATGGCAAAGCAAATACCTAATGCCTGCGTAACATCAATTATGGAGTATGCAAACAATAAAGTTTTTGGTGGAACAGTAAATGAGGGAGCGTATATTCTATATTATACACAAACATATAATTCAAATCCTTTGATTGATGGTGTTTCTTTGGATTATATCGAGCCTTTTGTAACACATTTCTTTAAAAACTCAAACATTTACAAATTATAAGTCTGCAATAGATGCCAAGCATCCCGTCATGACTGATGTAAATAGCCAAATAGAAAGCTCTGCCCATAATGTGTTATGTGTAGGATATAACTCCAATACGGGTGCTGCTATTTATATGGACCCTGAGCTTGCTTGTATGTACTCAGTTAATGCTGGGTATTTTTTACAAGATTATAATATAGTATTAACAGGTATAAAGTAATTAAATAAATATGAAGTTAATTTTTAAATATTTTTTTATTTCTCTATTGTTCCTAAATGGGCAATTAGTTCATGCACAATCATTTAAAATCGACAGCTTAAAAGGTAAAAAATGGGAGTTGCAATTGCCAAAAGGAAAGTCTTATACTTCGAATCTTATATTCAAAGATACGACATACACAACTAGTTTCTCCTTTAATGGACAGACTCATACTATAGAGAAGCCATACTTAATACAGCAGGAAAACGTAGAAACATTTTATGTTATTTTTCCATCAGAAGGAAAGGGTACAAAAACTTTCCCTGTTAAGTTTAAAGTTTTAGAATTTACCGACAAGTTGCTAAAATTGCAAAATACAACAACAAATGTTGTAAATACGTATTTCGCAAAATAAACAACTAGTAGATTGTAAAGTCTAAAAGTTTAGTAAGGCACGTGTGATATTTCATCAATCATCAGTATGTGACGAACGACGTTTTACTCAACTTTTAGACTTTACAGACTACTAGTAAGACCGTGCTTTTTGCAACATATTACTCTGTTTGATATTTTTTGTTTAATAAAATTCTTAGATTCATTATTTTTTTTGTATTTTTGCAGCCGAAAAGAGTTGTTAGGCAGCAAACGTATGCAGATTGCAGAATTTAGAACTGTTGCTAAATCATTACCTCTGTTGAGGTGAAAAACTCATAAATAGTTCATTTTTAGCTATTCGGCTGATTTTAGCGTAATTTTCAGTGAAAAACACTAATTTTGTGGCACGAAAGAAATATTTGAATCTTATACCATCAATCAAGATTTGGCTTTCCGAATCATCATTTCGGAAAGCTTCTTATATATTCTGAAGTAAGCAAATGAAAATAATGTAGTAAGTAATGACAATAATGTAGAGTAATATGATGAATCGTTCAACGACACAGATCAGATTACTGGTTGCTGTGCTTGTTTCCATTCTTTCCTTTTCCTTTGCGAAAGCGGAAGCCAGCGATAGTAACCTGCCAGATTCCAAAGGATGGTATCTGGGCATGGATGGCGGATTGCCTTTCGGCTTATCCACTTTTTCCAGTTTCGGACACGACAAGACCCACCTGGGCTGGGCTGCCGGCATCTATGGCGGTTATCGTTTCAACCCCATTTTCTCAGCAGAACTCTCTGCCAGATATGGAGAGGTGAACCTGTCGGCACAAGACTGCTGCGTGGAGCGCAACTACTGGCTGGGCAGCGATGGCATACTCTACAAGGCAGGTGTCCTGGGTATGGATAGCTGGGAATATGCCCAACTGAAAAGCCATGTCAGGATGGGCTGGTATGGTGCAAGGGTTCACGTGAATCTGCTGGGGCTGTTACGCAATACCGCCCACAGCCGATGGACTGTAGCCGTATCTCCTCATCTCTATGCAGTGACCACCTGCGCAGATATCCAGACCCTGGCAGATCATGCCGAGGTGATGAAAGGCTCTACCCGCTGGCATCTGGGCTATGGAGCCAGCTTGCAGGCTGGTTACCAGTTGACCTCCAATCTTAATCTGGGCATCTATTCCGGTTTGACACGCCTTTCAGGAGAACGTATGGACGGAATGCCGGAACATCTGCACAAGAACAACTTCGTATGGGAAAGCGGAATCAGACTGGGAATCAGCTTCTCAAAAAAGAAAAACAAGATAGTTGAAACTCCATCAGTTCCACAAACGGAAGTTCTACATCAAGATACCATTCTTTCGGAGAATGTCAATCAGGAAGAAAAAGAAACGGAGGATAAGGCTGAAACAAAAGTTGTTGAACAGGATATTAAAGAACCTGTAAAGGTGACATTCCCTGTCATCTACTTCAGCTTCAACCGCATCACCATTCGCCCAAGCGAGGTTTCCAAGCTGAAAAGCATCCTCCATATATTGAAGGAGAATCCGGATATGAAGGTGATGGTGACTGGCTGGTGCGACACAAGAGGCAGCGTGGCTGTCAACAGACGCATCTCCCGCCAGCGAGCACAAGCCCTGAAGACCTGGCTTGTGAAGAGAGGTATTGCAGCAAGACGCATCTCGGTAGTAGGAAAGGGAAGCGACGCTTCCAGAACTGCCCCAAAAGCCCGCCGAGTAGAGACTACAAATCATCATCAGTAACCCATAAAACAAGATAGAAAATGAGAGCAAAAAGAAGATTTAATATTGGGTTATGGGTGCTGCTATGCGTCCCATGCCTATTGGCTAGCTGCGATCATGATGTCCATGATGGCGAAGGGGATGGAGGCTTGTCGGTTTCGCTTGCCTGGGCTGATGAAGCCGATGAGGGCACGGAAGTGAAGGACGTGAAGACATGGATCGTGAATGCTACAGACGGCACGCAGGTGGCGCAAAGCCAGTATGGCAGTGCGCAGGAAATGGCAAAAGAGCGATATGACCTGCCGAAAGGTAACTACCGCATTCTCATCACCACCAATCTGGTGGATCCGTTCACCATCAGTGAGCAGACAAGAGCCGTTGACAACATAAACAGTCTGGCAATCGGACTGTCGGATCCGAGTGCTTCACCCGAACATGCCTATTATGGCGTAACAGACATCGTCATCGACAAGGAGGATGTGCACTATATCACAAGAAGCGACATGCGCCGTATACTTGCGGAACTGACTATTGTCATTGAGGGTGTGCCTGAAAATACAGTAATAAGCGGTAAGGTATTGAATGTTGCAACCGGACTCCTACCCCTGCAAAAGAATGAGGACGGAACATTCGGGACGGCAAGCTATACCAAGGAGGAGTGTGATATACCTTTGAAAATCGCAGTGCCTGGCGAAACTTTAAAAACGGAAACATTACGCTTGATGCCGACAGCCAACGGTTTTCATACCACCAAGTTGTTTATCCAACTGATTAGTCCTGATGATACAGTTCGAAACTACGATATCGAAGCTCCTGTCATGAAGTCTGGCGGCAAGTACCAGATCAACTTGGAATATGAGGAGATGAAACCTTATATGTATCTTACGAGCACGAAGATTGATGATTGGACAGAAGGTTGGGTATATCGTGGTGAAATCCTTAATCCGGGAGATTAAGCGGCTCTATCATTCAAGTGAGAATCAAAACAAGAATATAAACATAAAAAAGTAAAAGACAATGAAAACAAAGACTTATCTCTTTGCCCTGATGGCAATGGCTTTGGCATTGGGCAGTTGTTCTGACAACGAGAACGGTATCGGAGGCGAGACCTCCAAGTATATCACCGTTTCTACCAGCATCGGCAATATGACCCGTGTTGCCACAGATGCGAAAGGCGGTCAAACCTTTGAGGAGGGTGATGAAATCAGTGTGTATGCCTGGACAGGAGATGCAACTGCAGTTCCGGCAGCAACCGGACGTGTGGTGGATAATGCCATCAACAAACTGACCAAAGGCTCGTGGATATCTACTCCGCAGATGCTGTGGAAGAACAACCGCGACAAGCATTATTTCATCGGTGTATATCCTAAAAAAGCCATTTCAGACCTTGCGGCTGGTGAATATGTATTTGATGCGACAAAGCAAGTGGAAAGCGACCTGCTGGTGGCTGTGAAAGCTGACGGAATAACTGCAGAAGGAAAACAGGCTGTACCGCTTACCTTTACCCATGTGATGGCTAAACTTCTAGTAAACCTCACCTATAAGAATCAGTGGGGAACAGAGGGACCTACCGTAGATAAGGTAGTTGTAGGCGATGCCGTAAAAAGTGCAACCGTCAATTATCTCACCAAGGTTGTCACCCCATCTGCAGTAGCAGAAGATAAAGCCAACTTCGACATGCCTGCTTTAACTGCCAACAAGCAATATGCTTCCATCATCATCCCGCAGGATGGCGTTCAGAAGATTACCGTCGTAATAGGCGGCAAGAATTTCATCTACGACAACGGCACTCCTTTCAAGTTTGAGAGTGGCAAGGTTACAACCGTCAACCTGGTGGTAGGTCGTGATACAATTACCCTGAATGAAGTAAAGATTACCGATTGGGAGACCAGTACCCCTATTACCGGTGAAGCAGTCGATTAAATTAATATTCAACTCTAAAAACAGAATAATATGAAAGTAATACATTTTTTCGCAATAACAGCTATGGCAGCTGCCATGTTTACCAGCTGTTCCAACGATGGAGATCTGGCGCAGAGCAATTATCCTAGTGATAACATCATCCGCGTAACTACAGATTTGAACAATGCTAAGACTCGTGCAGACGAGAACAGTGGTTCACTCATGGAAAAAGACTTCCTCATGACTATCGTGAATAAGAATTCTGAGAGCTCTCTGGCTGCTACATATACCTATGTCAACAAGAGGTTTTCTAAGACTTCCGGCACATGGAGCTGCGGTGAAACTCTGCTTTGGCAGAATGCGATAACACCTGTAGATATCGTGGCATTGGCTCCTGCACAGGAAACAATATTCAATGGTGTCTATGATCAAAGTAAAGGTTTTCAATCTTTCTCTTATAGCGTAGCTGCCGACCAGACGACAGCTGATGCCAAGAACGACTTGCTGTACTGTTATTCCCCAGACTTTGAGCCAGGAAAGAAACTCGTGGATCAGAAACTGAACATCACGTTCAATCATGCTTTCTGTTTGATAGATATCATCGTAACACTGGGAACCGAATTCAACGTGCCATCTGTTCCAACAACTTCTCCTATCACAGAGGTTACCATAGGAGGAACTAAGATTGCAGCGAATGTAAATGTGACCAGCACAACTGCCATCGCGACCCCTACAGATAAAGCAGTTGCTACCGATATTAAAGCAACACAGGGCACTTTTACCTTTGATAAGGACAATGCAAAAAAGTCCTGTACAGCTAGATTCTCCTGCATAGTCATTCCGCAAACCATTGCTGCCAATGACTTCAAGATTACACTGAAGACTGCCAATAAGGCCTATGAATGGATTTTAGATAAAGAAATCACCTTGAAGAGCGGATTCAGTCATACTCTCAAGCTTACCATGGGTAATGATGTGGTATTGACTACAAAGGAAAGCATCACAGCTAAACCATGGCTCAATGAGCCTGATAGCACTCTTGAGACAGAATAAAAAACATAAACTTTTAAAAGAACGACTATGAAGTATCAGAAAATATTAGGTTTGGTTGCAACTGCCGGTTTGTTCCTGGCAGGTTGTGCAACAGATACCGACACCCAGAATGCATGGTTCAACGATTCGAATGCAGTCCGCATTTCGGCTTCAGTGGGTAACGCCACCACACGCAGTAATCCAACGGCAACAGATGATGCTGGCTTGACGAGTTTTAACAGTGGAGATAAGATAGGTATAAGCAATAGTGGCTCATCGCTCACTTACACCTTCGATGGTGACAACTGGACGCCAGGTAATTCCGAGTATCTGGTATGGGATACTAAGAATCTGACATTCCAATGCTGGTATCCAGCCGATGGCAAGAACTCCTTTGAGTATGGCTATATCCAGGAAGACCAGAGTGATGCAGATAAGATTGTAAAGTCTGATTATATGGCTGCTGAGACAACCCCTAAAACTATCCCTTCAGATAAAGTTCTCACTGTAAAATTGGAACGCAAGACCGCCCGTCTGATTTTTAAGATACAGCGTTTTAACGACCAGTTTACTGCTAGTGCAAAGATCAACAACCTCAGTATTGTTAGCAAGGCAACTACTGATGTCAGCGAGACAGCTACTGTTAATATCACTCCTTTGCATACTGGTGAGGGTGCAATTGGTTCAACCTATACTGCTCTGGTTGCTCCAGGAAGTATCGAGGCAAACATCAAGGTATCTGATGGAGGAACAATCTCTGACCCTCTTGTTGTCAAGACTGGAGGCTTAGTGGCTGGCAAGAGCTATACCTACAACCTCATTGTGGGTAAAAAAGCAGTAACCATAGCTGACGTAAAAGTAGCAGATTGGCAGAGTGCCAATATTAGCGAAAAACAGGAAACGGCTGAAGAAATACCTCCTTACGTAACTTTCACAGCGGATAAATGGCATGATTTTTACCTGATAGGCGAAAATGGATATGTACACTCTGGTCTTGAGTATTCCGTAAACTTCGGAGAATGGAAAAAATATACTTCCAGTTCTGTAACGTTTGGTGGAAAGTATGGTAATCTCCGCTTGCGTGGTACAAATGAAAATGGTACAGCAGAAAGTGCAACTAAGTATGCTAGAATCAGTATTACTCAACCAGGAAATGGAAATGTGAAATGTACAGGTGACATCCGTACATTGCTCAACTACAAAAATTACAAGAATGTTAATACAAGCAATGCCCGTTTCTGCTATCTGTTTAAGAAGTGTGATGTATTAACCTCTGTTCCGGATTTGCCAGCCACAAATTTGGCAGATAACTGCTATCTTCATATGTTCGAAGAATGTACATCTATAGCAGAGGCTCCGAAGTTGCCAGCCAAAATAATGGCAGATCACTGTTATGATTATATGTTCAGGAAATGTACTTCCATAGAGAAAGCTCCGGATTTGCCAGCCACAAAATTGGCAACCCGCTGTTATTATGGTATGTTTTCTGGTTGTACAGCTCTAACAGAGGTTCCTGATTTGCTAGTCAAGGATTTGCCAGAAGGTTGCTATCAATCTATGTTCTCAACGTGTGAGGCACTTGTAAATGGTCCGAAAGTTTCAGCTGAAACAATAAAACAATACAGCTGCTATCAAATGTTTGCTTATTGTTATAACTTATCTTCTGTCAAATTGTTAATTCCAAGCAATCAAATGAAGGTTTCTTATGGTGTTTATTCTTGTTTTAGTGACGCTGGAACAAAAGCATCTACCCGCACTCTCACAGTAAAAGACAAAGCGGCCTATGATGTAATGATAAAGCACTATTCTTACCCAGATCTCTGGAAGATTGGTCAATGTACCGTACTGGATGAAAGTGGTAATAAAATAACAGAATAATGAGAAAGAGCCCGACATGGCTGTATGCTCTGGAGGGTATGAAATAACATTGCAAAAGCAAAACTAAAGGGTCTATATGCCACGATGAACAGGTGGCGTATAGACCCTTCATCGTGTCCCGATGCCCGTTCGGTGGATGATATGGCTGTGTGGTGGTTTCGTGCTACCTGTTTTCATGGTTTGAAGTACCTATTGTATTAAAATATCTTAATATCCCGCTTTATGCTCAATGTTTATTTGGTCGTATGTGTAAAAAAGTGTAGCTTTGCATTGATATTACGTGTCAGAAAGTGTAAACTTTCGACATTATCATGTGTCGAAAAGTGTAATGATCTGATTGTTTTTTGTGTCTAAAAGTGTAAAGGTATGAAGAGAAAGATATATGCTAAGCTTGTAGAATGGAAAAATCAAGAGTGTCATAAGCCGTTGATATTAAACGGGGTAAGACAATGTGGCAAGACTTATATTCTTAAAGAATTCGGTCGTGCAGAGTTTGATAATCTTGCTTATGTAAGTTGCGATAGGAATGATAACCTGCAAGCCATATATGAAGGCGACTTCGATACGGCGAGAATCATTCGAGGATTAAGTGCTTTGACTGGTGTGGATATAATTCCTGGTAAAACCCTTATATTCTTGGATGAGGTGCAAGCATTCCCACAGGCGTTGGAAGCTTTGAAGTATTTCTGCGAAGATGCTCCAGAGTATCATATTGTGGTGGCAGGTTCGCTGTTGGGGGTTGCCCTGCATGCAGGTGTGTCATTTCCCGTAGGCAAGGTTCAGACAATGCGTCTGTTCCCTATGGATTTTGAAGAATTTCTTATGGCCATGGGAGAGGACCAGCTGCTCAAGTTGATGCACAGCAAGGATTATACGTTGATGAATGCGTTCCACGAAAAACTGAAAGATTATTTGCGTCAATACTATTACGTGGGCGGAATGCCTGAAGTTGTGAAGATGTATATGGAAAACAAATTGCTCGGGCAAGTGCGCACTATTCAGAATGAAATTCTCTCCAATTATGCAAGCGACTTCTCCAAGCATGCTCCTGCACAGGAGGTGCCTCGCATAGATATGGTATGGCAGTCCATACTCGGTCAGCTTTCGAAAGAGAATAAGAAGTTTGTCTATGGGGTATTGAAAAAGGGTGGCAGAGCCAAGGAATTTGAGTTAGCCATACAGTGGTTGGCGGATGCCGGTTTGGTTTATAAAATAACTAAGGTGACAAAGCCTGAGTTGCCGTTGAAGTTTTATGAAGACTTGTCGGCATTCAAGTTGTATCTGTGCGATTGTGGACTGATGGGGGCTATGGCTGATACCGCTGCAAAGGATGTGTTACTTGGCGATAACGTATTCACGGAGTACAAAGGAGCGTTCACAGAACAGTATGTCCTTCAGCAGTTGCTTGCATCGGGTATTACCCACATCTATTATTACAGTTCTGATACTTCTCGTATGGAAATGGATTTCCTCGTTCAGCGTGAAGGGGCATTATTGCCTATAGAAGTAAAAGGCGGTACAAGCATCAAAGCCACCTCATTGCATAACTATCTTAAGGAGCACCCTGACATATCTGCCATACGTTATTCTATGTTGCCTTATCGTCAACAAGAGAATATCTCCAACATGCCGCTTTATGGAGTCTTTCTGCGTACTTAATGTTGTGTGAAACCATTGCTGTTGCAAGAAACATATACCACAACCTTGCCGTCCCTGCCAATGTTGTATTGGGATAAATAAACGACAAGGGTCTATATGCCACGATAAACAGGTGGCGTATAGACCCTTGATTATATGGTGATATTCGTAATCTACATCTCCGCTTTCAGCAGTTTTATCTCCTCTGCCGTCAGCCCCGTCATATCCATGACCGATGCTTCATCCATACCCTTTGCCAGCATCTTCCTGGCAATCTCAAGGCTTCGCAGGTTCATGCCCTTTTCCATGCCTTCAGCAATTCCTTCTTCCTTACCTTTTTCCTTACCTTTCTGGTAGCTGTCATCTATGAGGGTTCTTTCAACACTTACCGAATCCCAAAACTTGTCGTAGGCTCTGAGTTCGGCATCCGAGAAACCGGAAATCTCCAGGTCCTCTGTTGTCGGCAGATATTGTTGCTGTTGTATCAGTTCATTTTCATTGAGTGACTGAAGGGTATTCAGAAGGTTTTTCAATCGATCGGGATGATTGCCGAATATCTTCTTGAACGTGAGGTCTGCCTTAGGATCTAAGTACTTCATAACCATCTGTTTTAAAATTCTCAAGTGCAAAGTTACGACTTTATTTTCATATCTGCAAGAGATTTCTGGGAAATGTTACGGAAAAAGTTAGGAACCCACATATTTTATGTTATAAGGTAAATATATGTGTAAATCTGTGACAAGGGTCTATATGCCACGATGAACAGATGGCGTATAGACCCTTGATTATATGGTAATATTCATAATCTACATGGCATCAAACCAAAGTTGTCATTTTCAAAAAATCTCGCAGATGAATGTGCTTAATGCCATCAATATTGGTTTGACTGTAAAGCCTATCCATAGAAATCACGTATTTGGGATGACTGTCTTTTATCAATTTCAAATTGCCGAATTCACGTTTTACCGTTTCCTCAGAAGCCAGCAGATAGGTAACTTGCACATACGCCACATTATCCGCTTTCTCGGCAACAAAATCAATCTCAGCCTTATACATCTGACCAACATATACTTTATATCCCATCCTGCTCAAATGGATATATACAGCGTTCTCCATTACCTTTTCTATATCAAAACGCCTATTGCCGCCTATAATATAATTCCTGATTCCCAGGTCTTCGAAATAGAACTTGTCGCCTAACTCGAAAAGTCGTTTACCATGAATGTCGTATCTGTTAACTCGATCGATAATAAACGCATTGCTTAAATACTCCAAATACGTGAGAATCATCTTGGCAGACGTTTCGGTGTTCTGACTCTTCAGGAATTTAACAATACTCGTTGCCGAGAATTGTTTACCGATATTATCGCTCACAAACTTCAGCAGCGTTCGCAACAATGGTATGTTTCTGATGTTTTCTCGCTCTATGATATCACGAAGCACTATCGTATTATACACATTGTCAAGATAATCTTCTGCCAAATCGGTATTTTCCAACCCTAAATTGCGCAACTGAGGGAGTCCGCCATACTGCAGATACAGGTTCAAGGAAGCATCATCATCCTTCAGTTCATGGAACGTCAGGAACTCTTCATAGCAGAGTCCTCGAATACGATAAGCTATATATCTGCCTCTCAGGCGAGTTGCCAGTTCGCCCGACAGCATCTTGGCATTGCTGCCGGTAATCATAATCTGGCAGGTATCATCCGATTGGATACTGAGGAGTGCTTTCTCGAAATCAGAAATTTCCTGCACCTCATCAATAAACAGATAGTTTTCCTTACCCTCAACGATGTTGGCTGCTACATAAGTCTCCAGATCCTGATAGTTGGCTATCATATCAAATGAGGTTTTCTCCTTATCTATATAGATAACGTGATTTTCCTCATTCTCAGCGATGTGATTATAAATTCGCCGCATCACACAACTCTTGCCGACACGCCTCTGGCCCGTCAAGGCAATCATCATTCCACGTCCAAACATGCGTTCGATACGATTGGAATACCCTAGTCTTTCTAATATCTTTTGTTTCATACGAGTAAAACTTTCCGCAAAGATACTCTTTTTGTTTCGTATAAGTAACAAAAACAACAGTTTTTTTGTTTTTATTACTTATAATTAACAAGTTTGGTGCACACTGCATCTCACATAAAAAAGCCCTATATCCGAGCAGGGATATAGAGCTTTACGAGATTCATTTATTAAAACGTATTATCTATAGAAGTCTAACTTCTCATGATTCTTATAGAGGTTCTGGTTCTGGAGCTCCTCGTTCAGCGGAATACGGTAGAGGTAGTACTTGCTATTAGGACAGAAGTCTGTACCATCGTTGAACTTGAGCACATCGTGGCCGGTACCTGTAGCTTCTTCGGTAGTGATGTTTCCTTCCTCATCTTCTTCCTTGATGATGACAGGCCCCTCAAACTCCTTGCGCTCAATAGACTGCTGGTTGCGGATGATGTCAGTGATGGCGAAACCTTCACCCCAGAGTTCCAGGCGACGCTCCAACCAGATAGCCTTCAGCAGATCCTCACCGGTTGCCGTAATCTCAGGAGCAGTCTTGCCCTCTTTCATACGAGCCTGCTGCAAGGTGTAGAGTACAGATTTTGCCTCGTCGGTATGGTGGAGATAATAAGCTGCCTCTGCCTTGATGAGATACATCTCTGAAGTACGCATCAGATCCATATCGGTAATTCCATTGTCAATATCCTGGAAGGCGAACTTTGAGTTCAGCAGGCGAACTACCTTACCACCCTGTGCGGTGTAGCCCCAATCCTGGAACAGATCCTTGCGATAGTCGTTATCATGATAGTTTTCTACGAAATATGGATCTACGCAGAGACTGCCATAACCATCCAGAGACTTGTCCTTGAAGTTCATGGTGTAGGCACCATCGCTGTCATCCTGTGTTGCAGAATATCCCCAGAGCCACTCGCCGTTGTTGCAGTTGTTGAAGCCGCTCTTGTATTCAGCCTCAGTCATCAGATAAGGGTTCTTCTCCAATACCTTGCTGGCGTAATCGTAAGCTGTTTGCCAGTCACGGGCATAGAGGGCTGTTCTGGCAAGAATACCCATGGCTACGGTATGGTTGATCTTGTAATAATCTGTAGTGTTCACACCGCGATTATACTTCTCCGGAATCAACTTTACCGATTCCTTCAAGTCTGCCAATGCCTGGTCATATACCTCCTTGACGCTGGCAGCAGGCTTACCGGTCAAAGCCTGGTTCATGTCTGTAGGCTCTGTGTAGATTGGAACACAGACTGCATTAGGATCTTTTTCTACAGAGAAGGCGAAGTGTGATGCCAGCATCATATACATATATCCTCTGGTGGCGTATGCCTGCCCCTTGATACGGCTCTTGTCGGTATCGCTACCTGAAGCCTTATCGATGTTGGCTATGATGTTGTTGCAGTTGTTGATGGCATCGTAGCATATATCCCAGAGTACGGAGTTGTGCTGGCCACGACCGTAGCCTACGGTCAGGTTATAGCATTGACTGTAGCCATAGCTCTTTGCCTTTACACAGTCTGAGCCCATGAAGTCATCGCTCAGGAGAACAGAGAATATGCCAATAGACTGATAAGTCTGTCCTTCATTGAAGGCATAACTCCAGGCACCTCTCAATACATTCTCTGCGTATGTGGTGGTCTTGAAAGCCGCATCAGAGTCGAGTGATGTGGTAGGGGTGGTATCCAGGTCGCATGAAGACAATGTGGTTGCCATCAAGGCGAGGCTCACACCCATTCTTGTTATATATTTATTCATCTTGATACTTCTATTTTAGAGTTTTACATTGATACCGAATGAGATGGTCTTCATGGCAGGATAGCGGTAAGATACAGTACCGTTCAATGGCTGTTCTGGATCCAATCCCTGCTGATGGCTGAATGTCAACAGGTTCTCTGCCTGAATGAATACATTGACATCTTTCAATGTCAGTGGCTGCAAGAGACTGTGTGGCAATGAATAGTTCAATGTCACGGTCTTCAAGCGGAGATAACTACGGTCAACCAACCATCTGGTAGATGATGAGGTGAAGTAGCTGGTCTGCTGATCTACAATCTTCGGAACGTTGGTATTTCTGTTCTCTGGAGTCCAGCGGTTGATTAATTCGGCACTCTTGGAGCTACCGTTCAAACCGCCAACACCCATCAGGTCGGTATAGTCGTTATTATAGAGCTTGCCGCCGATAGCGTATGAAAACAGGGCTGAGAGAGTGAGTCCTTTCCAACTGATGTCGGTAGAGAAACCACCGGTTACGTCAGGAAGAGAAGAGCCAGACTTCACCTTGTCATCTGATGTCAGACTGCTGTAATCTTCTGTCACCTTCTTCTCGCCATTGTCATAGTAGTACCACTGTGGGTTACCATTGTCAGGGTTTACGCCTGCCCACTCATAGAGATAGTAGTCGTAGAGCGAACCGCCCTTCACCCATTTCTTGCTGCCGCTCCACATCACTTCTGTAGGGAGTTGCTCAATCTCGTTCTTGTAAGTGGTAGCATTGACAGAGAGTTTCCACATCCAGTCCTTGGTATGGATTGGTGTGCCGCTGAGGGTGAATTCCCAACCATAGTTCTTCAGCTTACCGATGTTGTCGTCGATGCTTGAGAAACCTGATGATGGTACCAGACTGCGGCTGAAGAGCAAGTCCTTGGAAGCACGCTCGAAGTATTCGACAGTACCGGTGAGGCGATCGCCGAACATGCTGAAATCTACACCGATGTTGGTGTTCAGGTTGGTCTCCCAAGTCAGGTTAGGAGTAGCCAGACGAGATGCATGCAAGGTTGCTTCTCCATCAAACTTACCGATGCTGTAGAGAGCCTGATAAGCATAGTAGCCTACATTGTCGTTACCCTGGGCACCATAGCTGGCACGGAGAGTCAGGTTGTTCAACCACTTGGTAGCAGGCTCCATGAACTTCTCGTTGATGATGCGCCAAGAACCACCGAATGACCAGAATGTACCCCAGCGGTGATCTGGATGGAAGCGTGAGGAACCATCAGAACGCAAAGATACGGATGCATAGTACTTCTTCATATAAGAGTACTCGGCATTACCGAAGAAACTCAACAGCTTATACTGGTCGGCATTACCACCGAAATCTACCAGTGTAGAAGCTACGTCTGGTTCATAGTAACCGTCGGCAATCACATTAGAACGCTCACCGCTGAAGTTAGAGGTGTTGTACTCGTAGTACTCCTGACCTGCCATCAGGGTGATGTCGTGCTTCTCAGCAAAGGTATGCTGATAGTTGACCACGTTGTTGATGGTGAAACCTGTAGTACGGGTATTGCCCTTAGCTGAAGAACCGATAGGACGCTTGCCGTAGGTAGGGTTGGTATAATCGTGAGTGAACAGACTGTTGTAGTCGAGGTTCATCGTCATCTTGTAAGTCAATCCTTCCATCGGCTTCACCAAAACGAAACCTTGTGCTGTAACAGCATCACGCTTGCGGTCGTGCTTGTCGTAAAGCATAGACTGGGCGAGGTTCATACCTGCGTATGATCCTGAACGGTAGTTACCATAGTCGTAAATCTTGTTGCCGTTGTTATCGTAGAGATAAGCACCGGTCTCTGGATCACGCTCATAAACAGGATAGAACGAAGGCAACTGACGGGCAAACAAAACCACGTTGTCGGTACGAGTATCATTCTGCTTAGGATAACTCTGGATAGAGTGAGAGGCAGAGAGGTTCATACCCACCTGCAACCAAGACTTCAGATCGGAGGTCAGGTTGGTACGTACATTGTAACGCTTGAATCCTGAGCAGATATAAGCACCCTGATCATCCAGGTAGCCCAAAGAGATGTAATATTTAGAGGTCTTGCTACCACCGGAAACGCGAGCGCTCAAGTCGGTATAGTGAGCATTCTGGGTCATGGCATCCTCCCAGCTGTCATCCCAAAGGGTGTGAGCGCCGGCTACCAGATTACCATTCTGGTCGATTGGCTGAGGATAAGCAGTACCGTAAGGGTTGATACCCAATGCCTTTACTGTGTTTGCTGAAGCCAAAGTTGCTGCTTCTGCCTCGGTCTTGCCATTGTTGATGTATCTGTTGCGCATACCTTCCCACTGCAGCTTGAAGTAGTCGTCGGTGCTCAGCTGGTCGTAATCTGCTACGGCGCGACTAGAGAAACCATACTTGGCAGTCAATTCGATAGAAGGAGCAGCGCCTGCCTGTCCCTGCTTGGTGGTAATCATGATGACACCATTGGCAGCACGAGAACCATAAAGAGATGCTGCGGCAGCATCCTTCAAAACGGTGACAGAAGCGATGTCCTGGCTGTTGATGTTTGCCAACTTACCATCGTATGGAATACCATCTACCACGTAAAGTGGAGTAGTTGAGGCATTTACGGATCCTACACCACGGATATAGACACTGGCATCCTCACCCGGCTGACCGCTGGTAGAGAATGACTGAAGACCAGCCACGGTACCCTGCAAAGCCTTGGATACACTACTAACCTGTGAAGAGGAAATCTTCTCTCCGCCAACAATACCTGCAGAACCTGTAAAGGAAGCTTTTTTACGTGTACCATAAGGCACACTGATCACGATTTCTTCCAATGAACGCTCGTCGGCACCCAAAACAATGTTTAAGTTTTTACCTGCCTTTATGGTTTTTGTGGTCATACCAATGTAGGACACTTCCAACTTTGCATTGGCAGGAACATCCATCTTGAAATTACCGTTTATGTCGGTAACAGTACCCGTTTTTGTACCAACCACCTTGATAGATGCACCAATGATAGGAGCGCCATCTTCGGCTGCGGTAACAGTACCGGTAACTTGAGTTTGTGCCAGGGCCATTCCTATACTGAGAAACAGTCCGGCGAGAAACACCATGAGTCTTTTTTCCATAAGAATCTCTCTCTTGTAATTAAATTAATACTATTATATTCTATGTTGTATAAAAATACATTATTATAAAAATGCAGTTTTTGAATCTGATAACCTTCATTTGTTTTCGTTTGCAAAATTACACAAATTTTTCTATAATCTACTATCTTTTGTTTGTTTTTTATGGATAAATGATGAAAAATATCACAGAATGGTAGTTTTATGTGGCTTTTGCTTCTGTTTTTTAATGCGATTTGCTTGATTTTGTTGAATCCTTATTCAGTATGGATGCAATATTCTTCGTGTTTTTGAGTTTATCTATATATAGAATTGAATTTATCTCTCTATATATAATAAGGTGTAATTCAAGAAATGCAAAGATAATAAAAAACAAGATACAATGAATATGATGAAAAAGAATATTGCTATCGTGATGATGCTGTTGCTTTCTGCTATGGGGGCAATGGCGCAAGGTGGGGAGAATCCTGTAGGTAAATTCTCGGTGATACCCCGAGTAGGTGTGGCTATTGCCAATCTGAGTGATAATTCCATCTATCTGCCAACGGAAAACAACCGGGAGGTGAAATCCAAGAGTAAGGCGGGATTCCTGGGTGGACTCGATGTGGAGTATCGTGCCACAGATTACCTGGGTGTTTCTCTGGGGGCTTATTATGCCCGTCAGGGTGCCCGCTGGGGTGATTATGAGATGGCTGTGAATGGGGATACGGGTAATAATGGAATCAAGAAATATACGGGTGTGAAGGATCATCGTCTGAATCTTGACTATGTTCAGGTGCCTTTGATGCTGAAGGCATACGTGGCTCCTCAGTTTGCCATTATGGCTGGTGTACAGGTGGGGTTCTTGTGTGGAGATGGCAAGATGCTGTCGGAAGAAACTGATTTGGAGAAGGATAGTAAGACGGGTTCAACTCTTTACAAGGATAGCCGGGATGTGGAAAGCACATACGCTGCCAAGAAGGTGAATGTGTCTATTCCTGTGGGTTTATCGTATGAGTATATGAATGTGATTCTGGATGCCCGCTATCATATCGGCTTGACCAAGGTGAATAAGACTGATGCCGGCGATTCCAAGAACAAGGTATTCACCTTTACGGTAGGCTATCGATTTGGGCTTTAGTTGATTATATCACTTTTTACTCCTTTAGCTGAAAAGAAAAAGCTCTATATCCTCAGTGTTGAAGATATAGAGCTTTTTTCGAAACGATTATCCTACCTGGCTTCCTGGCTTTACCTGACCCAAGAGAGAGGTAACATTGAGTGAGCCATCGAAGTTAACGGCAGAGAGAATCATACCCTGACTCTCAATACCCATCATCTTGCGAGGAGCAAAGTTGGCAACGAAGAGTACATCCTTGCCGATCAGCTGCTCTGGCTCATAGTATGCAGCGATACCTGAACAGATAGTACGCTCTACGCCTGAGCCATCATCGATAGTGAACTTCAGGAGCTTCTTAGACTTCTTCACCTTCTCGCAGTTCAGGATGTGACCTACGCGGATGTCGAGCTTTTCGAAATCATCGAAGCTGACCTCTGGCTTGATAGGGGCAGCCTTGTAAGAAGCTTCCTCGTTAGCCTTCTTGGTGTCAGCGAGCTTCTGGAGCTGCTTCTCAATCACCTCATCCTCGATCTTCTCGAAGAGCAATTCTGGCTCACCAAGCTGTGTACCAGGCTTGAGGAGCTCTGTACTGCCCAACTGAGTCCACTCGAAGGTTGGCATATTGATCATCTTGCGGAGCTTCTCTGATGAGAATGGCAGGAATGGCTCAAAGGCGATGGCAAGGTTGGCAACCAGCTGGAGGGAGATGTTCAAGATGGTCTCCACACGCTTAGGATCGGTCTTCCAAACCTTCCAAGGCTCGCACTCTGTGATGTACTTGTTACCGATACGTGCCAGGTTCATAGCCTCCTTCTGAGCCTCACGGAACTTGAATACGTCGAGATACTGCTCAACCTTCTCCTTCACATCCTTGAACTCAGCGATAGCCTTCTGATCAACCTCCTGCAATTCGCCGCAGGCAGGAACCAAGCCGCCCCAGTACTTCTTGGTGAGCTGGAGAGCACGGTTTACGAAGTTACCATAAACGGCAACCAACTCAGAGTTATTGCGCTCCTGGAAATCCTTCCAGGTAAAGTTGTTGTCCTTGGTCTCTGGAGCGTTGGCTGTCAATACATAGCGCAAGACATCCTGCTTGCCAGGGAGATCTACGAGATACTCGTGCAACCATACTGCCCAGTTGCGAGAGGTGGAAATCTTATCATCCTCAAGATTCAGGAACTCATTGGCTGGTACGTTATCCGGCAGGATATAGTCGCCGTGAGCCTTCAGCATGGTAGGGAAGATGATGCAGTGGAACACGATGTTGTCCTTACCGATGAAGTGAACGAGACGTGTCTCTGGATCCTGCCACCACTTCTGCCATGTACCCCATTTCTCTGGCTGTGCATCGCAAAGCTCCTTGGTGTTGGAGATGTAGCCGATAGGAGCATCAAACCAGACATAGAGAACCTTGCCTTCTGCTCCCTCTACAGGAACAGGAATACCCCAATCCAGGTCGCGGGTCATCGCACGAGGCTGCAGGTCCATATCCAACCAGCTCTTGCACTGTCCGTAAACATTGGAACGCCACTCCTTGTGACCTTCCAGGATCCACTGCTTCAACCAGTCCTGATACTTGCCCAGTGGGAGATACCAGTTCTTGGTAGGCTTCTTGACGAGTCCATGACCAGGGTTGTTCTTATTGGTAGGGTTGATCAACTCTTCTGGAGAGAGGGTAGCACCACATTTCTCGCACTGGTCGCCGTATGCACCTTCTGCACCGCAGCGAGGGCAGGTACCCACGATGTTACGGTCGGTAAGGAACTCGCCGGTAACCTCATCGCAGAACTGCTCTTCTACTTTCTCTTCCAAAACACCCTTATCGTAAAGAGTACGGAAGAAATCAGAAGCAAACTTATTGTGAACCTCAGAAGTTGTGCGGCTGTAAACATCAAAGGAGATGCCGAAATCCTCGAAGCTCTTCTTGATGAGGTTGTGATAGCGATCCACTACTTCCTGTACGGTAATGCCTTCCTTCTTGGCACGGATGGTGACAGGTACACCATGCTCGTCGCTACCGCCGATGAAAACAACGTCTTGCTTTTTAAGGCGAAGATAGCGTACGTAGATATCGGCTGGCACATAAACACCTGCCAGGTGGCCGATATGCACACCACCGTTAGCGTAAGGCAATGCTGCGGTAACAGTGGTACGTTTGAAATTCTTTTGTTCCATATTAGCTAATATATTTTTGTTATTTGGGTGCAAAATTACAAAAAAATGTTGGAAATGCGGAATAATTAGGTATCCTTTTTCTCCTTTATATATATAATAAGGTGTAATTTGATAGTTTTAGATAGGAGAATTCTAAAACTCAGATACTAAAAAAGGCTCTAGCTTTCCAGCCCGAGCCTTTTTTTGTACTTGCCCTTCAGGTCTTTCTGATAAGGGTAGCACAATCATTATCATTTACTATTGTATTGAGTATTGCTGTTTTAATAATCAATCTTCTTACCTTAATATGTAGAAAACTTCCTCCTTTATATATCTTACTTTATATATTATAAAGTGTCTTATTTTTCTTTATCGGGTGATGATTACATCACGTTCAAGTAAGCGATAACAGCCAACTCTGCGATAAGAATCGCGAAACCTACTTTCTTGATTACTTCTGTAATTTTAAAAATACTATTCATAGTCTTGAAATTTTAAAAAGTTTAATATTGTTGTGTTATACCTACGTTGTGATAACGTCTGTTTTACGATTGCAAAGGTACGTGTTTTTTTGCTTGTAAGGGGGTAATAATTATTTTATTGGGATGTATTTAGTTTTTAAAATGGGGATATTTAATAGAAAATACCCCCTATGCAATAAAAAATACCCCTTCTTTGGATAATTTTCTTATATGTTTTGGCTGATAATTATCTTAGAAGTGTCCTCTTTCTGCCCAATCTCCCCTATCTAGTGTCCGATATCCGATAGCTTCTGCCAGGTGTTGAGGTTCTATCTGCTGACTTCCGGCAAGGTCGGCAATGGTGCGGGCAACTTTCAAGATACGGTTGTAGGCACGTGCAGAAAGGGATAGCTTCTCCATCGCCATTCTGAGGAGATTGATTCCTTCCTCTGTTGGTTCCGCAAATTTGTGAATCATACGTTCCGTCATCTGGGCATTACAGTGTATTCCCTTGAAATCCTTGAATCTTTCTGCCTGAATCTCTCGTGCTCTGATTACTCTTTCCCTGATTCTGGCACTTGGCTCTCCTGGGGCTGCCTTGGAGATGTCCTTGAAAGGTACAGGACTGATTTCGCACTGGATATCGATGCGGTCGAGTAGCGGACCGGAAATCTTGTTCATATAGCGTTGTATCTGTCCCGGGGTACAGACACAATGATGCGTAGGGTCACCATAGTAACCGCAAGGACATGGGTTCATGCTTGCTACAAACATGAAGGAGCAAGGATAATCGATGGTGTATTTGGCTCTGCTGATGTTGATGTGGCGATCTTCCAGAGGCTGACGCAAAACTTCCAGGGTGGTTTTGTTGAACTCTGGTAATTCGTCACAGAAGAGCACGCCATTATGGGCAAGAGATATTTCACCGGGTTGTGGAGAGGTTCCTCCACCTACCAGTGCTACTTGCGAGATGGTATGATGAGGTGCTCTGAAAGGGCGCTGGGCAATGAGGGATACATTCTTGGCTAATTTGCCAGCTATAGAATGTATCTGGGTTGTTTCCAAGCTTTCTGAGAGAGTAAGGGGTGGAAGAATGGAGGGGAGACGCTTTGCCATCATGGATTTTCCCGAGCCGGGAGGACCTACCATAATGAGATTGTGACCGCCGGCAGCGGCTACTTCCAAGGCACGCTTCACGTTTTCCTGGCCCTTTACATCTGCATAGTCGTAGTCGCAATGAACCTGGTTCTCGTAAAACTCCTTGCGAGTATCTACAATGGTTGGGGTGGGGGATGATTTGTCGCCAAGAAACTGGATAACATCAAAGAGGTTTTTCATTCCATAAACCTCCAGATTGTTCACAACGGCAGCTTCCCGGGCGTTTTGCTCTGGTACAATCAGACCTTTGTAGTGTTCAGATCTTGCCTTGATGGCGATAGGCAGAGCTCCCTTGATAGGTTGCAATGTGCCGTCAAGGCTCAATTCGCCCACCATCATATATTCTTTGAGATGATCTTCGGGGATGTTGCCATTGGCACCTAAAATGCCGATGGCTAGAGGTAGGTCGAAACTGCTGCCCTCCTTGCGCAGGTTGGCGGGTGCCAGGTTAATGGTAATGTCGGCTATTGGAAATTTATAGCCGCTATACTGCATGGCTGCTGCGATACGGTTACGGCTTTCTTTGACCGCCTCGTCGCCTAAGCCCGTAAGATGATACATTACGCCTTTGTTGAGGCTGACTTCTACAGTTACAGTCGTGACTTCCAGTCCGTTGACTGCTGCGCAATAGGTTTTTACTAACATAAGCTCTTTTTTAGAAGGTTAGAGCTCGCGGTATTATTTCAGCAGTTGGTCTAGTTTATTGTATAGATCTTGCTTGTTAAGGCCTCGGGCTGTTATTTTTCCATTTTGAAGTATGATGTTGTCGGGCATAGAAGTGAGTCCCAACTTCTTCAAAGTCTTGTCTTCCAGCATTTCTCCATTGCATACTACAGCCCAGTTGATAGAGTCGCGCTTCATATTCTCCTGGCAGCTGCTCTTGCTTGCATCCAGGCAGAAGCCCATCAGCTTGAGTTTGCCTTGTGATGAGCGTTGGCGCTTCTTCAACTCTCTCTGTATGTCCTGACTGTCATAATTGAACGTAGCCCAGGTATAGATGACTGCAACAGGTGAACTGGTCAGTTCTGTGCTGGAGATGAGCTTTCCTTTGGTGTCGTATGACGTGAATGTTGGTAATTTGGTGCCAACTCCTGCGTCTTTCATGGCAGAAATCTGCTGCTTCAGTTTACCTACCTGAATATTCTTAGGCTGTTCTTTCTCCAGCAGAGTAAGGAGAGAGAGGGCTTTCTTGTAATCTGGTTGAGGGGTGGCAATGAAGTATTTCTTGATGAGAAAGAGGCTTACTACCGACTTTGCGTTGTCTTCGATGAAGAGTTCTGCCTGTTTCTTTTCCTGTGGAGGAGTATTGCCAAGAATCGATTTGCGGAATTTGGTCATCAATTCGTTGTTCTTGGTACCCTTTACCTCCATTTCCTTCAAGTGGGAAGCATCGCCTTTCAGCTCCACAGATTCTCCTGATTCTGCGAAGATAGGTTGTTCAGAGAAATTTGGGAAAACGATCATCAGTGTACAATCGTCATGGCAGGGCATCTCGTATGTGAATCTACCGCCTACAACTTTGATGGTATCCACGCCTTCCATGCCGCCATCTGTGCTATAAACATAAAATTCACCTTGATTCATATTTAAAAATTTGCCCTCAAGTTTAAAGTGACCACTACTGACACCACATGATGTTAGTAAAATCGATGAAATAAGAAATATGATGTATGCAAATTTTTTCATAAGAAAAATTTTAAGGGAGGAGTGCCGCGAGCGGGACTCGAACCCGCACAGCCATTACTGGCCAAGGGATTTTAAGTCCCTCGTGTCTACCAATTCCACCATTGCGGCATGGTAAACGTTAGAGTTAGAGCGGAAAACGGGACTCGGACCCGCGACCCCAACCTTGGCAAGGTTGTGCTCTACCAACTGAGCTATTTCCGCGTTACTTAATTGCGAGTGCAAAGGTAATATAATTTCCCGGTTCCACCAAATGGATTTACAACTTTTAAGAAAAAATACGCCATTTTTCTTCAAAAAGGTGCATTTTTTCTCGTAGAAACCTAATTTCCTACTGTCAGCACGCTGCCAATACCTGTGTAGGTTACCCGATATTGCATCAGCATCTTGTCTTCTTTTCCCTGTCCACCGCTTGTGATGGTACCATTTTCAAGGCTATATACTCTTTTACACTTGTTGCAGATGACCGATTGTCTGTTGCCTGTCCACTCCAGTGGATAGTTGGTACCGCCATATTGCAGGATGCAGTTCAGGCATTGTCTGTCCCATGCTACATAGCCATTGAAGTTGGATGTGCCGAGGATGAAACCATTCTTGGTGGCATCCTTCTGGTCGTTTCCTGCTCCTAGATAGCTATAGTTGGCATAGTTTTCCTTGGCTGTAGAGAGGACGATGGTTTCAGTATGGTTCTTGCCATCGTTGAGGGTGGAATAGATATTCCAGGCGCCATTTACCTTTTTGGCACTAATCATGGTGTATGTGCCGGCTCCTTGGAGAGCAGTCTCAATGCTGCTTCCCGGATGGTAGATGGTTCGGAAGATAAACTGGCATGGGTATCGGGTGCTGATGCTGTTGTCTGCATCGCAGGATGCCAGAAGCGAGGAGGAAAGAATGAGACAGATACACAAAAAGGTGAAGAGCACAGCTTTTGCTGCCATTCTCTTCACCTTATTATATATATGATTATATATAGATGTTTTTTTCTTCATTGAGTTCAAAAAGATTCTAATGTATTAAGAGATTTCTTTGATTTCAAGATTCTCTTTGATTTCAAGGGATATCCTTTATTTCAAGAGATTCTTTTCTGCATTCTCCATACGCTCGAAATGGAACTCAGAGAGAGTCTGCTCCATGAGTGCCTGGATCTTGTCGTTGCAGAGATTGCCGATGCTTCCCTCATGGGTATGATGGATATCCTTGTTAGGCTTGAATTCTCCAGCTTCGATTTCTAATCCCACAGTCTTGTAAGCATCACGGAAAGGCATTCCGTTAGCGGCAAGCTGATTTACTTCCTCAACAGAGAACATCGGATCATAACGAGGATCATCGAGGATGTGCTCGTTAACCTCCATCTTGTTGATGATGTAGGCAGCCATCTGCAGACAGTCTTTCAACTCGTCGAAAGCTGGGAGGAATACTTCCTTGATAATCTGAAGATCACGGAAATAACCCACAGGCAGGTTGTTCATGATGAGCATGATCTGCTGTGGCAAGCTCTGGAGCTTGTTGCTCTTGGCACGAATCAGCTCGAATACGTCTGGGTTCTTCTTGTGTGGCATGATGCTTGAACCGGTGGTACACTCCTTAGGCAACTTCACGAAGCCGAAGTTCTGACAGTTGAACATGCAGGCATCGAAAGCCATCTTTGCCAGGGTTCCTGCCACGCTAGCCATCGCAAAAGCTACGTTGCGCTCCATCTTTCCTCTACCCATCTGGGCATAGACTACATTATAGTCCATGCTGTCGAAACCGAGCAGTTCGGTTGTCATGGTACGGTTCAGAGGGAAAGAGCTGCCGTAGCCTGCTGCGCTACCCAGAGGATTGCGGTTGGTCATGCGGTAGGCTGCCTGAAGGAAGAGCATATCGTCTGCAAGTCCTTCTGCATAAGCGCCAAACCAGAGTCCGAAAGATGAAGGCATAGCCACCTGGAGGTGGGTGTAGCCAGGCATCAATACGTTCTTATATTGGTTGCTCTTCTGAATCAACTCATCGAAGAGGATCTTGACAGCATCCACAATCTCCTTCAACTCGTGACGGGTGAAGAGCTTGAGATCTACCAAAACCTGGTCATTGCGTGAGCGTCCTGAATGAATCTTTTTGCCCATATCGCCCAGTTTCTGAGTGAGCATCAATTCTACTTGGGAATGAACATCCTCCACGCCGTCTTCGATGACAAACTCGCCTTTTTCGGCGATGGCGTAGATATTCTTCAATTCTGCGAGGAGCTGGGTAAGCTCATCCTTTTCCAAAAGTCCGATGCTTTCGAGCATGGTGATGTGTGCCATACTACCAAGCACATCGTATTTGGCGAGATAGAGGTCGAGTTCACGGTCGCGACCTACGGTGAATCGTTCGATTTCCTTGTTTACTTCAAAGTTCTTTTCCCAAAGTTTATGTGCCATAATTTCTTTATTTTTAATCCTGGTAAGGAATCATCGCCAGTGCATCTGCAATCTTCTCGATGCCTTCCTGCAATGGCTTCTTCACCATACCCTTGATAAACATATTGAGCTCAGCCTTGATGGTGAGTTTCATCTTGCAAGAAAATTCTCCTGTAGGGAGCAGCTGAATCCAGAAATTGAATGGGATAGGGCTGTTCTCTGTTTCAAACTTGATGGTTTTTGGAAAATCTCTGTCGATGATGCGCATCTTGAGGTCGCCCACCATAGGAGCGTTGATAGTGATGCTGTCGCTGTCGAATCTCAGGTCCTTGAGTTTCTCCATTTCCTTTCTCTTGTCCTCAGGAATCTGGTCTTTCACCTGCTCGAAGCGATCTTTGAGCACCTGCAGGTTGTTGAGGTCGCTCAAAGTATTAAAAACAGATTCCTGCTTGTGAGGAATCTGTTTGATATTACTTTCGAATGTACTTGTACTCATTATTGATGGGTAAAAAATTACTTCTTCCAGTTAGCTGGGTCCTTGCGCCACTCGTGGAGCAACTCTACGTCTTCCTGCTTGATGTAACCAGTCTCGAGAGCCTCTTCTACCACGTGCTCGTAGTCTGTAAGAGTAACCAGCTTCACGTTAGCATCAGCGAAAGCCTTCTCTGCAACAGGGAAACCGTAAGTGTAGCTAGCTACCATACCTACAATCTCGTTGCCGTTCTTGCGAAGAGCCTCTACAGCCTTGAGTGAGCTGCCGCCTGTAGAAATCAAATCCTCTACAACAACAACCTTAGCCTTAGGATCGAGCTCACCTTCGATGAGGTTCTGCATACCATGATCCTTTGGTTTAGAACGAACGTAAACGAAAGGCAAGTTCAATTCGTCAGCCACCAATGCACCCTGTGCGATAGCGCCAGTAGCTACACCAGCAACAGCGTCAGCCTCTAGGAACTGCTCCAGAATGGCGTGTACGAGTTCGAGCTTCACATAGTTGCGGAGTTCTGGGAAAGAGAGGGTCTTGCGGTTGTCACAATAGAAAGGAGACTTCCAACCAGAAGCCCAAGTGAAAGGATCGTTAGGCTGCAATTTGATAGCCTTAACCTTCAATAACTTAGATGCGAATTCTTTCTTTAGCTTGTCCATAATCATATAAGGATTAAATAATTATAATTTATATCTGCAAAGGTACGACAAAAAAATGATTAATCATCATAAATGGCTTATTAATTATAGATTTTTAATCGTGTGTCCATCCGATGGTGGTGATGCTGAATTTCATCTTGCCTGCCTTCTGCAGTTCTTCGCAGCAGGAGATGAGGGTGGCGCCTGTGGTGCAGACGTCATCGACGATAAGCAGATGCTTGTCGGCAAGATCGGTGATGGGATGTTTGCCGTCTTTGTCGTGATAGGTATCTGATAGCTGGAATACATGCTTTACGTTTTCCAGTCGTTGCCATCTGTCCTTTTGGGTTTGACTTTCGGTGAAGGTTACTCGTCGGATGGCATCTGTGATAATGGGGAGATGGGTTCTTTCCTGTATTCCCCTGGCTATTTCCTCGCTTTGATTATAGCCGCGGGTCTTCCTTCTTGACTTCGTGATGGGGATAGGGATGATGGCATCTATATCCTTGAAAAAGTCTGATTCGATACCTTTGCTGGCGATGAGTCTTCCCAGATAGTTTCCGGTATCTGGACGATGATGGTATTTCAGTTTGTAGATGATGTAACTTGGATTGGAGTGGCTGTGATAATAGAAGAGGGCAGCGCATTTTTCGATAGGAATGCGCCCCCAGAACATCTTAGCCATATTGTTCTCGTAGGGGTCTTCCCAGGTTGGGGTAATCGGGAGGTCCTGGAGACAGGTGGCGCATAGCATCTCCTCTGTGCCCAACAGTCGCTCATCGCAGATGGCACAGTAACGGGGAAAGAGAAAATCTATGATATTTCCTAACAGGCTGAGCTTCATATTGTTACTTTGAACTTTGAGTTTTGAACATTGAACTTTATGATTAGCTTCTAATGTTTACATTGAATTTAAACCTTTAGAAGTCGTCTTCGAAATCGATGTCTCCCAGATCTTCTTCTTTCATTTTGTCGATGCATTTGTGAATCACATCCATACCATAGCCTCTGCCGAGGGCGAAGCGGATGAGTTTCATCGAGCGTTCGTAGTCGTTTTTGGCTTTGATGTTTTTGTATTTGTTTTTTAGGAGAGGGAGGAGGGTTTCCAAATACATGTCGTCCTCGATTTCTTCGAAGATTGGGTCGGAGATTTCCTTCGGGATGTGCTTCATCCAGAGAGCCTGTTCCACTTTCCTGCGGCCCCATTTATTGTATTTTATCTTATCGTTGATAAAGAAGCGGGTGAATCGCTCGTCATCGATGAATTTCTTCTGGGTCAGGAATTCCATATTTCGGGCGATGGCATCCTCTGGGAGTTCCCACTTCTTCATCTTGTCGAGCATTTCCTGCGAGCAATGTTCGGCTTGTGTGCAGAGAGTGGTGAGCTTCAGGAGTGCCTGCTGCTCAGTCATCGGCTTCTTGGGGCGCTTGGAGTTGTTATAATATTCCATAATGCATTTATGTTTTATTGGGGGGATTACAAATCCCCTGGTTTTGATAAGTCGAACCTTTTTTTACTGCGGATTGCAAATCCGCAGGGACGCCTGGCGGTGGACTTTCTGGAATCGCCAGGCGTTGTCTTCGTTAGGCGTTGTCTTCCGTTAGGCGTTCCGCCGGATTTGCAATCCGGCGTCAAAAAATGTTCGACCCTATTATTTTGCGGATTTGCAATCCGCTTATCTAATAGACTATTTTATAGCTCGCATCATTCTCTTCTTTCCGAAAGCATCTTCCTTGGTTTCTATATCCTTGAAATCAAGTTTTAGCAGCATTTCCCGGGTCTCCTTTTCGTAGATAGGATTAATCTCGAAGTATAATGCTCCTCCGGATTTGAGTGCTGAAGATGCATATTCGGCGATGGCTCTGTAGAATTTCAGCGGGTCTTCATCGGGAACGAAGAGGGCGAGGCTCGGTTCGTGCTCCAGCACATTCTTTTCCATATCCGCTTTCTCCTTTTCGCAGATATAAGGAGGATTGCTCACGATGAGGTCTGCTGCTTCTGCTGCTTTTGGCAAAGCCAATGCATCCTGATGTTCTATTCTGACATTTCCGGCTTTCATCATTTCCACATTTCCTTGTGCTATTCGGAGGGCATCTTCCGAAATATCCCATCCTGTAACCTCAGAATTAGGAATGTTGAGTCCTAATGTGATGGCAATGCAGCCGGAACCTGTGCAAATATCAAGAATCAGCTTAGCGTCGTCTGTCGCCTGAGGAGAATTTCCCGAAGAATCTTCTGGAGAATCTTCCGAAGAATCTTTCGGAGAATCTGTTGATTTTCCTGCAATATCCTCCTCTATCCACTGGCAGAGTTCTGCGGTTTCCGGTCTCGGAATCAGCACGCCTGGCTCCACACGAAAGGTCCTGCCGGCAAAGTCGGCTTCGCCCAAAACATACTGCACAGGTTCTCCTTTTTGCAGTCTTATGATAATTTCTTCCAGTTTTCTTTCCTCGTTTGCAGATATTTCATTAACTTTGCCGCAGATTATGTCGGTCAGAGTCATTCCGTACTTCACATCAAGCACGGTGCGGACGATAGCCTGTGCTTCGCCAGCATCATAAAGTGGGGTGAGGGATTGCCAAAGTTGCTGATACGTTTTCATCTTGATATTGCTTGTTGCGATTTGATTTGAGAGCAAAGGTACGACATTTTATCGAAAATGAGTAAGAAAATCGAAGAAAAATAGGATATGGAACAAAATAAAGTATCTTTTCAGAGTCCGCTGACGGGCGAACCGCTTAGCCAGCAGGAGATAGATGAAATGTTCATGCGCCGCTGCCTGCAGTTGGCGAAGAACGGTAGGCAGAATGCGAAGCCTAATCCGATGGTGGGCGCCGTCATCGTGAGTGAAGAAGGCAGAATCATCGGCGAGGGCTATCATGTAAGATGTGGTGAGGGGCACGCTGAAGTTAATGCCTTTGCGTCTGTGAAGCCCGAAGATGAGCATCTGCTGAAGGAAGCCACCATCTACGTGAGTCTCGAACCCTGTTCTCATTATGGCAAGACGCCTCCTTGTGCCGACCTTATCGTAAGAAAAGGTGTAAGGAGATGTGTCTGTGGCTGCGTGGATCCTTTTGCCAAGGTTCAGGGGCGTGGAATCCAGAAGATTCGCGAGGCAGGAATCGAGGTAACAGTAGGCGTTCTGGAGTCGGAATGCCTCGAACTGAACAAGCGCTTCATCACCTTCAATACCCATCAGCGACCATACATCATCCTGAAATGGGCGCAGACTGCGAATGGTTTTCTGGATAATAATTATCAGGGAATGGCGATTTCGTCGCCTTTTACCAAGATGCTTTCGCATAAGCTTCGTGCCGAGAACGATGCCATCCTGGTGGGTAGAATCACCGATGAGCGTGACCATAGCCAGCTCAACGTAAGAGATTGGAGCGGAAAGGATCCGATGCGACTGGTCATCGATCGCCATCATCCTTGTTTCGAGGGCTTGGATTTCTCCAAGGGTAAGGAAGAGGTATTGAAGCAGATGATGCAGTACCTATATAATAATAAGGTGCAATCGCTGATAGTAGAAGGTGGCGCCATCACCCATCAGGCTTTCCTCGATGCCGGATTATGGGACGAAATCAGGGTAGAAGCATCTTTATCCACATCTGTGGAAAACGTGGTAACTGCCGGAACAGCAGCACCAAAGCTTCCTCATAACATCCGGTTAGTGAGCCATGAAGCGTATGATGGAAACATCATCAATACCTATGAGCGCCAATAGTTTCATAGGAGCAATAAAGCTAATCATAAAGTTCAAAGTTCAACATTCAAAGTTCAATGTAAAAAATGAGCAATAGATTTACATCGCGCCTGAGCGATAACGACGATTTCAAGCGAGACGAGTTGATTCGCAAGATAGAGCACGCCGTGGAGCATATGACGCTTGCAGAGCTGGAAGCCCTGTCGTATGACATGTTTACCAAGGGCTACATCCAGGATTACTAAACATTCAAACATAAGAATAAGACAAGATATAAAAAAAGTGGGTGCTACAACAATTCGTGTAGCACCCACTTTTTATATCTTATTCTTTTTCCTTATTTCGCCATTGGAGTGAAGCGCAAGGTGAACTCATGAGCTCCTGTTGGAGTCATGTACTGTGGCAGACAAGAGTCACCACCACAGCTGCGGTTACCGATGCCACGCTGCCAGAAATCGAAGTGAGCGAAAATCTGGTTAGAGCGTACCAGGTCGTAAGGATGCTTGCCACCATAGAATACGTCGTAGTTGAACTGGGCATCATCGAAGTGAGACAACGAGAAGGCTACCATGCCCTCGGTGGTAATCTGCAACTTCGTGTTGTTGTTGTCCAATGTCAACTGGCGCAGGCCCTGGCGGTCGCCCATGGTCTGAGGAGCACTCTGCTCTTCGAACATGCCATCCACGGTGGTCTTGTACAAACCTAACAACGAACCTCTCTGGCGGTCGATGTAGTTGCTCCAAGGACCCTTGGCATAATACTCCACATTCTCGAAACCAGGAGCAAATTGCATGGCAATACCAATTTTTCGGGTTTCCTCAGAAGAATTATTGGTAGTCACCTTCATATCCACGGTTCCGTTAGGATAGATGATGTAAGCAATCTGGTGAGTATCCTTACCGTTGGTAACGGCAGTTTCCACAATCACGGTCTTGCCCTGCTTCTTAGGAGCCTTTACCATCATCTTCTTGCCGGTGAGTGCACCCTCTTCCTTATTCTCGTTCTCGGCAACACCACCTGTAGCACCCAGGTTCACGTTGTCGTTGGCGATGCGGCGGAAACCGTTGAAGTCAGGACCAGCGTTAGGCTGAACGAGCTGAGTATTGCGATAAGTCCAGTTGGCGAGGGTTCCATCCTCTGCGAATGTGATGCTGAAATCCTTGCCGGTGATGGTGTTATCCTTCACCTTCAGCTTGCCCTTCTCCTGGATAGCTGGCAACTTGCCATGGTCTTTCTGTACGAAGGTAGGGTCGGCTACAGATGTGCCTGCTACATTCTCTGCAGAAAGCTTGAACTGCTGCTGAGCCATCTCATACCCCTGCTTGCTCCATGAAGTAGCCTTCTTCAGGATGAGGCTGAAGGTGATGACGTATTCTGCCTTATCATCTACAGCGGTGGTGTATGGGATGTTGATGTCGCAGGTCTTGCCTGGCAATACAGATGGGATTGCCACCTGGTTTTTCTCTACAGAAACGCCATTGCGGAGCACCTCGTAGCTGAGATCATAGATGTCGGCAAGGTTGGTGAATGCGCACTTGTTCTTCAGGGTGAGTACGCGGCTGTAGAAAGACTCGAAGTTCACGTCTCTGTAAACATACTTCACCTCGGTGAGCTTAGCCGTCCACTCTCTTCCTGGAGTAATGATACCGTTGCTCATGAAGTCGCCCTGGAATCCTCTGTAACCGTTGTTCATCTTGGTATAGTCGTAACCGGATGTGTAGTAGTGGAGTCCGGTCTTAGGATCCTTCAGAGGAAGACCCTTGCGGATGCGGCGTGTATCGTAGATTCCCTGGTCAACCCAGTCCCAGATGCAGCCACCGGTAATACCTGTACTTGCCTCGATGAGATCCCAGTATTCCTGCAGGTTACCCACAGCCTGACCCATGGCGTGAGCATACTCACAGATGAAGTAAGGCTTATCGTTGAGGCCGTTCATCTGCTTCTTTACCACCTCGATTCTTGGATACATGTCTGAACCGAAGTCAGAGTACTTGGCACCGTGCTTGTAGCCCTCGTAGTGAACCCAAGCGTCGCGACCAGGCAAAAGCTCCTTCACCTTATCGTAGGTAGCCTGGAAGTTGTCGCCACCGCCCGACTCGTTACCGAGCGACCAGAATACCACGCTAGGGTGGTTGCGGTCTCTTAATACCATACGTTCTGTGCGGTCAACGTAGGCTGCGCGCCAGGTAGGGTTGTTTGAGAGAGATTGGTTGTTGTGGCACTCTACGTCAGCCTCATCCATACAGTATAATCCGTAGTAGTCGAACATCGCATACATCTTAGCCTGACGAGGATAGTGGCTGGTACGAACGGTGTTCACATTGGCCTGCTTCATCAGGATTACGTCGCGAAGCATGGTTTCCACGTCGATGGCGTGACCATAGAGTGGGTGAATATCCTGGGTGTTAACACCCTTGAAGAATACTCGCTTGCCGTTTACATAAACCAGTTTATCCTTGATGGTCACCTCTCTGAAACCGTATTTGGTAGAGAATACCATCTCTTCCTGGTTGCCAGCCTTCTGGCGAACGATAACGGTATAGAGATTAGGCTGCTCTGAGGTCCAAGCCTTCAGACCGGTGAGGTTGTCGATGCTAAGGCGACAGTTCTTCTGAGCATCCTTGGCAGTCATCGCTACCTGAGCAGACTGCTTGGCAACAGACTTGCCCTCTGGGTCGAGGAGCTCGATTTCCAGCGTCTTCTCAGATTTCTCCTTGGCTGCGTTATCGATGGTCAGGTCAACATTCAGGTTGCCTGATGCATAATCGCTGTTCAGGGCAGAAGTGATGTAATGATCTGCTACGAAGGTCTTTGGAGTAGCTACGAGATAAACATCTCGGTGGATACCACCCAGGTGCCACATATCCTGTCCCTCCAGATAAGAGCCGTCGCTCCAGCGGTAAACACGTACGGATACGTTGTTGTCGCCCTTGCGAACCAGGTTGGTAACATCAAAGTCTGCATCTGTATTGGCACCCTGTGAATAGCCGGCATATTTTCCGTTTACCCAAACCACGATGGCGCTGCAGGCACCATCGAAGTGCAGGAACACACGCTTGCCTGTTTCCCAACCCTCAGGCAGGTTGAAGTTACGGCGATAAGAACCTACCGGATTCTTGTCGAAATTATCCTTGAAGGCTGTGATGAACGGAGGTTTGTTCTCGAAAGGATAACCTACGTTGTTGTAAACCGGAACATCGTATCCAGCCATCTCCCAGTTGAGAGGCACCTGGAGTTCCTTCCATGAAGAAACATCGGCGTTGTCTGCCCAGAAATCATCCTTTTCTGGCTTGCCCTGCTTCCAGTCGGCTGTGTAGTGGAATTTCCACTTTCCGTTGAGCAGGAGATAGTTGGCGTGCTTAGGAGTGAGCCATGGGAATTTGAAGTAATCGTCCTTCTGCATGGTGGCAGTAGAAGAATAAGGCACGAAAGTAGCGTGCGCCTTTTCCTTGCGATCCTCAAACTTAGTTTCGTCTTCTACCCATTTGTCGGTAAACGGACAAACGTCAACTTTGGTCTCCACCACCTTCTTCACCTTTTTCTTGGTGTGTCTAGGTTGTGCAATAGCTGATGCGCTGAAGAGGAAGGTCAATGCAACCGCAGCTCCCCAAAATAAATGTTTTTGTTTCATTGTCTGGTTGAATTATTAATAATTACAAGTTAGCTAGTTATGAATCTGTTTAGATTTGGTGCAAATTTACGATTAATTCCTGAAACCTCCAAATTATTTTTGTATTTTCGTATCCTGGAGGATAAAATAAACCGACCTGTATGGTTGAAATTACCCAATACGCCCTGAAAGGGCAGAAGCTCCTAGCCCAGGGCATC
>OGJW01000005.1_pt1 | contig 150962 bp, 146 predicted proteins | sample 1572361 | NCBI WGS metagenome assembly OGJW01 (sample SAMEA2582078, study PRJEB24529) | metagenome | biome: Human gut stool | place: China | collected 2011 | reverse complement strand
CTTTGCAGCCAATTGGCAGAATTATGAAATATTGCTCATTCTCAACCACTTGCAGTTCATTTCTCTCATCTTCACTTTCCGTTGCTTTTGCTTAAATTGTGCATTCGGGGCGCCACACCTGCGCCACCCTATTATTGACGCAGGGCACGGATCTCTATACCATCATGAGGTATCTGGGGCACCAGAACATCAACACCACGCAGCGATATGCGCATATCACAAACCAGATGCTATCCAGCGCCACCCATCTGCTGAACTATCAGCTCAAGGGCTTAGCAGCAAGCTAGTTTCCCACAGATTTCAGAGATAACACAGATGCATAGACTTACTATAATAATTGTTTTTTCTTGCAAGTGGCGAACAACTCTTGATTTCCGCCCCAAAATTTTGTATCTTTGCATTGTCATTGAAACACAATGGCTTGCAGAAACAAAAGCTCTGCAATCAATGTTTAATTAAAATGTTTTTTGAGTTATGGGAATGAATGTTAAAGCTATTGAGCGCAAGATTGCTTACTTGGGTAAGGAAGGTGGCAAGGACCAGTACATGTACGTGATGCAGCCGCTGATCTACAACAAGCTCACACCGGAGAAGGTGATCCAGCAGGCTGCCCTGCATTGCGGTCTGACTCCTGCCGTGATGAACGTGGCTTACGCTGCGCTGAGCGAGGTAATCAAGGCGTGGGCTACTGAGGGTCACTCCGTAGCAGTTCCGGGTCTGGGCACCATGCGTTTCGGTCTGCGTGCCAATGCGGTGAAGTCGGTAGAGGATGTGAGCACCAAGCTCATCACCCAGCGCCGCGTAATCTTTTGCCCTAATATGGAGATCAAGCAGGAGCTTGCCAAGACGGGTATCAGCATCACCTGCGTCAACCGCGACGGCGAAGTGGTAAAGAACATCGCTTCCAACGATTCGAAGGATGTGGAGGACACCGAGGGCGGCAACCAGGAGAACCCTGACGAGAACAAGGGTAATACCGGAGCCACCGGCGGCAACACAGGCGATACTGGAACCCAAGGTGGCGGTTCGCAGACTGGCGGTTCGCAGACAGGCGGAAGCGATACCGGTGACAACGGAGAAAGTGGTGATAATGTAAATTTCTAAAAAATATAGCCCATGAAACGTGAAACCTGGAAAACCGTGATTAAGATTGCTCTCTCACTCCTTACAGCCATCGCAGCCTCTTTAGGTTTGACAAGCTGTATGTAAGTCGGGATGTAAAGCTTAAACCTTTCAAAAAGGGTGTGTCATCAATTCATGACACACCCTCTTTTATAAGCAAGCTATTCATTTAACCCTTATTAACGGAAATCAAATACTATTTTTCCTACTTTTATGATGTTATTTCGAATAAAAACTGTACTTTTGCATATATAAGATGTAAATACCGAAATGCAGATAGACTGCAACGATAGTATTACAAATGTTTAAGGTCACAAATTGTGATCTCCAAAAGGATATACACATGACAGATAAAAATAACCAAGACATCACCCTACAAGGGTTTGTCAACGACATAAAGACTATCATCAATACTGCTCGCACCAATGCCGTGCGCAGTGTTGATTTTTGCCGAGTGCAAATGTACTGGGCTATATCGCCACAGGAGATTATCAAAGACCCGATGGTGCTGGAGTTTCTTGGTCTGGAACGCAAGGCTTCTTACTACGAGAAAGACTTAGAGAGTGCCATCATCTCTCATATCGCCGACTTCTTGCTCGAAATGGGCAAGGGCTTTTCTTTTGTAGCCAGACAAAAGCGCCTGTTGATAGAGGATGAACGCCAAGTTCGGTGATATATTACAGAAAATTAAATAGTGGGCGACGTGTAATATCCGCAACAGCAAATTAATTAGAAGAATATGAAAAAGACAATGACGTCAGCAATAACAGACCCAGACTATAAACAATGGGTTAGCGATATAGAAAAACGATTCAAAAAGCAACAGTTAAAAGCTGCAATACATGTCAACTCCGACAAGTTAGAATTTTATTGGAGCTTAGGTCGAGACATCTGCGAACGAGAATTCGAGAGCAAATATGGCAGTTCTGCCATACAAATACTAAGCAAAGATCTTCGTGTAGCTTTACCAGGAGTAGCAGGACTCACACCTGGCTCTTTATATTATTGTAAAAGATTTTATAAACTCTATAGTCAAATATTTAAGAAATTTCCCCAAGCTGGGGAAATTTCTAAGCCATTGCATTCTGTACCAACAGAAACACAGACGATGCCATTGAACATTTTTTCCATTCCATGGGGTCATCACAAAGTAATTATTGACTACTTAGAAGATGCTCCTGAAAAAGCCATATTCTACGCATCAAAAATATTAGAGAACTGTTGGTCCAGGGCTACTTTGCTGAATATGATTGGCGATAAAGGGAAAAATAACGGGTTATATGAACGACAAGGAAAAGCTGTGAACAACTTTCCTCAAACAATGCCTCATCCTACTGGAGATTTAGCAAGAGAACTCATAAATGACCCTTTGAATTTTTCCTTTTTAAAACTAAAAGAATCTTTCGATGAGGAAAATCTCAAGAATGCCCTTGTGCAGCATGTTAATCAGCTATTGATGAGCTTAGGGTCAGGCTTTGCCTATATGGGTAGAGAATATTTGCTATCTGTAGCTGGCAAAGAACAATTTACGGATTTGTTGTTTTACAATACAAAATTGCATGCCTACGTAGTGGTTGAGGTGAAAATAACAGAATTTGAGTCGTCATATCTCGGACAACTGTCTGGGTATATGTCACTTGTAAATCATATATTGAAGTCTGATTTGGATAGACCAACCATTGGACTACTTATTTGTCGAAATAAGAACAACCTTTTTGCGCAATATTGCCTGGAAGGGTATAATCAGCCAATAGCTATTACAGCTTATGAGGGAATACAAATTCTTCCAAACAATTTCAATGAGAAATTGCCAAGCATCAATGAATTGGAAGAAGAAATTAGAAAGAAATAATCCAAAATCAAATTGAATTATGAAATCTGGAAATAAAGAAATAGGATTTGGAAAGCAAACTATTGCTCAGGTTTTCGAGGAATGGTACACTGTTCCTTCATATCAGAGACATTACGTTTGGGAAAGCGATAATGTGAATGATATGTTGGACGATTTTGCGTCTAATTATATAGAGCATGCCAAAGAAGAATACTTTTTAGGATCATACATCATTCAAAGTAAAGATAATAACAATGATCTGCTTGATGGACAGCAGCGTATCACTACCCTGTTCCTCTTATTTGCGTTTTTGCGTGACTATGCCGATTCTTCTTGCGATGTCAAGGAAACCTGTGTTGATTTGATATTCCAAAAGGCAAATAAGATTAAGCAGATTCCGGAGCGAATACGTCTTTCATATGAAATACGTGGTAATGTGAAGAAATTCATAGAGGAATACTTAATGACACCCGGCAGTATTACGCAACATTGGGATGAAATTGTAAAGAAGGCCAATGATAAGAAAGAAAGTACTTCTATTCAAAGGATGTGTAATGCATTGGTTTGTTACAATGAATATTTTACAACTCATGAAGAAATAGATTTAGATGCTTTTCTAACTTTCATTCTCAACAATGTTGTTATGATATATATATCAGCAGATTCATTAGAGGATGCATTTCGCCTATTTTCTGTCATGAATGACCGTGGTCAAAAATTAAGTAATGCAGACATATTGAAATCATCTAATCTTGAAAAAATTGAGGATGATGGTGAAATGAATGAGTATGCACGTGAATGGGAAAATATGCAGGAAGATTTAGGAAATGATTTTGACCGTTTCCTTGCGTATGTACGAACCATGTTGCTCAAAAAGCGACAAAAAATGAATCTGCTCGATGAATATGACAAGCAAGTTTTCAAAGCTGGGAAAATTAAACAGGGAAAAGAATTCTTCAACTATGTTTTTAAAGCATACGAAGATTATAACAAACTGATAAATTTGGCAGGCAATGAAGATTCAGAGTATTGTACGTTGATAAGAACACTCAATGAGTGTATGCCTTCAACAGATTGGATTCCTGTAATTTTGGCATATGGAAGAAAATTTGGAAACGATGGACTTCTTGAATTTACAAAGAAGGTGGCATGCAAAAATATTGCAGATGCAGTATGTGGTAAAACCCCATCGTATCGTATTGACAACTTGAATAATATCATTAATTTGATAGAAGAAGCATGCAATACATCTGATGTGCTAGAAGCTCATGATTATTATTCATTTAATGAACAAGTTTTCATGGCTAACATTCAATCTGAGATATACGGCAGACGATATACTTATGCACTTCTGATGCTGCTTGAATACAAATACAAGGATAAGTCCGAATGGAAAGATTTCGGGACTACATCAATTGAGCATATTCTTCCACAAAATCCTAAAGAAACCAGTCAGTGGGTAAAGGATTTTAATGAAGAACAGAGAGACTATTATACGCATAGAATCGGAAATTTATGCCTGATTGGTCGTCGAAAGAATTCTTCTTTAGGTAACTTGGATTATCAGGAGAAGCTAAAAAGATATTTCGAGAAGAATATAGGTTCTTTTGCTAGTTCTCAAAAAATATACAAAACATATCCGAATGCATGGACTCCTGACACAGTTCAAGAAAACCAGGAAAGAGTCATAAAGGATTTGATGGAGATTTTTGGTATAAATGATTCCTGTTCAAACACAGATCATCAATCGTATATAGAACAACAGAACACAAATCATCCATCGTATATGGAACAACAGAAGGCAGTCTATCCCAACGCTTATAAGCCTTGGACAGAAATTGACGACAATAAACTGGTGACACTATATAAAGAAGGAAAATCTGTTAACGAACTAATGAACATATTTCTTAGAAATAGGGGAGCCATTAAATCCAGATTATCGAAATTGACAGGAATAGATTTTGACAAATAACATCCGTATTTATAAAGCATTCAAGAATATGGTACAAGATAGAATATACAACTGGACAAGCATGTGGTTCTGCTCTTCCCGGAACAGGTTTATCCTCATACAGAGGAACAGCAGCTCAGTTTCCCTCTGCTCGATATGCTGAAAGCCAATATGGAATATAAGGAAGAAGACTACGCCAGCTACATACAGCAGTATAATCTTCCTGAGAAATTCCGCAGTTTCGTGAAGAAGAATATTGGCGAAATTATGTCGTCTAAGGTAAACAACATCCTTAATGGACATATTGACTGTACATCGTTCAGCGAGGATATGGTTTGCCGTGCCTTCATTTCCAATTATCTTGGCGAGAAGAAGCTGCAGGAATGGGAACAACTCATTATCAAGATGATTATTCTGGATGGAATAGCAGAAGAGAAAAAGCGTACTGACTTCTGGTATAAGCTCAGCAAGAATTTTGATGCTTCAAAGGCTTTTTCGGAAAAGCTGGATAAGCTCTTTGGCTTAACTCCTAACTTTAACGCTGCCATCAAGATGAAAAACATGGCTGAGAGCCTGAAGTACAATAGCATCACTCAGCTTTTAGACGCAGTACCGGGAGACACCTATAAGCAGTACAAGATCAGCAATTCTGTAGAGCTTGACCAGGTGAACAAAATCTATGAGTTGGGTACACACGACCGCCAACTGTCACCAAAGTTTGCCCAGGCTATGAATATTTTGGCAGCAGACATCAAGGAAGAGGAAATCATCAATATCTATGGTATTGATGCCAACTACTACTATCTTACAGAGTCACTCTGCTGGCCAATACTGAAAGAGATTGTAGAAGAAAAGCTGATGGCAGACCCGGAGCAGGTGAACGACCGCATGCGTGAGTTGTCATTGAAGCTTCCTGTAGATAGTGACATTCAGATTGCCATCCGATTCATAGAGCAGTCGGCTTTATACTATGCTCGGGTACATACTACGACTGAAGATCATACAGAAGAACCGAAAACCAAACGTCCACGCATATCTGTTCTACAAGAAAAGAGTATGTCATTCAGAATGGGACAAAACTGGCGTAAGTTATGAGAAGTTATTTGCACCTTATATGAGAGAAGCAAAGGAAATAACCATTGAAGATCCATATATACGTGCTTCATGGCAAATCAAGAACTTCATGGAGTTTGCCCTGATGCTTATCAATACACGTCCAGTGGATGACTTGAAACTCAATCTCATCACTAACGAGGAGGAAGATAAAATTCCAGATCTGATAGACAAGCTTGATGACATCAAGGACGACCTTGCTTCTTATGGCATTGAGTTTACATACAAGTTCAGAGACTTCCATGACAGATGTATCAAAACAGATACAGGATGGACCATTACATTAGGACGTGGTCTTGATATGTTTGAAAAATATAGTCCCTACTCTATTGCATCATCGAAACAGGATATGCGTAAGTGTAAGGAGTTTACGGCAACATTCATGAAGAATAAAAACGTATGAAAAAAGGCTGCGTCACCACAAAGTAACGCAGCCTTTTACATATTTCATTCTTATCCCTTTAAAGCTTTAAAAACTAACGGGATAGGATATTTGATCTTTACCAAAGCTCCAGACGCTCATTCTTAGGAATGAACATCTTGTCGCCCTGCTTGACACCGAATGCCTCATACCAGGCATCAATGTGAGGAAGAGCACCATCTACACGCCACTTGCCAAGTGCATGAGGATCGTTCTTCACACGGTTGCGAATCTCCTTCTCGGTGATGTTCTGACCCCATACACCTGCGTAGGCAAGGAAGAAACGCTGATCAGCAGTAAAGCCATCCTTGTTCTTCAATGGCTTCTTGGCTGTCGCATTCTTGAATGCATTGAAAGATACCATCAAACCACCGTGGTCGGCAAGGTTCTCACCCAATGTAAAGCGACCGTTGGCATTCAGATCAGGCAATACCTTGATGTTGCTGAAGAAATCAGCATACATATCGGCACGCTTGTTGAAGCCCTCAGCATCAGCAGCGGTCCACCAATCCTTCAGGTTACCGCTGGCATCATACTGGCGACCCTGATCGTCGAAACCGTGAGTCATCTCATGACCAATCACTACACCGATAGCACCATAGTTGAATGCCGCGTCTGCCTTGGCATCAAAGAATGGATACTGAAGGATACCTGCTGGGAAGCAGATCTCGTTGGTGGTAGGATTATAGTATGCATTCACAGTCTGAGGAGTCATATACCACTCATCTCTGTTGACTGGCTTACCAGCCTTCTCAGCAATCTCCTTATTGTTGCGGAACTGACGGCAAGCCATCACGTTCTCATAGAAACTCTTGGATGGATCGATGGTAAGTTTGCTATAGTCAGTCCACTGGTTAGGATAACCAATCTTGACATAGAACTTATCGAGCTTATTGTGGGCAGCAGCCTTGGTCTCAGCACTCATCCACTCCTGAGCGTCGATACGCTGACCGAGACTCACCTGGAGATTCTTGACCAAAGTCTCCATCATCTTCTTGGATGACTCAGGGAAGAACTTCTTGCAGTAGATTCTGCCGAGTGCCTCACCCATCTGAGCATCTACCTGAGAAGTAGCACGCTTCCACAATGGATGGTCTTCCTTTCTGCCACTCATGGTCTTGCCGAAGAAATCGAAGTTTGCCTCACGGATCTCATCGGTGAGGTAAGCAGAAGAACTGCCGATGACACTCCACTCCATCAATGCCTTCAAGGTCTCAGCATCCTCAGCAGCAGTAATCTTGTCGTAACCAGCCATGAATGCAGGCTGACCCACAATCATCTCCTGGATATATTCGCTCTTGATACCCTCGCCGTTAGCCAATGCCTCGAGAGGAATGTTTGGATAATTTTCCTTAAACTGCTTCAGGCTCATCTTGTTGTAGTTAGCCTGTGGGTCACGGAGTTCGGTACGGCTCTTGGAGATAGTAGCAAGACTGGTCTCGTGGAGGAATACCTTCTGTGCCTTCTTGGCAGCATCGGCAGCAGAGAAGCCATAGAGCTGGAACATCTTTGCCACGTAGATCTTGAATGCCTCACGGATGGCTACGGTAGCAGCATCGTTGTTGAGGTAGTAATCCTTGGCACCGAGAGTCAAGCCACCCTGCATCACATTGTAGATATTCATGGTAACGTTCTTCTCATCAGCACCGAAACCGGTACCGAAACCTACGCCCAAGCCCTGCATAGCATACTTCACCTGCAAGTTCTGGAGATCTGCCTTGGTCTTGGCAGCAGCAATCTCGTCGAGGAGAGGCTTTACAGGAGCAATGCCCTCCTTGTTGCGGCGGTCGATATCGAGCGCCAACTTATAGAAGTCGGAAAGCTTCTGCTCGATGGTTCCTGCCTTGTAGGTCTTCTTCTTGAGTTCATCAAGAATAGAGTTGATACGCTTGTTGCTGTTCTCAGCCAACTGATCGAAACTACCATAACGGCTGTAGGCAGCAGGAAGCGGATTGTTCTTCTGCCAGCCACCGGTAGCAAACTGATAGAAATCATCAGCAGGCTTTGCTGTCTTGTCAAGATTGCTCATGACAAGTCCCGACTTGTTCTGAGCATCAGCAGCCAAAGGCATGGCTGCGAGCATCATCATCGGAAGGATGTACTTCATTTTCATTTTCTCGTTATTTATTATTGTTTTAACTATGAATTCTTGATTTCCTCCAGCTCTTCGGAGAGCATCATCCAGTTCTCGTTTTCCTCATCCAGGCTCTTCATCAGCTCGGTATATTCGGTAACGAGTTCCATATTCGTAGCATTCTCAGGCTTCATCAGGAGGGCATCAATCTCTGCCTTGCGGGTTTCGAGCTTTTCAATCTTCGTCTCGCATTCCTTCACCGCCTTCTCAGCCTTGCGAATCTTCTTCTGCTGCTCCTTGTGCTCGGCATAGCTGAGCTTGCCGGAGGATGCCTCGGAAGAATCTGCAGAGGATGATGATGAAGAAGAAGATGGAGATCCGGCAGATGACATATTCTGACTTCCGACCTGATTGGCAAGTGCCTGACTGATGCTCTCGGCATTGTGGGCACGGAGATAATCGTAGATACCGCCCAGATGCTCACGTACCTTTCCACCGGCAAACTCATATACCTTATCTACCAGTCCGTCGAGGAACTCACGGTCGTGGCTCACGATGATGGCGGTGCCGTCGAATGCCTTGATGGCTTCCTTCAACACATCCTTCGACTGCATGTCAAGATGGTTGGTAGGCTCATCGAGAATCAGGAGATTCACCGGTTCGAGCAGGAGCTTGATCATCGCCAGACGACTGCGCTCTCCTCCACTCAACACCTTGACATATTTCTCGGAAGTTTCGCCACCAAACATAAAGGCACCCAAGAGATCGTTCACCTTGAGGCGCATCTCGCCGGTAGCCACATTGTCGATGGTCTGGAAGATGGTAAGCTTCTCATCGAGCAGCTGTGCCTGGTTCTGTGCAAAATAACCAATCTGCACGTTATGACCTATCTTGAGATTGCCCGTAAAAGGAATCTCGCCCATGATACACTTCACCAGAGTAGATTTACCCTCGCCGTTCTTACCTACGAACGCCACCTTCTCGCCACGCTTGATGGTAAGGGTCACATGGTCGAAGACGGTATGATCGCCATAATCCTTTCTCACCTCATCGCAGATAACCGGATAATCGCCGCTACGGAGACAAGGAGGGAACTTGAGATGCATCTGCTTGGTATCCACCTCATCCACCTCGATAGGAACGATTTTCTCCAACTGCTTGATGCGGCTCTGCACCTGTACAGCTTTGGTAGGCTTATAGCGGAAACGCTCGATGAAATCCTTGATATCGGCTATTTCCTTCTGCTGGTTCTCGTAAGCACGGAGCTGCTGCTCGCGGCGCTCGGCACGAAGTACCACATACTCATCGTATTTCACCTTGTAATCCTCTACCCTTCCGCAGGTAATCTCCAGGGTGCGGTTGGTTACATTATTGATAAAGGCACGGTCGTGACTTACCAGCACCACCGCCTTGGCACTCTGCGCCAGGAACTGCTCCAGCCACTGGATACTCTCGATATCAAGATGGTTGGTAGGCTCATCGAGGAGGAGCACATCCGGCTTCTGGAGCAGGATCTTTGCCAACTCGATACGCATACGCCATCCACCGGAGAACTCTCGGGTAGGACGGTCGAAGTCTTCACGGGTGAAACCCAGACCGCTCAACGTGCGCTCTATTTCCGCCTCGTAGTTTTCACCGCCCATCATCATATAGCGATCATGTTCCTGGGTGAATTTCTCCACGAGCTGGGCATAGCTCTCGCTCTCGTAGTCGGTGCGGTCGGCCATTTCCTGCTGCATCTTGTCGAGGCGCGCCTTCATCTCGGTATTGTGGGCGAAAGCCTTGCGGGTTTCCTGCTTCACGGTGGTATCATCCTGCAGTTTCATCACCTGAGGCAGATAGCCGATGGTGGTTTCATTAGGGATAGCCACTACGCCGGAGGTTGGCTTCTGCAAGCCACAGAGAATCTTCAGCATCGTAGATTTGCCGGCACCGTTCTTACCTACCAGGGCAATGCGGTCGCGGTCGTTGATTACGAAGCTTACATCATTGAAAAGTGGCTTTACGCCAAACTCTACTTTCAGTCCTTCTACTGAAATCATCTATTTGTTTTTTTTATATTATTGAAGCTTTTGCCCTTTCAGGGCGACATTACATTTTCATTTATAACTTTTAAATCAAGTTACGGGATGAGCAGGGAGGAATCTCCATAGCTCAGGAAGCGGAAATCATGAGAGAGGGCATAATCATATACCTTCTTCCAATCACCATGCAGGAAGGCACTCACCAGGAGAAGCAGGGTGCTCTGAGGCTGATGGAAATTGGTTACCAGCATCTTCACAATCTTATAGGTATAACCAGGAGCGATGATGATCTGCGTGCTGGAATGAAGGGCTTCCAATCCGTTGCGGTCGAGATAATCGACGATTGCCTGAATAGCCTGCACCGGAGTGATGTCATCCACCAGATTGCCATCTGCCGACAGCTCGTATGGATCCCACTGTTTTACATGCAAATCCTCCTCGCTTGCCTCAGGATGCTTGATGAGATGCACGCCCATATAGTAGAGACTCTCGATGGTGCGCACACTGGTGGTTCCCACGGCAATGACCTGGCACTCGTGCTTGATGAGCTTCTCCAGACTGCGACGATGAACCACGATATATTCAGTGTGCATCTGATGACCTTCTATCTCAAGACTCTTCACCGGCTTGAAGGTTCCCGCTCCTACATGAAGGGTTACCTCTTCACGGTCGATGCCATGCGCATCCAGGTCCTGGAGCACCGCATCGGTGAAATGCAGACCGGCTGTTGGGGCAGCCACACTACCCTTGATCTTGGAATATACGGTCTGATAAGTGGTCTTGTCACTTTCTTCTGTCTTGCGGTTCAGATAAGGAGGGATAGGCAACTCTCCCACTGCTTCGAGAATCTCGGCAAAGGAAACATGCTCGTTGTCCCAGTCGAAATCCACCCAGTAGTTGGTGCCGCCACCTTTAGCCACCATTTCAGCCGCCTCTGTGCTGAGCGCATCTCCACGGCGCATGGTAGCAGAGAGGGTAAGCTGATGACCCTTGATCTCGAAGTCGCGCTTCAGGCTTCCCTCTTTCCATTTCTTCAGGTTACCAATCATACAGAGCCATGAGCAGTGACCCGATGTCTGGAACATCAGCTCATAGTCGGTAGGTGCAGCAGGTTCCATCAGGAACACCTCGATGAGTGCTCCCGTCTCCTTGCGGAAATGCATGCGCGCCTGGATTACCTTGGTATTATTGAATACCATCATGGCACCCTTTGGCAGATAGTCGGGAAGATGGAAGAATACATCATCGCTTACCTCACCATGCTTATAGACCAGCAGTTTACTGTGGTCGCGCTGTGAGATAGGAAACTTGGCGATGCGCTCATCTGGCAAATCGTAATTATAATCACTAATCTTAATATGTTTTGTATCCATTATTTTACTTTGAACTTTGAGCTTTGAACTTTGAACTTTATGATTTGCCTTTTTTCAGAAAAGGCTATTATACTACTATAATCCCGTCATCAGAACGACGGCACGCAGGATGACATATACGAGGGTGAGCATCAGAACGGTCATAATCATATCAATGTCATCGCAATCATATCCCGTACTGGTATATTGATTCGAAACATACTTGATTTCCGGTGACATACGCCGGTACATACGATGGAAGAAAAGATATACCAATGTACCAACCACCATGCCCAGCAGCATGCCACAAACGATGTCCAGCGGATAATGAACGCCCAGATAGAGGCGGGTCCAGCAGTTCACCAGCGACCATGCTACCAGGGTGAAGGTGAGCATCCTGCTCCTTACAAGCAGCGAGAAGAACACGGCTATCGCCATGGTATTGGCTGCATGCGCCGAACAGAAACTGTAGTCCTTCAGACGAAGATTATCCACTACCTGTACGGAATATTTTACCAGCGGATCGTTGGAAGGTCGCCATCTTGTCGCCAGCGGTTTGATGATTCCCTCAGCAATGCCATCGGCAAAAAGGATGCACAGGAATGCGCAGCCTACAATAAGACCAATCTGCCCGATTGTCTCATTATTGCGCATCACGATGATAAAGAGTACAAGATAGAGCGGTATCCAGGTGAAACCCGAAGTAAGTGCCATCACCAACTGGTCGAGAATCACATTGTTACTGCCGTTGAACCACTGCAGTATCTGAAAGTCAATATCTTGTATCGAACTAAAATCCATTTACTTATTGTTTTATATTTAATGTTGAATGTAGAATGATATCAGTGTCTGACGCTCCATCCACTTCATTCTCCTAGATTTCCTCGAGATGCTTGGTCTCAATCCATCCTTCTCTTCCATCGCCTACGCGGATGCCACGCCAGTCGGTCATACCCTTGTCGATGATATCTACACGGGTACCCTCGTGGAGAACAAACTGATCGGTACTGGTCTTGGCAGGCGTCTTCTTGATGTTCACGGAAGGTGAGATGATGATGGCACCCTTGCGGTTGTCGAGCGCCTGCTTCTGCTGATAGGCAAAGAGATTGCTCAGCAGGAAGACGAGGAAGAAGCCGATACCGCCAAAGAAGCCGATCTTGCGCATCAGGATGTGCGGACCGAAGAGATAGAGCAGCACGAGCAGCAGCGCCATGATGATGGAGATGATGCCAGCCTTCGCCCAGTTATCTACACTCGTGAAGTTGACCAGCGCCTTATACCAGGTAACGAAGAACATTTCGCTTACCGGGGTAATCTTGTCGATGGTCTTGCTGCGTGCAAACTGGAGATTGAAGTTGATGTCCTCATCTCCAGGCGAGAGCAGACGGGCACGTTCATAGTTGAGCACCGCCTTGGTGATATTGTCTGTACGATAGTAGGCATTGCCGAGATTGTAGTAAATCTCGGCAGAGGCACCATTCTTGAGCAGCTCTTCGTAGTCGCGGATAGCCTGCTGGTAGTTGCCCTTCTGGTATTCGGTATCGGCATTGTTCTTGGTGATTGCCGATACCGGAGAAGCGCCGAAGCCCAGCATCGCCAGGAGCAGCCATACGAAGGAATATCCGGCAGGATGCTTCTTGGCGTTCTTGCGAGCCGCATTGATTGCATTTTCTATTTCCATAATCGCTGTCATTGCCGATTCGAAGGTACGGTTCATATTGCCGGCAGGATCGCCTGGAGCATAACGCTCGAACTCGCACTCATCGAGAGCGGAAGTAAACTTCTGTATTGTAACATCGTCCACATCGTGGGCGATGAGTTTCTCACGGATATTCTCACGAGAGAGCTGCTCTACCGGCATGTTCAGCTTGTAGCTCATATATCCCCAGAGGGCACGCATCACCTCATCATAGAACTCGCCCTGCTTGCCCTGCAGCATCAGCTTGTTGGCCATGCGCAGACGCTTGGTGGCTATCTTGCCCGCCTTGTTGGAGCGCTTCTTCACGATGTCGGCATTCTCGATGGCTCTGCGGTGGAATACCACCAGCAGCACGAAGAAGGCGATGAGCGGAATGAGCAGACTGATCCAGTAGCCGAAGCTTCCGAAGAACATATCATCTGCCTGATGCTGTGAGGTCTTGCCCAACTTGATGGTATGGATATCCTTGTCCTTGCTGGTATAGTCAGCCGACTCGGATGTTGATCCATCTCCCTTCTCCACGTTCAGAGTGAAAGGTTGGGTCTTGATGGTCTTATACGCATTCTTGCTGGTATCATAATAGGTGAACTCCACGGCAGGAATGGTATAGCTGCCCTGATTGCGAGGAACAGCCAGGAAATCGTATATCATATTACCCTCCACTCCATTGGCAGTGAGTCGGGTCTTATCTGTTACCTTGGCATCATACTTGTCGAAATCCTTCGGAAAATTCACTACTGGCTGCTTAAGCAACTTGAGGTTGCCAATACCTCCCACAATCACACGGAGCGTGATCGGTTCGCCTGCCTTGATTTCCTTCTTGTCAAGACAAGCAGAGATATTGAACTTACCTACTCCACCCGAGAAATTGGCTGGACGCTGAGGCAACGGATCTACCTGCAGGGTGATACCCGGAGCCTTGATGTCCTTCTTTACCTCTACATATCCGGAGCCGCCATTGAAGAAGGCCTCCATAGGATCGACATTGCGGTTCTGCTGTACCACGATGCCCTTGAAGGTGATGGAAGGAATCTCCAGCTTACCGGTCATCTGAGGATACATCACATACTGGCTCCAGGTGACACACTTGTAAGGACGACCGTTCACCATTTCAGTATGAAAGGTCTTCTGCTGTGGCAGAGGTACTTCCTGGTTGTGGAATCCCTTCAGGTCTGGCATCTTGCCTTCCAGCTGGGTGAGTTCCACCTGTGTATATACCTTGTAGGTAAGCAGGATAGGTTCCTGCTCGTGTACTCTCTTCTTGTTGGCAGACACCTTGATGAAGAGGTCGCTGCCTGAGATGGCAGAGCCAGCGGTACGCATACGAGGTTGGTCGTAGCTATCCTGTCCGTGCATGCTAGGAGCGCCGTTGGTACGCTGAGCGTGACCCGACACAGTAATCCTCACGGCGCGAGAAGCCAGGTTCCTACCATCCACGATGGCGTGGGAAGAACCAATATTGAAGGTACCATTCTTTGCCGCATAAAGGGTGTAGGTGATGGTTACAGATGAAGAGGACGAGGTATGTCCGTTGATCATCTGATAACTGGATTGCGAGGATGTGTAAGGGCCTGCGATGACTTCGAGTCCATCCTGCACCGCACCCATTCTGAATTCCTCTACATCACGGGTGTTGATGGTATAGGCGACACGGAAGTTTTCTCCAGCCGCTACGTGCGATGGAGCCGACACGGAGATATGCTGGGCCACCGCATGCACCTGGTAGCCTAGCAAGCATATCAGCAATATCAAATACCAACCTATTTTTTTCATATCGTATCTTAAATAATAGCTAAATATTATATGTAAACCGTATTTTTATCTCATCTAATCTTTTACCAATTCTTGTCGTAAGCCTTCCTGCGTGGCTGGCTCATCGCCTTCTGCAACTTGCGCTTGGTGGCTTGCTCCTGCTGAACGGCGGCATTCAGGAGCTGCTCGGCATTCTCGCGGCTCATCTTGTCCTGGTTCGGCTGGTTTTGGTTCTGATTATTCTTGTTATTCTTATTCTTGTTCTTGTCGTTTTTGTTCTTATCGTCGTTTTTATCCTTGTTGTCTTTGTTCTTGTCCTTATTCTGATCCTTCTTGTTCTTGTCCTTGTTCTTCTTGTTCTTATCCTTGTTTTGCGGATTGTTCTTGAGCAACTTCTTGCAGAGGGCAAGATTATAACGGGTCTCATTGTCCTGTGGATTGCATCTCAGCGCCATCTTGTAGTATTCGATGGCCTGGGCATATTCACGGTGGTTCTGCATGATCACGCCCATGTTGTGATAGCTGGCTGCACGGCGGAGGCGGTTGGTTTCCAACTGGGCAGCATTGGTAAACTGCTGTATCGCCATGGAGTCTTTCTGCTGCGCCATGAGCGCACAACCAAGATTGTATATCGCCTGTGGATTCTTCTGATTCTTGGAGATAGCCTTGCGATATTGGGTTTCTGCCACTGCCCATTTCTGAGATTTGAAGGCACGATTGCCCTGACGGATCAGGTTACGATCAGTCTGGGCTCCGACTTGTGCCGTACCCACCAGCAACATTGCCACTGTTATTATTATATAATGTATATACTTCATTTTTACATCTATATTTTAAAGCTTTTGCCCTTTCAGGGCGCCTTGCGTATAAGGCTTTATTTCGGCAGCTTCAAGGAATCCCTTTTGAAGAACTTGATGTTCCTGAGCAACGGATTCTTTACTTCCAGCATGCAGACCTCGATGATGAGCAGGAGGATGATGAGAATGCCCACAGCCTGAAACTGTTCATCGTAGGCACTGTATATCACGCTGGTCATATCTCCCTTCTGCAACTTGGTAAGGTCATCATTCAATGCCTTTTCTGCATCACTCGTATTATCCACATGGATATACTGACCCTTGCCAGCCTGCGCCAGTTCGCGGCACATCTGCTCGTTGAGGGCAGTCATCACGGTATTGCCTGCGTGATCCTTCAGATAAGAGCCATCGCCCATCGGGATAGGAGCACCCTTGGTATTACCGATACCGAGGATAAACACATTGATGCCCTTCTTCTGGGCAATCTCGGCTGCCTCCTTGGCACCATCCTCATGGTTCTCACCATCGGTAATCACGATGATGGCTCTACCCACATTGTCCTGCTGGGTAAAACTCTTGGTGGCAAGCGAGATGGCATCGCCGATATTGGTACCCTGAGTCTGGATCAGACCCGGTGTGATATTCTGCAGGAACATCTTTGCCGATACATAATCACTGGTGATAGGCAACTGCACGAAGGCATCGCCTGCAAAGACAATCAGTCCGATCTTGTCGTTGCTGAAGTTATCTACCAGATTCTCTATCAGCATCTTGCTCTTGTCGAGACGGGAAGGAGCCACATCCTCAGCAAGCATGGAATTGGAGATATCGAGACAGATCATCGTCTCGATGCCATTACGCTTGTCGTGGGAAATCTTGCTTCCCATCTGAGGGCGAGCCACCATCACGATGACGAGTGCCAAGGCAGCAAGCATCAGCACAAACTTCACCGTAGGACGGTATTTGGATATGTCGGGCATCAACTGCTTGAGCAGTTCCGGATCGCCCAATCTTTTCAGCTTAGCCTTTCGCCTTCTCCAGCCTACCAGACGAACCAGTATGAGCACCGGTATCAGCCAGAGCAGCCAGAGAAACGTAGGATCTTCAAATCTTAACATATTTATATGATGTTATAATCTATTTTGTCTAAACTCCCCTTTCATCAAGGAATTCTTCTGAACCAAGTGAGGCGGAGCAATATCTCCAGGAGCAGTACCAGGAGTGCACCCAGGGCAAAAGGCTGATAGGCCTCATAACGCTTGGCAAAATGCTTCACATTAAACTTAGACTTCTCCAGCTTGTCAATGTCCTTGTAGATTTTCTTCAACTCGGCTGTACTCGTAGCTCGATAGAAGTTTCCATCGGTGGTCTGAGCGATGTCGCGCAGCGTCTGGGTATCGATTTCCACCGGGATATTGACATACTGTACACCTCCTGCCACAGGCATCGGATAAGGCGCCACCTTGTTGGTTCCCACACCAATGGTATAGACTCTGATGCCGTAGCTCTTGGCTATCTCGGCTGCGGTCATAGGCGAGATGTCACCCATGTTGTTACTACCGTCGGTGAGCAGGATTACCACTTTGCTCTTTGCCTTGGAATCCTTGAGTCGGGTCACGGCGTTGGCAAGTCCCATACCCACAGCGGTACCGTCGTCGATGAGTCCGCGAGCCGCAATATCGGTGCGGGTGTCATGCAGGAGTCTGAGCAGACTGGCATGATCGGTGGTCATCGGACATTGCGTGAAAGCCTCGCCGGCAAAGATGGTGAGTCCGATATTGTCGGTAGGACGGCCTGAGATAAACTCGGTAGCCACATCCTTCGCCGCCTCCATACGGTTTGGCTTCAGGTCCTCGGCAAGCATAGAGGTTGATACGTCCATGGCAAGCATGATATCGATACCTTCTACGGTCTTGTTGTCCCAGGAATAGTGGGTCTGCGGACGGGCCATGGCGATGACGATGAGCACGAAGCAGATGCATCTCAGCACCATCGGCAGATGGATGAGTCTGACGCGCATGCTCTTCGGAGCATACTGATAGATGCGTGTATCACTCATGCGCATCGTAGGCTCGCTCTTCTTCCTGCCCAGGAAATACCATAATATATAAGGTATCAGCAGCAGGAGCAGCAGAAAATATGCTTTACTTGCAAATTCCATTTCTTAATTTCTTTTTATTGTTTACATCACCGGCTCTGGATTTCCGAGCCTGATGACATTTACATCACGAGCATCGCTACCTGATAAACGATGTAGCCGAAGATGGCAACTACGCTGATGCCGCCCACCCAGAGCAGGGTCTTGATGAGTCGGCGCTGCTGCTGCGACTTCTGGTCTTCGGTGCTGAGCGTTGGAACGATCTTCTCCTCCTTAGGCTGCTCATCGGTCTTCGTCTGGTCGATGAAGTTGATGGCATTCACCAGGTTGGCATCGTTCTCGTTCATCGGAATCTCGTACTTGGCAAACTTCACCAGGTCGGCGGTAGAGAAGAGCATTCTCAGCTCGTCTATCATCTTCTGGTCGCCCGAAGCACGCAGGTGCTCGATGATTTCTCCACTGGTCATCTCCATCGCATTGAATCCGAAGCGGCTCACGATATAGGCACGCAGCGTATTGGTCAACTGGGTGTAGTACTCTTTCTGAGTCTCCTGGCTGGCACTGGTATGATGATGCTTGATGTCATTGATTTCACGCAGCGCCTTCTCATGAGCAGGCACCCTCTTCACGATGCGGATGCGGGCGATGATAGGCTTGTTCTTCTTCAGACGATTGCGGAGATAAATCATTGCACAACAGATGATAATCATCAGCAGACTCAACCAGAAGGCGAAGCTCCACTCACTCCATTCGAAAGGATTATCCTGTACACCCTTTGCCGGATAGAACTGGTTAGGATGCACCGTATCTACCGGAACGGTGAGCACCTTCAGCGCCAACGGATTTCCGTGATAGCTCTTGCCGTCGATCTTCACATCGAGTGCAGGAACCACATACACCTTCTCATCGAAAGAGGTAAGCGTATAGTCGCGGCTCACCAGGATGCGGTCATCACCCATCTGCATCGTGTCGCCCTTGCTCTGCTCCACCACCTCTACACCAGGTACAATCTGGTCCTGAGGCTTGAAGGATGGCAGCACAATTCTGGCACCCTTCCGGGCTGTAGCCTTGAGGTGCAGGATGGTCTGCTGTCCGATAAGCAGCTGCAGGGAATCCATGCGCTGCTCCACGGTCTGCCCGAAAGCCAGCGTAGAGCAACCCATCAGCGCCATCGTCAATATGATATTCTTTATTTTCATGTTATCTTACTTTAGCCTCTCTGTTTGAACAGCATCAGGAGCGCCTTCGAGAAGTCCTCGTTGGTGGCTACCGAAGTCCAATCTACCTTGCTCTTGGCAAAGAGCTGTCGCAGATTCTCCTGCTGTCGCAACCAGTTTTGGGTGTGAGCCACTCTCAATTTCTTAGAACTGGTATCGATATACATCTCGTGTCCCGTCTCGGCATCCATCACCTTGAGCAGTCCCACGTCGGGCAGCTGCTTGGCACGCGGATCATACACCTGTATTCCCACCACATCGTGCTTCTGGTTGGCTATCTGCAGCTGGTGCTGATAGTCCTTGCTATCATAGAAGTCGCTGATGACGAAAGCCGTGCAATGTCGCTTCATCACCCTCGTGAAGTATTCCAGGGCACATCCGATATCGGTACGCTGACTCTCGGGATGAAAGTCGAGCATCTCACGAATAATGTAGAGGATATGCTTGCGTCCCTTCTTGGGAGGGATATATTTCTCTATTCTGTCGGAAAAGAAGATGACACCTATCTTGTCGTTGTTCTGGATGGCACTGAAGGCAAGGGTTGCAGCTATCTCGGTAGCCAGGTCGCGCTTCATCTGGCGCATGGTACCGAAATCGAGCGAACCGCTCACATCCACCATCAGCATCACGGTAAGCTCTCGCTCTTCTTCAAAGACCTTGACGAAAGGGCGATGGAAGCGAGCCGTCACATTCCAGTCGATGTCTCTCACGTCATCGCCATACTGATATTCACGCACCTCGGCAAAGGCCATTCCCCTACCCTTGAAGGCTGAATGATACTGGCCGGCGAAGATGTTCTGGCTCAATCCGCGAGTCTTGATCTCGATCTTCCGAACTTTCTTTAAGATATCTTGTGTATCCAACTTAATTTACTTTGAATTTTGAACTAAATCAAGGCACTTCAACCTTGTTGATGATGCGGCTGACGATTTCCTCGCTGGTGATTTCGCTTGCCTCTGCCTCATAAGAGAGGCCGATGCGGTGGCGGAGCACATCGTGAGCCACGGCACGTACATCCTCAGGAATCACGTAACCACGGTGCTTGATGAAGGCGTAGGCTCTGGCTGCCTTGGCAAGTGAGATGCTGGCACGAGGACTGCCGCCAAAGGTAATCATATTCTTCAATTCGCCCAGACCGTAACGGTCTGGATAACGGGTAGCGAAGACGATGTCGGCAATATACTGCTCAATCTTCTCATCGATATACACCTCGTTGACGATGCTGCGAGCCTTCAGGATTTCCTCGGCAGTAGTAACCGGAGTCACGGTAGGCAGACCGCCCTGGATGTTCTCACGGATGATGAGCTTCTCTTCTTCGATGGTAGGATAATCGATGACAACCTTGAGGAGGAAACGATCCACCTGTGCCTCAGGCAACTGATAGGTACCCTCCTGCTCTACCGGGTTCTGGGTAGCCATCACCAGGAATGGATTAGGCAAATGGAAAGTCTGGTCGCCGATGGTTACCTGATGTTCCTGCATCGCCTCGAGCAAGGCACTCTGCACCTTGGCTGGGGCACGGTTGATCTCATCCGCCAGCACGAAGTTGGCAAACACAGGTCCACGCTTCACATGGAAGGCTTCATCCTTCTGCGAATAAATCTGCGTACCGATTACGTCGGCAGGCAACAAATCGGGTGTAAACTGTATGCGGCTATAGTCTGCACTAATCAACTGTGACAATGTTTTGATTGCAAGAGTCTTCGCCAGACCCGGTACACCTTCCAGGAGAATGTGACCATCAGAGAGAAGACCGATAAGGAGACAGTCAACGAGGTGCTTCTGACCTACGATGACCTTGTTCATGCCCATTACCAGGTTGGTAACGAACTGACTCTGTTGTTCAATCCGGATATTCAACTCACGGATATCAATAGCTTCTGCCATAATCTTATTATCAATTTTACGTTTAATTCATTCTAAAAACAGAACAAAGGGCACTTCCAAAATGCCCTCCGTCCTCAAATCAAACGCAAAAGTACTCAATTATGAGCACAAAAGCGAATAAAGCTAACTAAATTATATTAAAAAAGTTTCACAAACGCTATTTTTAGAAACTTTTAATAAAGCAGGCACACGAAGCATCAGCGATTGCGATGCTTCATATACCATGGATGTACTAGGAAATTATACATCAGGAGAGAAACCACTGTCAATCCGAAAGCCGGATACACAAGTTCATTATACACTGGATTCAATATCGCCATATCCACATCAGGAGACTTCTGATACACGTCCTTCACCAGCCAGAAACCCAATCCGATTCCTAAGCTCAACCCCAGTTCCCACGCCAGGAAGAAGGAGCTCATACTGGTGCCACGCTGGCAATGCTTGGCAAGCTTGATGTAGAAAAGCAGGAATCGGCTTCCGATGATACCCACTCCCAAGGCCAGCAAGGCTGGAACAAGCGTATCTTCGGCAAAGCTCTGATCACTTAAGAAAACAAATTCTGCTGCCGCGATCAATATCAGTCCCACGATTACCTGACTCTTCAGCTCTGCATCAGCAAAAACGTATTTCTCAGCCACCAATGCCAGAAACAGTCCGCAAAAAAACATCACATAGACGGTGAGAGAATGAGGCAGCGACAGATAGAAGCCCGGTATCACCATAATGCATACAATATTGACGAACAGCGGAAATCCCTGAGGCAGGAAGAAGCGGTCACTACTGATAAGTGACACGTTTTCTGACGGAGCCTTGAACGGGAATTTCACTCTGGAAACCAGCACCAAGGCAACCAATGCCAATACCGAGGCTACCGGAAAAACGACTTTCATACTGAAAACATGATAGACCAGAAGCGACAGCAATGGACCTACCGCAATGGAAAAGCGGGCAAACCAGGAGGTGATATAATTCGCCTCCGTACGCTGGAAAGATTCACAGGTATCGATAATCAGCGTACTCGCCAGCGACATCTCTGCCAAACCCAGGAAAGCGCCCTGAATCAGACGCATCACCACCAGCATCTCGAAGCCCACCTTGATATTCCAGAAGGTTTCCAGATAATAAAGAACGACGAGACTGACTGCCACACCCAGGATGGATATCTGGCATACCCGATTACGGCGATAGCGCTGCACCAGATAGGAGCAGAAGCCACCCAAAAGAAAGATGCCCAAGCCATAAGCAGCATAAACCACGCCCATCTGAGTAACGGAATATCCATCCTTAGCCATAAAATAAGGTATGCTCAGGAGGAGCATATAGATGCTCGTCATCAGGAAGAGATTGGCGAAGCAGAGACGCCAGAAGTCACGGTGCCACAGATTAAAATGCACCGGGGTATTTTGCGTATCCATCTTAGTAGCTCTCTTCTGCGCTTGGATACTCCACGCTCTTCACGGCGTCGATATAAGCCTTTACTCCCTTCTGCATCTCCTCGCCTACCTGGGCAAAATGACGCAGGAATTTTGGCTTGAAGCCCTGGGTCATACCGAGCGCATCAGCATAAACCAACACTTGTCCATCACAACCGTTACCAGCTCCAATACCGATAGTTACAGCGTTTACCTGACGTGAAACTTCAGCCGCCAGTTTGGCAGGAACTTTCTCCAGAACGATGGCAAAACAGCCAGCCTTATCCAGTGCTTTAGCATCGCTGATCAGCTTCTCAGCCTCTGCATCTTCCTTGGCACGGATGCCGTAACCACCAAACTTGTTCACGCTCTGAGGAGTAAGTCCGAGATGGCCGCAAACAGGAATACCGGCATTGATGAGTGCCTGAACAGTATCCAGAATCTCCACGCCACCTTCCAGCTTCAGCGCATCCACACCAGTCTCCTTCATCATTCGGCAGGCATTGCGCAAGGCATCCTCCTTGCAAACCTGATAGCTGCCGAAAGGCATATCACAGAGCACGAGTGCATGATTGCAGGCGCGGGCCACACTGCGTGCGTGGTAAATCATCTGATCTACGGTGATAGGCAATGTATCAGCATTTCCAGCCATCACATTGCTAGCCGAATCACCTATCAGGATGGTATCGATGCCAGCTGCATCGATGATGCCTGCGGTAGTGAAATCGTAGGCAGTAAGCATCGTAACCTTTTCACCTGCCGCCTTCATTTCGGCGTAGGTCTTGGTTGTGATTTTCTTTTTGTCTGTAGATAAATATCCCATATAATTGTGTTTACTTAAAAGTTTCTACAATCTTCTCCAGGTCATCGTATCCGAATCCATTATAATCGGCTATCACATAGTCGCTGTATGGCTGGATGCTCTCTGCAGAATTGGTAGTAGCGAGTCCGAGGGTAAATGCACCCGAAGCTCTCACTGCCTTCAGTCCGTTGAAGCTGTCCTCCAGACCTACGCATTCCTCCGGCTTTGCTCCGAAACAGGCAGCACCCTTGAGATAACAGTCTGGATCCGGCTTGCTCTTGACAAAATCTTCGCTGGTGAGCACGCGGTCAAAATTGGTCTTGAACTCAGGATGATGCTTATACACCTGCTCCATCTTCTGCAGATTGCTGCTCGTCACCACAGCGCACTTCACACCATGCGCCTTTACATCTTTCAGGAAAGTTTCGAATCCGGGAATGTAAGGAAACGACATATTCAGCTCAAACTCATCGAGCCGGGCTGTTATCTTAGCCTGTTCCGACTTGTAATCGGTGTATCCATCAATATGAGCGAATGTGGCATCATCAGAGAAGTACTTGTCGTAGATCTGAACCAGGGTCTGTCCCTTGATGCGGAGCGCAAAGTCAGGCATCTCCGGATGATACTCCCTGCCTATCATTCCCCAGAACACGGAATACTGGCTTTCGGTATCGAAAACCACGCCGTCTAAGTCGAATAATGCTGCTTTTATCATTACTTTTTATATTAAATAAATACTATCTAACATCTTTTTCGGGTGCAAAGGTACACATTTTTTTGCTAACAAGCCCCGAAATAACTACTAAATATACAAAAAAAGCTAATTTTATTTTGTTTTATCTACAATTTGCACTACCTTTGCATCGGTTTATATACATTAATAAATATAGATAGAAAGAAACAAAAACAAGATAGAATGAATATCATAGAGAAATATTTCCCTCACCTCACCGACGAGCAGAAGAAGCAGTTCGCTGCCCTCGACGGTCTGTATCGCGATTGGAATGCCAAAATCAATGTCATCAGCCGCAAGGATATCGACAACCTCTACGAGCACCACGTGCTCCACTCTCTGGCTATTGCCAAGGCGATCAACTTCCGCCCGGGTTCAGAGATTCTCGACTTCGGATGCGGCGGTGGTTTCCCGGGCATCCCGCTCGCCATCCTCTTCCCAGAGTGCAAGTTCAAGCTCATCGACGGCACCGGCAAGAAGATTAAGGTGTGCAATGAGGTGGCTGGCGCTATCGGACTCAAGAACCTGGTGGCTGAACATCTGCGCGGCGAGGACGAGAAAGGCAAGTACGACTTCGTGGTGAGCCGTGCCGTGATGCAGTTGCCCGACCTGATGAAGATCATCAAGAAGAACTTCAAGAAGGCGGGTCAGAATGCCCTGCCTAATGGTTTGCTCTGCCTCAAGGGCGGCAATCTGAAGGAGGAGCTCAAGCAGTATTATAAGATTTCAGAAATCACCCCGCTCAGCACCTTCTTCGATGAGGAGTGGTTCAGCCAGGACAAGCAGCTGGTTTATGTTCCGGCATAGAAGTGAAGAGTGAAAAATTCATCAGCTTCACTAATCATAAAGTTCAAAGTTCAAATCTCAAAGTTCAAAGTAAAATGCTACATATCGAAAGATTCCAAGTCAACATGTTGCAGGAAAACTGCTACGTGGTCAGCGATGACACCCTCGAGTGCGTCATCATAGATTGCGGCGCCTTCTATCCTGAAGAGCGCAAGGCAATCACAGAATATATCAGAAAGAACAATCTGAAGCCAGTTCATCTCCTCGTTACCCACGGTCATCTCGACCACAATTTCGGCAACGATACCATCTACCAGGAGTTCGGACTGAAGCCGGAAGTGGCACAGGGCGATGAGAAGCTGATGAAGGGTCTGGCCCATCAGGCAGAGACATTCTACCAGATGCAGCTCGACACCCAGTTCCCTCCTATTGGTCATTTCTTTGAGGAAGATGAGGTAATCAAGTTCGGCAATCACGAATTCACCATCATCGAGACTCCGGGCCACAGCAACGGCTCCGTATGCTTCTATTGCGAGGCAGAGCACGTACTCTTCTCGGGCGATACCCTCTTCAAGAGCTCCATCGGCAGAACCGATTTCCCTGGCGGCAGCATGTTCCGCATCATCAACAGCCTGCGCCATCTCGGCATGTTGCCGGATGAAACACAGGTGCTGCCAGGCCACGGTGAGGCTACCAGCATCGGCGAGGAATTGGCTCATAATCCATATATGGACCGATAGATTCAGGAAGATACAGCATTCAGATGATTCAGAAGAAATCGAACACAGAGAAAATCATCCTGGGCATTGACCCCGGCACCAACGTGATGGGCTATGGCGTGATACGCGTCATCGGCAACAAGGCAGAACTGGTGGTGATGGGCGTCATCGACATGCGCAAGGAGAAAGATCCCTACTTGCGACTCGGCAGGATTTTCGAGCGGGTGACTGGCATCATCGACTCCTATCTGCCCGACGAGATGGCGATAGAGGCTCCCTTCTTCGGCAAGAATGTGCAGTCGATGCTCAAGCTCGGCAGGGCGCAGGGAGTGGCTATCGCTGCCGCCATCCACCACGACGTACCCATCCACGAGTACGCTCCGCTGAAAATCAAGATGGCGATTACCGGACAAGGTCAGGCTTCCAAGGAGCAGGTGGCGGCGATGCTGCAGCGCATGCTCAACATCCGGGAAGACGAGATGCCGAAATACATGGATGCCACCGATGCTCTGGGCGCTGCCTACTGCCATTTCCTGCAGATGGGCAGACCCGAAACGGGCGCCAGGCACTATAGCAGTTGGAAGGATTTTGCTACCAAGAACGCCAGCCGCATAGAGAAAGGTACAGGTATGACGGGTCCGCAGGCAAAGCTTCTGGCGGCTATCAACCGTACCACGCACAAGTAGCCCAGCCCGGAAATATCATCCTGTTATCAAGCAATCATATCAAAAAAAAGAGATGCAAAAGATTATCAGTATTCAGAATGGCGTAACCCGTATGCCAGAATGGCGTATGGCTGAGCCAGTTAACTTCGAGGCATGCGACGGCGAGCATATCGCTATCGTAGGTCCCAATGGTGGAGGTAAGTCGATGTTCGTGGACATCCTTGTGGGCAGACACCCGCTGTTGATGCACGATCCTGATTACGACTTTTCTCCTAGTACCAAGCCCCTGGTGAGCGACAATATCAAGTATATCACCTTCCGTGACACCTACGGAGGCGACAACGACCGCACCTACTTCCTGCAGCAGCGCTGGAACCAGCTGGAAATAGATGAGAACACGCCTATCGTCAAGGATAAGCTGGAAGAGGCTTATCAGATGGCTGGCGAAGATACGCCGGAGCGCAGACAGCTGCAGGAACACATCTACGAGCTGTTCCACATGCACCACCTGCTCGACAAATACACCATCCTGCTGAGCAGTGGAGAGCTCCGCAAGTTCAAGCTTGCCTCTACCCTCTTTTCAGAGCCTCGCGTGCTGATCATGGACAACCCGTTCATCGGTCTGGATGCCGACACCCGCGACCAGCTCAAGGAGCTTCTCAAGTCACTCACCACCGAGCATCATCTGCAGATCATCCTCGTATTGAGCAAGAGCGATGACATCCCAGACTTCATCACCCACGTGGTAGAAGTGAAGGATATGAAGGTATATCCTAAGCTTACCAAGGAAGAATATCTGGCACAACGCAACCCCATCCCTGCCCACGTATTATGCGAAGAATTAGAACAAGCCATCATCAACCTGCCATATAGCGACCGGGAATATCACAGTCAGGAAGTGGTGAAGATGAACAAGGTTCGCATCCAGTATGGCGAGCGCATCATCCTCAACGATCTCGACTGGACGGTCAACAATGGCGAGCGCTGGGCGCTGAGCGGACAGAATGGTGCCGGCAAGAGTACCCTGCTCAGTCTGGTATGTGCCGACAATCCGCAGAGCTACGCCTGTGACATAGCCCTCTTCGGCAATCCTCGTGGCAGTGGCGAGAGCATCTGGGATATCAAGAAGCATATCGGCTATGTATCTCCAGAGCTTCACCGTTCCTATCAGCGTGATATGCCAGCCATCCGCATCGTGGCGAGCGGCCTTACCGATTCTGTGGGTCTCTATGTAAAGCCAAAGGAAGAGGATATGGATCAGTGCCGTTTCTGGATGAAGGTGTTCGGTCTGGAGGGTTTGGAAGATCGTGGTTTCCTGAAACTGTCAAGTGGCGAGCAGCGCCTGGTACTTCTGGCACGCGCCTTCGTGAAGGATCCCGAGCTCCTCATCCTCGACGAGCCACTTCATGGTCTTGACAACAGAAACCGCCGCCTGGTAAAGGATATCATCGAGGCATTCTGCAAGCGAAAGAACAAGACGATGATCATGGTTACTCACTATAAGGAAGAGCTCCCTGCCTGCATCGACCACAGCATCTTCCTGAAGAGACATACGAAATAGGAAAGCGACTCTGTGACATCACAAAGCTATCACAATAAAACAAGATCTCCCCATAAGCACAGGCTTCTGTAGCCTGGCTTATGGGGAGATTATATTTGCGAGTTATTTGTCATTATAGTGACCTTCTACTTCAATTACAACTACAGTAATAATGTCATCAAAAACATTATATATAATTCTGTCATGAGCTGTAATATGGCGGGAATAAGTTATATCGTTTCCCCCTTTCATTGCCTCAGGATGCCCAATACCTTCACGAGGTGTTTCTGCTATACTATTCAGAACCTTTCTTAGTTTTTCAAAAAGAGGCTTATTCGATTTTTTCCATTTTTTGATAACTTTAGTAGCATCTTTTGAATAATCTATTTTGTAAATCATAGAGAATCAAGCCATTCGTTCATCTCGGTTGAATTTTCAAAATGAAGAGTCTCTCCTTTTTTATATTCATCCATTGCTTTATCAATCTTCTTCTGCAATTCTTCATCAATTGTATTATCCTCTACAACTTCAGAAGGATGGAGAATACTAATGAGAAGACTTTCCACATAGTTGTTAAGACTGCGATTGCTAGCCTTAGCCTTTTCTTTCAGTTCTTCCAGCAAACTGCTTTGGAACCTGAACGAAGTTGGGATTCTTGCTGCTGTTGTTGACATAATCATTAATATTTTAAATTAGTTCTGCAAATATACAGCAAATCCCTGACAACACAAAGTTTTTTTGTGATTTTAACACATAATATTCCCCCAACCTGCCAAAACATACTGGTTGGGGGAATATCCGTGTAAACAATATTCAAGGAAGAGAGAATCAGACGAAAACGCCTGGAAAATGGGAGAAAAAGAGATTGAGAATTTTCCCTTAAGGATTTTTATTTTTTTCCTTAAGGAAAACGGCAGCTTCTCTTAAGAGTTTTTTCCGCAACGCTCAACTTGTAAAGTTATTTATCACAACCAGTATTTCAAGAAGCGTATGGACTCATTATTTCTATTTCAGTTTGCATGTTTTATCTTCATGCTCATCCATGCTTTCATCGTGGCAATCTCCTATCTGCACGTAAGATGGAAGAGTTGCCATTAAAGCATATTGAGAAATTGAAAAGCTCATTAGACACCAAGTAAAGTTTGAAGGAGCGACATACAAAATCTCCCTATAAGCCAGGTGATAAAGACACCTGAACTTATAGGGAGATTCTTGTTTTATTTCTTCTCCTCTGGAACCAGGAACTTATCGCCACTCTGCTTGACAAGCTGCTTGGCAAACTTCTCTGGATAACCAGGACGAACTGGAGTAGCACCCAAACCGTATGGAGTCTTCTTGAAGGTACCATTCTTATCGGTTGGCTTGATAATCATATCATTGTACTTCACCACCATGAACTCGAAAAGCTGGTTCCAGCGAGCCAACATCTGCTGAGCCTTCTCAACACTGTAGTCGTTGAGATACTTCACTGCTGCCTGTGGGTTCTGGGTATAAAGCTCCTGAGCCTTCTTCTCAACACCTGTCTGAGCAGCGAAATAGCTGTTGTCTAAGCTATCACGAACCTCCTTCAAGGTTGGGAACATCAGGCTGTAACGAGGATAAACCATGTTGCTGGTCATGTTGCAAACCCAGTAAGCGTTCTTCTTGCTGAAATGCAAGGCATCAGCACCAGGAGTATTATAGCACTCAGGACGCTCGGTCATAGAGCAATATACTGGAGTGAACGCAGCCATATTGGCATCGTCGTTGGCAAACCAGAACACGCCACCAATCTCTCTTGGCAACCATGAACGCATCTGGCTCACGAATACGAAACCACTCTGCTGGGTGCTGACAGGACGCTCGTTGAAATACTGCTTGCCATCCACCTTGTACATCAATGGTGTAGGACGATAAGGCATCTCCCAGATACCACCGCCGATATCAGAACCATCGGCTACAGAAAGAGGAGTACCCTCGTAATGGTCGCGCATCACATTCTCTACATCCTGTACGCTCACCTTCTTGTTAGGAACCACCCAGAGAGGCATATCCTGCGCATCAGGATTCTTGCCGAGTGCCCAATCCAGATAAGGACTCATATCATAGAAGTGGTTCAGCATCGCCCAGGCACGGGCATCGCAGAAACGGCGACCAGAGAAATCAGGCTTTGCATAAGCCATCTTCCAGGAGAAATCAGCATCCTTGCCCTTGAACCACCCCTTGCTGCGGGCAAAAGAAACCACATCCTTGGCATACATCACATTCTTCTTGTCCTTCATGTTGAACTTGCCGATGCGGCTCTGGTTGGCATGCGCACAGACAGCATCATCCGGAATGCGGAGAGCTACCCATACAGCACCCTTGGAACCGGCACCCTTACCCATCATCTCCATGATCCAAGCCTCGTTAGGATCGCAGATGGTGAAGGTCTCACCGCCAGAGTTGTAACCGTAGGTATTGGCGAGGGTGGTCATCACCTTGATAGCCTCACGAGCCGTCTTACTGCGCTGGAGAGCTACATAGATGAGTGAACCATAGTCCATGATACCGGTAGAATCCACCATCTCCTCACGACCGCCATAGGTAGTCTCGCCGATGGTAACCTGCCACTCGTTGATGTTGCCGATTACGTTGTAGGTCTCGGCAGCTTCAGGAATCTCGCCATAATACTTATTGCTGTCCCAATCGAAAATCTTGCGCATCTCGCCCTTGGCATGCTTAGCCGCAGGATAATGGCAGAGGTACTGGAACATACCGTAATCGTCGGCACTGTAAGAACACATCACCGAACCATCTACTGATGCCTTCTTGCCCACGATGAAGTTGCTGCAGGCCTCAGCCTCAGAGACACTGCCCAACATAGCCACAGCCATCAGGGCTGAAGCAAAAATCTTATTCATAAAATATACCTTTATTTATATTAATCACAAGCCTTGAAGCTCATATCCAAACCCTTCACACTGTGTGTCAAGGCACCTACAGAGATAAAGTCAACACCCTGCTCAGCATAGTCGCGAATGGTATCGTAGGTGATACCGCCAGAAGACTCAGTCTCATACTTGCCAGCGATGATATCTACTGCCTTCTTGGTATCAGGCACAGAGAAGTTGTCGAGCATGATGCGGTTGACACCGCCGTGCTTCAATACCTGGTCGAGCTCATCGAAGCTGCGAACCTCGATTTCAATCTTCAGATCGAGACCCTTCTCCTTGAGATAAGCATGGCAACGGTCGATGGCGTTATCGATACCGCCAGCGAAATCGATGTGATTGTCCTTGAGGAGAATCATATCGAAGAGACCGATACGATGGTTCATACCACCACCAATCTTCACAGCCTGCTTCTCCAACATACGGAGACCTGGAGTAGTCTTACGGGTGTCGAGGATGTGAGTCTTGGTACCTTCAAGGCGCTTTACATACTTAGCGGTCATGGTAGCGATACCACTCATACGCTGCATGATGTTGAGCATGAGGCGCTCAGTCTGGAGCAGCGAACGGGTCTTGCCCTCTACGATCATAGCGATGTCGCCCTTCTTCACGTGGGTACCGTCCTGCAACAGAACCTCTACCTTCATGGTAGGATCGAAGCGTGCGAATACCTTCTTTGCCATTTCTACACCTGCCAAAACGCCATCTTCCTTGATGAGCAAATGGCTCTTACCCATGGCGTCCTCTGGAATGCAACACAAGGTTGTGTGGTCGCCATCACCGATATCCTCAGCAAATGCCAAGTCTATCAACTTGTCTTCTAATTGATCTACGCTTAACATATTATTAATGTTTATTGTTTAATGTTTATTGTTTAATCTTTTCCCGTTCCATAGAGCGCAGAGGATGCCTTCCTCATCACGCTCTACCCTGATTTCTCCGCCCAGCCATTCGGTCATAGGCAACTCCTCTCGGAACTCATAGTAGTTGACTACTCTACCCTCGGCAATCTCCACCACTGCCTGCTGCAGGATGGTGCCATCGGGAAGTACCACGGTATGAGCACCGCATCTTCTCAGCTCCTCCATCGCTATCTCGTCTTAAGAGGTTCAGCCTTCATCGGCTTCATTTCCTTGAGTGGTCTCAGCGGTTTGCCATCCGGCATTCTGATAGGATGAACCGGCTTTTGGGATGACATCTCGAAGGTCTGCTCTCCCGGTTTTTCACCTGATGAGGATGAAGAGGATGATGCACTATCCTTGCGGAGACTATCGGATGATGCCGATGGAGAGCTTCCTGCCGGTGCAGCCACAGGCTTCTGCGGATGCATGCGAATCAGCTTGATATGCTCCAGGAACATCAGCTTCAAGGTGGTCTGAGAAGAGACACCCGTGCCGTTATCGTCATTCATCAGCATGATGTATCCCTTCACGCTCTTGATGCCAAGTGAATCAGCATCAGAGAGTTCCACCGAATAATGCTGGGTACTCTGAATCATGATGGTACGCTGGGCAATACTGTCGTTACCAAACTGCACTGCGAGCATCGCAACACCATTGCGCATACCATCCTGGTAGATGAACTGCACATCGAAATCGAGCATCAGGCGGTCGCCCTTATGGAAAGTAGAATCCACCTTGATATTGAAGCTGGTACTATTGAACGGCTTCACAGGCATGAACACCATCGATGTAGCGAGATTCCATACATTAGCCGTATCGCCGGTGGCGGAGAGATTAGCAAACTCTCCTCCCTCCTTGGCACTACCGCCCATGGCTGTAATCTCGTTGTTGTAACGGTCGGTCAGGTCCTTATACACATCCTCCAGCAGTTCGGTATGACGCATATAATAAACCATGGAAGAATCAAACTCGGCAGAGGTGACATCGTGTTTTCTGAGCACCGCCTCGCGATAAGCCAGGCTCTGTCCCTTGTCGCCGTTATCATCCATGTGTGCCATCGCCAGAGCCAGGTGATAATCATAAAGAATATCCGTCATCTTGCCCTTCGACAAGACGCCGCTAGGCAGGGAAGGCTTGCAGGATGAAACGCAGAAAAGCAATGCCATCACTGCCACAAGACAAATCATTAACTTCTTCATTCTCATGCCTCCTTTCTATTTCTTATCTTCCTTGTTAGCAGAAGTCTCCTTCTTCTCCCCTTTCTTCTTGTCATTACCTCCGAGCTGTTCCAGTTCCTTGCGGCAGAAGAGCAGCATGGAGATGATACCCACGCTGACGCAGGCATCAGCAAAATTGAATACAGGATCGAAGAATGTTCCCTGCTGACCACCCCAAAAAGGTACCCACTCCGGCCAGGTATAGTCGAAGAACGGGAAGCGGAACATATCCACTACCTTACCCATAAAGAAAGGCGCATATCCATCGCCGAACGGTACCATATAGGATACGTAATAAGGCGAGGATGCAGTGAACATCAGACCATAGAACATCGAATCGATCATATTGCCGATGGCACCCGTAAGTACCAGGGCTACGAGGATGATGTAGAGCAGACGATGCGTACCCCTCCTGATGATGCGATAGAGATAGACGATGAGAGCGACGATGGCTACAGAGCGCAGCAGGCTGAGCCAGAACTTGCCGATAAACGACATGCCCCACGCCATTCCGTTGTTCTCAATGAAATCGATAAAAAACCAATCTGTAACACGAACAGACTCGCCAAGGCAAAAGTGGGTCTTGATGTACAGCTTAATCCATTGGTCGATGATAAGCAGCACAACCACCATTGCCGTGACGAGCCAGCCGATATGTAAATTCCTTTTTTTCTCCATTTATTATTTCTTTCTAGCCTCCTTGGAAGCTACACTCAATGTGGCATGAGGTACTGCACGCAAGCGCTCCTTAGGAATCAACTCGCCCGTCTCGCGGTCGATGCCATAGGTCTTGTTCTGAATGCGGACCAGCGCAGCCTCCAGCCCCTTGATGAACTTCTGCTGGCGCTGAGCCATCTGGATGATTTCCTCCTTGCTCTGTGCCTCGCTGCCCTCCTCAAGAGCCTTGTAGGTTGGTGATGTATCTACCACATCATTACTATCTGAGTGGTTGAGCTGAGCCATACAGTCACGGTAGGTCTGCTTTGCCACCTTTAACTTCTCTTCAATGATAGCGCGGAACTCCTCGAGTTCTACATCGCTATAACGTGCTTTTTCGTTAGCCATAGACGTTGTTTTGTTATAAAAGTTATTATTAGACTAGAGTTTTAAGGAAAGAAGTTAGAAGCAAGTAGCTTCGGATAACTCCTGACTCCTAACTTCTAACTCCTAACTATTTAATTCTTCTCTACGAGAATGTTCAACTTAAAGTCATCAAACTCGGTCTCAACACCTGCGTTGTCACCGATTTCGATGCTGTCTGCCAATACCTGACCCTTGATGTAGTCGCCGAATGCCTCGATGGCTGCATTGGTCTCTTCGTTGGAAGCCACAGTCACCTTGATGCGGTCGGTAATCTCCAGACCAGTCTCCTTGCGGAGGTTCTGGATACGGTTGATCAGCTCACGAGCCATACCCTCCTTCTTCAATTCAGGAGTCAACTCTACCTCAAGCGCTACGGTCAGATTGCCCTCGTTAGATACGAGCCATCCTGGGATATCCTCTGAGATAATCTCCACGTCGGCTACCTCTACCACGGCTTCCTGTCCGTCGATATTCAATGTGATGTTGCCTGCCTTCTCGAAGGCTGCAATCTGGTCCTGATCGAGCGCTGACATCTGGGCAGCAACACCCTTCATCAGCTTGCCGAACTTCTTACCCATCACTCTGAAGTTACACTTCACCTTCTTCACGAGAATGCCCTGACCCTCAATGAAGTTAACCTCCTTCACGTTCACCTCGTTCTTCAAGAGTCCGGCTACTGCCTCGATGTGTGCCTTCTGTACATCATCTACGGCAGGAATCATGATCTGCTGCAGTGGCTGGCGAACCTTGATGTTCACCTTGCGGCGCAATGCCAATACCATGGAAGTAATCTTCTGGGCGATGGCCATACGCTCCTCCAAGTCGGCATCGATAGCAGCCTCATCAGCTACAGGGAACTTGTCGAGGTGTACGCTCTCCAACTCGCCGCCCAAGTCGTGATACAACTCGTCTGCATAGAATGGAGCAAATGGAGCCAAAAGCTTAGCCACTGTCATCAGACAGGTATAGAGAGTCTGGTAAGCGCTCAACTTATCCTCGCTCATCTCCTTACCCCAGAAACGTTTACGGTTCAGACGAACGTACCAGTTAGAGAGGTCATCGTTTACGAATGCATCGATGAGACGGCCAGCACGGGTTGGATCGTAGCCAGCCAACTCTCTGTCAACGCCCTTGATGAGGGTATTGAGTGAAGAGAGAATCCAGCGGTCGATCTCTGGGCGCTTCTCGAATGGCACCTGAGCAGCCTCTGCATCGAAACCATCTACATTAGCATAGAGGGCGAAGAAGCTGTAGGTATTATATAAGGTACCGAAGAACTTGCGACGGGTCTCATCTACACCGTTAGGGTCGAACTTGAGGTTGTCCCAAGGCTCACTGTTGGTCATCATATAGAAACGAACAGGGTCGGCACCATACTTATCGATCATCTCGAATGGGTTGGTTACGTTACCCACGTGCTTACTCATCTTGTTACCCTTGGCATCGAGAACGAGACCAGAAGAGATTACGTTCTTGAAGGCTACGCTATCGAATACCATGGTAGCGATGGCGTGCAGGGTGAAGAACCATCCACGGGTCTGATCCACGCCCTCGTTGATGAAGTCGGCTGGATAGAACTTAGGAGGAATAGCATATCCCTCATAGGTGCTGTGGATGAGTGCATCGCGGTCTGCCTCTGTGCCACGTGCCATCTCACCCTCGAATGGGTAGTGGAGCTGGGCGTAAGGCATTGAACCTGAATCGAACCAAACGTCGATGAGGTCGCTCTCACGATACATTGGCTTGCCCTCCTCGTTAACCAATACAATCTTGTCAACGTATGGACGGTGGAGGTCAATCTTATCATAGTTCTCCTGACTGTAGTCACCAGGAACGAAACCATTCTCCTTCAGTGGGTTGCTCTGCATGATACCGGCAGCCACTGACTTCTCGATTTCAGCATACAGTTCCTCCAAGCTGCCGATGCACTTCTCGCCACGGTTCTCGTCACGCCAGATTGGCAATGGAGTACCCCAGAAGCGGGAACGTGAAAGGTTCCAGTCGTTCAGGTTCTCAAGCCAGTTGCCGAAACGGCCTGTACCAGTGCTCTCAGGCTGCCAGTTGATGGTCTTGTTCAATTCTACCATACGCTCCTTGCGTGCGGTATCCTTGATAAACCAGCTATCCAATGGATAATAGAGGATAGGCTTGTCGGTACGCCAGCAGTGAGGATAGTTGTGCACGTGCTTCTCGCTCTTGAAAGCCTTGCCCTCCTGCTTCAGTTCGTAGCAGAGTACGATGTTCAGGTCTTCAGCCTTATCAGAAGCCTTCTTGTCCCAGACACCATCCACATTAAACTGTGGGTCGTAGGCATTCTTCACGTAGTCGCCTGCGTGATGAGCGTATGCCTCCTTGTTGACACAAGCGTTCACGAAGTTATCATCGAGTTCTTCGATGAGATAGAACTTACCCTGCAGGTCAACCATTGGGCGGGTCTCACCCTTCTTATTAATAAGGTAGAGGGCTGGGATATTGGCATCCTTAGCCACCTTGGCATCATCGGCACCGAATGTAGGTGCGATGTGAACGATACCTGTACCGTCATCGGTAGTAACGTAGTCGCCGAGGATGACGCGGAAAGCCTCGCTATCCATCTCAACGAACTTATCGCGACCATCCTCAGAAGCGAATACCTTCTCAGGATGAGCAGCAGCATATTCAGTAACGAAAGCTGGAGCAAAGGCATCTACCTTCTCACATGGCTTTACCCATGGCAGGAGCTGCTCGTAGTGCATGCCTTCGAGGTCTGTACCCTTCATGTGGTCGATAATGCGCCATGGGCACTGCTTCTTCTCCTTGTCGAATGGCAGGAGATCACCCTCCTTGCACTCCTGGTCTGCCTTCAGATATGAACCTACCAGCGCCTCAGCCATCACGAGTGTCATAGGCTCGCCATTGTAGAGGTTGTAGGTCTCGATAGCTACATAGTCAATCTTAGGACCCACACAGAGAGCCACGTTTGATGGCAAAGTCCAAGGTGTAGTGGTCCATGCGATGAAGTATGGCTTGCCCCACTTGGTCCACTCAGCCTTAGGATCCTTGATGAGGAACTGGGCTGTGGTAGTGAGGTCCTTTACATCGCGATAGCAGCCAGGCTGGTTCAACTCGTGAGAGCTCAAACCTGTACCTGCGCCTGGAGAGTATGGCTGGATGGTGTAACCCTTGTAGAGCAGCCCCTTGTTGTAGAGCTGCTTGAGGAGCCACCAGAGCGTCTCGATGTACTTGTTATCGTAAGTGATATAAGGATGATCGAGATCCACGAAGTAACCCATCTTCTCGGTCAACTCGCGCCACTCAGCGGTGAACTTCATCACGTTCTCACGGCACTTGTGGTTGTAATCCTCGGTAGAGATATACTTCTCAGAAGCCTTGTTGTCGATATCCTTCTTGGTGATGCCGAGTTCCTTCTCGACACCGAGTTCAACAGGGAGTCCGTGGGTATCCCATCCCGCCTTGCGGTGAACCTGGAATCCCTTCATCGTCTTGTATCTGTTGAAAGTATCCTTGATACTACGTGCCAACACGTGGTGAATACCCGGGTGGCCATTAGCTGATGGAGGTCCCTCGAAGAAGATAAACTGAGGGCAGCCTTCACGCTCATCGATAGACTTGTGGAAGATGTCATTTTTCTCCCACGCTGCTAGTACGTCATTGTTTGTCTGAGTCAAATTCAGACCATTGTGCTCGGCAAATTTCTTAGCCATATTATCTATTTAAATTTTATATTGTTTTTACTTTTGGGCGCAAAGTTACAAAAAAAAAAGGTTTTACCCAAAATCTTTAATATATTTTCTACTTATATATACAAAAAAGACTCCTAAATGACTGAAAAATTGCTCTTTTCAAGTCATTTAGGAGTACTAAAACCTAAAATAAATGAAATATGATAAACTAAATGTTTCTAAAAGTAATGGCGGCTAACCATTGACTACTTGATAACAAACTTCTTGCCATTGCAGATGTACATACCTGGAGACAGGACATACTCTGCATCAGAAACCTTGTTCACTTCGGCTACCTTCACACCATTGATAGAGTAAATCTGCAACTTAGCAGGAGCCTTCTTGCAACCTACCTGGTTGATACCTGTTGAGGCAGACTCATTGGTCTTACCGTTGCGGTAATAAACTGCACCGTTCTCGAAAGCATTGGTCTTACCGTTGCGGTCATAAACTGCACCGTTGACGAAAGCAAAAGTTTCTGTCTGGTTGACACCATTACCATTATTGTTGAAGATAATATTAGTAGGAGCACCTGTCAAACCACCATCAAACTTCCACATCCAGACATCCAGACCATTCTTCTTCATGTCAGTCTTGATACAGCTTACACCTGGCCAGGTACCACCGGTAAAGTTGTCTGCATCATTCCAAGCCCATACGTGGATGTCACTCCATTCTGCAGGAGCGAGGAAGTAAGCGAAGATACCTGTTGGAGTAGGAATAACTACCTCTTTTATCTTGGTGAAGGTTGCAGAACCAGTATTGGTTTCATTGTCAGTATTGGTTGCGCTCCAAGTTACAGTCTTGCTCTCGCCTTCCATCATGTCAGCACCGAGAGTAAAAGTAGCAGCCTTACCAGGAGTAAAAGCCACCTGCTCGCCATCACCAATCTTATACCAACCGCTCTTGGCATTGTTGCTGAGGGTTGCTGTTACGGAGATAGTCTTCTGGAAGTCACCACCATTAGGACTCAAAGTAACCTTGGCTGCAGTATTGACAGGAGCGTCAATCTTCTCATTGGTCTTACCGTTGCGGTCATAAACTGCACCGTTGACGAAAGCAAAAGTTTCTGTCTGGTTGACACCATTACCATTATTGTTGAAGATAATATTAGTAGGAGCACCTGTCAAACCACCATCAAACTTCCACATCCAGACATCCAGACCATTCTTCTTCATGTCAGTCTTGATACAGCTTACACCTGGCCAGGTACCACCGGTAAAGTTGTCTGCATCATTCCAAGCCCATACGTGGATGTCACTCCATTCTGCAGGAGCGAGGAAGTAAGCGAAGATACCTGTTGGAGTAGGAATAACTACCTCTTTTATCTTGGTGAAGGTTGCAGAACCAGTATTGGTTTCATTGTCAGTATTGGTTGCGCTCCAAGTTACAGTCTTGCTCTCGCCTTCCATCATGTCAGCACCGAGAGTAAAAGTAGCAGCCTTACCAGGAGTAAAAGCCACCTGCTCGCCATCACCAATCTTATACCAACCGCTCTTGGCATTGTTGCTGAGGGTTGCTGTTACGGAGATAGTCTTCTGGAAGTCACCACCATTAGGACTCAAAGTAACCTTGGCTGCAGTATTGACAGGAGCGTCAATCTTCTTGGCACTTGTACCACCATCATACTCCAAGTGGATATCGCCTGTGATACCAGTGATTTCACCAGACTGTGCACCATTTCCATTATTCAAGATGACATTGAAATTCTCTACGCCATCGAAAGAGTAAGTCCAGTATTTAGCACCATCAATCTCCACAGGACCGGCCATTACCTTACCAGGCCATGCGCCTGTCAAGTCTTTGCCGTCTGTACCTGTTGTCCAAGCATGGATGTGAGGAGCATTAGCAGCCTTTACATATACCATGATAGAAGCATTAGGATCTACCTTGGTGAAGGTCAAGCTACCGCTCTTCACTTTACCGTCCTGGCCCTCTGCGCTCCAATCAATAGTCTTGGTGTCGCCAAAGTTCATACCTTCGCCGATGGTAAGGTTCTCACTCACACCAGGAGTCAAGTTCACCTTATCCTGGCCTTGTATCTGATACCAACCAGACTTAGCGTCTTCAGAGAGAGTAACTGTCATGTTAATAGTCTCAGTGCGGAATGATCCACCTGCCTGTGAGAATGAAACGCTTGCAGGCTGAATAGGAGCCTCATCAATCCAAGTTGTACCAGCCTCTTCATTACCATCATAGGTCTGACCACCCTTATGCTGAGCAGCAGTTTCGTAGATGAAAGCGCCATCCTCAATGAGCTTGCCACCAGTCCAGTCTTTCACGAGTACGCGAACCTGACCCTGATTATTAGGAGCATCAACGGTGATAGTAGGACCTGTGTAAATCTTGCCTGTTACCAAGTCTGTATAAGTACCAGCTGGGCAATCTGTGAAAGTAGCACCACCATTGAGGGCTACGAGTGCATAGCTGTCCTTATAAGCACGCTTGAAAGCGATACCGCCATTGGCAGTGCAACCATCTGTAGTCCACTGACCCTTGCGGAGAGCAGGCACTGCCTGACGAATCTTGTTCAGACGGATGAGGTGCTGAGCCACATCATGATTCAAAGAGGCAGCCACATTACCAGAAGCCTTGTATTCACCGAAGTCTGATGCTTCTACATCACCTGTGATATAACCACCGAAGTAAGCACGACCGGTGTTAGAAAGAGGACCATTAGGACCTTTATCAATTACTACACCACGACGGAAACCTACCTCAGAACCATAATAGAGACATGGGATTCCACGGAAGGTAAACAAGAGAGAGAGGTTCTCAGCCCACTGAGCATCTGTACCACCGAAACGGTTGGTATCGCTTGGACCTGGACTATAGTCATGGCTATCTACATATACCACATTGAAAGTAGCGTCATTATAGCACTCGTCGCCGCTTGCCAAGCTGAAAGCCTGTTGGGCAGTGTTGTAGCTGTAGTGCATAGGGAAGTCAATGACGTTGAATCCGCTTGACTGAGAATAGTCTGGCTCGTGCCATGCACCATTGAGCATCTTGGCATTGTTGCTCTTTGGAGAAGTAGTCTCCTCCAAGCAAAGCAGTTGTGGGCCTACAGGCTCAGAACCCTCAGGAATCACCTGATTATCCCAGTAACTTTTGCTTCCATCCCATTTGTTGAGCAAGGCCTCGTCCGACTTCCAGGTATAGAAGTAGCAAGAGAGGTTTGCCTGACCTCTATAGGTTACATCGTTCATACGTGTACAAACCTCACCATACATAAAGAAAGGTGCCTTGTTCAAGCGCTTGTTCTCGTACTGCTTACCAAGTGCTTCAAATTGAGGGATAAACTCCTTGTTGAATGTCAAGCGGGAGATGTGGCCGGATGTATCAATACGGAAACCATCGACACCCATCTTGATAAACTGTCCATAGCAATCTACGAGATACTTAGCCACGTAGTCGTTCTCTGTGTTGAGATCCACACAATCACCAGCAATCTGACCCATCCAACGGCTTGGGAAGTCCCAGTTCCAGTTGTTGGCAGTATGGTGCCAATAGTTGTGTATATCGTGGTTATTGCCATCTGTATTCTTCATCAGGGCAAGACGACGCTGATACTGTATCTTTACATTGCCCAAGTAATCATTGCCCAACTTTCTCTCATCAGGGATCATACAAGCATCAATGTATGCTTGGTTACGAAGATGAGTATCACGGTCGAACATCTTGCAGAGCTTCTCCTCACCGAAGTTACTGGTGTGGTTGAGCACGATGTCAAGAATGATCTTGATACCCTTGGCGTGAGCCTTGTCGATGAGTTCCTGGAACATCACGTCACCGCTCTTTTTGCCGTCACCACTCTGATAGCGGCAGTCAACCTTAGAGAAATCCATGGCATGATAGCCGTGGTAGTCGTAACCAGAAGCGTTCTGTACGACAGGAGTAATCCAGATGGCAGTGAATCCAAGCGCCTTGATGTAGTCGAGCTTGTCAATCACACCCTGGAAGTCACCACGCCAACAAGGATCCTTGGTACTCTTCTGTGCTTCCTGGTTGTCCCAGCAGAGCACGTTGTTACTTGGATCTCCATCGTAAAAACGGGTGGTGATCATGAAATAGATACTTTCGTCTCGGAAATCAGTACGATTGCTGGTAAACGTGTCTGTAGCCATCGTCTGCATAGAGACCAACATGAGCATTAAAACCGCCCATAATTTTGCGACAAGTTTCTTCATAATGAAATTGTTAAGTTAAAATTAATTAGTTGAATTATCTGCCGCAAAATTACAAACTATGTCTATCCGCCCAACAAGATATTTCACGTTTCTGCTGATATTTTTGTGCAATCGATTTCTCAAATATTAAGAAAAAGAGGCTGGATTCTGTAAACCAAATATTTACAAAATCCAGCCCCTTTAAGAGTAAATAATTAATATAACGGGCGCGCCAGAAAACAGAAAGAATATTGTACTTTTGGCTTGTCCGAAATCAATTTCAGAGGTTTTCAGCCTCTTGCAGCCAGATGGTGGATGCGGCATCACTAGGCATGCGCCAGTCGCCACGAGGACTCAGGCTCACACTTCCCACTTTCGGACCATCAGGCAGACAGCTTCGCTTGAACTGCTGGTTGAAGAAACGGCGAACAAATGTCTTGAGCCATTTCTTGATAGTCTCCTCATCGTAGGAATCAGGATCGTTGTCACTGATCTTCACACGCTCCAGCTTGGTATCGATAAACGCCTTCTTTGCCAACATGTAAATCTTGGAAGGACGGAAACCGAAACGCAGGAAGTAATAGAGGAAGAAATCGTGCAACTCGTATGGTCCTACCAGGTCTTCCGTCTTCTGCTTGATATTACCATTTTCATCGGCAGGAATCAGCTCCGGACTGATAGGTGTGTCGATGATGTCGCGCAGGGTGATGCGGCTCTGCTCATCCACTCCACTCTCGGCAACATAGTTCACGAGATGGCGGATCAGAGTCTTAGGGATGCTGGCATTCACGCCATACATGCTCATGTGGTCGCCATTATAGGTAGCCCAGCCCAGAGCCAGCTCAGAAAGGTCGCCGGTGCCTATCACCATACCGCCCATCTTGTTGGCAAGGTCCATCAGAATCTGCGTACGCTCGCGTGCCTGCGAATTCTCATAGGTTACATCATGCACGCTGGCATCATGACCGATATCCTCGAAATGCTGGGTCACTGCCTTGGCGATACTGATTTCACGGATGGTGATGCCCAGACTCTTCATCAGCGAGATGGCATTATTATATGTTCTATCGGTGGTTCCGAAACCTGGCATGGTAACACCCAGGATGCCTCGGCGGTCCATCTTCAGCTTATCGAATGCCTTCACGCAGACGAGCAGGGCAAGGGTGGAATCCAATCCGCCGCTGATACCCACTACCACCGTCTTGGCATGGGTATGTACGATGCGCTTGGCAAGACCCATCAGCTGGATATTGAAAATCTCCTCGCAGGAGACATCCATATCGCTGCTGGTAGGAATGAAAGGATGGGGATTCACCTCACGCTCCAACACGAACTCGCGCTCGTTCTCGGTAGGATCAGCATCGATGTTACGGATGTTGAACTGTCCGCCGAGAACCGAATATTTGATGTTGCGCTGGGCGTTGACATAGGTGGAATTGGTGCGACGCTCTGAACGGAGTTTCTCCACATCAACCTGCGCTATAACCATCTGAGGATCAAGAGAGAAACGTTCACCTTGTGCAAGTAAAGCTCCATTCTCATAAACCAGGGCATTTCCGCCATATACCACATCCTGCGTGCTCTCGCCAAAACCACAGGAACTGTAGATGTAACCCGTCATGGTGCGGGCACTCTGCTGGCTCAGCAGACTCTTCAGATAGTTGTGCTTTCCGATGAGTTCATCGCTCGCAGAGAGGTTGAAGATGAGGTCGGCACCAGCCAGTGCCAGCTTGTTGCTAGGAGGAGCCGGCGCCCATACATCCTCGCATATCTCTACGCCAAACTGCACACCGTCATAGGTGCGGAAAATCTGCACATCCGGAGTCAGCTTCACCTTGTGTCCGGCATAGCGGACCTCGCAGTCGCGCAAATCCTGGGCAGAGGCAAACCAGCGCTTCTCATAGAACTCACTGTAGTTAGGGAGATAGGTCTTAGGCACGATGCCCAGGATCTGTCCGTGCTGGATCACGATACCGCAATTCAGCAGCAGATCGCCAGCCACTACCGGAGCGCCGACAATGGAGATGATGTCGAGTTTGCGGGTGAAATCGAGCAGCATCATCACCGCCTGCTCTGATGATTCCAGGAGCATCTGCTGGCGGAAAAGGTCCTGACAGGAATAGCCTGTGATAGACAATTCCGGGAAGGTAATGATCTCTACGCCCTTGCCTTCAGCCTGGGCTATCAGATCTTCTATCTGTTGGGTGTTGAAGATTACATCGCCTACCTTGACGGCAGGGATGGCACTTGCCACCTTCATAAATCCGTACTTCATGTTACTTTGAACTTTGAGATTTGAGATTTGAACTTTATGATTACTTTTATCGGATAGTAACCTGTGTGGCACCATATCCATATTCCTGGAAAGAAGCATCCTGATAGGTGCAGTTCTTATAGCGATAATTCAACTCATGGATGAGTGCCTGGCGCAACACGCCCTCTCCCTTTCCATGAATGAAGATAATCTTCTGCCCCTTGTTCTTCTTGTTTTCAGCCATTGTCTTCTTGAAGATATCCATCTGATAATGAAGAATATCGGCAGAGTTCATTCCAGCAGTTGTTTCGAGCACTTCATCCGCATGAAGATCAATGACGAGGGTACCATCATCCTTCTTGCTGTTCTTCTTGCTGGTGTTGGCAATCACCTTCTCGTCCTTGTACATCTGCTCCTTCAAGCGCTTGGAATCGATGACCAGCGGACGGGCTACCTCGTCGTTCTCCACGATAGTGAAGAGATAGGCTGGAGTCTCGAAGAAATCATTCTCCTCGAAGAGATGGAGCTTGTAGAACTTCACTGGGTCCAGGCGGAACTGGACATCCGTAGCTGGCTTCAGCAGGAATGGCTTGTCCTTCTTGTAGGCAATCATCTGGATGGCGATGTGCTCCATCTCATTCAAAGCCTCACGACCGAATTCTTCGATGAAGAGCTTGGTGTTTGGCTCGATTTCACCCTCCGCCTTCAGGGTCCACGCATTGCCCTCGGCTACGAGATAGGTGTAGCGCAGATAGTAGTTGCTGTCGTTCACCATATACGATTCGAAGCGGGTGTTGGTCACATCCTTGATATCGATAGGCACGAAGGCGAGATAGGCGCTGAGCTTGTTGCCGCCCGTACGCTCCTGAATCTGCTTCACGAAGGTAATCTCGCGGTCGGCAGCATCATACTCCTCTACGTTCATATCCACATCATTCTCGTGCTCGTTCAGGATAGCCTTGATACTCCTGCTGTCCTGATGCAGTTCGGTGTTGGCATGCTCTTCAGCCTTCTGCTTGGCATCCATCTTGGCAGAAATCATCTTGCCCATGGCATAGTCATCCTGCTCTACCACTACCACCTCGTTGATTTGCATCGGAATCTCGAAACCATCTTCATCCTCTACCAGCACGATATTCTTGCCCTGGAAGCCAGCCACCTTTCCGCCGCCCACTTCGCTCAGGAATCTTACTTTATCACCTTTCTTCATATTTCTATTTATTTTTTATTTTTATCTAATCATCTATCTATCCTTAACTCAAAATCTATTTTCCCTCAAGCGGAAACACTCTTTCTGAAATGAGGATACACTTTGCAAAGGTACAAAAGATATTGCAGAATATGGATGTTTTTAATATTTTTAATGCAAGTAAGAAAATAATCTTGATGAAAAGCACCGGGTTTGGGATATTTTTTATATCTTTGCAAGTAGATTGCATATAAGATTGCACATCGTTAATGTATCACTCTTAAACAATGATTGATTATGATTACATTTCCATGCGCCAAGATCAACCTTGGCTTAAATATAGTAAGCAAGCGCGCTGATGGTTACCACAATCTGGAAACCGTATTCTACCCTATCCCCCTGACTGATGCCTTGGAGATCAAGCTGATGGGAGAAGAATTTCCTAGCGAGGTAGCATGCGACCTGAAGATTACAGGCAATGCCGTGGATTGCGACGAACAGAAAAACCTGGTGGTGAAGGCATATAATATGCTGGCTGCCGACTTCAAGATTCCCCGCATTCATACGCATCTCGTCAAGCGAATCCCATCTCAGGCAGGAATGGGTGGCGGCTCTGCGGATGCTGCCTACATGATCCGTCTGCTCGATGAGCGTTTCCGCCTGAACATCGGTATTCCTGAGATGGAGCGATATGCTGCCAAATTGGGTGCCGACTGTGCCTACTTCATCAGTGCGGACCCGGAGAATGGAGATACAGCCTGCTATGCTGAGGGTATCGGCGATGTACTGATGCCGGTAAGCGGTCCTGGAGATAACATGAAGGGATATTACATCGTGATTGTAAAGCGTGATGACATCGCCGTAAGCACCAAGGATGCCTACGCTGCCATCACTCCAAAGAAGCCTGCGAAATGCTGCCGCGACATCGTTCGCCAGCCTATCGAGACCTGGAAGGATGAACTTGTCAACGATTTCGAGGCGCCTATCTTTGCGATGCATCCAGAGTTAGCAGAAATCAAGCAGAAGCTCTATAATCTGGGGGCTGCATATGCAGCTATGAGCGGTAGCGGCAGTGCCATCTTCGGTATATTCAAGCATAAGCCTGCCAATATCGAAGAGCAGTTCGAAGGAATGTTCTGCAAATTATTAAAACTGTAAAAGGAATATTCTGAAAAGGATTAATGCATTAAAAAAGGACCAAATTGCCCCACACGCTCTGAAAGGGCAGAAGCTCCTAGCCCAGGGCAACACCCTGGGTTAAACATATAAATAATCAAGGCGCCCTGTAAGGGCAAAAGCTTAAAACACGACACAATGAACGAAGAAACACATCAGAAACTGATGACTATCAAGCGAAGCTTTCGCTTGCTGATGAATGGCCCGGGTTCGCAATCCATGCGCGACAAGGGCTTGGGATATAAACTGAATTGGGGTGTACCCTTCTATGAATTGAAGAAGATGGCGCAGGAATACGGTAAGGACTACGACCTCGCCATTGAACTCTGGAAAGAAGACATCCGGGAGTGCAAGATTCTTGCTACCCTCATCATGCCTGCCGATAAGATGCTGGCTGAAATCACGGATATCTGGATGGAACAGGTGCAGAGCCAGGAAATGGCTGAGATGCTTGCCTTCAATCTGCTGCAATATGTGGAATATGCGCCGGTGATTGCATATCAATGGATGGCAAGCAATAAACCGCTGTATGAGATTGCCGGATTCCAGCTTCTTGCCCGCCTCTTTGCGAATGGTAAGGAGCCTAACGATCGTGGAATCAATGAATTCCTGGATCAGGCTGCCGTGGCATTGCAGGGTGATAATATGGGAGTGAAGCATGCTGCCGCCAATGCAGTGATGCGCTTCTGCGATTTCGGAGAGGATTTCGAGAATATCGCCAGAGGGGCGCTCAAGGGTATCTTCGAAATATAATTTTATCTGCGGAGAATCATTCATCGGATCTCACGCGGAGTTTTTATTCATCGGATTATGCGGAGTTATCGGAAACATTCTTGCTTCTCGGATTACGCACGGATTAAACGGAAAGCGACCTATGCGGTCGAGGGAGCTGAAACCACATTTGATAGGGTCACGCAGATTTCGCAGATAACGCAGATTTTTTTGATTGACTCTTTTTATGTCCCACAGATTTCACAGATATACACAGATTTTTGACCTAAAATCTGCGTCATCTGCGAAATCTGCGTGACTATACATCATGCTGCTCCGGTTCCTCGACCGAACAGGTCGCTTTCCGTCTAAATTCCGTGCGTAATCCGAGAAGCAAGAATGTTTCCGATAACTCCGCGTATTCCGATGAAAAATATCACATAACGAAAAATATCACATGAAATACTTCTGGTATTCATTTTCGAAATTCGGAGTGAAAACACCTTTGCCGATGTTTTCCTTGATTTCTTCCTTACTCCAGAATCTACCACCAGACAACTCTTCCTGGCTCGGCTTCACTTCACCATCATATACACAGCGATGCACATATACCAGTTCCTTTTCTCTCTGACTCTCAAAGACATAATGTCCTAAAGACTCCGGTTCGAAATCGGTGATACCCAACTCTTCCCTTACTTCTCGATGAAGCGCCTGGTTTACACTCTCGCCTAAATCCACATGTCCACCACAGGCTGTATCCCATTTATCAGGCTGGATATCCTTCCATGCCGGACGGTGCTGGAGATACAGTTCTCCCTTACTATTGAATACATGCAGATGAACCACAGGATGCAATATCTTGCATCCATCATGGGCATGCCCTCGGGTGATGGCACCCAGGATATTACCCATTTCATCTACTATCGGAAATTCCTCGTTCTTATTATCTGTCATTATCTATTATTATAACGTTATTTATTATTTATAACGTTCCGTACTCCTCAGAATAGCGGAGCATCTGGTCGGTATAACTCTCCTCATAATCGAGATTTACGTCGATAGGATTACCCTCCTCATCATAGACCAGCGTCATCTTTGGATTGATGAAACCCTTGTATGGAGCCAGGTTCAACTTCTTGTATCTCGCCAGAATCTCGCGATGCAAGTCTGGATCAATATTCACGGCATACTTCTCTACCAACTGGCGTGCTGCCTCGAAATCTCCCTCGCTCTTGATTCGCTGAATCTCTGCAAGGAGTTCTCCGAAAAGATGACGGAGCTTCCCGTAATCATTCACCTTCACATAGGTGCGGGTGGTTACGATATTTCCCTCAGCATCCTTCAGGGCATCCTCGGCAGAAGCATAGCTTACTTCTTCCGTAACCAGTTCCACGGCTCCCTCGGCATGCTCCAGGGTCCACCAGGCTATAAGGGCACGGTTTCTCATGTGCGCCTCCTCTATCTTGTCACCCTCCTTGATTCGGATAGTCTGGGTGAGCAAACCGTTCATCAGATAACTGTAATACTGCGCCTTGTAAGCTTCATCATTCGGAGTCAGCCCCAGCTCAACCAACTTATGATCAGCCACATAGTACAGACCGAAGAGATCGGCTCTCGCCTCCTCTATCGTGTTGCCATACGCCTTCAGGGCATCAGGATCGGTGCCAGGAAGAAGCTGACCGCTGCCGTGTCCCAGACACTCGTGAAGGTCGGTATGCAGGTCGTCGGTGATATCAGCATACTGGTTCATCAGCGCCACTGTCTCCTCATCGATGACAAACTCATCTCTGAATCCATTGCCCTGAGCCGCCTTGTTGTAGGCATCAGTCAGGTTGCCGATGGTAACGCTCTTCGAACCGTGCTCCTGACGGATCCAGTTGGCATTAGGCAGATTGATGCCGATAGCCGAAGCAGGATATTCCTCTCCGCCGAGCATCGCCGCACAGATTACGTTGGCAGTAACGCCCTTCACCTCCGGTTTGCGGAAACGTGGATCCACAGGCGAATGATCCTCAAACCACTGAGCATTCTTACTGATGGTCTGGGTTCGCTGGGTAGCCTCCAGGTCCTTGTATTCCACGATACCCTCCCAGGTACCTTTCAATCCCAATGGGTCGCCATATACCTCGATGAATCCGTTGATGAAATCCACCATACCTTCGTGCTGCTCTACCCAGGCGATACTGTATCGGTCGAAATCCTCAAGATTACCGGTGCGATAGAACTTCACGAGCAGGTCGATGACATGCTTCTGTCCCTCATTTTCAGCGAATTTCTGCGCCTTGAGCAACCAGGACACGATTTCCTTGATAGGCTCACTATAGAGTCCATCCTCCTTCCACACCAGCTCAATCATCTCGTTGTTGCGCTTGGTGAGCTTGGAGTTGAGTCCGTAAGATGGCGGTGTCGGATTAGAGGCATCCTTCAATCGGGCATAGAATCTCTCCACTTCCGCCTGAGTCACATTCTCATAGAAGTTGCAGGCAGAAGTCTTTACCAGATCTTCGCCATCGGTCTGGTTCACTCGTTTCGGCATCACCTCCGGATCGAAGATGACAGGTACGAGCTGAGCGAGGAGATCTTCCTTGCTCTCTCCTCTCTTGAGGGGCAACTCATCCTCAGAGATTTCCTCCATCAACTGATAGAAGAATTCCTCAGAGAATCCCGGCTTGAATTTCTCGCAGCCATAATGATGATGAATGCCGCTGGCAAACCATACGCGCTTCAGATATACTTCGAAAGCCTTGAATTCTTCGGAATCGCATACAGAAGAAGTTTCGATTTGAGTAGTAGAATCGCTTGCTGTCTCTGTGTTTTCGATAGCCTCTCCGATTATACCCTTGTAATGGCGATAGATTGCCTCCAGGGTTTTGCGAATGCGCAGGTTGTACTTTCCCTGCTGGTCGAACGTGATGTCACGTCCCATCAGGGTAGCCTTTGCCAGGCAGTAAATATACAATTTCTGATTGAGCGACAATGCATCGAATCCCTTCAGCTCGTAACGCAGCATCTGGATGTCGGCAAAGCGCTCGTGGGTGTTTACATTACAATTTGCCATGTTCTAAACCTTTATTTCTAGCGCAAAAGTACGACAATTATTTGGATTTTCAAACTTTTCTGCCAACTTTTCTTATTTTATTGAAAGAAATGTAATAAATCTCCCGTTTTTTACGTAACTTTGCAGGAATATCCAACGAAAAAGAAGAAAATATAGTTAAGAAATATGCAAATCAACGAGATATTGAAATCTTACTTCGGATACGATTCCTTCCGACCCAACCAGGAAGCCATCATCCGGGAAGTGATGCAAGGTAACGACTGTCTGGTGCTGATGCCGACGGGCGGTGGAAAGAGTCTGTGCTATCAGGTTCCGGCGCTGGCCATGGAGGGAACGGCAGTGGTCATTTCGCCACTCATCAGTCTGATGCACGACCAGGTGGAAGCCCTCAAGGCGAACGGCATTCCAGCCGAAGCTCTCAACAGCGGCAACGATGTAACCGATGATCTCATCATCCGCAGAAGATGCGAAGCGGGCGAACTGAAACTGCTCTATGTTTCGCCCGAAAAACTCCTCAGCGAGATACCTTATCTGTTCAGCAACATCAAGATTTCGCTCTTCGCCGTAGATGAAGCCCACTGTATCAGTCAGTGGGGCCACGATTTCCGTCCGGAGTATTCCCAGCTCGGACTCCTACACGAGAAATTCAATGGAGTGCCGGTGATGGCGCTCACGGCTACAGCCGATAAGATTACCCGAGAGGACATCATCAACCAGCTGCATCTGAACGGCCAGACCTTCGTGAGCAGTTTCGACCGTCCGAACCTCAGTCTTACCGTGCGCCAGGAAAGTACGAAGAAGGAGAAGCTGAAATTCATTTACCATTTCATCGCCCGTCGCCCAGACGAGGCAGGCATCATCTACTGCCTCTCGCGCAAGAATACGGAGATGGTGGCAGAGGCTTTGCAGGAGCATGGCATACAGGCAGAAGCCTATCATGCCGGACTCTCTGCCCAACAGCGAGCCTCTGTACAGGAACGTTTCAAGATGGACCAGATAGAAGTGGTGTGCGCTACCATCGCCTTCGGAATGGGTATCGACAAGGGCAACGTGCGATGGGTGATTCACTACAACATGCCGAAGAGCATCGAGAGTTTCTATCAGGAGATAGGACGAGCCGGAAGAGACGGCGCTCCTGCCGATACGGTATTGTTCTATTCGATGGCAGATATCATCACCCTCCGTTCTTTCTGCGAAGAAAGCGGACAGAAATCGGTGAATCTGGAAAAACTGCGAAGAATGGAAGAATACGCCGAATCGAGAGTCTGCCGAAGAAGAATCCTCCTGAATTATTTCGGAGAGACTTCCAGCAAGGATTGTGGTCATTGTGATGTCTGCAACAATCCGCCCCGCACCTTCGATGGTACCGTGCTTACCCAGAAGGCGCTGAGTGCCGTGGTAAGAGCGGGCGAAAAGATTGCCGTGGGCACCTGCATCGAGATATTGGGGGGTATGCAGACGCCTGCCATTGCGAGAAATCACTATAACGAATTGAAGACCTTCGGTGTGGGCAAGGATGTAAGCGTTCGCGATTGGCAGACCTATCTGCTGCAGATGCTCCAGATGGGTTTCTTCGAAGTGGCGTATAACATGCATAACCAGATGAAGGTCACGCCATTGGGCTGGAAGGTCCTCAAGGGAGAACACCAGGTTTCATTGGCGATTATGGAGAATGAAGAGCGGGCTCCTCGTCAGCAAAGGGTCAACAGACCTTCAAGAGGAAGCAGCATCCCTGTAGTTCATGCCGAGCGTGTGATTTTCGAGGATGAGATGGCGGGTGTAGAAGATAAGAAGCTCTTCGAGTATCTGCGTAAGATACGCAAGAATCTTGCCGATGAACAGGGCTATCCTCCATACATCGTGCTATCAGATAAGAGTCTGCACGAATTAACGAAGATGAAGCCAACCACCCTCCAGGCATTCGGTCTCATCAGCGGTATCGGCGAATTCAAAATCAAGAAATATGGCGATACATTTATCAAAGCCATCAAGAAATATACAGGCAAATAGCCTATACTCCACTCGCCCTGAAAGGGCGTGTGGGGATAACAAGAAAAAACAAAACATAAAAAAGAGGTAATCCGGGAAACCAGATTACCTCTTTTTTATAATGAAACGGGGGAAGCTTAGTTATTCACGCTACCTCCCACAATATCGAGCAATTCATTCGTAATGGCCTGTTGACGACTCTTGTTGTACTGAAGATTCAGTTCACGCAAGAGTTCATCGGCATTATCCGTAGCAGTCTGCATGGCAACCATACGGGCTGCATGCTCACTCGCCTGACTATCCAACAAAGCAGTGTAAACCATCAGATGAAGCTGCTTAGGAATCAATACTCCCAATACAGTCTCCAGATCCGGCTCCACGATGAAGTCATCGTTCAGAGGATGCGCCTCTGCACGCTGTCTTTCATCCTCACTAGCCTGCTTCTTGCGCAGATACTCCTGAGCCTTCGCCGTAGCCACATTCGATGTGAGGTCACGGTCGTTGTCCTCTCCTATCGCCTCAGTGCTGAGGTCGATAGGCAGGAAAGTCTTCTGGGTCAGAATCTGCGAACCGGCACTCTTGAAGTGGTGATAGATCATCTCCACCTTGTCGAGTTCACCTACTGCATACTGCTTGGCAAGCTTGCGGGCGATGTCGGCACAAGCGCCTGAATTAGGATGATCGGCAAGATCCAAGAAGTTACCGCCAATCTTCAAACCCAGCTTCTGTGCCTTCTCAGCCACCTTTCTGCCGATAGGATATACCGTAATGTCGTCAATGCCATGAGCCTTATACTCGTCCACCGCCTGAATCATCATCTTGATGACGTTGGAGTTGAAACCACCGCACAAGCTGCTGTTAGAGCTATATACGATGAGAGCCACACGCTTGATTTCCTTGTGCTCCACCTGCAACTCATGGTCCACATTCGGAGTACTCACCAGGAAGCTCTTCAGGATATGCTCCAGCATATTCTCATAAGGCAGCATATTCTGGATAGCTACCTGAGCATGATGCAACTTGCTGGATGCCACCATCTTCATCGCACTCGTAATCTTACGGGTACTGTTGACGCTGGCGATGCGAGTCTTAATCTCTTTTAACGACGGCATAGGCTATTACGCTTTATATTGTCCTGCTACATTAGCCATGGTATCCTTGATCACCGCGATGCAATCGTCGGTGAGCTTACCATCAGCCAAAGTCTCGATTACGTCGGCGTGCTGGCTGCGCATAGCGTCGAGGAACTGATCCTGGCAATCGCGAACCTTATCCATAGGCACGTCGTGCATCAGTCCGTGCACACCACAATAGAGGATAGCCACCTGCTCGCCCACTGGCATAGGGCGATACTGAGGCTGAACCAGCAACTGGTCGTTCTTTCTACCACGGTCCAGTGTCATCGCTGTTACGGCATCCATATCGCTAGAGAACTTAGAGAAAGCCTCCAGCTCACGATACTGAGCCATATCGATCTTCAGGGTACCAGCCACCTTCTTCATACTCTTGATCTGGGCAGAACCACCTACACGAGATACAGAGATACCTACGTTGATAGCTGGGCGGAAGCCCTGGTTGAAGAGGTCGGTCTCCAGGAAGATCTGACCGTCGGTGATGGAAATCACGTTGGTTGGGATGTAGGCAGAAACGTCACCAGCCTGGGTCTCGATGATTGGGAGGGCTGTCAAAGAGCCACCACCCTTCACCTTGCCCTTCAGGCACTCAGGAAGGTCGTTCATCTGCTCGGCTACCTCCTGCTGGTCGTTGATACGAGCGGCACGCTCCAACAGACGAGAGTGGAGATAGAACACATCACCAGGGTAAGCCTCACGTCCTGATGGACGGCGGAGGATCAATGATACCTCACGGTAAGCCACAGCCTGCTTACTCAAGTCATCATATACTACGAGGGCTGAGTAACCACGGTCGCGGAAGTACTCACCGATAGCCGCACCGGCGAATGGTGCGTAATACTGCATGGCTGCAGGATCGGCAGCGGTAGCACTTACGATGATGGTATATGGCAGGGCGCCGTGCTCCTTCAGGTTCTGTACCAATGCTGCAACGGTAGATGCTTTCTGACCGATGGCTACATAGATACAATATACAGGCTTGCCTGCCTCATAGAAACTCTTCTGGTTGATGATGGTATCCACTGCGATGGCAGTCTTACCGGTCTGACGGTCGCCGATGATCAACTCACGCTGTCCACGACCGATAGGAATCATGGAATCGACAGCCTTCAAACCTGTCTGCAGAGGCTCCTTCACTGGCTGACGATAGATCACACCAGGAGCCTTACGATCCAGCGGCATCTCGAAAGCGCCGGTGAGATCGATATCACCCAGACCGTCGATAGCCTGACCCAGAGGGTTAACGACACGACCTAAGAAGTTGTCGTTCACGCGGATAGAAGCGATACGGTGAGTACGCTTCACGCTCTGTCCCTCCTTGATGCCAGCAGTAGGACCTAAGAGGACACAACCTACATTGTCTTCCTCCAAGTTCATGACGATAGCCATCGTGCCGTTCTCGAACTCAAGAAGCTCATTAGCCTCGGCATTGCGAAGACCGTAGATACGAGCCACGCCATCGCTGACGGTAAGCACGGTACCTACCTCGTCAAACTGCTGAGAGCCATTCACCTCCTGGAGCTGCTGCTGAAGCACTTCAGACACCTCACTTGGTTTAATTTTATCTGACATTGTTTATTTACTTTGAAATTTGAACTTTGAAATTTGAACTTGATGATTACCTTTATAATAAAGAAGTAACCCTTTCCGTTCTCTTTTCGTTTTACTTTTTGAGCTGTGTCAGAATGTTGTTGAGCTTAGTCTTCACGCTCGCATCCATTCTGTAAGTATCATACTCAAGGATGAAACCACCAATCAAATCAGGGTTCACCTCAGTCTTGAACTCCACAGTACCTTGCGTTCTCTGCTCCACCATCTTGCGCATCTTGTCCTCCGTAGAGGCATCAACGGCAGTGGCGGTGATCAGCTTACCGCGGATGATGTTCTTCTGTTTCCTGTAAAGAGTGATATACGAAGCAGCCATGAATTGCAGGGTGCTCTCCCTATCCTCCTTCAGGACGAGTGCGATGAACTTCTTGCTCAGATCCGATGGGTTCTTACCCAGGGCTGTGGTGAGAAGCGCCTGCTTCTTGTCCTTGGAAAGCATAGGGTTGTCTATCGTAAATCTCAGTTCAGGCACGTCGATGTAGCTCGTGTAGAGCGTCTGCATCTCCTGGTACACCTGATCTTCGAGCTTCATGCCGAGTGCTGCCTTGATGAGGGCACGGGCATAACGCACCGATATTACACCGATATCCATAAGCTTTACTGTTTGTTGTCAGAAGAAACCTCGTCCAGCAGTCGATTTATCATATCCATCTGTGCCTTGTCGTCAGAGAGCTTAGCCTTGAGCACCTTCTCTGCAATCTGAACAGAGAGCTCGGCAACCTGTCCACGGATTTCGCGGATGGCGTTCTGCTTTTCTGTCTCAATCTGCGCCTTGGCGTCAGAGAGCAGACGAGCGCCCTCTTCGCGAGCCTTGTCCTGTGCTTTCTCTACGATGGCATCGCGGGTATCAGCAGCCTCCTTGAGGATGGCAGCCTGCTTCTCGCGAGCTTCCTGCAAGATGGATTCACCTTCTTTTTGGATATTGGCAAGCTTCTCGTTGGCTTCGTGCGCTTTCTTCAGGCTCTCGTCGATGAAGGCCTTGCGCTCAGTCACCATCTTGACGATGGCTCCGAAACCAGCCTTTCTCAAGATGACGAAAACAATCAGAAAGACGACTGTCATCCAGAAAAGCAAACCGCTATCAGGAATCAATAAATCCATATATACTGGTTAAAGTTTTACTTAAACGTTTTATTTTAACTAACTCTGGAAAAGATCACCCACCCGCCCGCAAACCGCAGAACTGATTCCGAGAGCATCAGATATCGGGACATTCTGCAGATTTGCGAATGAATCGCGGCGGGAAGGGTGATATTCCTTTTATTACATAACGATAGCCAAGATGGCGATGATGACTGCGAAGAACGCAACACCCTCAACCAACGCAGCTGCGATGATCATAGAAGAACGGAGATCGCCCATCTTCTCTGGCTGGCGAGCCATAGCGTCCATAGCCTGGCCACCAATACGACCAATACCAATACCTGCGCCAATAGCGGCCAAACTTGCGCCGATTGCGGCACCTAACTTTGCGAGAGCATCTGCTGCTAATAAAAGTGATAACATAATCTTATAATTTAAGTTGTTAATATTTTCTATGTTTATAATTCTATTTTACGATTTCTGGCTCAGCCTCATGAGGCTGTACATGAGCCAGCGAGATGAATACTGCACTCAGCATGGTGAATACCAATGCCTGAATGTAGCTTACCAATATTTCGAGGAGCATCATGAAGACACTCATCGCAACACTCACAATTGTCATACCCGTACCTGCCAGATAGTTGGCCAGCATATTCTCACTGATGTTGAACATAATGAAAATAATAGCCGCAAACGCAAGGGCGATAGCGTGGCCCGCCATCATGTTGGCGAAGAGTCGGATAATCAAAGCCAACGGTTTCGTGAAGATTCCGAAGAGCTCGATGAATGGCATCAGTGGTACTGGCACCTTCAACCACGTTGGTACATCCGGCCAGAAGATTTCCTTCCAGTATTCCTTCGTACCGGTGAAGTTGGTGATCAGGAATGTCGTTACACCGAAGAATGCGGTGCAGGCGATATTACCCGTCAGGTTACCACCACCCGGAGGGAATGGTACGATACCCATGATGTTGGCAACGAAGATAAAGAAGAAGCAGGTAAGCAACCATGGTGCGTACTTTGGAGCTTCCTTACCCAGTGTAGCCTTGATCACATCGTCATATGCCGACATGACGAACATGTGCATCAGTCCCGTGAATCCCTTTGGTGCAGGGTCATCCACCTTGTGCTTCCTGCACCAGCTGGCTGGAATCAGGATACACAGCAACAGGATGATAGCATCGATGAAGAGCACGCAAACGGTCTTCGTGATGGAGATGTCGAGAGGACGAACCTCCTGGCCTCCCACCTTCTCTACTATCTTGTTGGGATTCGCCTGCGCATCAGCGTTCTTGATCACCAGGTTGAAAGGTCCGGGACGGTCTCCATTGGCATCCTTCTCTTCCGAGAATTCGCTGCTGCAGAACACGTGCCAGCCTGTGGTGGTGTTTACGATGACAGGCAGATGAATCACTACGGGATGGTCTCCCACCTTTGTGATATGCCATTCATAAGAATCCTTGATATGACCCCACAATATCTCTTTCACGTCGATTTTTTCCTTTGCCGACACCTGCATTGGCGCCAGCGTGAAGAGCAGCATCGCCATCAAGAGGAATTGTTTGAGATGTTTCATATTCTTTAATTCTTACTTTGTTTATTAATTATTTGTCTCGAGCCGCATTAAGAGAGGCGGCTCTTTTTCTCTACCCGAGCGAAGTAGATGCAGTCGAACACGAGAAGCATGACATAGAACAGGGCGAAGACGACGGTGAATCCCAGGATGTTCTGCCTGTCGCATGTCAGCACGTAGATGAGGAACACCAGGGTGCCGGCTACCATCTTGATGACCAGTGCCGCCAGGTAGAACTTGCCGAGATTGGCGGGAGATGATTTAGCCACAGCCTTCCAGGCTTCGCCATAAGCAGTACTTGCAACGAGCGAGAATATCGCACTAACTATCAGCGGGTTAACCACCCGTGGCAGAATATCATCGCATAAGGCAGAAACCCTACAGGCGAAGAGGATGGCAAGAGCCATGAGAGCTGTGAGCCACAGGGAAATCTGCTTGTACTTGATACCTGCCTGCCTGATAGCCTGCAAGCGCATCTTTTCATCTTTTTCCATGATCTGTCTTGTCAATATTGAGAATTATGAATTCTTAATTTTATACTTCTACGCAAAGGCTTACTTCGTTTTTCTTACATTCCACGAATCCGCCCTTGATGTTCATTGCCTGCTTGCCTTCCTTGGTGGTATATTCCACCTTGCCCACTTCGAGCGAAGAGATGATAGGCGCGTGATCCTTGAGAATCTCGAACGAGCCGAGGGTTCCCGGAACCAGTACGCTCTCTACCTCACCCTGGAAGACTACTTTCTCAGGAGATACTATCTTTAGCTGTAACATAAGCCGTGGATTTAAAGATTACGCCTGTGCTGCTGCGAGCAACTGCTTAGCCTTCTCCTTCGCATCCTCGATAGTACCTACGTTGAGGAATGCCTGCTCTGGCAGGTCATCCACCTCGCCGTCGAGGATGGCGTTGAAGCCCTTGATAGTCTCTTCGATAGGTACCATCACACCCTTCAGACCTGTGAACTGCTCTGCTACGGTGAATGGCTGACTCAGGAAACGCTGTACACGGCGTGCACGGTTCACGGTCAACTTATCCTCATCAGAAAGCTCATCCATACCGAGGATGGCGATGATATCCTGCAACTCGTTGTAACGCTGCAGCAACTGCTTTACTCGCTGTGCACAGTCGTAGTGAGCCTTGCCCACGATCAGTGGGTCGAGGATACGAGAGGTAGAACCCAGTGGATCTACGGCAGGATAGATACCCAGAGATGCAATCTTACGCGAAAGCTCTGTGGTGGCATCCAGGTGAGTAAAGGTGGTGGCTGGAGCAGGGTCGGTCAAGTCGTCGGCAGGCACATAAACAGCCTGTACTGAGGTGATGGAACCATTCTTGGTAGAAGTGATTCGCTCCTGCATGGCACCCATCTCAGAAGCCAGTGTTGGCTGATAACCTACGGCTGATGGCATACGGCCCAAAAGCGCAGATACCTCAGAACCAGCCTGGGTGAAACGGAAGATGTTATCGATGAAGAACATGATGTCGGCAGCCTCACCGTTCTTGCCTCCGTGGTCACGGAACTCCTCGGCTACGGTCAGTCCGGAAAGCGCTACTGAAGCACGTGCCCCAGGTGGCTCGTTCATCTGACCATACACCAGGGTAGCCTGACTCTTGGCAAGCTCCTCAGGATCAACGAGTGAGAGGTCCCACTTACCCTCATCCATCGCCTGGCGGAACTTCTCGCCATACTTGATAACGCCAGATTCGAGCATGTCTCGAATCAAGTCGTTACCCTCACGGGTACGCTCACCTACACCAGCGAATACAGAGTAGCCGTTGTGTCCCTTGGCAATGTTGTTGATCAACTCCATGATGAGCACGGTCTTACCCACACCGGCACCACCGAAGAGACCGATCTTACCACCCTTCATGTAAGGCTCGAGCAGGTCGATCACCTTGATACCGGTGGCAAGCATCTCCTTGTGCGTAGAGAGCTCGTCAAACTTCGGAGCCTCGCGGTGGATAGGATAAGCACCCTTCATGTCCAATTCGTTCATACCATCAATAGGCTGTCCGATTACATTCATCATACGGCCCTTGATCTGCTCTCCGGCAGGCATCATGATTGGGTTGCCTGTTACGGCAACTTCCAAGCCACGCTGCAAGCCGTCGGTGTTGTCCATGGCGACGCAGCGAACGGTATCCTCACCGATGTGCTGCTGCACCTCGATGACCAGGTCGCGTCCGTCTGGGCGTTTCACCTTCAGAGCTTCGTGAATTTTAGGAAGCACCTTCTCAGGGTTCTCGCCCTTGGTATCGAAATATACGTCGATAACCGGACCGATAATCTGCGAGATGCGTCCACTTACTTGTGACATAAGCTTATTAGTTTAAAAATTTATTTTTTAATATTTATATTTCGTTCTTTTGGTATTCGAGGTTCGTGATATCGGGAATTGAAGCCCGAATCACGAATTTCGTTATACGCCTGCAAAAGTAACAACAATTTACGGAAGCCGCAAATTTTTCGGAAGTTTTATTTGTATTTTGCTCCGTTTTAAAACTTTTTTAGTTCCGTTTAAACCATTTTTACTTTTCATTCATTTCCTATAAGTAATGCCGATAGCAGCATTGAATATCGAAATGCGATGCAAGGAGAAGCTGATTAGATGCTCAGTTCATCCAATACCTTGATCAGCTTGCGGTCGAATGGCTTGTCTGAACGGATGGCCTCTGAAAGTGGCACGTAAACCACCTCATTGTTGCGCACACCGATCATCACGTTGCGCTGACCCTGCATGATAGCCTCGATGGCACCGCAACCGGTACGGCTGGCGAGGATACGGTCGCGGGCTGATGGGCGACCACCACGCTGCAGGTGACCGAGGATAGATACACGTACGTCGAACTCAGGGAACTCCTTGCGTACACGGTCGGCATAGTAGAGCGCGCCGCATTTAGGACTCTCAGACACGATGACGATACAGCTCTTCTTAGACTTGCGGATACCGCGCTCCATGAACTGAGCCAACTGGTCAACATCGGTAGAATCCTCTGGGATGATGGCAGCCTCTGCACCGCTGGCGATGGCTGAGTTCTGTGCCAGGAATCCGGCATCACGGCCCATCACCTCAATGAAGAAGATACGCTCGTGGCTCTGCGCCGTATCACGGATACGGTCCACACACTCCACGATGGTATTCATGGTTGTATCGTAACCGATGGTGTTATCTGTGCCATAGAGGTCGTTGTCGATGGTACCTGGCAGACCGATGCAGCAGACATCAAACTCACTTGCAAAGTTCATCGCACCGGTGAGCGAACCGTTACCACCGATTACCACCAGCGCATCGATTTCCTCTTTCTGGATATTCTCGAAAGCCTTCTGTCGGCCCTCTACTGTCATGAATTCCTTAGAACGTGCAGTCTTCAGCATCGTACCGCCGGTACCGATGATACCGCTCACGTTCTCAGTAGTGAAAGGCTTGATCTCGTCGTTGATCAGTCCATCGTAACCACGATAGATACCCTTCACGTTGAATCCGTTGTAGATAGCCGAACGGGTCACTGCACGGATCGCTGCGTTCATACCAGGAGCATCACCTCCAGAAGTCAAAATACCTATAGTCTTAATCTTTGCCATAACTATATATACCTTATTATATTATATATTAGTGATACATTAATAAAAAAAAATATGCTTTCTTGTTGGTTCCGGGATGCGTGTTACATCCCCTTTTCTTCTTTAGAACTTTCTGAATCTCTTTCGTCGTCTGATTCGTCCTGAATTTCTTTCGTCTGATTCTTCTTTTTGAATCTTCCTGAATCTCTTCCGTCTGATTCTTCTTTTTGAATCTCCTGAATCTCTTCCGTTTTCAGATTCTTTCTTTTCTTCTTCAGATATGGTTGTTTAAATCATTAAGTAAACGGCTCTTCCCATCAGGGTGTGCGAGAGCCAGAGGATAACGAGGCCAGCCACGCCACCCACGAGGGCCTTCCATCCGATATTGCGGAAGAACCAGCCCATGCGCATGTGCTCCATCTTCATCAGGGCGAGACCGCTGATGGTACCGATACCCAGCACATTGCCTCCTGCCATTACGCAGTAAGCGATTACCTGCCAGTAGAGACCGTTGGTATTATACACCGAATCCATGGCATAGGTAGGGTCGCCCAATCCCATCACATCGTGCAATGAGAAGAAGTTCATGGCGGTGGCAAAGTTGTCGAGTACCGTACTCAGCACTCCGGCAGCCACGCCATGCAGCCATACATTAGGGTGCTCCTCGCTGGTTCCCATCCAGCTGGAGAAGTCATAGAAGGCACCTGTCTCCTTCACCACGCCCACGGCGAGAATCATTCCCATCACGAAGAGAATCATCTGAATCACACCGTATTGCAGCACTCTAGGGGTACGACGCTCCACCATCGCATCCATGTTCATGAGCTTGCGATTGAAGATCTCGTTCACAATCCAGAGTACGCTGAGCACGCACAGGGCGCCCAGGAACGGGCTAAGCTTGGTGATGTTATGGAAGGTAGGGATAAACCACAGACCGCCGATTCCCACGAGGAGCATCAGCAATCTCTGCCACTTGTTCAGGCGGGTATCATCGCCACGGAAAGGCATCACAATCCACTCTGTCTCAACTCTTTCGGGCAGCATACGCTGCATCAGCAGGGTTGGAATCAACCACGCTGCAAAACAAGGGAGGAGTAATGAAAAGGAGAAAACGGTGGCTGTAACAGCCCCTGAATTCCAGAGTACCAGACCTTCCGGGTTACCAATCACGGTGAGCGCACCGCCACAGTTGGCAGCTACGAGGATGGCGCTTCCATACACCATTCTCTGTCTTCTGCTCGGGATGATGCCATGCATCATGGTGAGCATCATCACGGTGGTAGTGAGGTTATCGAGATTGATGGAAATCAGGAATGTAACGATGGCGAGTGTCCACAGCATCTTCTTGCTGCTGCGTGTGCGAAGCAACTGGCGCACGAAGTCGAAGCAGCCGTTGTTGTTGAGGATTTCTACGATCGTCATCGTAGCGAGCAGGAACATCACGATCTCCGCTGCCCTACCCACCTGTGGGAGGAAGATGTTTCGGGAGATGAAGTACTTGACAGAAGTACTGGTTGATTCCATTTCGCTGAAATTGAGGAAGCGGGTATAATCCGCTGAATGTTCGCTAGTTACGAAGTCCATACCGAAGCATATATACAGCACCCATCCCACCGTTCCGGCGAAGATAGCCACGGCAGCACGGTTTACTTTGGTCACGTTCTCAGTTGCAATGAGCACGCAGGCCAGGATCAGTATGGTTAAAATGACTAGTGTCATATCTACTCAATCGTTAGTTCATATTTTCATAATCAAGGGCAAAGGTAACAAAATATTTGTAATAACCATCATTTCCGTGTTTTTTTTTAATGAATTTAACGCAAAATTCATGCAACATGAAATTTTCGGAGCCGAATGGCAGCACGCCCTGATAGAACTGATGCTCCAATATAAACAGTACGCCCTGAAAGGGCAGAAGCTCCTAGCCCAGGGCACCACCCTGAGTTATTAATGGATGCAAGCCTGTCGCCCTGTAAGGACAAAAGCTTTCCCCCAAGCAAAAAAAAACACCCCTCTAATATATAATGTAGAAAGCGGCAAAAATGCCCTCAAACCGCCCCATTTAGTTAAATATCATTAATAAACCGAAGAAAAGCAAACACAAATGCTTGTAACTCAAAGAAAATGAGTAATTTTGCGCCCGATTTCAACAATATATAAAGTCAAACTTTATTAATTTAAATTTTTTAATTATTTTTTATGTCAAATTTTAAGAACGTACAGCCACTCGACGACTTCAATTGGGATGAGTTCGAGAATGGCACAAACGCAGGCGTCAGCAAAACAGACCTCGAGAAGGCCTATGACGAAACACTTAACAAGGTAACTGAGCACCAGGTGGTTGAGGGTACCGTAATCTCTGTTGATAAGAAAGAGGTTATCGTAAACATCGGCTACAAGAGCGACGGTATCATTCCAGCTTCTGAGTTCCGTTACAACCCAGACCTCAAGGTAGGCGACAAGGTTGAGGTTTACGTAGAGAACCAGGAGGACACAAAGGGTCAGTTGGTACTCTCTCACAAGAAGGCTCGCCTCAGCAAGTCTTGGGAGCGTGTTAACGCTGCTCTCGAGAACGAGGAGATCATCCAGGGTTACATCAAGTGCCGCACTAAGGGCGGTATGATCGTTGACGTCTTCGGTATCGAGGCTTTCTTGCCAGGAAGCCAGATCGACGTTCACCCTATACGCGACTACGACGTATTCGTAGGCAAGACAATGGAGTTCAAGGTTGTAAAGATCAACCAGGAGTTCCGCAACGTCGTTGTATCTCACAAGGCGCTCATCGAGCAGGAGCTCGAGCAGCAGCGTAAGGAGATCATCGGCAAGCTCGAGAAGGGTCAGATCCTCGAGGGTACCGTTAAGAACATCACTACTTATGGTGTATTCGTTGACCTCGGTGGTGTTGACGGTTTGATCCACATCACAGACCTCTCTTGGGGCCGCGTAAGCGATCCACACGAGGTTGTAGCTCTCGACCAGAAGATCAACGTTGTTATCCTCGACTTCGATGAGGAGAAGAAGCGTATCGCTCTCGGTTTGAAGCAGCTCACTCCACATCCATGGGATGCACTTGATCCAAACCTCAAGGTAGGTGATCACGTGAAGGGTAAGGTAGTGGTTATGGCAGACTACGGTGCATTCGTTGAGATTGCTCCAGGTGTAGAGGGCTTGATCCACGTTTCTGAGATGTCTTGGAGCCAGCACCTCCGTTCAGCTAACGACTTCATGAAGGTTGGCGACGACGTAGAGGCTGTTATCCTGACTCTCGACCGCGCTGAGCGTAAGATGAGCCTCGGTATCAAGCAGCTCAAGGCTGATCCATGGGAGTGCATCGAGACTAAGTTCCCTATCGGCAGCAAGCACGTTGCTAAGGTTCGCAACTTCACTAACTTCGGTATCTTCGTAGAGCTCGAGGAGGGTGTTGATGGCTTGATCCACATCTCTGACCTCTCTTGGACTAAGAAGATTAAGCACCCATCTGAGTTCACATCTGTAGGTGCTACTATCGACGTAGTAGTTCTCGAGATCGACAAGGAGAACCGCCGCTTGAGCCTCGGCCACAAGCAGTTGGAGAAGAACCCATGGGATGAGTATGAGACAATCTACACTCCAGGTTCTGTACACAAGGGTACCATCGTTGAGATGATGGATAAGGGTGCTGTAGTTGCTCTCGCAGAGGGTGGCGAAGGCTTCGCTACTCCAAAGCACCTCACTAAGGAGGACGGCTCAATGGCTAAGAAGGGCGAGGAGCTCGACTTCAAGGTAATCGAGTTCGTTAAGGAGACAAAGCGTATCATCCTTTCTCACTCTCGTACATTCGAGGAGGGCAAGGACGAGCCAATCGCTAAGCCAGCTCACAAGCGTGGTGGTAACGGTGGTCGCAAGAACGAGACTCCAGCTATCAACAACGTAGCTGCTGGTACTTCACTCGGTGACATCGATGCTCTTGCTAAGTTGAAGGCTCAGATGGAGGGCAAGGCTTAATCTCCTGGAGATAAAGCATTTGCTATTCATTAGCTAAATAAAAATTTTAAGGGGACTGAAATTTCAGAAATGAGATTTCAGTCCCCTTTTTTTTGTGCGGGTGGGGGGAATGAGTGAGGAGAAGTATTCGAAGTTTGAAAAAAACTATTTATAGATGGTGATGCCTTTGAGCGAGCTTACAAGTGTATATGCATAGCCACATGTTTTTGCAGGTGATCCAAAAATTGATGCTTTTAAATTTGCATGTTACATATTTCAATAAAAGTTGTCCTGAAAATAAATATAAAAAGAGTTTTTATATTTTTTTTTTCGATTTTCCTTGCATTATTGGAAATAAAGTCGTACCTTTGGCGAATATTTAGAATAAATATAGAATGTTATGACTAAAGAGATATTTTTCGACCTTCTTACCAAAGAGGTTACTACATATAAGAGTTTCTTGGAGACAGACAGTGGAGACTGGGTTGTCAAGGGATTTATTGACATCAATAGAAATGTTTATACCATTACAAATGACACAAAAGTCGTCTCTAAAGTAATAGAAATACTTCTTATCCCTAAACTGTTAGCTTTTGCTGAGAAAAACGGATTAGAGCTGGAACTTCCGTCAAAACAAAATTATTATCCAGATTTAACTTTTAAAGATAAGGAAGGTAATTTGTTTGCTGTGGATTTTAAGTCTAGTTATTATCAAGATGATAAAATCAATGGTTTGACTTTAGGTTCTTATTGGGGATATTTTCGTAACAGGGATTCTGTTATGAATATGGATCATGCATATAATGAGTATACTTCCCATACAGTTTTAGGAATACTTTATAAGCAGAGCGTTGTTGAAGAAAATGAAAAAACGATGTATCAAATAGATGAGTTAGACGTCATACATTCTGTTATTGAGAAATTTATCTTCTTTGTACAGCCAAAATGGAAAATAGCCAGTGATACACCTGGTAGTGGGAATACTAGAAATATTGGAGGAATAGCAAGTATCAGCAAGCTTCTTGCAGGGCAAGGACCTTTTGCTCAATTTGGTGAAGATATTTTCGATGATTATTGGATGGGCTATTTCAATAAGTCAGATGCTCAAAGAGCAGGTATTGGCACTCCTCATTATTCAAATTTGGATACATATAAGCAATATGTAAATAATAAAAGTAAAATTAGCAAAAGATTATGAATGTAGCAAAAACAATAGTCCCTCCAATTAAGTCACAGGGAATCAAGACAAAATTGGTTCCTTGGATTAATGATATTATACTACGTTCGGGGCTAGACTTGTGTAAAACCAACTGGGTAGAGCCTTTTTTTGGTACAGGCGTAGTTGGCTTGAACGCACCTGTTGGAGGACGTAGATATATAGCAGATAGTAATCCGCATATCATCAATTTTTACAATGCTGTTTTGCATGGTGATATTACTCCCGAAAACATGCGTCGTTATTTGGAACATGAAGGGAAACTGCTTTTAGAAGCAGATGAGGGTGGCTATGCACATTATCGAAAGGTAAGAGATCGTTTCAATAGAGAGTTTAGCTCCTTCGACTTTATTTTCCTTTCAAGAGCAGGATTCAATGGTATGATGCGTTTTAACCGTAGAGGAGAATGGAATATACCTTTCTGTAAAAAGCCCAATCGTTTTGCACCAGCCTATATCACCAAGATTTGTAATCAGATAGGTGCTGCGCAGCGTACGATTCATCTTGGAAAATGGGAATTTCATAATCAAGGTTTTGCTGATACTATAGCACAGGCAAATGCGGGAGATTTAATATACTGCGATCCACCTTATTATGGCCGTTATGTGGACTATTACAACGGTTGGACGGAAGAGGATGAGGAAGCTCTTTTTCATGCCTTGGAGAAAACTCCAGCCCATTTTGTTTTGTCAACATGGCATCATAATGAGTTTAGGGCGAATGATATGATGGAGCGTTTTTGGAACCATTTTAATGTAGAAACCCAGGAACACTTTTACCAGGCTGGAGGGCATCTGGAGAATCGACATGCCATGGTAGAAGCATTGGTTTTCAATTTCGATCTGCATGAAGCGGTAAAGACCCCCAAGATTCTGCAACCAGTTCAATTGGATTTAGATTTTGCAATATAATGACAGAACCCTATTTTTCTTCAGACAATAAGGAGTTTGTTTTGTATCAAGGAGATTCGATGAATCTCATTGGTGAAGTAGGTAAGCAAGTGGATGTTATCTTTGCTGACCCTCCTTATTTTCTGTCGAAAAATATAGCCAGATGTATCAACGGGACTTGGAAAACATTTGACAAAGGAGAATGGGATAGAGTTTCCTCTTTCGAGAAAATCAATCTGTTTAATAGACAATGGCTGTCGGCATGTAGAAAAGTATTGAAAAATAGCGGTACCATTTTTGTAACGGGAACCTACCATAATATTTTTTCCGTGGCTTCATGTATGCAGGAACTTGGATACAAGATTCTCAACATCATCTGTTGGCAAAAGACAGATGCCAAGCCTACTTTGTCGCGTAACTATTTTGATTTTACCACCGAGTATATTATTTGGGCAAGAAAAGATGAAATGCACCAGCATTTCTTCAATTGTGACTTGATGGAACAATTGAATGGCGGTAAGCGGATGACTGATGTTTGGAGAATTCCATTCTTGTCTTCTTGGGAAATGAAGTGCGGCAAGCATCCTACACAGAAGCCTCTTCGGTTGCTATATAGAATAATACTTGCCTCAACTCATCAGGGAGATACAATTTTGGATCCATTTGCTGGTAGTTGCACTACTGGTATTGCTGCGAATTTACTGGATAGAAAATTCATAGGTATCGACCAAAGTAAAGATTTCTTAGATTATGGAATCAGAAGAAAATTCGAAATTATGAATTCGGATATGGCAGAGAGAATTCTTCGAAAGATTTCCGAGAATCCAGAAGAAGTGATGGTGATGGTGAATCATGCACGTAAAGATTTGAAAGCAAAGATGATAGAAAAGGGCATCTGTTATCTGCGTGCAGGAAACTCTAAAGGGTCACTTTGTGTTACTCCTGGCTTTGAACGTATGCAGTATCTGTTATTGCATACTGCAGGAGAAGATTGCCAACTGTTCAAGTTAAAAAAGAGAGGAACATTTCAAATATGGACTAAAGAAACTTTAGAGGAATATGGCTTCCATCCGCAGCATGCCCCATATTATATAGTCCTTCCCTTTGATGGAACTAAACCTGTTGAGTTTAAAAGAATACCATATTTAAAAGAAAAGCTGAATACTTTTTGTGCAAAAATAATGCCTTTGAGTGATTTCATAGGAGTCAAATAATAAAAAAAAGGGGACTGAAATTTCAGAAATGAGATTTCAGTCCCCTTTTTTTGTGCGGATGGGGGAATATAAGTTTTGTCTGCTCCATAATCACAGTATCACGATCCTGCAATGGTGGAATAAAATATTCCTCAGCATTCATCTGATAACGCATTTCAGGATCAGCGGCAGCCGACTGAAGTCTATGAACAATATATTCCATTTCACCATCACCAGCATACTGCGATTCATCTACTCTCAATACTCTCCTATCCTCCTCGTAAGCAAGAGTCTGGTCGAAGACACTCAGCACTCTCTCCAAGTGATTATTCACCTTGCCTCTTAGCAAAGGAATCTGTACGATAATGCTGTCGTGCTGCAGACTCTCCACAAACGGATCTGGCTGATCAAGCACAACCTCCTTCCCCTCGTAGTCGTAAATGCGATGCTGGGCATAGACCACAGGCTCATTGATTTCACCTACACGATGACCCAACAGATACACGGCAACAGTAGGAAGAGCATACTTATTGTCAGATTCTTTCGTCATATTCTCCTTGTTGTTATATTGCAAGGCGAGATATTGGCGGAAGCGTAAAGTTTCCGTCTCAAGCCATGTCTTCTGCAGTTCGATAAGAATCAGTTTCTGTGAACCATCCTTCTCCTTCACCTTGGCGGCGAAGTCGATTCTGAACATGGAAATGGCATTGCGATTGATATTGCTGTATTCGTTGCGGCGCATCTTTACCTCCAGCACCTCCTTCTGCAAGAGTGCCGAAAGAATGGTCTTGGCGATGCGCTCGTCCTCCATCAGGTATTTGAACACGGCATCATAAAGTGGATTTGCAACATATACCATCATAACTTACTATTTATTAATTGAAAGAATTGTTTTAACTCCTATCCTGCAAATATACGCCAATTATCCGAAACCACCAAATTATTTCTGTTAAATCTCGCAGTATCAAGGGGCAAAAAAATATTTTTATCACTTCATCTACTATAGTCACGAAGTATTCATCTCTTTGGCTATGTCACGGAATTTTCATTTTTTTGCAATGCGTAAGGCAATGTCGCCTTTGCATTAAACAAAAGTAATGAAAAAGAACACAGAAAACAGACCAAGACCCAAGGCTACCATCTACATTCAATATGATGCAGAGAAGGCAGAAAAATTCACTGGTTACACCACAAGATGGAAAATGCAGAGAAAGGAAACCTTGAACATCAGCCTCTTCATCCGAGAGTTGAATGAGCAATACAAGATTACGAAATCAGCCTTTCACGAGACAAGTGGAATACACAACAAGGTATTCAACAAATACCTGAACGTACCCGACAACTGCAGCCTGTCAACGGAAGCTATCGAGCGCATTGCCGTATGCATCCTCCTCCTGGAGCCACCCCTCAACGCACACCCAGATTTTGAAGCCGACTGCGAGAAAAAGAAAGGAGGCTTCCGTGGGGTGATTGCCAACATGAGTGATGAAAATATCGAAGATATGAGAAAGGATTTTCGTAAAGTATTCGGAACGTTCGGTTATCATCTGACACACTCTATCGAGAGCCTGGATGAGCTTAACGAACTGAATGTATTCTACTTCAACAAATTCACTAACGTAAATGGTAAATTGAAATGAAAAACAACACAACCAGCAATGACACCTGCTACACCATCCAGCCGCTCACCACCTGCATCGATATCAAGACGGAGCGAAGACTCATCGCCAGCTGGCATACCAGCGGGCTGACGGATACGCAGATCCGCAAAATGCTGATGCTCTACTTCGGAGAACCGGCATGGATGAACCAGCAGAAACTGTATGACAGTTATAGATTTAAGGACATCGTAGAGGGACTGCGATTCCATAGCCGACATGATTTCGTGGAAATCCTGCTCAGATGCACAGGATTCGGATTCATCTGGAAAAATGATGAGAAGCCTCATACCGACCAGAATCTCATGGCGTTTTACACTCCTATCTGGCATGTCAGCGACGAGAAAGATATGGGAAACAACCCCGATTTGAACTCAAGCGTGCAAACCTTGCACCCCGTTATTAATAATAATATATATATTGAAAAGAAAAATAATAAAAAGAAAAATTTAAGCAAGAATGTAACGGGGTGCAAAACTTGCTCGGCTGAGCACGAGAAGGAAGTGGAAGCTGCAGCCAAGGCGCTCCTCAATTACATCGGAACCGACCCGGATGCTTACGCCAAGGTGGTAAAGCCCGTGAATGAAATAACGCAAAAGCTTAATCCGAATCTCTACATAAATCCGGAGGAAGCCTGCCCTACCAACATGGCTACAAACACATTCTTCAACGACTATCTGTATCCCTATCTGCTCAAGAACAGCAAGGTGATGATGAACATCAAGAACCCGGTGGGCAAAAGCTGCTGGCTCGCCAATCTCATCAAATACGATTTCATGCAGAAGAACATCATGCGTGCCGTGAATGATGCCACCAAGTACCTCAAGTTGCATGCAGCTGAAATGATGCGGCAGTATCGACCTATCTCGAATTTCGAGTATCAGGACAAGGCGTCGAAACAGCGATTCTATGATACGACAAGAAGTGATGGCACCCCGGAGCAGCATCGAATACCACAGGATGCTGCTCCGAGACCATCCGGCAACGCTGCCTGGAACAAATTCTCGCACACCTGGGTTGTTCCAAAGTAAACCACAGTCAAACAAACAATAAAACAACAACATAAAAATCCTAAAAATATGGAAGAAGACCAACAAAATCAAAACAAAAATGAGAAGCCACGTTACTATGCTACCGACTTCAATGAAATCAAGGAAAATCTCTCAGCTGAAGAGAAGCTGCTCTTCGAGAGATACAAGGAAATGCTGAGCGGCATCATCCCTGCTGATTCAGCTTCATCAGCTCCAGCAAACGATGATGCATTCACATCAGCTTCATCAGCTCCTTCAAACGATGCTCCATCCCTCAAGGATCTCCTCAATCACCTGAAGAACATCAGCCAGAAAACCATAAAGCTGATGGCGCGAGGAAAGCTCGATATCCAAGTTACTTGCCCGAAATGCGGAAAGCGTCACTGCTTCATCAAGGTGGATAACGGATTGATCCACTGCTGGTCGTGCAACTGGAGCGGATACCTGGAGGAGATGAAATCGCTCCTCGGAAAGGGCAGCGGAAAGGTGAACGGAAACTACTACGCCAACGCCCAGAAAAAGCAGCAGGATGAACACAAAGCCAAGGACTACGTGCCCATGCTGCCCGACGACTTCCACGAGATAGATGCCGAAACACGCTCCTGGCTCTACCCCATCTACCCCTTCAAGACCCAGGAAGAGCAGCAGCAGTTCATCGACCACTTCCACCCCGCCAACCTCCTCTCGCGCCATCCCAAGGCCCGTCCCCTAATTACCGCCTCCGAACTCGCCTCGCTCCAGTCGATGGTGCAGCGATACATCCAGGCAATGAAGCTCTCGCCCGACATCATCGTACAGGAAGGAGTGATGTGCGCATGGATGAAGCAGACGGCGGATGACTCCAAAAGCGAGGACCCGAAAGGCGTGGAGATGGTACCTGCCATCGCCTACTGCAACTACCTGGACGGCAAGATCATCAACGTGAAGTTCCGCTCCGTGCAGCAGCACCCCATCACAGGCGAGTGGAGCAAGCTCTTCTGCCAGGTTTCCCCCACCAAGCCCTGCGCACCCTACGGCATCGACAGCATCAACCTGCTCCGCCCCGACGCACAGACCATCCGACAGCTCATCATCACCGAGGGCGAAAAGGACCGACTCACGCTGATGACCTGCGGATTCCCCTACGTGCTGAGCATCGCCAACGGCGCCAGCACCAACATCGAGGAGAGTCACGAGGCCTTCGACGAGTGGATTCAGCAGGCGGGCGAGATCATCATCTGCGGCGATACCGACCGCCCGGGCCGCCGACTGGTAAAACTCCTGATAGAGCAATACCAGACCCGCGCCAAGGTTACCACGCTGCCGCAGGGCAAGAAGGACATCAGCGAGGTATATGATGCCTTCGGAAGCCGCGAGGTGCAGCGAATCATAGCCGAAGCGCAGGGCATCAGCGACGCCGACATCTACGACCTCTCGGAGCACAAGGAAGACATCCTTGACATCATGATGGGCAACTACGACCGTGGTTACGAGGTGGGAATGGGCGGACTCACCGACGGCATCTTCCACCCCACTTCCGATGGCGGACTCATCATCCTCACCGGTCGCCCTAACTCGGGTAAGACGGATTTCCTCAACTGCCTGATGGCGCATCTGATGTACCACAACCAGAAGTGCGTGGCGTTCTTCTCGTTCGAGAAACCTATCAAGGGCAAGCACGTGAGGGAGATTGCCCGCATAGCCCTGGGAGTGAGGAACACGGAGAATATGGACGGCGCAGAATCGCCCGAAGAGGCAAGACAGGAGAACCAGAAGGTGCTGGATTACCTGTCGGAGCACATGGTGGATTTCGACACGAAGACCCGCCTGCCCGACAGCAACTACATCATCGGAATGATGGAGGCGATGATGAACCGCAAGCAGCAGAAGATAGATTATCTGGTGATAGACCCGTATGTGTTCATCAACATGACCGAGGGCGGCAGCCGTGCCACGGAGACGGAGAAGGTGAGATTGATGCTGACGAAGCTGCAGGCATGGAGCCGTACGCGCCACATCTGGACGGTGGTAGTGGCCCACCCGAGAATACAGTACAAGGACGGTCACGAGGCGTTTCCGCCGCTGGATATCTACTCCGTAGCGGGCAGTGCCCAGTGGGCTAACCTCGCCGACTTTCTGCTCACCGTAAACCGAATCTCGAAGCCCGAAGAGGGCAAGATGTTTACCATCGTAGAGATGCTGAAGGTGAGAGACCAGGAGTTCTGTCATCCCGGAAAGGTGTACTACGTGCGCCAGCCCTGCGGCAGATACGACGAAAGGGAATCGGAGAACGACTGCATAGCCGAGGCGATGCAGGGCAAGGTTCTGGCGAAGGACGATGAACCCTGGAGATAGTGAATAGTGATTCATATTTTGCGCCAGCAATCATATTTTTCTAAAATAATACGCCTATGACAAGAGAAGAGTACAACGAGCTGAGAGCCCGTGCCCACGAGCAGATGCTCGACGACTATAAGTGGATGCTGGATCAGGAATCGGGCATCCGGGAGTGGCGATGTCCCAAGAGATGGATCATTGAGTTCGTACACGATGTGAGCGACTATGTGATGGTGAGGAGCAGCGGCGAGGAGGACGTGGGCGATGAGTGGCACGATGATCTCCTGCGCCCCATCCCCCTGCAGAAGCTCTACCGCCAGTTCTTCCAGAAGAGCTGCATTCCCCCACCCAATCATCCGGATAAGGCGCTGAGCAAGCTCAGGGGCATGGAGCAGCGCAACAGCATCTATCCCGACAGCATCACGAGATTCTACATGGAGCAGCTGCAGAAGAATCCTCCCTGCCGAATCATCGAGCTGCTGATCATGGAAGGAGGAGAAAGCTGAAAAGAGCCTCTATTGGCTTGGAATAGAGCCTCTATTGGTCTGGAATAGAGCCTCTTTTACCCTGCAATAGAGCCTCTTTTGGCGATGAAATGAGCCTAAAACAAACGTTACGTTAGGCTCATTTCTGACCCAAAAGAGGCTCTAATGATTTCCCAAACGGGGTAACCCTCAATGTAACCCTCGCAGTAACCCCCAAACCCTTGACAAACCCGAAAAAATTTCGTATCTTTGCATCGTAAACCAATCAATAATGCTTATGGAAACACACACAATGTTAGAACTGGAGAGGATGCAGCAGATGCTCCTCTCCACTCACTTCGCCCTCGGAGAGTTTCTCCGCTCAGGCACCGCCATCAAGTATGGCATCGACAACACTCCACAAAGCTCCATGGTCATCATCCGTCTGATGATGCTGTGCGAGCAGGTGCTGGAACCACTTCGTCTGCATTGCGGCATCATCACCATCACGAGCGGGTATCGCTGTCCGCAGCTCAACCTCGCCGTACATGGCGTACCGGGAAGTCAGCACACCCTGGGCGAGGCTGCCGACATCTTCATCCCGAACGAGGAGATTCTGGCGAAGTACAGAAAATTCATAGAATCGAGCTGCACCTTCGACCAGCTGATCCTGGAGCCTCGCGGCGCCTCTCCCGGCAATCACCGCTGGCTGCACGTAAGCTACACCATGCGGCGGAAGAATCGTCAGCAGGTATTGATGTAAAATTTTCTAATAACCTGATAAAAAGAGATGATTTTTTCTAATAACATTAAAATAAACAGAAAGGAGATACAAAATGAAGAAAGACACATGGAAAACCGTTATCCAGATTGCGATTTCTATTCTCACGGCGATTGCCACCACCCTGGGGGTAACCTCGTGCATGAGTAGCTAACGCAGAGAAATCTGCGTCATCTGCGAAATCTGCGTGACAAAAAAACGATGAAGAAAGAAAAATGATTGTTTAACCCTTTAAATCTAAATGAGTATGGCAAAATTCAGAAAAGTGAAGAACAACCGCAAGAACTCCCCTACCAGGGGAATGATCTACGGTAGAGCAGTAGTGAACAGAGTGGTGCACACCAGCGCCATCGCCAAGAAGATTACCGAGCGATGCACCGTTACCGAACCGGACATCCTGGCCGTGATCAACGCCCTGATGACAGAGATCTCAGCCAACATCTCCGAAGGCAACAAGGTGGTGCTCGACAACTTCGGAAGCTTCAAGCTCGGCATCAGAACTTCCCCAGCCGTAAGCGCCAAGAAGTTCACCCAAGCCAACATCAAGGCTATGTACATCATCTACTCACCTTACTCTGTCATGGACCAGGGCAAGCGAGTAAAGCCGATGCTCAGTGGCATCAAGATGGAGGAGATGACCGAGTACAACGGCATCGAAGACAAGGAAAATGGCGGCGGAACTTCAGGCGGCACTTCAGGCGGAGGAACTTCAGGCGGAACCGATAAGGACAATACCGGTGATACATCCGGCAGCACCGACAAGGACAACCCAAGCAGCGGCAACACCCCATCAGGCGGCACCGGAAAGGATAACACCGGAGACGGTGAAGGCGGCGGAGGCGACAATGTAAATTTCTAAAATCAAGACTGAGCATTCCAAAAGGGATGCCCAGTCTTCTTTTTTTCCTACCCCATCTAACAAATAATCAGAAACATAAATAATATGCAAATAAAGTGGAAAATGTTTGGTGCTTTCAAGTTTTCTGCGTAACTTTGCAACCAGAAAATTGAATCATCAGCGGATATCCCAAAAAGATAACGCTCTTATATAATAAAGGAAAGGATATGAAGACAATGGGTTTTAGAAAATTTATAACGCTATCTTTATCGACGGTTTGCGCCCTATCACTCAGTTCATGCTTCAAGGATGAACCCCTCAATGCCGAATGCGACATCGAGCAGGCATACATCCACCCAGGAGGCTGGCTGAAGCTGTGGTTCACAAACGCATCGGATACGCTCGTCAACGTGCAGAGCGACCAGGACAAGATAGAATTCACCATGAAGCCATCCGCCAGTCTCAAGAAGCAGGCACCGATGTTCCGGCTCACTCCTGGAGCCACCATCCAGCCGGAAAGCGGAAGTGTACACGATTTCTCCAAAGGTCCTGTTACATACGTGGTTACATCGGAAGACAAGCAGTGGACCCGCACCTATCAGGTGAGCATCAAGAAGGGTCAGACCACCATGAGCAAGGAGTTTGAATTCGATTTCGAAAACGCATACCTCAGCAAGGGATACTACAACTGGCAGGAAAACTGGAATGGTGATCTTCTCGACATCTGGGCAACCGGAAACCCGGGATTCAAGATCAGCAACCCATCGGCAAAACCGGAGGAATATCCTACCGTGATGACAGAAGACGGCTATCAGGACAAGGGCGTGAAGCTCACCACCCAGCGCACCAGCAAGCTTGCCGATATGGTACACAAGCCTATCGCTGCCGGCAACCTCTTCATCGGACAGTTTGATGCCACCGATGCCCTGCGCGATGCGATGAAAGCCACCAAGTTCGGTCGCCCATTCAGCTTCAGCGCCAAACCGGAAAAGCTGGAAGGCTGGTACAAGTATCAGGCTGGCGAGAAATTCACCGACAAGGATATGAACGAACTGAACCGACATGACTACGGAACCATCTACGCCGTGCTCTACGAGAACATCGACGAGAATGGAAATGCAGTAATGCTCTATGGCGATAACGTACAGAGCAGCAAGCAGATAGTGGCACTTGCACTGGTAGGCGAAGCCCGCGATGACAACGGAAAAGTTGCTATTGGAAACACACCGGAATGGCATCACTTCAGCGTAGATTTCGATTATCAATCCTACGGCAAGACCATCGACCCCGTGAAGCTGAAGAATGGCGGTTACAGTCTGGCCATCGTCTGCTCATCCAGTTCTGATGGTGCCAACTTCCTGGGAGCTGTAGGCAGCACCCTCTGGGTGGATAGTTTCAAACTGATTTGCAAATAAGAAGAAAAATGAAAAAGATAACAGTACTGGCACTCCTGCTGGCATGCAGCGCTGCTTCATGGGCAGGAGACAAGAATAGTGCCTGGAACAAATATCTCCACGGCTATGAGTATCAGGCACGCGTGGCGTATAACCTGGGCGGCACCGCCCCTATCGGCATGCCTGCCACCATCCGCACGCTTCACAGCTACACCCTTCGCCCTAACTTCAGTCTGGGCGTGGATGCCTATCACCCACTCTCCGGAAACTGGGGTTTCGTGGGAGGAATCCGCTTCGAGAACAAGAGCATGAAGACCGATGCGGGCGTTAAGAACTACTATATGAAGATAGTTCGTGGCGGCGAGGAGCTGCAGGGCATCTTTACGGGCGATGTAGTGACCAAGGTGGATATGAGTCTCATCACCGTTCCGATTCAGGCAACATACGATGTCTGCGATAATCTCCGCTTCAAGCTGGGTCCATACGTAAGCTATGTTACCTCGAAGAAGTTTGAGGGCTGGGCATACAACGGTTATCTCCGCCGCCAGGAGGAGGGTCATCCCAAGGGGGACCCTACGGGACAGAAGGTGATGCTGGGCGAAAAGGAAGGTGAACGAGGTGATTACGATTTCAGCGACGATATGCGCAACTGGCACGTAGGCGTAGATTTCGGAATAGACTGGCGATTGAACAACCGCTGGGGCATCTGCGCCGACCTGAGCTGGGGTCTGAACGGCATCTTCAAGAAGGATTTCGAGACCATCGAGCAGACGATGTATCCTATCTACGGCAGCATCGGCATCACGTATCAGCTGAAGTAACAGATCATATTCTGCTGAAGCTATCTATATAATAATGTACGCGTACATTAATATATATAGCCAAAGAGAGATAAAAAACAACAATTATTCATTAACAAAAAAGAGAAGAAAAATGAAAAAGTTTATTTATTTGATGGCCATGGTTTGCACCCTTGGCTTCTTCACTGCTTGTAGCAGCGATGATGACAATGACGAGAAGGGATTTGTACGCAACGAGAAGATTGAAGGCACCTGGAAGGTACAGGAGGCTGGTATGGATCCAACAACTTACCAGGCAACAGGTTCAATAGTATTAAACTGGGAAGGTTCTAACGATGCAGTTATCGAAATTCCAGGTCTCTTTGATGAGCCATATCCAGTAAAGGATGCCATCTCAATGGTTCCAATGCTGCTCAACAGCCAGCTCAGAAGCGTTCTGCAGGATGTAACCTTCAATGAGAAGGGTCAGATTTCTGCAACCTACAAGGAAGAGGCTGATGACAAGGACTGGAAGGTAGCTAACGATTACGCTACATACAAGGTGGTTAACGAGAATATGATTACCTTGTTCCTGAACACAGCCAAGATTACAGAAGACATCGACGATGCTCAGGAGAAGGCTATGGTAGCCGGCATGTTGGATCAGTTTAAGACCGGTATTCCAGTACACGTATCTTATCCAGCAGCCAACAAGGTATATTTCTATGTTGACAAGGATTTCGTAGCTCCTATCATCGCCATGCTTTATGCTCAGGTTAACAAGATTCCTACTACAGGTATGGACAAGGATGATTTGGCAAAATTCCTGATTTTGAAGACTGTTGTAAACCAGCTTCCTACCATCATGGAAAAGACCACCAAGTTCGAGGCAGGTCTTGAGTTGATGAAGTAAAGCGGAAAAGGTTATAAGCTCCCGAAAGGCTGATAAATAATAAAATCCCCATTTATCCTTTGATGGATAGCTGGGGATTTTTTTTGCTTTTTATAAGTTATTCTTCTTGTTTCCAAAAGCTGGATGGGTTCTTTCTCATATCCCAAATATCTACGAAATGAACTTCATCCATCTTTTCGAGATAATAATAAATCAACTTAAAATTATTCATGAAATTAGCGCCTCGCAGCTGGTATGGAAAATCAGGAGCACCATTAAAAGGCGGCCTTCCTTCTGGAAAGACCTCCAAAAAACTCTTGATCTTGTCAATTTCCGTCATCCATCTACGAGCCGTTTTTCTACCATAAACCTCATAAGCTTCTTCAACATACTCATGAAGTTTCTGTTCGAAAAGAGGGTGAATAATTACTTTAGCCATGGGAAATCCTGATAAAGACGTTCTTTAAAATCATCGTATGGCTCCCACTTCGTTGGATCATCCGCAATGTTTTTACAATACTCAATGCTCTCCATCAAACTCTCCCAGGAGAAATGATTACCCAACTCCGGAATTTCATCTAAAACCTCTTTATGATTCTCGAAACCACTCATCGGCATAGGCACAGCATGCTCCATCACCGAAACACGATGAGTTGGCGTAGGCTCAGCTACCATATCCTCACCCTCATGCAAATCTATATGATATTTTTTTTCTTTCATAATAGTATGCTTTTAATTAACCCTGCAAATATATGAAGAAATATAATAATATGCAAGATTTTGAGGAATTATTTAATCATTCTTGAGGAATTTTCTATTTTCCGGGCATAAAAAAAGATTGCATCAGCGGAAATACTTCCAACCAATGCAATCTTCAGTTTTCTTTAATCTAGAGGCCAAACACTCTCCTATCGGGAAAATTCCGGAAGAAAAGAGCCTGGCGTCGGATTTACTTCACCTTAGCAACGATAGCCTTGAAAGCCTCTGGGTTGTTAACAGCGAGGTCAGCGAGAACCTTACGGTTGATCTCGATACCAGCCTTGTGAAGAGCACCCATCAACTGGCTGTAGCTCATACCATCGAGGCGAGCAGCAGCGTTGATACGCTGGATCCACAATGCGCGGAATGTGCGCTTCTTGTTACGACGATCGCGATAAGCGTAGGTAAGACCCTTCTCCCAAGTGTTCTTAGCTACTGTCCATACATTCTTGCGAGCTCCATAGTAACCCTTAGTGAGCTTCAAGATTTTTGTTCTCTTTGCTTTAGATGCAACGTGATTTACTGATCTTGGCATAATTTTTTTTCTTTAAAAGTTCGACTAAAAAGTTAATAATTAACGAAGGCAGAGCAAGTCGCGAACCTGCTTCAAGTTTGAACGGTCTACGAGAGTCTCGCCGAGGAGATTTCTCTTCTGCTTCTTTGTCTTCTTAGTCAAGATGTGACTGTGAAAAGCGTGATGACGCTTAATCTTACCTGTACCGGTGAAACGGAATCTCTTCTTTGCGCCGGAATTAGTCTTTACTTTTGGCATTTTTACTTTTAATTTTAAATTGTTATTTATTATAGCGATGGCAACGCATATACCAGGGCGTTACGCATCTTTTTCTTTCTTAATCCTCTGTTCCTTCTGCGAGCTTCTTCAGGGCATCGCCGCCTTTGGCATTGGCGAGCAAGCCATTCTTCTCGGCATTGGCAGCGCGCTCTGCATCAGCAGCAGCCTTAGCTTCAGCCTCTCGCTTCTCACGGTCCATCTTCTGCTGGCTCTTCTTAGCTGTACCAGCCTTCTTAGGACTCATGTAGAGGAACATCTTCTTACCTTCGAGCTTTGGCATCTGCTCTACCTTACCGCATTCCTCCAAATCATTGGCGAAACGGAGAAGGAGAACCTCACCCTGCTCCTTGAAGAGAATAGAACGACCACGGAAGAACACGTATGCACGTACCTTGTTACCCTCATTGAGGAACTCTTTAGCGTGCTTGAGCTTGAACTGATAGTCGTGCTCATCGGTCTGAGGTCCGAAACGGATCTCCTTGGTCTCCACCTTCACCTGCTTCTGCTTCATTTCCTTAGCATGTTTCTTCTGCTGGTAAAGGAACTTAGAATAGTCAACAATACGGCAAACTGGTGGTTGGGCATTAGGAGATATCTCGACCAAGTCAAGCTCTTGCTGACGTGCCAAGTCCAACGCTTTACGTGTAGGCATCACTTCAGCTCCGCCTTCACTTACTACTCTCACTTCACGTACGCGTATCTGTTCGTTTACGCGGTACTGATTTTTCATTTTGTCATTTTTCATTAACTATTCGATATATTCAACGTTTTTTGATTAAACGGCTGCAAAGTTACGCATTTTCCGTGAAACCACCAAATTTTCAGCGGGTTATTTTCATTTTTAGGCTTATTTTTATTTATTTATGGTTTTATTCATGATGTTATTCATCGGAATACGCGGAGTTATCGGAATTTTCATGCTCAACGGATTACGCACGGAATTTAAACGGACTTCGACCTACGGTCGATGGAGGCTAACGCCATAAAGGAGGACAACATTACTAATAGCGCACTAAACGCCTGAAATGGAATGATGGATTGCCGAAATTCATCAGGAAACCAACTTTATAGCCTGTTATTTTTAAATAGTTGATGACTTGAGATTCACAACTGGTATCCAAATCTGTCACTGCTTTCAACTCCAATATCACCTTATTATCTATCACGAAGTCTGCCACATATTTACAGGCCAACATTTTCCCATGATACACGATATCCAATGGTTTCTCTCGTTCAAAAGGTATCCCCATTTCAGATAGAACCACAGCCAGAGCCTCCTGGTAAACCTTTTCAAGAAAGCCACACCCCAATTCCCGATGCACCTGATAAGCTGCAGCCAGAATCTTATCCGTCAATTCCTTATATAACAATTCCATACCTATAATATTTAAATTCATATAACACAAATAGCAAACCTCATCCTCGCACCCTTCCTCACCCCCATTATCACCAGAATGCCATCGACCGAAGGTCGAAATCCGTTTTAATTCCGTGCGTAATCCGTTGAGCAAGAATGTTCCGATAACTCCGCGTAATCCGATGAAGAAATCCGATGAAAAATAAAATCTCCCACAGAAAAAATGAATTCTGCGGGAGATTCAAATAAAAAATATCCTATGAAAGAAGGATTACTCTTCAGCTGCCTTCAGCTGCTCTGCAACCTCGGCGTTGATGCGCTGAGCAAACTCTTCCATGCTCATGGTAGCCTGCTCGCCACCACCCTGCTTACGCATGGAAACGAGGCCCTCGGCACTCTCCTTCTCACCTACGATAACCATGTAAGGCACACGCTTCAACTCGTTGTCACGAATCTTGCGGCCAATCTTCTCGTTACGGTCATCTACCAAGGCACGAACACCCTGCTTGTCGAAGTACTGACGTACCTTCTGAGCATAGTCGTTGAACTTCTCAGAGATAGGAAGAATAGCAACCTGGTCTGGAGTCAACCACAATGGGAAGTGACCGGCTGTGTGCTCGATGAGAACGGCTGTGAATCGCTCCAATGAACCGAATGGTGCACGGTGGATCATCACAGGAGTCTTCTTTGAGTTATCCTCGGCTGTATATTCCAGCTTGAAACGCTCAGGCAAGTTGTAATCCACCTGAATGGTACCCAACTGCCAGCGGCGGCCGATGGCATCCTTCACCATGAAGTCGAGCTTAGGACCATAGAAGGCAGCCTCGCCAATCTCCTCACGAGTCTCAAGCCCCTTCTCCTTGCAAGCCTCGCGGATAGCGTTCTCACTCTCTTCCCAAATCTCATCAGAACCGATATACTTCTCTGTATCCTTAGGATCGCGGAGAGAAATCTGTGCCTCGTAGTTCTCGAAACCGAAGATCTTGAATACCTTCAGAATCACGTCGATTACGTTCTCGAACTCAGACTTCACCTGATCTGAACGAACGAAGATGTGGGCATCATCCTGAGTAAATGTACGAACACGAGTCAGACCGTGGAGCTCACCACTCTTCTCATAACGGAACACGGTACCGAACTCGGCGATACGCAAAGGAAGATCCTTGTAAGAACGAGGCTTACGAGCGTAAACCTCGCAGTGGTGAGGACAGTTCATTGGCTTGAGCATATACTCCTCATCCTCCTCAGGAGTCTGGATAGGCTGGAATGCATCCTTGCCATAGTGAGCATAGTGACCAGATGTTACATAGAGACTCTTGCCGCCGATACCAGGACAGATAACCTCCTGATAGTTATAAGGCTTCAGGAGCGAACGAAGCAACTCCTGCAAGCGGAGGCGGAGCTGAGTGCCCTTTGGCAACCAGATAGGAAGACCCTTACCTACACGCTCAGAGAACATGAAGAGTTCCATCTCCTTACCAATCTTACGATGGTCGCGCTTCTTAGCCTCCTCGAGAACAACCAGGTACTCATCGAGCATCTTCTTCTTAGGGAAGCTGATACCGTAGATACGGGTCATCTGCTCGCGCTTGGCATCACCGCGCCAGAAAGCACCAGCCACACTTGTAATCTTCACAGCCTTGATAAGACCAGTGTTCAGCAAGTGAGGACCACGGCAAAGGTCGGTGAAATTGCCCTGGGTATATGTGGTGATGGTACCATCCTCCAAGTCCTGCTCAATGTGCTCGCACTTGTAGGTCTGACCGTCGGCCTTGAACTCAGCGAGCGCATCAGCCTTAGCAATCTCCTTGCGAACCACAGGCTCGTTCTTCTTGGCGAGCTCCATCATCTTAGCCTCGATCTTAGCGAAATCATTCTCTGAGATCACCTGACCCTCAGCAGGCATCACGTCGTAGAAGAAACCGCTCTCTACAGCTGGACCGAAACCAAACTGGATGCCTGGATAAAGCTCCTGAAGAGCCTCTGCGAGCAAGTGGGCTGAAGTATGCCAGAAGGTATGCTTGCCCTGCTCATCCTCAAACTTGTAAAGTTCTACACTTGCGTCCTCATTGATAGGGCGATCCAACTCTACTGTCTCACCATTGACACCGCAAGATACAACGTTGCGAGCGAGAGCCGGTGAGATGCTCTCGGCGATTTGTAAGCCAGTAACGCCCTGCTCGTACTCACGAACAGATCCGTCTGGGAATGTGATTTTTACCATAACAACTTAGTATTTTTATTAAATCGTGTGCAAAAGTACTATTTCTTTTTGTAACAAGCGAATAAAAATGCATTTATTTTGCTAAACTTTGCTAATACCTATTTATATTTTGCTAATACCTATTTTATATAAGGGGATTTTCGGGGCGAAAACGGTGACATATTGAAGTCTTCATCGGCTTTCTGAGCGATAACCCATAACACTTTGCAAAAAGAAAGTGCTTTTTTAGCCGATAAGTTTTGGAAAAACAAATATTTTCCGTATCTTTGCAGCCGATAAAGTGACAAAATGTAAAGAAACTAAGAAAATGGCAACACCAAAGATTCTCATCATTTACACGGGAGGTACCATCGGCATGGGAAAAGACCCGGTGACAGGCGTGCTGGAACCGCTCGACTTCAACCATCTCGTCTCATCCATGCCCGAGTTCAAACTCATCCAGGCAGAAATCGACGTGCGAAAATTCGACCCACCTATCGACTCCAGCGACATGGATCCGATGAGATGGGCAGAAATCGTGAGCATGATAGCCAACAACTATAATGACTACGACGGATTCGTGATCCTGCACGGCACGGATACGATGGCATACACCTCATCGGCCCTGAGCTTCATGCTTGAGAACCTGACAAAACCGGTGATCCTGACCGGTAGCCAGCTGCCTATCGGCGAACTGCGTACCGACGGCAAGGAGAATCTGATGACTGCCATCGAGATAGCATCGGCAAAGGACGAGAACGGCAGACCGATGGTGCCGGAGGTATGCATCTTCTTCAACGGCAAGCTGATCAGAGGCAACCGTGCCATCAAGATCAATGCCGAGGGATTCCACGCCTTCGAATCGTTCAACCATCCGCACCTCTGCGATGTGGGCATCAATTTCCAGTATCACAAGCACCACATCCTCACTCCGGATTACGACAAGCCGATGATACCCCATCTGAGACTCGACCCGAACGTGATCGTGTTCAGTCTCTTCCCGGGCATCCAGGACAACATCGTGCGCCACGTGCTGGAATCGCCGGATCTGCGAGGCATCGTGATGCGTACCTTCGGTTCGGGAAACGCCCCTCATTCTCCATGGATCATACGACTGCTGGACGAAGCTGCCCACCGAGGCGTGAACATCGTGAACATCAGCCAGTGCCTGACAGGTAGCGTGGAGATGGAGAGATACGGCGCCGGATTCCAGTTGAAGACTGCTCACGTAATCAGCGGCCACGACTCTACGGTAGAGGCGATGGTAACGAAGATGATGTATCTGCAAGGCAGATTTGATGACAACCGCAAGGTAAGGGAGATGTTGAAGCAATCGCTTGCAGGCGAGTTTACGGTATAAGATGTGTAAAATTTAATTCTTTTACTTAGGAGCACTTACCTCTACGGAAGGTAGGTGCTCTTTTTCAATCAGTTACGAGAAAAACGCATATTTTTGCAGTAAATATTCAGTTTTAATTAAAAAAGTTTAATTTAGAGAAGTTTTTGGGGCAAAAAATATCTCCGTACCGATATTTTTCTTATCTTTGTAGTGTGAAAAGTTGCTATTGGGAGCAAGAAAGCAAAATTTGTTGCAATCGATTGCATTTTCCAAGCCGTAAGAAACAGAAATAAAATACGACTATCAAAGATAAAGATAAGGAAAGATGAAATGACTATGAATGGGCAGCAATGCCCACGATAATCTATCTCATTCGATCAATCAAATAATAAGTTTAATAAATCAACAAAAAACCTTTTAAATTATGCAGAGTAAAGCAAAAAAGTACGGTGAGTATGTAGAGATTACAGCTCCTGTAGAAAGAACAACATCAGAAGAGTATCCAACTTTATTGGGCGGAGAAATCTGGTACAACTAGAATTCAAGTAAAAGAGTATTATCGGAAAGCTAAACTCCAGGAAATCTCCCGGAAAAGCTAGAATCCAATAATAGAAAAGAAACAAGAATTTTGGTTCAATCAATCATCTGGTACAGCTATTTTGGCAAGCATGTACATCAAGAATCCGTTAAGAGTGAAATCAAGGAAGCGCCAAGATCTAATCCTTGCAGTTTTGTTATCTCGCAGCTAGATAAGTTTCTACGATTTCTAAACCTCAACTCTTAACAAAACAATATAGGCTCAATCCTCGACTGAAGAATCGGAGATTGAGCCTTTATCGTATCTATATCCGTGGGATTAGTGCTTGCCGCAGCAGCCACCCTCTCCATGATGATGCTCGTGCTTGATGCCGCCCTCTACAGCCTGATGCTGGTCGCGGAGCAGATCGTTCACGGTCTTCACTGGGTTGAAGGTGCCGAGAGGAACCTCTACGAATACGGTGTTCCAGTCGCTCATCGCACCATTCCAGAGACCTGGCAACTCCAAGGCCTTGAGATCCTTACCGTTCTTGCTCTTGCTTGAGATGAAACCGGTAGATGGATCTACGAACTTAGGAAGATCGAAGGCATTGCCCTGGTAATCCTTGGTAGCGCAGACGAGATCTACTGGGTTGAAGTGAGTACCCTCGGTAAACATCTTCATATACTCCTCGTTGTTCTTGTCAATCTGTGAGCTCTCCAGAATCTGAAGACTTACAGTGCCATCCTGGTTATAGGTAAGGAATGGACCACCACCAGGCTCGCCTACGTTCTTAACGACACCGCAGACACGCATAGGACGGTTCAACTTCTTGCGCAGATAGATAACCAGTTCGGCATCCTCCAGCTCCTTGATATCAGCCTTGCGGCAGCAGAGGTCGCGCTGAACGAAGCGGATAATCTCCTCCAGCTTCTCGTGGTTGTACTGTCCGGAATCCAATACCTTCAGATAATTGAATGCCTGCTTCTGCAAAGTAACCAATACACCTGCAATCACCTGCTTCCAGGTAACAGTCTCAGCCTTCAGACGATCAGGAACCACGTTGTCGATATTCTTGATGAATACTACATCAGCATCAATCTCATTGAGGTTTTCGATGAGAGCGCCATGACCGCCTGGACGGAACAGCAATGATCCATCCTCGTTGCGGAATGGAGTATTATCCGGATTGGCAGCGATGGTATCAGTGCTAGGCTTCTGCTCTGAGAAAGAGATGTTGTACTTGATGCCGTAGCGCTGTGCATACTTATCTGCCTTCTCAGCTACCATCTGCTTGAAGAGTTCCAGGTGGTCGTGAGAAACGGTGAAATGAACGTTTGCCTCGCCGTTGCTGCTTGCATAGAGCGCAGCCTCTACCAGGTGCTCCTCCATCGGAGTGCGAACCTCATCCTCATACTCGTGGAACTGGAGCAATCCCTTAGGCAACTGACCATAGTTCAATCCCTCTGGCTTGAGGAGATTAGCCACGACAGCCTTGTAATCGCCCTTCTTGATGAGGCACATAATGCCCTTCTCGTTGTTGACATGGCACTTATCGCAGAGTGCCTTGCGGAAAGCAAACTTCTTGATATTCTCGAAGAATTGTTTTTCAAAGTCAGTAGTAGGAACATCGTATGGAGCATCCAGGAACGCAAACATATTCTTGAACATACGGCTAGCCGCACCTGAAGCAGGTACGAACTTCACAATCTTGTGACCCTCAGCCTTGTAGTCGTTCCACTCTTTCTCGTAGTTCTCTACTTCCTGAGCTGTAGGAGCCATGATACCCTTACCGATGGCAGCCGCACCCTCGAGCTTGAGGAATGGGAAGCCATTCTTGATTTGTTCCAACTGGTGTTCAATCTGCTGCTCAGAAATGCCGCGAGCAGCGATTTGGTTTAGATCTTGCTGATTCATAATACCATATTTATGTTAAATTTACACTATATGTGCTACAAAGATAATAGTTTTTTCTGATAATCAGAAATATTTCCGCTTTTTTTTGTACCTTTGCATTGAAAATTTAACGAAGTACGCGTTTTTTTAACGCTGAAACGCCATTGTTTGTCAAATTTAAAATGGAATATTGCGACATGGTTAGTAAATTAGCAAAAGAGCACGACAGAAGAACGTTGCTATCAACGTATCTGTACGGAGTATCAAACCTTCTCCTAAGCGGGACTGGAATTGGCGGTTTTTCGCCATTAATAACAGGCAACAGCATTGGACTTTTCAATTGTATGTTCCTAGTATTAGGCATTGTGTCGGCATTCATCTTTGCCTATAGTGCGAATAGAGTAATGAAGTATAACGATTCAAATATTAAATGATATGGAACTAATGACATTATTCATGTTTATCATGACAGTTATAGGTGCCAGCTTCGCCATCTGGCTCAACACCAAGTCTGGCCAGAAATGGATAGACGAGCTATAGTCATGCTATTATGGAACTATATACTATATTTATGGGGCTAGGAGCCTTGATAGGAACCAGCTTTGCCATCTGGCTCAACACAAAGTCTGGCCAGAAATGGATAGACGAGTTATAACAACTCAATAAAATATAATCAACGGGAGGGAACGACAATGAACGAAACACCTTTTAAATTCACAACCGAAGAAAGAGAGCAGACACTCCAAATTCTGGAGCGCCTGAGAACCGCCGTGGGCGACACATTCAAGCCGGGCGATGAGCAGCATCTGCGTGAAGACATACAGCATGCCTTCATCAACCACCAGATCAAGCGCAACGTCTTCGGCATGAACCCTATACTCGCAGCCCTGCAGACAGCAGAAATCGCAGTGAACGAAATCGGTCTGAAAAGAGACGGCATCATCGCCATCCTGATGCAGACCAGCGTCATCGACGGCTATCAGACCATCGAAGACATCCAGAAGAAATACGGCGACAGCGTGGCGCATATCATCAGCGGACTTCTCCGCATTCACGATCTCTACAAGCGCAACCCGATCATCGAGAGCGAGAACTTCCGCAACCTGCTCATCTCCTTCTCAGAAGATATGCGCGTAATCCTCATCATGATTGCCGACCGCGTGAACGTGATGCGACAGATACGTGATACCGAACAGAAGGAGGCAAAGCACGAGGTGAGCGAGGAAGCCAGCTACCTCTATGCCCCACTCGCCCACAAGCTGGGTCTCTACAAGCTGAAGAGCGAACTGGAAGACCTGAGCCTGAAGTATCTGGAGCACGATGCCTACTATATGATCAAGGAGAAGCTGAACGCCACCAAGGCTTCACGCGATGCCTATATCGCCCGATTCATCCAGCCTATCAAAGAGAAACTGGATGCTGCCGGACTGAAATATCACATGAAGGGAAGAACCAAGAGCATCCACTCCATCTGGCAGAAGATGAAGAAGCAGAAGTGCGCCTTCGAAGGTGTATATGACCTCTTTGCCATCCGAATCATCATCGACGCACCAAGAGAGAAGGAATACATGCTGTGCTGGCAGACCTTCGCCCTGATCACAGACATGTATCAGCCGAACCCAAAGCGTATGCGCGACTGGCTCAGCGTGCCTAAGAGCAACGGATACGAGAGTCTGCACACCACCGTTCTGGGACCGGAGAAGAAATGGGTGGAAGTCCAGATCAGAACCGAGAGAATGGACGATATCGCCGAGCACGGTCTGGCTGCTCACTGGCGCTACAAGGGCATCAAGCAGGGAGAAGGAGGCATAGACGAATGGCTTGCCAACATCCGTGCCGCTCTGGAAAACAACGACGACCTGCAGCTGATGGACCAGTTTACAACCGACCTGAAGGAAGACGAGGTTTATGTGTTCACCCCTAAGGGCGACCTGCTGAACTTCCCGAAAGGTGCCACGGTGCTCGACTTCGCCTACTACATCCACTCTCGCATCGGCAACACCTGCGTGGGCGGAAAGATCAACGGCAAGGCGGTAACCTTCCGACAGGAACTGCACTCGGGCGACCAGGTGGAAATCCTCACCCAGAGCAACCAGAAGCCTAGAAGAGAATGGCTCAACATCGTGCAGACATCCAAGGCAAAGGCAAAGATCCGACTCGCCCTGAAGGAAACGCAGAAGAAGGACGGACTCTATGCCAAGGAACTGCTGGAGCGCCGATTCAAGAACCGCAAGATTGAGATTGATGAAAGCACCATGGCGCGCATCATCAAGAAGATGGGATACAAGGAGAACTCTGATTTCTACAAGGATGTGGCGGAAGAGAAACTCGACGTAAACACCGTGGTGGAGAAATACATCGAAGAGCGTGACCACGACCTCAATCTCAGCAACACCAACAAGCCTGCCGAAAGTGCAGAGAACTTCGAATTCGAGAACCCTACCGAGGAACTGCTGAAGCAGAGCGACGACGTGCTGGTAATAGATGAGCACCTGAAGGGCATCGACTTCGAGCTCTCCCACTGCTGCCACCCTATCTACGGCGACCCTATCTTCGGATTCGTAACCATCAGCAAGGGCATCAAGATTCACCGCATCGACTGTCCGAATGCCAAGGAGCTGCGCCGCCGCTTCGGTTATCGCATCGTGAAGGCGAAATGGAGCGGAAAGGGTACATCGAAGTATGCCATCACCCTGAGAATCATCGGAAATGATGATATCGGCATCGTGAGCAACATCACCAACATCATCTCGAAAGAGGATAAGCTCGTGATGAGAGGCATCAACATCTCATCCAAGGACGGCCTGTTCTCGGGCAATGTAACCGTGATGATCGATGATGCCGGCAAGACCGATGCACTCATCAAGAAACTGAGTGCTGTAAAGGGCGTAAAGCAGGTTACGAGAATATAAATTGGTTTAAAGAAAATATAAAACCAACCGTATTGGAAAGCATAAAAATCAATGTTACAAAAAAATCCCGCAGAATTTTGCTCTGCGGGATTTTTTTATTATTATTTCATCTTGTTCAAGCACTTATTTCGCCTTATTCAATCGCTTGATTACCGAGTAGGCATCATACAAGCCCAGCTCTCCAGCCTTCGAGAGATCCTGGATACCAGCCTGCTTGTTGCCACTCTTGGCACGTGCGATACCTCTATTATAATACGCCTCAGCCAGACGGTTGTCTATCTTCAGCGCAATGGTATAATCATCTATCGCCTTGGAAAGCTCATTTCTTCCGGCATGCAGATTACCTCTGTTATAATAGATGTAGGCATTGTTGCTGTTCATGCGGATGGCATCGCTGAAATCAGCCTCGGCAGAATGGATATTCACCACTCCCTTGCCCTGAGCCTTGTTGAACTCATCCATCTCAGCCTGACAGACGGCACGCTGCCAGTAAGCCAGCGCATTCTTATCATCCAGCGAGAGATAATAGGTGAAATCGCTGATGGCTGCCTCGAAATCGCGCAATACGCTATGAGCGATGGCACGACGCATCAATATCGCCTTCTTCTGCTCTATATCCTTCGCCACACTCAGTTCTGCCGAAAGCTTATCGATGAGAGAGAAGATCTTCATAGAACTGTTCTCATCCAACTGCTCCTTGGAACATACGATATAAACCTTGTCCTTCATCTTCTGGTTCAGCGCCTCCACATCCTTGTCGAAAGCCTGTACCCCACTCACATTCTGAGTGTTAGGGAAGTAAGAGAGCTGGAACATCGGCAGATAGGCAGTCTCTATCTGGCGGTTCTGGATTCTTCCACGATACTCGCTCTTGTAGTTATGCTCATACTTCGGCTCATCATCCACCACAATAGAAGCGAACTTGTTTGGGTCTATCTCCGAACGCTTGCGCATCTCCTTCTTGGTCTTCGCACTCCAGCGAGGCTGGATACCGAGATGCTTGTTCATCTGTGCCTTGAAGATGCGGAACTCATCCAGCTCTGCCTTCGCCGTCATACCCAGTCGGCGATAGCAATGAGCACGGGCAGAAAGACCTGTCCAGAAGTTAGGAAACTGATTGATTACCGTAGTATAATCGCGGATAGCCGCCTTCAGGTTTCCCGTCTTGTCATGCAGCAGCGCACGGTTGAATATCGCCATGAAGTTCTTCGGCTCCATCTTGATGACGAAGTCGAAATCGGTGATGGCACGGTTGTCATCACCCAACTGCACACGCATCAATCCACGGTTGTAGTGAGCGAGGAAGTTGTTCGGATCCAGGTCGATAGCGGCATCATAGTCGCTCATCGCACCTCGTAAATTATTGATGTTGATACGAGCCAATGCCCGGTTGATGTAACTGTTTACATTGTTCGGCTTGAAGTGAAGCGACTTGGTGAGCGCCTCATCAGCCACCTTCCATTCCTTCCGGGCAAGCGCCATATAGGCACGTGTAATCCAGGCATCACCATCGTATGGATTCAGCTTCAGGCTCTGGTCGAGCCATTTCTCAGCCTGCACCGTATCCTTCTGATGCAGATACACCTCAGCCTTCAGGGAGTAGGCATTCGAATAATCCTTCCACTTGGTGATGACCGTATCAAGTTCCAGCTGCGCCTTGTCGTAGTTCTTCGCCTCCATCTGGCAGAGCGCACGGTTGAACCAGTAGTTGCGGTTGCGAGGTTCCAGTCGGATGGCAGAATTATAGTCGGCAATGGCATCATCATAACGCTGCTGACGGATACGGCAGATGGCACGCAAGTCGTAGATATCGTTGATATACGGATTGAGGTTGATAGCCTCGGAGGCATCACTCTCGGCACCCATATAGTCATCGAGATTAAACTTGGCCACACTGCGGTAATACCAAGGCTCATAGAGATAAGGCTTGGCACCGATGGCTAGATTAAAATACTTGATAGAAAGAACGAAGTCCTCGTAGAAGAGCGCACTTCTTCCCGCCGTAACGAGGCGGTCAACTCTATATTGCGCCGATGCTGACAAAGTAGCCAGCACCAGCACAAAAGTGAAAATAAACTTTTTCATCGACGAATCTTGGTACGATAGCTGCAGCGGAACTTACCCTTGATTATGTTCTTGAGCTTGCCAGCTATCATGTTCTTACGGAGAGGAGATACGCGATCAACGAACATCGTGCCCTCCAGGTGATCGAACTCATGCTGCATCACGCGAGCCAAGTAGCCGCTCACCCACTCATCATGCTCCTGAAACTGCTCATCCATATACTTCACATGGATGCGGGTAGGACGAACCACCTTCTCATTGATGCCAGGAATAGAGAGACATCCCTCATCAGAAGAATCCTTCTCAGCCTCCTCATCATACTCCAGGATATGAGGATTGATGAAGGCATGACGGAATCCCTTATACTCAGGGAGATCATCGCTGAGCACATCGAGATCAATGACTACCAGGCGGATAGCCAAGCCAATCTGAGGCGCAGCCAGACCGATGCCATTGCTCGAATCGAGAGTCTCGTACATATTATTGATTAATTCCTTCAACTCAGGATAATCAGGGGTGATATCTTCAGCCACTTTTCTCAATACAGGCTGACCATAAATATAAATTGGTAAAATCATCTTCTTGATTGCATAAAGTCTTGTAATATGATGGTAGCGCTTATCTCATCTACCAATCCCTTGTTTTCTCTTCTCGTCTTCTTCTTCACGCCGCCGTCTATCATGGCACGATGCGCCAAAACCGACGTAAAGCGCTCATCGTAGTACTCGATAGGCACCTCGGGATGAGCCTTGCGCCAGCGGTTGAAGAAATTCTCCACACGCGCCAGGTTCTCGCTAGGCTGCCCATTGGGCTGGGTAGGCTTACCGATGACGATGCGCTCCACCTGCTCCTTCCGGATATAGGCTTCGCAGAATTCGAAAAGTTCGGGCGTAGCAACAGTTGCCAACCCATTAGCAATGATCTGCAATGGGTCGGTAACTGCCAGTCCGGTACGTTTCTTACCGTAGTCTATAGATAAAATTCGCATTCAGTTACGAAATTTCTAATCTTCTATGTGAAACGTGAAAATTACTTCTTCAAAAGCAACCAAGCATCTGGATACTTGCCAGCGCGGAGCTCGTTGCGGCTCTTCACTGCACCAGCCTTATCTACGAATGTAGAAGCAATGACACGGTACATGTTACGTGCACTGTTGTAAACGATCTGAGAATCATAACCAGCGCTCTTCAGAGTGCTAGCCAATCCCTCAGCATTAGCCTTCAGAGAGAAAGAACCTACTACTACGCTGAAGTTCTGCAGACCAGAACCTGAGATGAGATCTACATTCTCCTGGCGAACAGTAGCATTATCTACTTCTGTAGTTGTGCTCTCTGTAGGAGTTGTTGTTTCCAATGGAGTAACTACTGGTTCCTGAACAGCTGGTTCCTGCTGAGCCTCCTGCTGCTGTGCCTTCTCGTATGCCTTCTTGTAGGCACTTTCCTTAGATGTACCACAACTTGCGAGTGCCAGAACAGCACACAATCCTAAGCTCAAAACTGATAATTTCTTCATAATCTTTTCTAAAATTGTATTTGTGTTTACTTAAATATTTTATATTGCTTCACCTTATTATATATAGGTGACGTCCCAACTTGAGTTCAGCCTACACCTTATTATATATAGGGGCAATACATAGCCTTACGCTTTTATTCTGCGAAAATACAAAATATATCCCAAAGAAAGAAACGTTTTCAGCATAAAGATTGTTAAACACAAGGTAATACAACACTTTTAACGAAAAATTAAGACTTAAAAGCTTGTTTTTTGAAGAATAATTCGTATATTTGCAATTGATAAGCGAAATAAGTGCATCTGGAAGCAAAACTCCAATATGCCATCGCCATCACACAATTAACATCAATATATTGTATAACATTTAAAACTTTTAGATTATGAAGGCATTAGGTTACATTGGCGCATTCCTCGGTGGCGCTATCGCTGGTACAGCACTCGGTATGATTTTTGCTCCTGAGAAGGGTGAGGATACTCGCAGCAAGATTGCTGGAGCTGTGGAAGATTTCTGCAAGAAGCACGACATCAAGTTGACACGCAAGGACGTTGACGACCTGGTTGACGATATCAAGGATGTTGCTCCTGAGGTTTAAGCCCCACCCAACTACCCTGAGATTTCGACAAGTACAACATATTATTACTTGAATAAGCGATAAGAATGTTTTCGAGCGATAAGAATGTAGAAACCATCGGGCAACTCGTAGAGGTGCTCAAGCATTACATCGGGCTCAGATCTGAGTATATGAAACTCGATGCAGCTGACAAGGTGGTAAGACTGCTCACGGCACTGATCATCGGATCGCTGCTGCTGGCTCTCCTCGCCTTGGCTCTGATATATCTTTCGTTTGCTGCCGCATTCGCCATGGCTGATTACGTAGGCTTGGCACCTGCATTCTGCATCGTGGCGGGAGCATACTTATTGATACTGGTTCTCTTCATCCTTTTCCGACATCAATGGATTGAAAAACCACTCGTGAAATTCTTAGCCAGCCTGCTTATGCAAAAATAAAAAATGAGCATGATGATGACAAACGAGCCAAACAATGACAATATGTACCTGGACGACGACAGTTGCCCACAGTACAACAGCCTCAACGACATCAGACTGCGCAAGGAAGCACTTCGCAAAAGCATAGAGGCTGACGACAAGAAGATCAAGACCCTGTGGAACTCTCTCTTCACCAAGCCTGACGCCTTCAAGAAAGACGCAAGCAGAGGCAAGAGACTGCAAAGTATGATGTCTATTGGTATGGGAGCTTTCGATGGAGCTCTGCTGGCGTGGAAGCTCTACCGGAAATTCAAGAAAAAGAAATAAGAGAATTCTTCTATCTCAAGAGAAAGATAAGAATGAAACTATCATAAGAAATGCGGCCTTGCAAAAGACCGCATTTTTTGTGTCTTTAACAGGGTATAAAAACAAAAAAGGGTCACCGCCGTGACCCAATACCTTGTTAACCTTAAATCTAATACTATGAAAAACACACATGCAAATGTAGAAAGAATCTGCGAACCTCACAAGCTTTTTCTAAAAAAAATGCTTTTTCTTAAGATTCTTTAATCTTATATGTTGTGCTTTTTTATTTCTTTCAGTTTCATTAAGACTTATTCTTCGTCAATTTCCAGCTCCAAACCATCGTAGGCAAAGCAAAAACCAGCAGGAAGCTGGGCATTGGCGGCATCATGCAATCCTATCTGATGAGTAACGTGAGTAAGGTAGGTCTGCTTAGCTCCTATCCTGCGCGCCACACGAATGGCATCATCCACCAATTGATGACTATGATGAGGTTTATCGAAGCGCAGCGCATTGATCACCAAGGCCTCTACGCCATCCAGGTAAGCATACTCTTCATCACTCATCGACTTCATATCCGTGATGTAGGCAAACTTTCCGAAACGATAACCCAGAATAGGCAGTTGATCGTGCATCACCCGGATAGGCATAAACCCGATATCTCCAATCTGATAGGAATGATGGGGTACGATGGTATGCAGCTTCAACTTGGGAGCACCCGGATAGAGCTTCTCCGCGTCCTTAGGGAAGCAGTAAGGCATCGTATGCGGCAATGTCTCTGTGGTGATTTCATCGCCATAGATATTGATATCACCATACACACAGAAACCACGCAGATCGTCGATACCTCCCACATGGTCGTAATGGATATGCGTAATCAGCACACCATCCAGCTTGCGGAAAGGAACCCGCAGGAGCTGCTGACGGATATCCGGTCCTGCATCTATCAGAATACGGGTACGCTCAGTCTCTATCATCGCCGCACAGCGCAAACGGTTATCCCGTGGATCCTTGCTGCGGCACACCTCACAATCACAACCTAAAACAGGAACACCGCTAGATGTTCCTGTTCCCAATAATGTTATCTTCATTGATATTCAAATCTTTCTCTGAAAAACAAACGAATTCTTCACTCTTCGTTCTTCACTTGTCACTTTACATTCACTTCCGGATGGATATCAATGCCAAACTTCTGCTTCACATCTTTCCTGATGGTCTCACAGAGATTGACAATCTCCTCACCCGTAGCACCGCCACGATTCACCAGCACCAATGCCTGCTTGTCATGCACACCGGCACGTCCCAGGCTCTTGCCCTTCCATCCGCACTGATCGATCATCCATCCTGCAGGAATCTTCTCATGCTCCTCATCGATGGTATAATGAGGCATACCCGGATACAGGGCTGCCAAAGCATCATATTTCGCCTTCTCTACGATAGGATTCATGAAGAAGCTGCCCGCATTGCCCTGCACCTTAGGATCAGGCAACTTGGCATTGCGGATTTCGATGATGACATCACGAAGCTGCTGCGCTGTAGGATGTTCGATATTCTTAGTCGCCAGAGATGCACGGATGTTACCATAGTCCAGGTCTGGGGCATAAGTCTTCTTCAGGCGATAGATGACATGGGTAACGAGATACTGATCTCTCCACTCATGCTTGAACTTGCTCTGGCGATAGCTGTACCGGCAATCCTTGTTATCGAAAACTACCAACTTGCCGGTAGCAATCTCCACAGCCTCCACCTTATATATAATATCCTTTGCCTCTACTCCGTAGGCACCGATATTCTGGATAGCACTCGCTCCAACTTCGCCCGGAATAATGCTCAGATTCTCAGCACCATAGAAGTCATGCTCAACCGCATAGGCAACCACATCATCAAAAACCTCGCCGCTACCACAGTTCAGGAACACCCAATCAGGATTCAGCAGGGCATCATCATGTTCTGCAGCAGCCAAGTTGCCATTCTCAAGCACCTCAATGCCCTTGATGGCAGAATGGAGCACCGTGCCCTGATAATCGCCTGTAAGCAGGAGATTACTGCCTCCGCCCAGGATGAGCAGCGGCTGATCGGCAGCCGTAAGCCCAGCCACAATCTGCTGTGCCTCTTCTACCGATGAGTATTCCAGGAATCGCTTGCACTTGGCATCAATTCCAAACGTATTGTGAGCCAACAGGCTATAGTCTCGGATATCCTTCATATCTGGTCAAATTATTAACAGTGAACTAAAAAAACTACATCTCCAGCTTCATCAGCTGCCACCTACCCCCGATTCTCTTGAAGGTAAGACGGGTTTCCATTCCATTGGCAATACCGCGAATCACAAAGATTTTCTGGCTGCTCTCCGTATATTTCTGTCCATAAATGATATTATATATCATGCCATGAGGCAACTGCGGAGCAAAAGCAGGCCAGGTCTCAGGCTCAATCTCGCCCGTCATCGTACTGAAATCATCATCAGGATCTGGACCGGTAAACTTCACCGGATTATGCAGATGGCGAGACTGGAAAGCCGTATCCGTGGCAAAGGATCCATAGAACTTCAGGAAGCTGGAATTCATATTCTGATACATCGGCTTGTAGTTGATGCTGGTCATCATCCACTGACCGTTGATGCGGTTGAAGAGGAACTGCTGAACTACTTTTCTACTATAGAATACTTTTTCTATCACCACATGATCGATGGTGGTATCCTTCATCAGGTTCATCTGCTTATGGTTATCGAAAATAAGCGTGTAGTAATCCTGACGCATGAAGAAATGTTCCATCTTCCAATGTCGCTTTGCGATGTGCTTCTTTAATTTATCATTACGATATACTGCCAGAGGGAAATGGATGCGTTCCATCTGAAGTTTGCGACTGGCTGCAAAATTGAACAGGAAATCATCAAACAACTCGTCTGCAGCCTTCGGCATCGGAGTCTCCTCTATCAATTTCTCAGTTGAGTCCATAGCTTGTGTGTCGGCTACGGCAGTATCAGCCGCAGTCGAATCAACGGCAGGTGCCGGCTTCTTGTCTGTGCATCCTACAGAGGTGAAGCAAACGATGGTAAGCACCGCCAACATAACTGTTATCAAAGAGAGTTTCTTCATAAACTTATAAAATTTCTCAAATTTTCTATGCAAAAGTACAACTTTCTTTTGAGATATTTCATATTTTAAGCAAAAAATGTTATCTTTGCACTCAAAATAGATGAAATAGTGACTTTTGCGAGCCATTTATGGCGGACAAATCGCTTAAACTTCAATTTTGTAAACAGACAAATAATAAGATATGTTATTAGAGAAAATCGAAGAACTCTTGAAAGAAGTCAACGCTCTCACTGCCCAGAACGCAGAGGAGGTAGAGCAGCTTCGCATCAAGTATCTCAGCAAGAAGGGTGAAATCAATGCCCTTATGGCCGACTTCCGCAATGTGCCAGGCGACCAGAAAAAAGAGGTTGGTATCAAGATCAACGAATTAAAGAACGCAGCCCTTGAGAAAATCAATGGTCTGAAAGAACAGATGGAGGAGGCAGAGTCTTCAAGCGATGACATCGACCTGACCCGTACAGCTTATCCTGTAGCGCTCGGAACCCGCCATCCATTGACCGTGGTGAAGAATCAGATCATCGACATCTTCGGCCGCATGGGATTCACTCTCTATCAGGGTCCAGAGGTCGATGACGACAAGCACGTATTCACCATGCTGAACTTCGCTGCCGATCATCCAGCCCGCGACATGCAGGATACATTCTTCATCGAGAAGACCGACTCCGACGATGTTACCAAGAATGTACTTCTCCGTAGCCATACCTCTAACGACGAGGCTCACTATATGGAGACCCACGAGCCACCTATCCGCGTATTGTGCCCAGGACGAGTATATCGCAACGAGGCCATCAGCGCACGTGCTCACTGCTTCTTCCACCAGGTAGAAGGTCTCTATGTAGATAAGAACGTAAGCTTCACCGACCTCAAGCAGGTGCTCCTCACCTTCGCTCGCGAGATGTTCGGTGCAGATACCAAGATCCGTCTGCGCCCTAGCTACTTCCCATTCACAGAACCTAGCGCAGAGATGGATATCTCCTGCAACATCTGCGGTGGCAAGGGATGTAACTTCTGCAAGCATACAGGATGGGTTGAAATCCTGGGTTGCGGTATGGTTGACCCTCACGACCTCGAGGCTTGTGGTATCGACAGCAACGTATATACCGGTTATGCATTCGGTATGGGCGTGGAACGTATCACCAACCTGAAGTATCGTGTGAGCGACCTTCGTCTCTTCTCTGAGAACGATACCCGCTTCCTGCGTGAATTCGAATCAGCAAAGTAATTCATTAACAAGAATCAATATGAAAAAAATTACAGTTAACACCATCATTGCGCTCGCATTGGGTTCAATGTGCTTAAGTTCTTGCATCGGCTCTTTCAGCTTGACCAACAATGTGCTCAACTGGAACAAGCGTGCAACTGACAACAAGTTCATCAACGAGTTGATTTTCATTGTCATCAGCCCTGCTTATGCAGTCTGCTCAGCAGCTGACTTGCTTGTACTCAACACTATCGAGTTCTGGACAGGCGACAAAGTGATAGCCAACGTTGGCAAGACTCAGAATGTTACTGGCAAGGATGGCAGATTGTATGCCATCAAGACTCTGAAGAATGGCTACGAGATTACCGACCCTGCTGGCGAGAAGTCTTACTTCGTGTTCGACAAGAAGAACAAGAGCTGGTCTTACAGCAAGGATGGAGACATCCGTGAGCTCTTCAGCTTCAACGAGGATGGCAGCATCCAGGCTTGCCTGCCTAACGGACAGAAGATGAACGTAGAGCAGAACGAGATTGGTCTTTACCAGCTCCGCATGGCTGTTAACGACGGTTTGTATTTTGCTTGCAACAAGTAAGCTTGCAACAAGTAAGCTTGCAACAAGTAAGCTTGCAACAAGTAAAATACTACCCTACTCTATATGAAAAAGGTGAGTCATTTTTTTGATGACTCACCTTTTTTATTTTTATCCATTCCATTATTCTACTTCATTATTATAATAAATAAGGTGTTTCTGCGTTAGATAATGTATGAAACAGAGATTATTTATACTTACGATATGCCTGATTGCCACCCTGAAGATGATGGCACAGGAATTTACACTGCACGGCAGGGTGACTGATGAAGACAGCCATCCTATAGAGCTTGCCACCGTATCCGTGGCAAGCCAGGGAAAGGTAGCCTTTACCTCACTGAAGGGAGAGTTCAGCATGCGCCTTCATTCTGCCGATAGCGTGATGGTCAAGTTCTCCATGATAGGATACAGGAGCAAGGTGAGAGTGCTGAGAAAACCTCGAGGCAAGCAAAACCTGCAAGTCGTTCTCTATACCGATGCTGCCATGCTGGGAGAAGTGAATGTTACGGGAGCAAAGATCCAGACCGACCAGACGCAGGAAATCAAGCTCAAGGATGCCAGACTGGCCCCTTCAGCTAACAGCAATGCCGTAGAAGGCATCATCCAGCAGCAAGCCGGCGTAAGCACTCACAACGAACTTTCATCGCAATACAATGTGCGTGGCGGTGCTTTCGACGAGAACTCCGTATATATAAATAATGTGGAGGTTTATCGTCCTTATCTCGTCCGGAGCGGTCAGCAGGAAGGTCTCTCCATCATCAATCCCTATATGGTAGATAAAATCGGATTCTCTACGGGTGGATATGCAGCCAAATACGGAGACAAGATGAGTTCTGCACTCGACATCACCTACAAGACCTTAAGGTCGAAAGGAAAGAGTCCGATTGTAGAAGGAAGCGTTGCTGCCAGCCTGCTCGGAGCAGATGCCTACATAGGATTGGGAACCCGGAAGCTGTCCTGGCTCAACAGTGTGAGATACAAGACTACAGCCTATCTGCTCGGTTCGATGGAAACCAAGGGAGAATACAAGCCGAACTATCTCGACTACCAAACCTATCTGAGCTATCAGCCCAACAAGCGTTGGAAGATTGATTTCATCGGAAACATCTCCGACAACCATTACAATTTCGAACCATCCGACCGTGAAACCGCCTTCGGAACAATGGAAAACGTCAAGAACTTTAGAGTATATTTCGATGGTCAGGAGAAGGATCGCTTCCTCACCTATTTCGGAACACTGGGCATCACCCGCAACATCACCTCCAACACCAGTATCTCGCTTCTGGGCAGTGCCTTCTACACCAGGGAACAGGAAAAATACGATATCCAGGGACAGTATTGGCTCGACCAGACCGAGACCTCCGAAAACCTGGGTGTAGGAACATACTTCGAACATGCCCGCAACTATCTCACGGCTCGTGTGATGAGTGCCAAGCTGATGCTGAAACATAAGGTAAAGAAGCATGATTTGGAGACTGCAGTCACGCTGAAACGGGAGCACATCGAAGAAAATTCCGTAGAATACGAGATGAGAGATTCTGCCGGATACAGCATTCCTCACACCGGAAAAGACCTCTATATGTACTATTCCATGAAGGCTAGAAACGAGTTGAATGCCAACCGCATAGAAGCCTATCTTCAAGACACTTACCGCTTCACTAGCGGAGGAGATTCTACCCAGTCTGGCGATATCAGACAAACACGCTATACATTGAACTATGGTCTTCGTCTGAGCCATTGGAACTTCAACCGGGAAACCATCCTGAGCCCACGCGTCTCCCTCGCCATCATTCCGGCAAGCCATGAGAACACGACGCTCCGTTTCGCTGCAGGACTTTATTATCAGGCACCTTTCTTCAAGGAGCTGAGAGATACCTCTACCATCAATGGAGTAACCATCGCCTCGCTCAACCGGAAGATCAAGAGTCAGCGAAGCATCCACTTCATTGCCGGCTACGACTACCGGTTCAAGGTGAATGAACAGAGATACAAGTTCTCGGCAGAAGCCTACTATAAGGCATTGAGCAATCTGGTGCCCTACTCTGTCAGCAATGTAAAGGTAGTTTATTACGGACAGAACGAATGCAGCGGTCATGCAGCAGGTCTCGACTTCAAGCTCTATGGCGAGTTTGTGCCCGGCACGGATTCCTGGCTCAGCCTGTCGCTGATGGATACCAGGATGAAACTCAACGGCAAGAGCATCCCGCTTCCTACCGACCAGCGGTATGCAGTGAACCTCTTCTTCACCGATTACTTCCCAGGCAGCAGGAAGTGGCTCCTGTCTCTCAAGCTTGCCTTTGCCGATGGACTTCCATTCGCTGCACCTCATAGAGAATTGGAAACCAACAGTTTCCGTGCCACCGCCTATCGCCGAGCAGATATCGGAATGAGCTATCAGTTACTGGACAACCGCCTTCATGAGCACAGAACATTCCTCAAGAATGTTACAGTGGGCATAGATTGCCTCAATCTCTTCGGCATTGACAATGTAAACAGCTACTATTGGGTAACGGATGTCACAAATCAGCAGTATGCCGTGCCTAATTATCTCACCGGCAGACAGCTCAATGCAAGAGTGTTGATGGAATTCTGATAAGTCAGAAGTTAAAAGCAGACAGTTAAGGAGTTAAAAGCAGAGAGTAAGGAGTTAAAAGCGGGGAGTTTTAGCACTCAAAAATGGTGATTTTTCACATTATTCTAAATATTTAACCGTAGATAGTTCGCTATCTGCGGTTTTTTTCGTATCTTTGTGCCCGATTTATGCGATGAGGATTCATATCCATCATCTCAAATCACTATAAACGAAAAAAGAAATTATACATAATAATTAATTATGAGCAAACAAGTAGAAAAGATTAAGGAGCTGATCGCTAAGCGCGAACAGGCTCGTCTTGGCGGTGGTGAGAAGGCCATCGAGAAGCAGCATGCACGTGGCAAATATACAGCTCGTGAGCGTATCGAAATGTTGGTAGATGCTGGCAGTTTCGAGGAGTACGACATGTTTAAGCTGCACCGTTGCACCAACTTCGGTATGGAGAAGAAGCAGTACCTCGGTGATGGTGTGGTAGCGGGTAGTGCTACAATAGCCGGCCGCCTGGTTTACGTATATGCTCAGGACTTCACCGTAAATGGTGGTTCACTCTCTGAGACTATGGCACAGAAGATCTGCAAGGTAATGGATATGGCAATGACTATGGGTGCACCTGTTATCTGTATGAACGACTCAGGTGGTGCCCGTATCCAGGAAGGTATCTGCGCCCTCGCTGGTTATGGTGAGATTTTCGAGCGCAACATCCTCGCTTCTGGTGTCATCCCACAGATCTCTGCTATTATGGGCCCTTGCGCTGGTGGTGCCGTTTACTCTCCAGCCTTGACCGACTTCATCATCATGAAGGAGCAGACATCTTATATGTTCCTGACTGGTCCTAAGGTTGTAAAGACCGTAACTGGTGAGGACATCGATGCAGAGCACCTCGGTGGTGCATCTGTTCACGCAACCAAGAGTGGTGTTACCCACTTCGCTGCCAAGACAGAGGAAGAGGCTATCGAGATGATCAAGAGCCTGCTCTCCTACATCCCAAGCAACAATACAGAAGAGGCTCCACGCGTAGAGTGCACAGACCCTATCGACCGTATGGACGATACTCTGAACGAGATTATCCCTGAGGATCCTAACCAGGCATACGATATGTATAAGGTGATTGGCGCTGTAACTGATAACGGAGAGTTTTTCGAGGTTCAGCCTAAGTTCGCCAAGAACATCATCACCGGTTTCGCCCGCTTCAATGGTCAGAGCGTAGGTATCGTAGCCAACCAGCCTTCAGCTTACGCTGGTGTACTCGATGTAAACGCTAGCCGCAAGGCAGCCCGCTTCGTTCGTTTCTGCGACGCATTCAATATTCCTATCGTATCTCTCGTTGACGTACCAGGATTCTTGCCTGGTACAGGTCAGGAGTACAACGCTGTCATCCTCCACGGTGCACAGTTGCTCTACGCTTACGGCGAGGCTACCGTACCAAAGATCACTATCACATTGCGTAAGAGCTATGGTGGTAGCCATATCGTGATGGGTTGCAAGCAGTTGCGTGCTGACTTGAACTTCGCTTGGCCATCTTCAGAGATTGCCGTAATGGGTGCCAGCGGTGCCGTTGCCGTTCTCTGCGGTAAGGAAGCTAAGGCCAAGAAGGAAGCTGGCGAGGATGTAAAGGCATTCCTGGCTGAGAAGGAGCAGGAATACACCGACAAGTTCGCTAATCCATATCAGGCTGCTCAGTATGGCTACATCGATGATGTCATCGAGCCACGCAATACCCGTTTCCGCATCTGCCGTGGTTTGGCTCAGCTCGCTACCAAGCGCCAGAGCTTGCCAGCTAAGAAGCATGGCTGTATGCCAATGTAAAGTTGAACTTTGAACTTTGAACTTTGAACTTTATGATAAGTTTTCTGGGATAAGTTCTTTAACTGAGAAAGAATAAATGGATAAGAATATTTATGCTGCGATTGCCATGGCACTCTATGAGTACCAGGGCAATAACGTACACGACAAGGAGCCTGGCATCATTACGATCAAGCCACGTCAGACGATGTGGAACGCCAAGTTCTTGAGTTTAACAGCCAAACCATAAAGATAAAGAAATGAAAGAGTTTAAATATACAATTGACGGAAAAGAATACAAGGTTCAGATTGACGCTGTTGAGGGTAACATCGCAAGCGTGAACGTAAATGGCGAAGCTTACAAGGTTGAGATGGAACAGGAAGCTGAACCAGAGAAGAAGAAGGTAGTGCTCGGTCAGCCTGCTGCATCTGATGATGCTGAGGCTACTCCAGCTGCCAACGTAAATACAGCCAACGCTGTAAAGGCTCCTCTCCCTGGTACTATCACCAGCATCGAGGTAGCTGTTGGTCAGGAAGTTAAGGCTGGCGATACTGTTGTCGTTCTCGAGGCTATGAAGATGCAGAACAACATCGAGGCTGAGAAGGATGGCAAGGTTACAGCTATCTGCGTAAAGCCTGGTCAGGCTGTACTCGAAGAGGATGCTCTCGTGGTTATCGAGTAATTTGAGAATTATACTTCCTGATTCGGGAATTTATGATTCGGGAATTTATAAAGAATATCAAAGGTCGCAAGCTACGATAGTTTGCGACCTTTTTCTATACTGCTGTATGAGCATAAACTGCTATACAAAGTATTTTTTTACTAAAGAAAAAAGACATAAAGTACAATAAAATGATAGATTTAACAGAAGAACAGATAAAAAGATACAGCCGCCACATCCTCCTTCAGGATGTAGGTCTCGAGGGGCAGGAAAAGCTCCTCAATGCCAAGGTGCTCATCATTGGTGCCGGAGGCTTAGGCTCCCCAGTTGCCCTCTACCTCGCTGCGGCTGGCGTAGGACATATCGGTATCGTGGATGCCGATGTGGTTGACCTCAGCAACCTGCAACGCCAGGTCATCCACCAGACCAAGGACTTGAACACCCCTAAGGTGGAAAGCGCCAAGGAGAAGATGATTGCCATCAATCCTGATGTAGAGGTGACAACATATCATACTTTCCTCGCCGCAGACAATGCCGAGGAAATCATCAAGCCATGGGATTTCGTCATTGATTGCACCGACAACTTCCCGGCAAAGTTCCTCATCAATGATGCCTGTGTGCGACTGGGCAAGGCATTCTCGCATGGCGGCATCCTGAGATTCCAGGGGCAGACCTTCACCCATCTTCCAGGCACGGCTTGTTACCGTTGTTTCTTCAAGGAGCCACCTCCAGCAGGCGCTGTTCCTACCAGTAGCCAGGCAGGAGTCCTGGGTGCCATCGCCGGTATGCTCGGAACCATCCAGGCTGCCGAGGCGTTGAAGTACTTCCTCGGTGTGGGCGAACTGCTCACCGACCGATTGCTCACCTTCGATGCCAAGACGATGAACTTCCGCACCATCAAGCTAAAGAAGCGTGCATCCTGCGAAATCTGCGGCGACCACCCTACTTCCCCCCTTATGCATTTTGCATCAATTTGATATATTAGAACACATAGAAATAGCGTTTAAGGTCACAAATTGTGACCTTAAACTATTGGTTTTCAACTGTTTTATTTTCTTTTCCTCTTATCACCTCCAATACCTGGACTACGGCACTATCCCTATATAAAGAACCATTTGATTTATTCTTTTCTCTTCACCCAAACCTTGTGACTGCCGTTGCCCATCCAACCTATCGGCGAGGTTCGGTCGGCGGTGATTTCCTTCAGTTCCATAGAGGCGGAAGTGCGGCTCAGGTTGTTGATGGAAGCATAATCGCCTAGGGTGAGGACTCCGTTCTTCTCTATCACCTCCAGGGCACGGGCGATGCGCTCTTCCCTGGAATAGAGCTGCTTGCGAATCACCTTTACGCCACCCATATCACGCTCCAGGTCACGATCGGTTTCTCGCTTCACCTCCCTGATTAATTCAGGTGACGCCTTGAAATTGATGTCCTTCACGCCCACCTTGCGATACGTCATCTTATCCTCAGCACTCTGCATTTCCGTAGGCTTATCGTCCTCGAAACCAAGGGAGAGGGAGAAGGTGCCGATGCCTTCCAGATTCACATTATAGCCCATAGAGAGCATTTCCACCAGCATATCAGCCACATCCAGCAACACAGCCTCCGTGGTACTTTCCGAAATACCACGATGGTAGCCCTGCATTCTCTTGATGAACTCTTTTCTGGATAGTGTCCGGTTGGTCACCATCTTGGGATAAACTCTGCGCTTGCCTTCATCACGCATATCTGTCAACTCCTGCAACTTGTACTTAGCCATATCTGTTTCCTTTCTTATTAAGATTGTTACACTCCTTATTGCAGCAGCTTTTGCATCCTACGGTATTTATTATCATACCTAAGGAGAAAAGTCCACAACCCTAGGAAGAAAAGTATTTAATCCTAGGAGAAATCTCCGTTCACCGACGTTGAATGTCCGTTCAGCGTCGGCGAACGACGGTTCAACGTCGCTGAATGTCGGTTCAACGTCGGTGAACGAAAATTTCTACCTGGCAAAGATACAACTTTATCCTATATTAAACAAGACTTTTCCTGAATATCTTCACTTTTCCATTCAATATTCTTCGTTTTTTGACCTTATTTCTTTGCGTATCCCAAATAATAGTGTTAACTTTGTAGTCAGATTGCAAACCAAAGGTCAAAGGATTGCAAGCCAAAGGTCAAAGGATTGCAAGCCAAAGACAAAGCAAAAGACTAAGATTAGACATTCTTATGAGTATGAAGATAATAGCAACCAGCGACTGGCACCTGGGCAACTTGTTTCACGGCAACGACCGTCTGCCGGAACACAAGCATTTCCTGAAATGGCTCCTGGAACAAATCGCTGAACAAAAACCCGATGCTCTCCTCATCGCAGGAGACATCTTCGATAACGGAAATCCATCGGCAGCGGCACAGACCGTTTATTACGAGTTTCTTGCCGATGCTACCCAACTGTGCCCTAACATGCAGGTCATCATTACCGCCGGCAACCACGATTCAGCCAGCCGACTGGAGGCTCCCCGTCCGCTGCTCACCCGATACCACGTGGAAATAAGAGGAAACGTAAGGAAAATCTGGCAGCAGGGAGAAAGCAAGGACGAAGGGAACGGAAAAGAAACAGATGATAAAACCGGCGGGCATTGGCTCTATTCCTTCGATGACCTCATCATCCCCGTAACCAACGAGGAAGGAGAAGAAGTCATCATCCTCGCCGTACCTTTCCTAAGAAGCGATGTGGTGCAGAACGCCAGTTACTCGCAGGGAGTCAACGACTTTCTGAGAGAACTGACGGCAGAGGCTCGAAAGAAATACCCAGGCAAGAAGTGCATCATGATGGCACACATGTACGCCAAAGGTTCGGATATCGCCAAGAAAGATGCGAGCGAGAAGATCATCATCGGCGGACAGGAGGAAGTGGACCTGGAAGGATGGAACGATCATCCCGACTATATGACTTGCGGACACATCCACAAACGGCAACATATCTGGAACACCGACTGGGCAAGATATACGGGAAGTATCCTCCCGATGTCGTTTGCAGAGAAAGACTACACTCACGGAATCGACCTCATCACCATCGGATGTGACGAGGAAGGAAAGGAAGACTGCAAAGGTAAGAATAAGGAAGTAAAAGTAGATTTCCTGGAATACAAGCCTCAGCACTCCCTTTGCATTCTGCCCGAAGACGAGGAGGAACTGACCTTCAAGAAATGGCAGAAGCTCATCAATTCTGAACTCTCGGAGAGAACTGACGGCGAACTGAGCGACCACTTCGACTACGTGATGCTGAAGGTGAAACAGGAAAAGCTATCCAGCGATGACATCAAGGAACTGGAGAAACTCGTCAACGAAAAGGATGCCGTGCTCTGCAAAATCCAGCGCATCATCCCGCAGCTAGACCTCTCCACCATACAGGGTTCCCAGCACATCACCAGCATCGAAGACATCATCAACCGGCCTCCGCTCGATACGCTGAAGGAAGCCTTCGCCATCAGACACAACGCTCCGATGAACGAAAGACAGGAGAAAATGTTATCCGATTTATTAACGACATCATCATTATGAAATTCCTACAACTCGAAATACTCAACCTCGCTTCGCTTGACAAACAGGGAGGCGAGGTCATCAACTTTGAAGAAGGTGCCTTAGGCGAGAGCACCATCTTCAGCATCGTAGGTCCGACGGGCAGTGGCAAATCTACCCTACTCGACGCCATCTGCCTTGCCCTCTACAACCGCGCCCCTCGTTACCCCAGGAAGAAAGGAGACAAGAACCAGAACATCGAGATTTTCGGGGCCACAGATGCCAGCGAAAACAACCGACTGGCTCCTACCGACAGCCGAAACATCCTGACACGAGGCAAGAAAGAGGGCTACAGCAAACTCACCTTCCTTGCCAACAACGGCAACATCTACCGCGCAGAATGGCACGTCAGATTCCAAAGGGTACGCTACGAGAACGCCAAGACTGCGCTCTATAAAATCACGAGAAACGGAGAAGAGATAAGTGAGGAAGCTGCCGACTGGAACGAACTGCCGAACATCATCGGACTCGACTACGACCAGTTTCTCCGCACCGTGCTCATCGCCCAAGGCTCGTTTGCCAACTTCCTGACGGCAAAGGAAAACGAACGGTACGAACTTCTGGAAAAACTCATCGGATGCGAAGAAACCTATACGAACATCGCTACTGAAATCAAGAAGGCGAAAGACCAGGCAACGGATGCCTACAACCAGATGGCTGCATCGGTGGAAGCCGTAAAACAGAACCTGCTGAACGATAAAGAACTCGCCCAACTGAAGGAGGAAATCGCCCGGTTGGAAAAAGCTGAGAAGGAACTCAACAGCCAGTTGCAAGCCATCTCGAAAGACCTGCAATGGTTTGAGGAAAACGACAAGCAAATCAAACAAATCACTATCTGCCAGACAGATATGGAGCAAGCATCAGATGCCATCAAAGAGATGCAAACCCAGATTCTCCGTCTGCAGTTACACGATGAAGTACAGCCTGCCGTCAACCTGCTGCAGGAAGTAGAGCGACAGACGCAAAGCATCCACGAACAGGAAGGAAACATCCTGAAAGCGGAAGGGAACATCAAAAGTCAAGAGTCTGCCATCAGCGAAAGCGAGAAAACTCTCGCCAGTCTGAAGGAAGCAGCAAGCAAGGCACAGGAACAGCTGGAAAAGGCACTGCCGGTCATCGCTGAAGCAAGAGCGCTGAAAACAAAAATGGAAGCGGCAATGCCGAATCTGAAAGAAAAGAAAGAGGCATTGGAGTTGGCTCAGAAAGAGAATCAATCTGCCCTGAAAGACGTGGAGGAAAACGCCCGAAACATCAAAAAATGGGAAGCTGAAACGGAGAAAGCGAACCTTGCCCTCAAAGCGACACAGGAAGAGATTGCCAAGCAGAAACAGGTTCTGCACGAAGCGACGCAAGCCGCTGAACAGGCTTGGGAGACGGAAAAGAACAAGACTGCCGGACAGAACATAGAGGAACTGCAGAACAGCAAGACCATAGCCGACAGGAAACTGCAAGATGTCCAGCAAGCCATCAAGGTAGTGGCTCATCTCGATGCTGCCACAGCAGAAAAGCAGAAGAATGAGGAGCGCATCCTGGTCTTGGGCAAGAGAAATGCGGAGATAGATAAAGCCCTGGGCAAGTTGACCATCGAGATCTTGGAGAAAGAGACCCTAACGCTGCGAAAAGCCTACACCCTGATGGTAAGTGAAAAATGGGAGATTCATCGTGCCAACCTGACCGAAGGCAAACCTTGTCCGCTTTGCGGCAGCACGACCCATCCTTATCATACCGACAACAAACAGTTTGAGGAAGCCACCACAGAACTCTCGCAACTTCTGAAAGTCAAGGAGAATCTGTTGAAACTGCAGCAGAAACAGGAGAAGAACCTTTCCGGCGAGAGAAAACAGAACGACGGCGAAGTACAGACGCTCCATAAGCAGCAGGAAAAGCTGTCGGGAGAAATCGCAACTTACGAAGAGGAATGGAAGGCGCTCATCGCCCAGTATCCAAAGATTCCAAAGGCTGAGGCAGAACTGAAATTGCTCTTGCCTATCTATGAAAACAAGGCGAAAGATGCGACCAGCAAGCTAAGCCAATTTAACAAGATTCAGAAAGAGATAGAACGGCTGACCCAACTCAAGGACAAGGCTGTGAAGGATGAAGCTGCGTATGAAAGCAAAGCTTCTACTATACAGAACAAATCCCAAGAAAACACTTCAACCTGCGTCACAAAACTAGCTGAGCAAAAAGCACTTACCGTCAACCTCATCTCACAGCAAAAGAGTAAGGAGGAGGCTTACGGGAAAGCCCTTCATGCATGGAATAGTACCAAGAAGGAAATGGAGGAATGGCAGGAGAAATTCAAGCAGATTCTGAATGGAGAAGAGCCTGATGCTGCAGAACAAAGACTGACAGCAGCTAAGGATGAGGCTAAGAAAGCAGCAGATAACCAGAACGAGAATATCAACAAACTGAAGGCGGAACTCGCCAACAGTAAAGGTTCGCATCAAACCATGCTGTCTCAGAACAAGACGATGAAAGAGAATCTGCAAACGAAGGAAAAGGAACTCGACCTTTGGATTGAGGAATATAACAAGCAGCTTGAAGAAAAGAGCATCGAAGGAAAAGACTCCGAAGAGGAAGGCATCGAGGAAAGAAGTATCGAACCAAGATTCATCGACCGAAATATCATCGGAGAGATGCTTCACTCTGTCGAAGACTGGAATGCCATCCGTCGGGAAAAGGACGAAAAGGAGAAAGCCGTGGCTTCAACCACTGCCCTTTACCAGAGCGCAGAAAAGGCGCATCAGCAACACTTGGAACATCAGCCAGCCCAAACCCGTGATGCTCTCTTAGCCATTCAGCAGGAGTATCAGGAGAGAAGCCAGCGCAACGAACTGATTGCTGCCAACGCCAGGATGCAGAACCATCAGGAAGCCATAAAACAGTTGGGCGACAAGGCTGAGGCTCTGAAGCTCGTAACGCAGGAAAAGGACGACTGGACAGCCATCACAGATGCCATCGGAGCAGACGGAAAGACGCTGCGCAAGATAGCCCAATGCTATACGCTCAGTTTCCTGATTGCTCATGCCAACCAGGAAATCAGAAAGTTCAATAGCCGCTACGAACTGCAACAGGTGAAACATTCCCTGGGCATCCGAGTCATCGACCACGACCGTGCCGATGATATCCGAGACACCACCTCCCTATCAGGTGGCGAAACCTTCATCGTGAGTCTCGGTCTCGCCCTGGGCTTGTCGGCATTATCCTCCCGCAACATCTCCTTCGAGAACCTGTTCATCGACGAAGGCTTCGGAACCCTCGACCCCGATACTCTAGCCACCGTCATCGACTCCCTCGCCATGCTGCAAAGTTCGCAAGGCAAGAAGGTGGGCGTCATCAGTCATACCGACACGATGAGCGAGCGCATCACCACCCAGATAAGGATTATCAAGAATGGCAACTCCGGCAGCAGCCATATCGAGATCTATCCTTAACCCATCGTAATTACACCTTAAATTAAATAGTATTTCGGTGACCGTTTCATCATGAGTCATTTCTCGAAGAATAAAATATAAAAAACAAAAGAAAGGGTGTGCCATAAGTCCATAACACACCCTTTCTTTTGTTTCCATTGAATATTAAACCCTGTTTCCCTCTTTAGGGAAAACCACGGTAGGCTTGAAGGTCTTAGCCTCCTCAAAGTCCATCAGGGCATAGGCGATGATGATGACGGTATCACCTACCTGCACCTTGCGTGCCGCAGCACCGTTCAGACAGATACAACCGCTGCCACGCTCACCCTTGATGATGTAGGTCTCCAGGCGCTCGCCATTATTGTTATCCACAATCTGCACCTTCTCTCCTGCGATCAGGTTAGCTGCGTCCATCAGATCCTCATCTATCGTGATGCTACCCATGTAATTCAGGTTAGCCTCAGTTACTGTCACACAATGGAGCTTACTCTTCAATACTTCAATCTGCATTGTTCTGTTATTACTTTTATCTATTACGGATTAAACTTAATAAAGAAATCTATAGAGGAATTATCCTTTATACTTGATATGGTCGATGAGACGGATAGGAGTCTTGCCGCAATATACGGTGATGCAACCTACCACGTAGGCGCTATCCTCCCAAGATGCGACATCCTGCAGGCTGTCGCCATCCACAATCTGGAAATACTCCACCTCCAGACCATCCACGGCATTGATGTCGCTCACTACCTTGTCGTGAGTTTCCTGCACGGTATGGTTCTTGGCAAACTCTACGCTCGCCTTCAGAGCCTTGTAGATATTCGGTGCGATGGCACGCTCATCAGCAGAGAGCAATGTATTGCGGCTGCTCTTAGCCAAGCCATCCTCATCACGGATGATAGGACACTCCACAATCTGCACATCACTGTTGAGGTACTTCACGAGCTGCTTGATGACAGCAATCTGCTGCCAGTCTTTCTCACCGAAATAAGCACGGTTAGGATGAACGATAAAGAACAGGCGACTAACTACCTGGCATACACCATTGAAGTGGCCCGGACGCTTGGCACCCTCCATCACGGTACTTACCGGAGGGAACTCGAAGTGGCGGGTATCCGGTGTAGGATACATCTCCTCTACAGAAGGAGCAAACACATAGTCAGCGCCACAAGCCTCGAGGAGCTTGCAGTCAGCATCGAGTGTACGTGGATAACGCTCCAGGTCACCCTTGTCATTAAACTGAGTAGGATTCAAGAAAACGGAAACTACCGTAACACCGTTTTCCTTAACACTGCGCTTTACCAGAGAGGCATGACCCTCATGAAGCGCACCCATAGTTGGCACAAGGCCGATTTCCTTTCCCTCCTTGCGACGATCGAAAAGTTCGTTCTGGAGGTCAACAATCTTATTGATTACTTTCATCTTCTTATCTGTTTTCGGGTGCAAAATAACAACTTTTTTCTCAAATAAGAAAGAAAAAACCTAAAAATATGCGAATTATTGCCGAAATTATTGAATTTCAGAAGAAAAATACGCTTTTTTGGAGTTTTTTTTGTACCTTTGCACCTAATTCGTAAGAATAATAATTAAATTTATGGCAAAGAAAGTATTATTTATCAATCAGGAGATCGACCCATACGTAGCCGAGACCCACATGTCTATCATGGGACGCGAATTACCTCAGAAAATGCAGGAAGCAGGCTTTGAGATTCGCACCTTTATGCCTAAATGGGGCACCATCAATGAGCGTCGCGGCCAGCTGCACGAGGTGATTCGCCTGTCTGGTATGAACCTTATCATCGATGATACAGACCATCCGCTGATCATCAAGGTTGCATCTATACCAACAACACGTCAACAAATCTATTTCATTGATAACGACGATTACTTCACCCGCCGCCAGATGGCAGCCGACGAGCAGGGTGTGGAATATAAAGATAACGGGGAGCGCGCCATCTTCTTCGCACGCGGCGTACTGGAAACCGTGAAGAAGCTTCGCTGGCAGCCAGACGTCATCGTATGTCAGGGCTGGGTAAGCGCTGTGGTTCCTTTCTATATCAAGACGGCATACGCTGAGGAGCCTTCCTTCGCCAACTCAAAGGTGATTATCTCACTCTATACCAACGAGCTGAAGGGCGAACTCGGCACACACTTCAAGCGCTGCGTGGAGTTCCGTGATGCCAAGTCGGAACTGCTCTCTGACTACAAGGAGGACTTCGACTTCATCGAGTTGGGCAAGATGGCCATCGACTACAGCGACGGCGTGATTGAAGGCGAAAGCCTGGCAAACAGAACTCTCTTGGATTATGCCAATGAGAAGAGCAAGCCAACCCTCGCTTATCCTGGCGATGACTTTGCGGATGCCTACAAGACATTCATCAACGAAGTATGCCCTGATGAGGAGTAAGCTTCAGAAATTAGACACATTTCAAGGATAATGAAGATTTTAAGACTATTTACAGCGTTATTTATAGCAGCAATGACTATTGCTGCATGTGATGACACCACCGACAACATCGGATCGTCGATCACCAACGACGTTGATAACATCTCTATCAAAGACCAGGTGTTCAACGTCACCTCACGCTCCATCGTTTCCGGCCCGGTTCTGAGCCGAAACAATACGGGTATGATCGGTAATGTGAAGGATCCTGAGACCGGCACCTACGTGGCTGGCGACTATATGACCCAGTTTGGCGTATTGTCATCATTCAGTCTGGACACTTTGGAGTACATCCGCAATGCACACGAAGGCAGGATCGAGGCAGACTCATGCTATCTCCTGGTATCATACAAGACTACATACGGTGATACCCTCGCACCGATGAAGGCTACTGCCTACGAGATGAGCAAGCCGATGAGCGAGAATCAGGAGTATTACTCAGACTATGATGCCTTCAAGGACAACTGGGTGAGCGAGAACAACTATAAGTCGAGCACCACCTATAACCTGAACAGCACGACGATGGCTTTCAAGATCTATCTGAATAAGCCATATACGGCAAAGGATGGCAAGACCTACAAGAACTATGGTTCTTACGTGATGAACACCTTCGTGGATCACCCTGAGTACTTCAAGACCAACTGGGATTTCCTCAACAAGGTTTGTCCGGGTTTCTATATCAAGAATGCCGGTGGTATCGGAAACGTAGCCAATATCTGGAATACCGAGTTGCAGTTCTACTACAAGATCCAGAAGACGGTGAAGAACTCTGCGGGCAACGACAGTACCGTAACAGGTCTCGCTTTCAACCGCTTTGATGGTACAGAAGAGGTGTTGCAGCTCAACAAGATTACCAACGACACCATGACATTGGCTAATCTGGCAAAGGATGAGAGCTGCACCTACCTGAAGTCACCAGCCGGCATCTTCACAGAAGTAACGTTGCCAGTAGAGGATATCATGAAGGGTCATGAGAAGGATACGCTGAATACAGCCACCATCTCTTTCCCTAGAATGAACAATGTAGATAACAACAACGACTATCAGTTCAGCGTTCCTTCTACTATCCTGATGGTACAGAAAGACAGTCTGGATGCCTTCTTCGAGAAGAACAAGCTGACAGACAACCGCACCTCCTATACGGCTTCTTACAACAAGAACTCTACAGGCGTGAAGAATGCCTATACCTTCTATAACATCAGTAACCTGGTTACTACGATGTACAGGAACAAGGGCAAGAGTGAAAACTGGAACAAGGTGGTGCTGGTACCTGTGACCTTGACGACAAGTACTCAGAACAATGCTACCGTGATTACCAAGATTAATCACGACATGCAGCTCACCTCTACCCGACTGATCAAGGCGACGGATGATCATGACAAGGATTACACCACCAAGGACGGCAAGCGGGTGGCTACAGGACCTGTTCAGATCAAGGTGATCTACAGTAAGTTCAAGGAATAAGTTCATGGCAGATAATTTTCTTGAACGCCACCGCGAAGATTACGAGCAGCGCAAGGCTGCCTGGCTGAGACGCAAGAAGCATCTTCCCAAAATCAAGAAGCCTGCCATTCAGCGTCCTGATGATGAAGCTTTATAAAAGATTCTATATGAAAAAATCCCAGCTGGAAGTTCTTTTCCAGCTGGGATTTTTTCATATCCTCAGTTTTATCTTCTTTCTATTTTCTATGAGAGAATGGTGAACTTGGCAAACTTCAGAAGCAACTGCTTGGTTCCTGCATTCTGGAACTCTACGGTAGCCTTCGTGTTCTCTCCGGTACCTTCTATCTTCAATACCGTTCCTATTCCAAAACGCTGATGCTCAATTCTACAGCCCTCGCTGAGAGAACCTGCAGCTGAGGAAGCATTAGAAGCTGAAGAACCAGCTAATGCAACGGATGAAGAACTAGCGGTATCACCCATAATTCTATGTACTGCATTCACAGCTCTTACAGATTTAAATCCTGGTTTTGGATCAGCCATGAATTGCGAAGCTACAGGCTTAGAATTCTGATAATGACGACCATAGCCTGACCGGTCTCTATCCCATGGCATTCTTCCGCCATAGCCACCATCAGAACCATATCTACTACTTGAACCATAGCCACCAAATGAACTTCTTCCCCCACCGAATGAAGATTCAGGAACCTCTTCGCCTCCCTCTATCAGACTGGCATCAATCTCATCGATGAAGCGGCTCGGATTATCAAATTCCATCTTGCCATATCGGAAACGGTTCTTGGCATTGGTCAGGATGCAATGCTTCTCGGCACGGGTAATCGCTACATAGAGCAGACGACGCTCTTCTTCCAGCTCCCTGACAGAGATTGCAGCAAGCGGACTCGGGAAGATATTCTCCTCCAAACCTACTACAAAAACAGTAGCAAACTCCAAACCCTTTGCCGCATGAATCGTCATGAGCGAAACTCTCGGTTCATCCTTCTCCCCCTCACTGTCCGCATCCGTCAGCAGCGCCACATCCTGCAGATAATCAGTAAGATAAGCTTCATCCATTCGTCCCTCCTCCTGGCGTCCAGTCACGAAGGTCTGCATACCACTCAGAAACTCCTCCAGGTTTTCCTGGCGAGCCAGGTCATCGGCATTCTTGCCCGACATGATATCCTCGCTGATTCTACTCTCCCTGATGATGGCATCACCCAGTTCATAGACATCCAGGGTATGCGAACGATCGATGAACGAAGAGATGAGCAGGCGGAATTTCTCGAGTTTCGTCTGCGCACCCTTGTTGACATTCAGTCCGTAATGCTCCACATTACCTATCACCTCCCAGAAACTCACCTGGTTCTGATGGGCACAATCGGCAATCTTCATCACGGTAGTAGCACCAATGCCACGAGCCGGATAATTGATGATACGCTTGAAAGCCTCCTCATCGTCAGGGTTGGCAACAAGGCGGAAATAGGCGATGATATCCTTGATTTCCTTACGCTGATAGAAACTCAATCCACCATAAATACGATATGGGATACCCTGCTTTCTGAATTCCTCCTCGAAGCTGCGGCTCTGGGCATTGGTACGATAGAGAATGGCAAATTGATCATATCCACAATCATCCTGTCGCTTGATGCGCTGGATATTCTTCGCCACTATCAGAGCCTCCTCCTTGTCGCTGTAGGCAGGCTTATACAGTATCTTCTCTCCTTTATCATTTTTACTGAACACCTCTTTCTGAATCTGATTGCGGTTATGATGAATCAGACTGTTGGCTGCCTCCACGATGGTTTGAGTAGATCGGTAGTTCTGTTCCAGTTTAAAAAGTTGGGTTCCAGGCAATTGCTTCTGATAATTCAATATATTGTCGATGTTGGCACCACGGAAGCTATAGATACTCTGCGAATCATCACCCACGGCACAAACACGCAGTTTTTCCTTACAGAGCTGCATCACGATAGACATCTGCACATGGTTGGTATCCTGATACTCATCCACCAGGATATAATCGAACCTGCCGGCATACTTCTGTCTGATTTCCTCGTGATCTCTGAAAAGCTGGAAAGTAAGCATCAGGAGATCATCAAAGTCCATCGCATTCGCCTGACGGCAACGCTGCACGTATGCCACATAAATCTTTCCGATGGCAGGCATCTTGGCACGCTTGTTCTGCTCCAGGATGGCAGGGTCGCTATCGTAGGCTTCAGCAGTTACCAGGTTGTTCTTCGCCATCGAAATCCGGGCGTGAACAGCAGCAGGCTTATAGGTCTTGTCATCCAGTCCCATCTCTTTGATGATTGCCTTCAGCAGCGAACGTGAGTCACTTTCATCATAGATGGTAAAGTTATTATTGAAACCGATATGCTCAGCTTCGGCACGGAGAATACGGGAGAATATGCTATGGAAGGTACCCATATAGAGATGCTGGGCGAGATCATCGCCCACCAGTTTTCCGATACGTTCCTTCATCTCCCTAGCCGCCTTATTGGTAAAGGTAAGAGCCATGATGCTCCAAGGCTTCATGCCCTGGCTCAGGAGATAAGCAATCTTATAGGTAAGCACACGCGTTTTGCCCGAACCTGCACCAGCAATCACCAGCGAAGGTCCGTCAATATACTCTACCGCAGCACGCTGCGCATCATTCAAGTCGTTCAATAAATCCATTAATCAATATTTGCAGGAAAAACTATAAACTATCAACTGTTAACAAACAATCACTTCCCCCTATATCCTCCTACAGCCGTGCTTGGGTCGTAGTCTTCACCCTCACGAGGGAACGAAGGGATGAATTTCATCTGATGTTCAATCTGTCGCTGGCGCTTCTTCATATAAGCGCTCGGATACAGGGAGCTGAACTTTCTAGGATTAGGCAGCGTAGCAGCTATCAGGGCACACTCTCCACGGAAGAGATCCTGTGCTTTCTTGTTGAAATGATACTCAGCCACCGCATCGACACCATAGATACCCGGTCCCATCTCGATACTGTTGAGATAGACCTCCATGATGCGCTGCTTGCTCCACATCATTTCAATGAGAAAGGTGAAATACACCTCAAATCCCTTGCGGGTCCAGGAACGGCCCGGCCAGAGGAAAACGTTCTTGGCGGTCTGCTGACTGATGGTACTGGCACCATGCACCTTACCGCCACGGGCATTATTCTTGGCAGCACTCTCGATGGCATTGAAGTCGAAGCCATGATGCTTGAGGAATCGGGCATCCTCGCTCGCCATCACCGCCACAGGCATGTGAGGGGAAATCTTATCCATAGAAACCCAGTGATGATGCAAGGTAATACTTTCACCATCAGCCACTTGCTGAAAACAGCGGATAATCATCAACGGAGTAACATATACCGGAATAAAACGGTAGGCTACTACAGCAAGAATGGTGGTACTGAAAAACAGCACCACCACCCATCTTACGATATTTCTGATCTTTTTTAGAATCATCTATCTTCTTTTCCCTTATCGGGAACCTCATTCGTTTTTACTTCAATGTACCATTGTTAGCAGCATTCACCATTGCCTGGCTAGCATACATGTAAACCTCTACACGACGGTTCTGAGCGCAGGCTGCTGTAGTATTCACCACAGGATTAGCTGAACCCAAACCCTCTACGCTCTTGATCTGGCTGCTTGTAACACCGCATGACTTCAAGTAGTTAGAAACGGCATTGGCACGATTCTGGCTCAAAGGCAAGTTGATGCCATCATTACCAGTAGCATCGGTGTAACCCTGGATAGCTACCTCGCAGTCGGCATTGTTCTTCAAAACCTGGGCAAACTGAGCCAAGTCGTTCTTAGCGCTTGCATTGAGTGCATATTTGTTGGTCTGGAAGAGGATACCAGAATCGAAGGTTACCTTAACAGCTGTCAAACCATTGGCATCTGTAACGGTAGAAACCTGCGCATTCTTCACAGCCTCTGCCTCAGCCTTTACCTTATCCATGTGCTTTCCAATCAAGTTACCCGCTGTACCACCAACAGCAGCACCGATAGCAGCACCTACCACTGCACCAGTACCACGATGGCTGTTATTGAGCAAACCACCAACCAAAGCACCAAGAGCAGCACCAGCACCTGCACCAGCGGCAGTACCAGTCTTCTGACTAGTTCCACAACTTCCCAAAACGAGCAGCATTGAGAGCGCTGCAGCAGTAAATTTCATCTTTTTCATACTATAATTCTCCTATATTTATGTTATTTAAATGCAAAGATACGTCTTTTTTCTCCAATATGGAGGGTTTTCTAATATTTTTTTGTAATTTTGCATGCAAATTTAAGGGTATTTGTCCAAATGGCGAAAGGAAATCGCCTATTTAGGGGCGGAAATTCCCTATTGACCGTGTTTTCACGCTCAAGATACATCGTGTTTTCACGCTCAAAATATCAAGCAGAATTTAAAAACAAAATATATAATTAGTAATATGGCTAAAGAACTTAAGAATTTAACCAAGCGCGCTGACAACTACAGTCAGTGGTACAATGATTTGGTAGTAAAGGCTGACCTCGCAGAGTTGTCACCAGTTCGTGGTTGTATGATCATCAAACCATACGGCTACGCAATCTGGGAGAAGATGCAGCAGCAGCTCGACAAGATGTTTAAGCAGACAGGTGTACAGAACGCATACTTCCCTCTCCTCATCCCGAAGAGCTTCTTCTCTCGTGAGGCAGAGCACGTGGCAGGTTTCGCCAAGGAGTGTGCTGTGGTTACTCACTATCGTCTTCGTTCTACAGAAGATGGAACAGAGGTTGAGGTGGATCCTAATGCCAAGCTCGATGAGGAGCTGATCATCCGCCCTACTTCAGAGACCATCATCTGGAACACCTATAAGAACTGGATTCATTCATGGCGTGATCTCCCTATCCTCTGCAACCAGTGGTGTAACGTGATGCGTTGGGAGATGCGTACCCGTCCATTCCTCCGTACTTCTGAGTTCCTCTGGCAGGAGGGTCATACCGCTCATGCTACCAAGGAAGAGGCTGAGGCAAAGGCTCAGGAGATGCTGAAGGTATATGCTGAGTTCGCAGAGAAGTATATGGGTGTACCTGTATTGCAGGGTGTGAAGAGTGAGACAGAGCGCTTCGCCGGTGCTCTCAACACTTATACCATCGAGGCAATGATGCAGGATGGCAAGGCGCTGCAGAGCGGTACTTCTCACTTTCTGGGTCAGAACTTCGCCAAGAGTTTCGACGTTACCTATCTGAATAAGGAGAACAAGCCTGAGTATGTATGGGCTACTTCATGGGGTGTTTCTACCCGATTGATGGGTGCCCTCATCATGGTTCACAGCGATGACAACGGTCTGGTATTGCCTCCAAAGCTGGCTCCTATCCAGGTGGTAATCATTCCTATCAACAAGGGCGAGGAGCAGTTGGCTCAGATTACTGCCAAGCTGCAGCCAGTCATCGACCAGCTCCGCGAGTTGGGCATCACTGTGAAGTATGATGACAACACAGCTAAGCGTCCTGGCTTCAAGTTTGCTGACTACGAGTTGAAGGGTGTACCTGTTCGTCTCGCTATGGGTGGCCGTGACTTGGAGAACAACACCATCGAGATCATGCGTCGTGATACCTTGGAGAAGGAAAACGTAAGCTTCGACGGCATCGTAGAGCGCGTGAAGGATATGTTGGAAGACATCCAGAAGAACATCTTCGAGAAGGCTCGTGCTTACCGTGATGCTCACGTATATGAGTGCGACAACTACGAGGAGTTCAAGGAGCGTGTTAAGAATGGCGGTTTCTTCCTCTGCCACTGGGACGGTACAGCCGAGACCGAGGCAAAGATCAAGGAGGTGACTCAGGCTACCATCCGTTGCGTGCCATTCGCTTACGAGCAGACTCCAGGTGTTGATATGGTGAGCGGCAAGCCTGCCGTAGCTCGCGTTATCATCGCAAGAAGTTATTAATTATTTTTAAAAACGGTGTCGGGAGATTCCCGGCACCATCAAATATCAAATATGAAGCAGTTGATACTTTACATCATTTTTCTGATGTCCATGGTCTTCGCAGGCTATGGAGAGGTATCTGCTGCCTCTGTTTCTTTATCCCATCAGGATTCTTCAGCTGTAGAAGCTGCTGATGCTACGCACAAGAAGGATGGATCGCATGCGGCAGAAGCCAGCCATACTAAGGATAGACTTGCCAAGGTTACACCTCACCAGCATGAGCAGGATGCCCAGCTGGAAGATGCATCCAATGCCGCCTATCGGGTATGCAGCAGTCGTCCACAGCGTTTGTTGCCAAGTGGCAACATACATGGCAACCCATCTGCAAGCAGTAGATTGCTAACCCATAGAATCCGATTTTTATCATCCCTTTTATCAGTCATAGAAGGTGCGAAGGAGCCTTTCCGCCAGGAAACTGCCCCTATCCACTTTGATGTCGCCAGCAAGTATTATGTCATTTGCCTGCGGCATCTCATCTGTTAGTTCTTCTTTATATATATTATAAAAGGTGTAAAGCTTTTGCCCTTACAGGGCGACAGGTTTGTGCCCTTAAATACCCAGGGTGTTGCCCTGGGCTAAGAGCTTCTGCCCTTTCAGGGCGTATGCATGGCATACGATTATTTACAAAAAACAGATTTATATATATATTTAAAGAAGAAATAAGATTATGGCTAAGATTAATCATTTAGATATGGGTGCAGAAATATTGGCACTCGACGATGTACAGGTAAAGAAGGGTTTTATGGGTTTGACCATCAAGTTGATCTACAAACCAACCAACAGTGCTATCAAGATCAAGGAGAAGGAATATTCTGCTGAGGATGGCAAGAAGCTCATCAACATCCTTAATTCTGCCCCTAGCGAGGTAGAATCTTCTATCAAGAAGTTTCCGGTATCAGCTATCAGCATGGGTAATATGAAGCTGCAGGCATGCCTCTCTGACGACCATCAGTTTGTAGCCACCCAGCTCCTTGCCTTCAAGGATTTCGGCTACCAGCCAGTTACAGAGATGGTAACCTATACAGGCAAGACAGCCGAGGCATTCGCCCAGCTGTTCTAATATCCAACTGGTATCATATAAATTAAAAGGGTGCGTCACAGATTGATGACGCACCCTTTTTCATATACGGATTCTTTCTTATTGCATATAACAAGAGAAGTGGTTAGAATCCCCACTTTTCCTTGACCGTATTCGGATCACAAGAAGCATTTTCTACACTTCTCTCAATATCATCCGGAAGATTGCAGAAGAAATCAAGTCCTGTCAGCTCTTCCAGCTTCCTGATATTGACCACATGACCCTTTACCGTTTCAGACGAACCATAAGCGTTGTGGCGGAACCAGAAACCGATAGCCTGATAACCTTTGGCATTCTTCAGAAGAACCGCACAGAAGAAATACTTCGGAACGATATAACCATTCTTCGTATAATTCAGAATCTGACCAGAAGAGTCGATGGTGCCACCTTTGCACACATAAAGCGTATCTTTGGCATGAGATGCCTGGGTACTCATATCGTAGGTAAGGAAATTACGGACCAGCTTCTCCATATCTTCCCAGATACCGGCATTGAAATTATGCATCTGCGGATACATATTGGTCATATAGAAGGTCTGTCCATTGGCATCCTGACAGTAAACTCTATCCTCAGAAGCCACGATGTGACCACGATCATATCCACTTCCGCTAAACTCCCTGGTAACCGGTGGCTGGCAATCAGCATCTACATCCGGGTCTTTCTGGAACGGATCCCCACTCCATTTCTTGCCCATCCAAGTAGCACCTTCCCACTGCTTTCTAGTCCAGTTTTTCATATTGTTAGACTGGCAGATCTGATAGCAGCACCATCTTGGCGACTTCTTATCCAAATCGTAGTAAGTGGAATAGGTTACGCCATAGTCAGCCGTTCTGCGAACGAGCACTACATTCCTAGAAGTTCCATTCGCCACAATCTTAGGGAATTCCAACCCTGTAGCTTCTGTAGGAACAGAAGCAGAAACTACATTCTTATTCACATTCGAATCTTTCAGAGAGCCCTGGTCATCACCGTCGCTACTGCACGCAGAGAAAGCCAGCAGGAAGCTCAAGGAAAGAAGATAAAACCATTTTGTCTTCATAACTACACTTATTTATAAATGAATAATCTATTGTAGAATATCTCTATTCTTATGGAAAAGAAAAGCGAGAACATTACCTACTCAGCAACGTTCTCGCTTAACCTTACTTATTTATTAAACTTACGTATCAGATTACTTTCCCTTAGAGAAGAGGAATGCGCCACCTACCTGAGGAGCGTTCTTGTATGATGTATGATAACCGATGATGGTAATCTTATCGCCAAAGTTCAAGCCAAGCTCACCAGCCTTCTTGCCTTCACCACTCCAGCCTGCAGTCAAGCCATAGACGTAAGCAGAACCAGTAGCATCTGTCAAACCGAAGTTACCGTATGTCTTCAAATCATTTCTCTGACCGGCAAACTCTGTGATGGTACCTTCCAACATATAATATACGTTTTTGTCATCTTTCTTAGTCAGGAAGTCAGCTACAGAAATCTTGGTTACTACCTTCACAGCCTCCAAAGTAGCATTCTTCATCTGACCTGTACCATTATAGATGTCCTTCACACCAGTAAGTGTTACAACATCGCCAACCTTCAAGCCCTTCTTCTCGAAGTCGCCCTTGGCACCGATACCGTAAACGTATGTTTCACCAGTAGCATCCTTGATGTAGCAATTACCATATTGAGCTTTAGCGACCTTGGTAATGACACCAGTCAGACGATAAACGGTAGAACCCTTCTCAGCCTTGTTGAAGTCAGCAATAGGGCACTCGATGATAGAACCCAACTGATAAGCTACAGCAGTAACAGTAGAGCTCTGCTTACCTCTGGTAGAAGTGAAACCGATGCTGGAAGAACGAGCACCACCTGCATTGGCATTGGCATGGAATGTAATCTCAGCCTTTGTACCACTGGTAACGATACCCTTAACAGACAACCAGCTCTGATCAGCCTCAGGGATATCAACAGTTACGCCTTCACCCTTTACGGTCAAAGTAACCTTGAAGTCCTCACCAGCCTTGTCCAAGGTATCCTTATCGAGTTCTTCAACCTTGATCAAAGACTTGGTATAGCTCAAAACGGTAACGTTCTTCAACTGAGGAGTACCCTTGTAAGTCTCTCTTGGACCCTGGATAGTAACCTCATCACCCTCCTCCAGCTTCAAGCTAGCGAAGTTCTTCTCACTACCATTGGCATCCAGTGTACCATAAACATATACCTCACCAGTACCATCATTAATAAACCAGTTACCATATGTAGTATTAGAAAGCTTAGTGAGCGTACCCTTTACCTTATAGGTTTCGCCATCATTACCAGCCAGGATTTCTTTACAGGTAGAGAATGGAGGATTCAATACACCCTGGATCACAGTGATGTACTGAGTCTGAGCACCACTTACCAACTTGAAAGTGCTGTTGTTAGCACCCTTAGTGGCAGCAGCATTGAAGACAACATGAGTTGTACCAGCGTTACCACCCGTGCAAGAGGAATTAATCCAGGCAGGAATAGAATCCACAGGATTGCCCTTCTTGTCATTGGTTACAAACTTCCAGTCAGCAGCAGAAGTAACGTCAAATTCAACCTTTCCACCCTCTACAGGAATAGAGAGAGATGACTGAGAAACCTGAATGCCATCAAGCTGACCTAAGTCCTTATCATCGCTACAACTTGCAAAGAAGCCTGCAACGGCAATCAATGCGATGAAAAAATATTTAAATTTCATAATTTCTATACTTTATTAATTAGAAGATGTAACGGAGACCCACTGATGCATACCAGCACTGACCGATAGAGTGATTTGTTACGAAAGTCTTGGTGTTACCATTGATTGACTTTGGAGTAGAGAAGGTTGCATAACCCTCTGCATCCTGACCCTCGTAACGCAAGATACGTGGATCTGAACCAATCTCAGGGTTCAAGTACTTCATGACACCCCAGCTAGAGTTGAAGAAGTTGAGTACGTTCTTCATATCGAAGCTCAACTGGATAGTGTTGGTGTGACCAGCCACATCAAACTTGAAGTCGTGCTTGTAGCTGAAGTCGATACGATGTACCCAAGGGTTGTAAAGGCTGTAAGCCTCTGCATACTCACCCTGATGATTCTTCAGGTAGCTATTGGCATGTACATAATCCATGAAGCGAGTCTTATCATCCTCTGACTTGAAGCGGAACTCATTGTCAGCTACCTGCTTGTCGGTTGGGATGTAGAGAGCATCATAGTTGTAACCATCATTATTGATATCGTTTACAGTCATGTAAGAGTAGTTGTAACCACCACGCCATGCCTCATAGATGAAGCTATAGTGGTTGTTGCTCTTGTCGTGGATCGTTGCAGAAGCAATGATACGATCAGGAGTTACATTCTGTCCGTTGTGCAACTTGATGTTGTTAGGACCATATACTGTAGAGATATAGTTCAATACAGAAGATGCGTTAGATCCAGGAAGTGATGTAACCTCCTTAGATACTGTATGAGTATAGGCTGCCATCAAGTTCAACCACTCCCATGGCTGAGCATTTACCTGTGCAGAGAATGACCAACCGTAACCACGGCTTGTGTTCTCAAGTACATAAGCATGAGTACCTACTGAAGAACCCTTAGGATATACAGGGCGGTTGTCTGCACCATTGAAACGTGGGAAGCCCTTGGCATCCTGTACGCTCCAGTCGGTCAATGTAGCAGCATTCAATGTCTTATTGAAGATACCCTCAACAGAAACAGACATTGGGAATGACACAGGAACCTGATAATCGACAGCGAAAGATGTCTTCCATACCTGTGGCAACTTGAAGTTTTTATCTACAGCAGAGATAGCAGAAGGAACAGTACCCTCATCTGGAGTGATGTTCTCTGGATAACCCATAGAAATCAACTTATCACGGAGAGCTGCAGCGGTTGGCTTACCATCCTTATCAGTAATCAGACCACCAGCAAACTGGTTCATATCTGTCTCTTTCTTACCTGTAAGTGGATTCAATGATGTTGCATTGATATTTGCCTGATACTGTACCATACCAGAGTTGGTAGGCAAGTTGGTGAAGAATACCAATGGCAAACGGCCCTGGAAGAAACCAGTACCACCACGGAACTTCAATGTCTTGTCACCAAATACATCATATACGAAACCGATACGAGGAGAAACAGTCAAAGAGCTGTTTGGCCACTTACCAGAGTCGATGTGACGACCGTTGTAGTCGAGATTGAGGATGGCATTGTTAGTCATCAAATCTGAATTATTGAAGAACAGACCATCCAGACGAAGACCATAGGTCAACTTGAACTGAGGAGTCATCTGCCACTCATCCTGAGCATAGATACCAGCCTTGTTATACTGTACGCGGGCAGCTGGATTGTTATTGCCGCCATAACCATAGGTCAAACATACAATCTGAGGAGCAGCACCATTCAGGAAGTCGTCGAGGCTCTTGTAACGATAATAACCAGAACCATTACGCTGATAAGCATTGTCAGCCATCTGGTGCTCATAGTTGAGACCGGCGATGATCTTGTGCTTACCGAGATAGTAAGTTACATCGTCCTTGATATTCCATACAGTATTGTGTACAGCATTGTTCCAGGTAAACAACTCATAACCCAAAGCCATGTAGTTGTTGGTACCATCAGCATCAGCAGTTCCATCTACACTCTTCTGTCCGCCATCGAGGATATCGATGAATGGGAACTCTGAAGAATTAGTGTAACGGCTATCATCCAACTTAGAGTATGTGAACAGGAACTGGTTAGACAGATTGTCTGTGAAACGGCTGTTCAAGTCAACTGTCCAAGAGTTCACGAGGTTGTCATTGGCATACATACTGTTGGCAAATGACATAGAGTACTGAGACATACGGCTACCAGATGCACGTGTACCACCATCCATAGATGATGCGTTAGGAGCCTGCCAAGAACGGTTCTTGGTATAGTTGTAGCGTACAGCCAAGTGATGCTTGTCTGTGATGTTCCAGTCAACACGGAAGAGGAGCTTGTAGTTGCTCTCGTCTGCAGGGAAGTTGGTCCATGAACCTGTATCGTAACCATACTTATCCTTAACGAACTTAGAAACTCTCTCCAAATCAGCAAGCTTGGTACGAGAGATATAGTTCTCAGCATCACCGATACCATTCTCAGAACCTCTCCAGCGGTTTACCACTGTAGGAGTCTTGACCATTTCACCGTTAGCGAAGAAGAACAACTTGTTCTTGATGATAGGACCACCGAGAGAGAAACCCCAAGTAGTCTGCTGATCCTTCTCACGTGCACCAGAAATCTGCTCACGCTCGATAGCATCACCACGCATGTTCTCATTCTTGTGATATACGTAAGCGCTACCCTTGAAGTTATTGGTACCAGACTTGGTAATAGCATTGACACCACCACCTACGAAGTTAGTCTGACGAACATCATAAGGAGAGATAACAACCTGCATTTCCTCGATAGCATCCAGAGAGATAGGAGCACCACCACCAGGAAGCTTTGAGCTCAAGCCGAAGTTGTTGTTGAAGTTTGCACCATCCACAGTGAAGTTGGCTGTACGGCCATCAGCACCAGCGAATGACATTCCGTTTCCACCATAAGGAGAAAGACGGGTAATATCTGTAATGCTGCGGCTAACAGTTGGCATGTTAGCAATCTGTGCATTAGAGATGTTGGTAGAAGCACCAGTCTTCTCTACACTGAACTTGGAACCCTTTGCTACTACTACAACTTCGCCAAGCTGCTTAGCATCCTCATCAAGAGTTTCTTTCAAGTTGTAAGTTTCACCAAGCTGAAGGGTGACGTTCTTTACGACCTTAGTCTTGTAGCCGATGTAGCTGATCTTGACTTCGTAAGGACCGCCGACACGCATACCATTGATAGTGAACATACCATCAATGTTGGTTACAGCTTTGTAACGAGTTCCAGAAGGAACGTGAACGGCCTCAATCGTTGCGCCAATCACGTCTTCACCACTTGCAGTCACAGAACCACTTAAACCAGAAGTAGTAATCTGTGCCATGGCTGTAGTAACCATAAAGGCCAGCAAAGCCATTAATAAATGCAATCTTTTCTGCATACCTTTTTTATAAAAATTAATTAATAATACGGGGAAAGGATCCCCAAAGATCGTTTTCGAGTGCAAATATAAACAAAAAAATCGATATAAATGTTACATCTGCATTAAAAATGATGTTTTATAACATAAAAAAAATCTGCGTTAAGCAAATAACGCAGATTTTCTTTAAATTGTTATTAATAACGGGGTGTTTGCTTATAGTTTTTTTTTGAGGGGTGCAGCTACTCCTTTCGCTGCCAGATACTCATTACCTTGCGACGGATGGCTACTATATTCAGAACCGAAACTACCAGGAAGAGGGCAAAGCCTAAGGCTATGGCTGGCAGCATCGTTCCCTCTTCGATGTCCGGGAAGAGTGCCTCGATGAAATCCATGTAGTATCCTCGCAGGAAGAAGAGGATGATCCAGGCGATGACCAGAACCACTATGTTCAGAGAGATGGTGAGCACCTGGTATGGCTTCGCAACATTGCCCGGACTGTAACCTATCAAGAGCAGATTCTCCAACTTGGAAGAGTTCTTCTGCACCAGGAGATAGATACTGAGCATCAAGATATAGAAACTCAGAACGGAAATCACAAGACCGATAATCATCACCATCGATACCATCATACGGAGGAAATAAGTGGTCTTCTCGGCATCGAGCTTATCAGTCTCTACCTCATAACCGTTATCATCCAGATATTTGGTGATATTCTCGTCGCCCGGATTGCCTACCTCTACGATCAGACGGGTAGGATCGCTCTTCTGGTTAGGCGCAAACTCCTGGTTGCTCCAATCCATAAACGCCTGTGGCACGAGAATCGTGTTGAGACGGGACGAGAATCCAATGACCTTTCCCTTGAACAGTTCTTTCTTGCCACCAGCCTGAATGCAGATATTAAAATCAATCATTCCCATCAGACCATCACTGATTTTAGGGAGCGAATGGCTCTGGGCGAATCCGAAGTTATACATATTAATATAGGTACGCGGGAGGATAATTGGAACCACCTTCTCGCCAGGTGTGTATTTCCAATCCTTGAGCGGAACATCCACGAAACCATCAGGAACACTTTCGAAGAAAAGCTCACTGTTCAATACATTCACACCATTTACGCCCATCTGCGCATCTACCTTGTACTCGGTAGAGGTAAACTTGCCTATCTTCTTCACGAACTTCTGGTCGCTGACATCATCCATCTCAGCTCCCGAAAAGGTATTGGAGCGGCCGCTGATGGTATTGCCCATACCTATTTTCTTGCTCATGATGAGATAGTCGGCTTTCATAAAACTGTCTTGCTGAGTGAAGACAGGCAGCACATCCTGATAAAACTGAAAACCGAAAAGTACGATGAGCATACCGAAGAGATTAGCAAAGGCGAAGCCTGCAAACTGAGGTATGCTGATATGCTGACGAAGTAACTTCCAAACGAGATTCATAATCTAAATATATGTTCATAGTTTAAGTCCATGTGCTTACCGATACTGGTCACGATGACGCCAGCCCCCTGCTCCTTCGCCTCCTTCATCATGATTTCGCCCATGATGCGGGAATTGTTGTCGTCGAGGTGACTGATCGGCTCATCAGCAAGAATGAAATCGAAAGGCTGACAGAGGGCACGCATCATCGCTACACGCTGCTGCTGACCGAACGACATCTTCCCTACCTTGGCATCCACCTTATCGGCGATACCAAGCATATCAAACCACTGCAGAATCTGCTCGCGGCTCTTGAAACCGGTAATCTTGTTCTTGATCTCTACATTCTCCATCGCCGTAAGCTCTGGAAAGAGACGGAGTTCCTGAAAGAGATGACTGATATGACGCTTTCGCATCTCTACCCAATCGGAAACCTTATAATTGGCGGTAACATCATTATCAAACATCACGCTTCCGCTGTAGTCGTGACGATAGCCGAGCACGTAGCTGCAGAAAGTACTCTTTCCGCTACCACTCTCAGCCTCTACCAGATAGAGATGACCTTTCTCGAAGGTAACATCCTGCTTCCATATCTCCGAATGCAGGTCTTCACGCTGGGCGAAAACCTGAGGAAGAACGGAATGAAGCTGAATCTTTTCCACTTTATTTTTTTTATTTAATGTTTTTTCTTTTTACTTTAAAGTATAAACCACAGAAGTAAGATTTCCGAAGACTGGAGCAAGCAGACCTGTAACAGTTGAGATGGCATCATCCTTGCCTGTGCCGCTGCCATCAGAACTCTTGGCGAGATTGATGACCATCGCCAGCTTCTGTCCCACGATAAGTTTCTGAATCTTGGCATCTATCGGATGATTGCTTGCCTTCACCGCATACTGAGCTGTCAGCTCATCGCTACCGCTGAAGAACTGCTTGTCATCGGTTACGCCGAAATAGAAGGAAGTCTTGCCATCGGTATAGAAATAGGAATTCTTACCCCAGTTGGCAATCTTGGCACCAGCAGGACATGAAGTCTTCCAGTAATCTACATCACCCAACCACTTGCTATGCGCCAACTTAGCTGCCATCATCATCTTCAGGTCTGCATCGCCCAGGGTAGGCAAGACGATGGCCATATCGCCATCTACGCTTCGCATGATGTTATCCATATCCACCGCCTGATTGATACCCATCAGGAGGGTCTGAAGACTGCGGTTGCTCTGCATCATCGGCAGGAACTGTTCACCATTTACATTCATGAAGATACCTGCCAGGGCATCATCCGGCATCGATTTCACATAACTGCCCTTGATAGGACGATAGTTTTGTGCCGCCTTCTGCAGCGCCTTGTCGATGGTTTCATTAAAGGAGAAAGTCTCACCCTGAATCTGCAGGATACCATCCTTCACCTTCATATCGGCAGCGATGACCACCTGCGAAGGATCGGTATCCTTAGGAGCCCCCAGGGTAAATGGAGCTACGAACTTCTCAGGCAAAGCCTGTGCCTGAGCCACCATAGCCATAGGAGAAGAGAGGGTCTGCAGACGCTCGTACATAGGAGAAACGGTGATACCATCCTCCTCTTCTGCTTTCAGATACTTTACCATCTGCTGCTGGAGCTGAGCCTGAGCATCAGCCACCACAGGACCCATCACGAGGAGCGCCTGACCGGAGAAGCCCACAAGCCACGAATCCTTCAATACTGCGAAATGAAAGCCTTTGCGCTCCTTCACTTCCGAAGCAATGCGCTTCTTGGCAAGCGAGGCAAGCCAGTCTTCCACATCCCCCTCATCGCTCACCTTGGCACAGAGACCGAGGTTGCCATCGGCACTCTCGAAGAGATAAAGTTTTTCAGAGATATCGATGCCACACTTATCTACATCATCCACGTGGAGCAGAGACTTGAGCATACCCGCCTTGTCTTCCGCATTCTTATCGGAAGCCATCTGCTGCAAATCCACCGAGATAAGAGCTGTACTTTTCTTAGGAATGGCATTGAGGTAATCGCTGCCAGAGCATGAGCCTAACACTACAACGAGAAGTGCTAAGCTCATCAAAACCAAATTCTTATACAATCTTTTCATCACAAAAACTAACACTTATATAATCTTCTTATATTCTTCTTGCAATATGCGCCATATGAACAGCTACAAGTCCCGCCGTTTCCGTGCGAAGTCGGCTGGTTCCCAGCGATACGCTTTCGTAACCATTCTCCAAGGCAAGACGAACTTCATCAATAGAGAAATCGCCTTCTGGGCCTACCAATACCGTGATAGATGCTGCATCGGATTCCTGGGATGCAGATGAATCCTGAGATGCATCAGAATCCATACTGCACGAATTGATTTCCGTGAAGAAATCCTTCTTCTCTACTTCTTCGTAGCAATGACAGATAAACTTGCGACCCGGACGAGGAGTCTGGATAAACTCCTTGAAGCTCTCCAGCTCATTCACGACCGGTTTCCACGCCTTGTGACTCTGCTTCACGGCAGAGATGACAATCTTATCTATTCTAGGAGTCTTCACTACCTTTCGTTCAGAAAATTGACAATTGAGGAAAGAGAGTTCATCGAACCCGATTTCCGTAGCTTTCTCAGCCATCCACTCTATACGCTCCATCATCTTGGTAGGCGCAATGGCAAGATGGATATGCCCCTTCCATGCACGTTTCTGAGGCATATTCTCCTTGATTTCATAAAGACAGCGCTTGCTGGAGGCTGCTGTCACCTCTGCACGGTAGAAAGACCCTTCCCCATCCATGAGGAAAATCTCATCACCACCCTTCAGTCGCAACACTCTCAGCGCATGGGTAGCCTCCTCTGCGGGCAATTCTACCTGATTTGCCGCATCCGGCACATAGAAATATCTAACCTCTTTCATTCGTTATCAATTATCTATCATCAATGATCAATCAGTCAAGTTCTTTTCATCCTTTTCTTCCTGGCGGCGCTTCATCTCATCACGGATAAAGGAAGCTCCCTCGTAGTTTTCTTCTTCTACCGCTTTCTCCAGTGCTTTCTTGAGAAGTGAATCCGGTAATCCCACGATAGGAAGTGCCACACTCATCACATCCTTGCGGAAAGGTGTAGTGAATTTCTGAAGCACCTCCATATTGGTAAAGATCTCCAGACCGGCAGTCAACGCCAGCAGGACAGCCTCATCCTGAGGAAGAGAATACGCTGATCCAGAAGTAGCATTCACCAGTTTTGCCTTAGGCCCTATGTTTCCATTAGCCTCGAAAACAACGTGATAGGCTTGAGGACCCTGTTCACAAATCATTCTAGCCAACACATCTACCAGATGCGGATGCTTGACATCCTTATCAAGCTGACGAAACTTGATTTCATTAGCCATCGGCTTATCTGTTACAATGGAGAGTGCACGTTCCTCCTCGGCATCAGTAAGAGTGACAACACAAGCCTCCTCTGCATCAGGAATTGCAAAAGCTCCCTGATAAACTAATTTTATTTTTTCCATTTTCATTATCCTTTCTTTGGTCTAAACAATACGGCAAAGGCAACACCGACCACGAGTGCATAACCTGCGAAGATAAACCAGCAAGTCTGCCAATCGCCCATCAAATATCCATTCTCCCAATGACAATAATGGTTGATCACCTGTCCTGCAAGAATTGTGCCAACAGAGGCTCCCAAACCATTGGTCATCAGCATGAAAAGTCCCTGGGCAGAAGCACGCACCTTAGGCTCGCACTTCTGATCTACGAACAATCCACCCGATACATTGAAGAAATCGAATGCCACACCATAGACGATACATGAGAGTATGAAGAGGGATACGCCTGGGAAAGCAGGGTTACCCAATCCGAAGAATCCGAAGCGGAATACCCATGCAAACATGGCGATGAGCATCACTACCTTGATACCATAACGCTTGAGGAAGTATGGAATCAGGAGAATGCAGAGTGCCTCCGCCACCTGGGAGATAGAAACCAGGAGAGTGGCATTATTGGCTGCAAATGTATCCAGCATCGAAGGATCGCCCTTGAAACTGGTGATGAACGGAGTAGCATAACCATTGGTTACCTGCAGGCTCATACCCAGCAGACCCGAGAAGATGAAGAACATCGCCATCTCGCGGCTCTTGAAGAGCTTGAAGGAATCGAAGCCCCAGGTCTCCATCCAGCTGCGTGCCTCTTTCTTCACCAACGGGCACTGTGGCAGGCTGAAGCAGTAAAGGAAGAGGACGATGCCCAATACTCCAGATACCAGGAACTGGAAGTGGGTATATTGGAACTTATGTGCATTTTCGGTAAAGAGGAACATAAACGAACCGTTATCCCAGGTAGCACAGTTGACAATCCACATGGTTAGGATGAATCCTACGGTACCGAAGACGCGGATTGGAGGGAAATCCTTCACGGTATCAAGTCCATGATTCTTCAGAATGGTGAACGCCGAAGTATTTGACAGCGCCAGCGTAGGCATATAGAAAGCTACGCTGAAGGTATAGATCGCCATGAAGACAGTCTCGTTAGGAGTAGCACTCGCCTCTCCCATCAGGAAAAGAGCTATCATCGACAAGCCGGCCAGGAGATGGCAATAGCCCAAGAGGCGTTGCGGCTGCACATACTTGTCAGCAACAATACCCATCAATGTAGGCATGAAGATAGAAACTATACCCTGGATGGTATAGAACCAGGAGATTTCAGCACCCATCCCGGCCTTGCCGAGATAGTTGCCCATAGATGTGAGATAGGCTCCCCAAACTGCGAACTCCAGGAAGTTCATCAGCGCCAAGCGAACTTTTAGATTCATTTTCTTATTCTTATATTTCCTTATGGTTTTAATATTCTTTTTCTGTCTGCTGCGTCCTCCTTCTCAAGGGATACGCCATTGCAGATTATATCTTGCAAAGATACACAAAATCTCTTAAAGAACGCAGATTTTTTAAGAATATCCGCCAAAAAGCTAGTTTATTTAACAAATAATATGTAATTTTGCAGCCGAAATTAAAACAAAAGATAAAATGTTATTAAAGTTTTTCCTTACGTGTAATAAGATTGGTGCCTTTACGCTAGGTGGAGGCTACGCCATGATACCTATCATGGAGAGAGAATTCGTGGATAAAAACAGATGGATGGACAAACAGGAATTTATGGACATCATGGTGGTGGCTCAAACTACCCCGGGCATCTTCGCCATTGATATGGCGAGCCATATCGGCTACAAGACGAAGGGTGTATGGGGCGGCATAGTGGGAGCTGTCGGCATCGCCCTGCCTTCTATCATCGCCATTCTCATCATCGCCATGTTCTTCCAGCAGTTTAAGGATAATTACTGGGTGGGCAAGTTCTTTGCCGGCGTTCGTCCTGCCGTGGTAGCGCTGATTGCGGCTCCTTGCTTCAAGATGGCAAAGACGGCGAACATCAACCGCTACAATATCTGGATTCCGTTTGTATGCTGTGCGCTGATTGCTGCATTCGGCATCTCACCTATTTATATTATCATAGCCGCCGGCGTGCTAGGCTGGCTTTACGGAAAATACAAGAAGCAAAGCTAATCATAAAGTTCAAAGTTCAAAGTTCAAAGTAAAAAAATGCTATTTCTAAAGTTATTTATCATATTTACCAAGATTGGTACATTTAATTTTGGTGGTGGATATGCGATGCTTTCGCTCATCCACAACGAAACCGTAGTAAAGAACCATTGGCTCACCAATGCCGAGTTTACGGATATCGTGGCTATCAGCCAATCTACTCCGGGTCCTATCGGCATCAACTGCGCCACTTATGTGGGTTATACCGCTTGTCTTCATGCCGGTTATCCTACCTGGGCAGCCTGGTTGGGCTCCTTCCTGGCATCCCTTTCTATCATGTGGCTGCCATTCATCATCATGATTCTCATCAGCCGCTATCTGATAACCCATAAGGATTCCAAGATTGTGAAGGATGTCTTTGCGGGTCTCCGTCCTGCCATCATCGGACTGATTGCTGCAGCAGCTGTGCTCTTGATGAATAAGGAGAATTTTGGATCGCCAACAGAAGATCCATTTGCTTTCGGTGCCAGCGTAGCATTGTTCCTGGGTGCCTTCTATTTCACCAAGGCCAAAAAGGCAAATCCGATATTGCTGCTTTTCATCTGTGGAATCATTGGATTGTTTATCTTCTAAACAACCCAAACACCTTCAAATAGGCACAAAAAAAAATTGATTGTCTCCCGACAACCAATCTTTTATTAACCTTAATAATCTAATACCATGAAAAACACGTTGCAAAATTACAAATAATCCTGCAACTTTCCATATTTTATTGCAAAAACCCACAGAGATTTAACTCTCTTTAAAGGTTTTTCCATTCCATTTAAAGCTTCTTTGCACTTTTATTGCACTAACTGCCTTTTTATCCTCGGCAGAGAGCAATGGCAAAGACAGGCGTACAACCAGCGAGTTTTCGTTCTGCAAAAGCAAGGCACTCACTATTCTCGGTTCTATCATCGCCTTCAGTTCTGCAAAGCAAGTTTCGCTCATCGTATCCGGTTTCTGGATAAGGCTTTCTGCCAAATCCTCCATTCGCTTACCGTCCAGGAGACGAGTGGCATCCATCTTCTTCCAATCCTGATTATAGAAATAGAGCTCACTCTCCTTCTCGGGACCTGCGAAAGTCTTGACTACGCAGAGCACGGAATCTCCGTTTTCCACAGGCAACTTTTTCATCTGCAAGGTAGAAGCCTTGGTCATACGGATCTGCACGAAGTCCTGGGTCAGCGTATCCATCACGCTCACCTCTTCCAGGAGATTCTTCACTTCAGCCTTCACTCCCATCTCCTGCAACTCAGCAAATTCGAGTCGCATGTTCTTGTTGAGACAAGGCATTACTTCATCAGGCATCGAAACCAGCAGGTCTTTCATCGACTTGGCTTCCATGCTCAGGCTTGCCATCATCAGGCAAGCGCATAATATATATTTTATCTTCTTCATCACTACAATTCCTTAGACCACTTCTTTCCCCAAGGGGTAAAGAGCCATGCAAGAAAGGCCAATGCTACTATTGAGCACACGGCAAAAGTTAAAGCCAATGTATTCATTTTTGAAGCCTTTAAATCATTTAGAGATTCTCCAAGAATTTCTTGCCCCATTTTGTATGAAGCCAAAGTGCTATAGCACCTGCAACGACCGTAATCGTCGCATAAATCATAACCAATCCTTCCATATTTCTCTATTTTCCGACAAAAGTACAGAAAATAATTGTAATCTGCAAGTTTTTTCGTGTTTTTCTATCCAACAATCGCTAAAAAAACGAAAAAGAGGAAAGTGTTTCTGACGAAACACTTTCCTCTCAAATTGTCTAATCTATTAATCGTACTTATCTTCTTCAGAAAAGATTTACTCCTCAACAGCAGCCTGCGCCGCAGCAATATTATCAGTATGGGAAGCCCTTTCCGTAGGTTACTCTAAACATAGGATAATATTTCCTTCTGTCTATGTAAAGGCTTTACACCTTATTATATTTATATACATATTTATATATATAGTTAATTCATTATCTATTTTTCATGAAATCGTGATGGATGATTACGCATTCTTTTTCTGCAACGGCATAGGCACATCCACATTTGAGTTCTTGCCACCAAGCATTTGGATAGTTTCCTTCAATGCTTGCACCTGTCCCTTTAGAAATATAATCTCCTGGTCTTTTGCATCAGCAAGGCTCTGTTGTCGTTTCTTATATAGGATTGCTGCATCCTCTTCCTGCGCCACGCCTACAGTTTCTTCTTTAGCAACGTAGCCTTCGCCGCCATTCTTCATGTACTTTGTTCCACCATAGAAGAAATCCATAGTCACACCAAGAACTTCACATATTCTCTCCAAGATGCCAGACTTCACATCTTGCACCTTAAACTGAGCACTTAAATTAGGCTGAGTCATATTCAATTTCTCAGCCAAACCTTTAATGCTCACATTCCCGAGAGTTAAAAGTTCTCTTAATCTATTACCTGTCATTATATGTAAAATTAAATAAAACTATCTTAAATTTAAACCTTTCTTTAAGTTTTTATTAAAACTTTATTTATCTTTGCACTCGAAATAACGAAATAGTAACGTTCGTAAAACGAAATACGTTTGCAAATATACATAAAAAATACAATATGAGCAAGAATAACTTTGAAATTTTAACCGAAGTTTATTCAGGAACCTCAATAGGCGAAAGAATAAAAAAGAGGGAGCAAGTCATCAGCGACTACCTCAACGTGTATGGGCAACTCATCCTGAACAAGGTGCTGAAACCAACCCCTGTGATGGAACACCTTGCCAAGAAATACAACTTTTCTCGCTGTGGTGTCTTGAAGATACTGAAGGAAGCAGGAATATATCATGGGCGTTCAAATCCTGTGGTATATCCAAGTGAGTTGAACAATAAAACAGAAATTTATGGAACAGCGAATCGTGTTTGAGGACAAGAATGTCAGTTACAAGACATTTCTTGAAGACTTAGCTACTTTTCTGGCACCGAAGATTGCGCTCTTGATAAAGAATCCTCCAAAAAAGTATTATAGTGAGCGAGAAAGTATGAGAGTGTTCGGTTCTGGGAATGTGCGCCGTTGGATTAAGGAAGGCAAGCTCAAACCTTTTTCCAAGAGAAAGGGAAAGACAGAATACAAAGTCAGCGACCTTCAGGAGTTACACCGAAGAGAGCAAGACTACTTTTAAAGCAAAGAGCAATGTACAGAATAAAAAGACATTATCAAGTAGCAGAGAAGCAACCTTGGCTTATAGACCTCCTCGTGAAGTTGAAGCCTTCGTACTTTGCCCCTTGCCAAGGCATAGAAGAGTGCAAGCTTGCACTCCACAACCTAGGCGAGGACATAAAAAAGCAAGAGCTAAGTTGGAAAAGAGGAAAATTTCTCCTTTCCTACATACGAGACATAACAGAGAAAGACGATGAAATCATCATCAGCTACAAAGGCGGCAAGCCCTGCGTGTCTTTCAAAATAGAGGAATCAAAAGCCAAAGAATCATGAACATAGCAGACAATAGTTGGATTAAGTTGCCCCGCAACTTTGTAAATTGGAGTTGGTACCATGACGCAAACATGGTGCAGCTATATCTGTACCTTCTTCTCAACGCCAACGTTTATGATGTCAAATACAATGACATCACCATCAAACGTGGCGAATGTCTTGTTTCTCTCAACACGCTATCCAAAGAAACTGGAATTTCATTGAAGTCGTTAAGGACAAGCCTTGCAAGACTCCAACGAACCAAAGAAATCGAATACAAGAAACTAAAGCATGGCAGGATTATCATTCTTGTAGATTTCAACAAGTTTCAACCTGTTGGCATAGATGAAAATGCACCAGATTGGATAAAGCTATATCGCAAAATCTGCGATTGGGGTTGGTACCATGAACCAAACATGGTACACCTGTACGTATATTTCATGTTGAAAGCAAAACTAGTCGTAGGTAATAATGGTACAAGTGAAGCATGGCAACTCAATACCACATTGAGATTGTTGACGAAAGCAACAGGTATTTCCGAGCGAAGCATCAGAACCTGCTTAACAAGATTACAGAGAACTGGCGAAATAGAATATTTGCCAGGGGTGTCACATAAACAAAGCATCATAACCATCTGTAATTATGATAGTTATCAGAAAAAGAATTTTTCAGACGGCACAATGGTGGCACAAGATGGGCACAACTTGATAGAAAGTAAAAGTAACACAAAAGAAGGTGCAATAACGACACAAAATAACGGAGATACAAATAATTATAAAACAGCAAGTTACAGCTCAACCAGATTCCAAGACGGCACAATGGTGGCACAAGGTGGGCAAGACATAGGCACAACCTTGGCACAAGATGGGCAGGAGTTTGGCAGTACTTGGGCAACACAAAAAGAATATAAGAATAAAAGAATAAAAGAAATAAAGAATATCGACGGCGACATCGCGCACGTGCGTGAGGGGGATTTCGTCGAAGTTTTGGAAGTGACCGACGTGAAGAAAGAAAACGAGCAAAAGAAATCAAGCAAAGAAAGTTTTGCGGAACTCGTGAAGGTGGAAGCCGCATGGTTAGCTGCCATTCAGAAAAAATACAAGCTCTCCACATCAGAGGAAGTGAAGAACAAAGTTGACGAGTTCGAGATTGAACTAGTCTGCCGTGGCAAGGATAAGCATGAGGATATGAAAGACTTCAAGTGTCATTTCTGCGACTGGCTTGAAAAGAATTTGAGAACTATCAACCAACCTCAGGCTTCCAACCGTTCCCCATCACCAACCTCAGAGCGTTGGAGCGGCGAGAAGTTTGTACCAAAAAGTTCGGAAGGAGGCATCTATGAAGGAAATTTCTAACATGGGGTTCACCCCAGAGCTGTGCTTTGAGCATCTGCGCTATCATTTCGCCCAAGAGGTGAAAAAGAGAGAGAAGTCTTTCGTTGCCGAACCATCCCAGATGGAAAGCATGAAAAAAGTCGCCTCGTGGTTAACAACCGGAAAGGAGCACTGCTGGCTTGTCCTCAACGGCATCACAGGCAACGGAAAGACCACCTGCGTGAAGGGGATGCGAAGCTTCATCAACTGCTGCAAGATTCCCGATCCTAGCAATGGAGAAGGCAGCGTGTTCAGCTCCAAGGCAGGAATCTGGCTAGTCACGGCTAGAGAACTCTACCAGATGTTCGTAAGTAACAAGCCCAAGTTTGAGCGATGCGCCAACACCTACATCCTCGCCATCGACGAGCTAGGAACGGAAGAAACGGACTTCTGCGAGTACGGGAACAGATACAAGCCCATCGAGCAGCTGTTGTCGTATCGCTACGACAAGATGCTCCCGACCATCATCACCACCAACTTGCCGATGGCAGACATACGCCCGAAATATGGTGACAGGCTTGCGGAAAGGCTCAACGAGCTGATGGAAGTGGTACACATGCCAGACATCAACTTCCGCAAGATTCACTAAAAAACGTAAAAAACAACGCTCAGGACGACTTTTCCGAAGCTAGCAATAAATTCCTCACAGAAACAAACAAAACGTCTCAAATCGCAAATAAAGCGGCAAAAATTAGGTTTTACATGGAAGAATACAAAACAATTTTGGAGAAAACAGATGGAGGACTGGATATTTTCAGCTATTATCTGGGTAAGGAGTGCTTGAAGAAAAAGTTCAAGAGCCCCTTCAGAAGTGGCGACAACCGTCCGTCCTGCCATCTGTATCTCAACGAACCTCCAGGAGAGCAAGCCTACTACTATCTCCAGGACTTTGGCGACAGCAGATGTAGCGGCAACGCCTTTGCAATCGCTGCAAGGGTGCTGAACATGAGCATCCGCAATGATTTCAAGGCCGTATTGGAGAGAATCGACCAGGATCTGTGCCTGGGAGTCTTTGAGGAGAACAAGGGAAAGTATTCCTCAAAGCCCCAGTTCAACAGAGCTGCCATCAAGCAAGAAATCAGCAAGAACAAGACATCAAGTATCAAGACTTTCATGCCTGTCATACAAGAATTTATGTCTTGGGAACTAGAGTATTGGAACAAGTATGGAATCGATGTCAACACCCTACGTCGCTATCATGTTCACAGCCTAAGAAGCGTGACTTTCAATAAAGCCGACGGCAAGAGTTTCAACATATTTGGTTCCAAGGCCATCCCAGCCTACGGCTATTTCTTCAACGACATGAAGGGCATCAAAGTATATCGTCCTAAGGCAGAAAACAGATTTCTGTATGGCGGCGACCTGCCAACGCCATATGTGTTTGGATGGGAACAGTTGCAAGAAAACGGCGACATGGTGTTCATCACTGGTGGAGAAAAGGATGTCCTGTCCCTTGCTTCCCATGGCTACAATGCCATAGCATTCAACAGCGAGACGGCAAAGATACCTGCAGACAAAATAAAGCTGCTTTCCCAGAGATTCAGAAAAATTATATTTCTTTACGATTCTGATACTACAGGCATCAAGGAATCCAAGAGCAGAGTGGAAGAGTACAATGGCAATTACAACGTTTTCAGATTGGAGTTACCTCTCAGCGGAACCAAGCAAGAAAAGGACATTAGCGACTATTTCGCCTTAGGAAGAACGACACAAGACCTACAAAAGTTAATAAACAAGATGTAGGAACATCATGATGATAAAAGTAAATGAGTGAAACGAATAAATATTTAACAATCATGAACAAGCAAAAGAACGGAAAAGCACTGCATTTGGAACACGCAGCAGAAGAAATCTGCTTTGAGTCCTTGACAGTGAAAGATCAAGAAAAACTGCAAGAATTTGGCATAAATCCTTCCTCGATACCAGAAGAAGTATATTCCATCGACTGTAGCAGCCTGAACAGAGTGTGGCACGGAATAGGAATGAGAAACGTACACGGAGGCGTGGAGTTCATCAGCCTGACGGAGATGAAAAGACCAACGACAATTCATCGCAAGGGCATCACATTGCAACCTTCTAAAAAAGGCTCAGTCGCTAGTTGCTGCCTTTTTAGTAATTTCATGGACTATCTGGCCTATCTCTCTTTGTCGAAGGACGGCAAGATTGCACTCCCCAAGGAATGCGATTGCATCATCCTTAACCACCATTTCAACCTCTCTCACTTTCTCGTAGAAAGCGAGGAGTACGAGGAAGTGAACCTGTTCTTGCCCAACAGTTCAGCAGGAAAGGTGCTAACGAGAACCATCATGGACAGAAATCCGGCCGCAGTGGACTGGTCGGGAAGTTACATACACTTTCAGAGCCTTCGCTCATACGCCTATTACAAGTTCATAAAAAACAAAGAGAGCCTATGAAAATAGTGGGAATAGCATTCGGTGTTGCCGTCATTGGCATCATCATCGCCTTCATCTATGAGATTAAGTTCACTTACAGAGATGGGGACTTATGGAAAAAGTAAATGATATAAAACGCAAACCTTATGAGAAATAACGGAATCCTTAACATTGACGTTGCTAGGGCAGATTTGCCCATGCAACCAGAATATTGGATAGAAGAGACTTACGTATCAAGATACGAGAAACTTCTTAGAGTGATAGAAAAGAAGACCTCTTTTCTGCCATATCGCAACACAAAGGTCATCAGGGAAATTTCCTTTGAGGTTCCAGCATCCACCACGCTGGAGCAAATAAAGGAAGTAAGTCTGGCATTTGAAAAAAGATTCAAGGTATCATGTTTTCAAATCAGCATAGACCGCTCAGTGCAGGTAGCCCACCTGTTGTTTGCCTGGATAGACATGGAAACAGGCAAGGCCGTCAAGCTCGATGTCAACACCTTGAAGCGTGCCACAGGTATGTTTCTGAGAAGACTTAAGCTTCCTCATCCCAAGGACTATGACAAATGGATAAGATATGTCCTTATCGATGCCTATGAGGAATGTCCAGATGTCTTCAAGCAACAATACAGGGCCATTTGCAAGGAAGACAAAGAGACTGAAAGCAGTTGCATTATCAGAGATGCCCTTGCCTATGCCGAACTTATGAGCAAAGGGCAAGCAAAGTAAAATAGCACCGAAATATTTCAAATAGAGTAGATGTAGGGGATTACTCCCCTACATCCTACTCTATTGTTCTATAAAAGCAATCTTTTCCCTTTTATACAGTGAGTAGGCAACACGTCCTACCAAGTCACCCTCATACCTTACCAATTCCTCATAAATGAAGTTATAGTGCTTTGCCATGCTGCCTATTGCTTAGTACACGTTCAAAGATAGCATTAATGCTATTCTCTGTAAATGTTTGACTATAGGTTTTACCTTGGACATAAGTGTCCACGGTAAACCCCATAGGTGAGACATTCTTGTTGTTCTGCCCTATCTTATATTTTCTCATCCTCTCGTTAGCCTTGAGGATTGTCTCTTCTGATACCTTACACATATTTTTTGCCACAAAGGGACTTTATTAAATTTATTCCGTTGCAAAAGTACGACAAATAATTCTAATCTCCAAACTTTTATGAGTTTTAATGGCTTACAAACAAAAAACTCCTGATTCTCTCGAACCAGGAGCGTTGAACCTTATATATAATGATTTTGCAATTTAAACTACAGGATTTGCCATTAAACTATAGTGAATGGTCATGGAGCCAAGCCTTCTGGGAATAGCTTAGTCTATCCCAGTTGGTCTTAGAGCGTCTTCTTTTCTTTTTATTTCCACCACCAACTACCGCTTCCACGGTTTTCTTGCCGAGCCAACCGGCAAATGCCAAAGTTAATAAAGCCTCCATAATCGTAACGTTTTATTTGTTAATACTAAATGTTCCTACAGGGATGGCTGTAGCCGTGATGATTGACATGTAGAAGATGCCATACTCTCCTGGCTCTGCCTCAGATGCTGGAATTTCCAAGAGATAGCTTTGGTTTCCATATTTATGACCTGTGAAAGCTACATATCCTCTCTTCTTGGTTTCTGCGCTGCCTATCAAGGCAGGCTTGAACTCCATCCATTGAATTCTTCTGTCCTTCTTTGATGCTTTGAAACGTACAATGCGGTAAATCTCCATTGGATCGTACTCGTTCTTCTCTCCCTTGATGAGTAAACGGATGCCATTGCTTGCATTCTTCACGGTGTAGGCAGACTTGCCACCTGCGAAAGCAATGTCCATACCCTCTGCTCCTGCGAGGGTATTCACTGCATCGGCAGCTTGTCCTACTCCAGCTGCTGTTCCCATCACACGAACACCATTAATTATACCAGAAGCACTTCCAGATGTACTGGCCCCTATCATACCTCCTGCAAACCCCAAGTCTCCAACAGCTCCTGCTATCTTGGCAAATTTGCCGAATTTATTCTGATGCTTGGAAATCATTCCGTCCTCTTTTGGGAGCGCATCAAAAGTGGAATCACTTGTGAGCACGCAATAGCTGTTAATAAACTCAGGCTCTGGAGCCGTTACCTGTTGGGCAAATCCTGTGGAAGTTGCAGCCAACATCATCATTGATGCTAAAATTTTCTTCATATTACTTATGTTTTAAGAACTTTTTCTGATGCAAAGGTACAAAAAAACATTTATATAAGCAAATAATTCAATATTTATTTCATTATATAAAGAAATATTTATATCTTTGCAGTCGTATTCAAAACAACATTTAAACAAACATATAATTATATAAACATTTATGAAACATTACGCAAAGATTATTTCCTTCGCCAACCACAAAGGTGGCGTTGGTAAGACAACGACAACAGCAAGTATGGGTTCAATCCTCGCCTCCAAGGGTTACAAGGTTCTCTTGGTAGATTTGGATGCCCAGGCAAACCTCACGAGTTCACTCTTGAAGAAAGAGGTCACAACCACCATCTATGATGGCTTGAAATCCCAGTCCTCCACCTCCCTTTATATATATAAGGTACGTGAGGACATCCGTTTGGACATGATACCAGCCGATTTGAACCTAGCCCAGGCAGACTTGGAGTTGGCAGGAAAGATGGCGAGAGAGAGAATCCTCTCAGAGTTGTTGGAGAACTACAAGAGCGAGTACGACTACATCCTCATCGATTGCCCACCTTCCCTTGGGTTGCTCACCCTGAATGCCCTCACGGCATCCGACTATGTGATTATCCCTTTGGTAGCAGAAGTCTTGCCATTTAACGGATTGAAGATGATCTTCGACTTCATCAACCAAATCAAGAAGTTCCTCAATCCAAAGGTAAACATCTTCGGTATCGCCATCACTCGATGGGAAGGAACGAAGCTCAGCAAGAACATCGAGGAAGGTTTGAGAAAGCAGCTGGACGATTTAGTGTTCACGACAAAGATTCGCAAGAATGTCACCATCGCCCAGGCACCATTGGAGGCAACGAACATCGTTGACTACGACAAGAAGAGCAATGGCGCACAGGACTACATCGCCCTGACCGAGGAGTTTTTGGAGAGAATGGTATTAAACAATGTAACCATCAGCAAGTAGAACGTAAAATTAGCAGTTATGTCAAAGAGCATCAATTCAAACGCAATGGATTCCCTGTTACAAGGGTTGACAGGGAAGACCGAGGAACAGGAAGCTGTTCCTACACAAGAATGCCCTAGCGAGGCTCCTTCACCTACCAGGCGAAAGGAGAAACCACGCTATGAGGTAATCAGCACCATGGTTGATCCAGATGTGATGAGTAAGGTACGAACCATCGCCGACATCGAGGGAGTGGCCATCAAGGAAATCATCGGAGTTGGCCTCAATATGTTTATCCGCAAGTATGAGGAGCTTCATGGAAAGGTGCGTGTGAAAAAGCCCAGAAAAGGGGATATTTCCCAAATCTTCAACTCGTAGGCATCGTTCCCCTTCCTCCCAGTGCAGCAGCAGGTTTAATAATCTATACCTGAAAACACCGAGGGGTGAAAGGGGGCGAGAAGCCCCATTAACAAACGATACCACCATCAAGAACACCTTGACCCACGCAAGCGTATTCTCGGGGATAGGCGGAGCGGAGCTTGCAGCCTCCTGGATGGGATGGAAGAATCTCTTCCATTGCGAGATACAGCAGTTTCCAAGGCAAGTTCTTGACTATTGGTTTCCAAATTCAGAAAGTTATGAAGACATCACCAAGACAACCTTCACGAAGTGGAAGGGAAAAGTCGATGTTCTCACAGGCGGATTTCCCTGTCAGCCCTTCAGCTATGCAGGAAGCAGAAAAGGAGCGGAAGATGACCGCTACCTCTGGCCTGAAATGCTACGAGCGATTCGGGAGATACAGCCCACTTGGGTCGTTGCTGAAAACGTTGTTGGCATCACGACGATGGTACAACCCAGCAGTGTCACTGAAATGGGACGTTCAGACTTTCTCTTCGAAGAAAGTGTTGTATGTAGAGAAGAATACAGGTACATCCTCGATGCCATCTGTGAAGACATTGAGCGAGAAGGATATGAAGTCCAACCGCTTGTTATTCCAGCTTGTGCCACAGGAGCGCCCCATAGAAGAAACAGGATATGGATTGTTGCCCACCGTACAGACACAGGGCTTGAAACGTTGCAACAAGAAGGGCAAGACGGAGTTTCTGCCCCTGCACCTCCTCCCTACGCCTACAGCTGCGGAGGCGACCAAGTACACCACCAAGCTCAATTCCAAGAGCCAGATGGGAATGGGACTGACAGCCCTTGCCATGAACGGCAAGCTGCCATCATCGAAGAAAGTAGCAGAGGAAACCGGGGGTTCACAGGGTTCCCGTCAGTTCAACCCACTATATGCAGAGGAGATGATGGGCTTCCCTTCGATGTGGACGACCTTGCCATTTCTGAAGGAAAATGGAGAAAGGAATCCATAAAGGCATACGGCAATGCCTGGGTTCCGCAAGTGGCTTTGGAGATATTCAAGGCCATAGAAGAGTATAATAACAATTAAAGAACAAGACAGATGAGAAAATTTTTCAAAGACAACATTTGGCTATTTGCCATTGTCGCCGCAATCTTGGTCATACAAGGTATATTGGGCTATTACAGGAAGAACCAAGTTGCCGAAATGAACAGACTTTCCGGCAAAGAGAAAGTAAAAGGCCGTGACATATCACGTACCATAGATGAGTTCAAGTATAAAGGAAAGACCTACACCTTTGTCATCTATGAGAGAGGTGTAAACATGGAAGTAAGAGAACTAAAATAAGTTGCACAATGGAAAAAGTTGACATATTTGACCAAGAAATTGGCAGGGCAGCCATAGAATGCAACGGCAACCTTGTAGTGGTTTTCAATGGCAAGAAAGCATTTTGGTTCAAGGAACAAATCGAGAGTTTTGTAAAAGAGCATCCCGAAGCACCTCTTCCACTCTCTGTGTTTTGCGTGACAGTCTCGAAAGTAGGCGAACCTTGCAAGTACAAGAGCACAGGCAATTCCTTCAGTTTCGTGGCTAGAAGCGTTTCCCGCAGAGAAGCATTGTCGGAATATTAAGCAATACCAGAAATCAAGATGAAAGTCATATTATTACCAAAAAATGTTTGGGGATGCAAAGGAATAGATTGTTATAACAATATCCCAGAGTGCTATCCCCACAGAGCATTCTTCATAGAATGCGAAATGTCCATAATTCCTCGAAAAGGAGAATTCATCATGCTCTCCGACTACGAAGACATGATATTCAAGCAGCTTTACAGCCAACTATCCAATTCCGACAGTGACCTGCACTTACTATTGGAAGAGATTCGAAAAGAAGACAACAGGACACCATCCTACCTAAGGAACGTAAAGGAGCTAGAAGACAAGTCTCTCCTGCATATGGTGGTGTATGGCGACGAGCATGAAGAAATTTTCAACGAAGGATTGACGGATTATCGCTGGCTTGTGGAAGAAGTAACCTATAAGATAGGATATTCTGGTGAGACAGTGTTTGTTACCATATCTCACACATATTAATAACAAAATAGTCTCTGTTTTAGTGTAAACACTCCAAAAGCAGAGACTATTTCGCTTTTCTGCCTCTTTCCTCATTTTTCTCATTCTGGCAATCACCATTTCATTGTATTAAATATCATTCTTTTCCATTTACTTGTCTTCCAAAGATTTTAAATAAGACACATTTTCCAAGCCATCAACCATCTGCAAAGTCTTCCAAGCATTGCGGCGTTCCTCCGATGAAAGCTCTTTGTCTGTTCCGTCATCATTACCAACATAGATATTATGTTTCAACAAATATGCCAGAAGCAATCTTTTCCTTGTGGCTTTCAGTTCCTTCTTGAAGTTTTCCTTGTGAAAATCGAAGTAAGTAAGCAACTCGGCATATTGTGAAGGAGTAAGTTCCAAGGATATATGGCTATTCTTCTCCTTATACCAAATCTCACCGTCGCCCAAGATTTTCTCACTGCACATAAAGAACAGCTCCTTCAGCAAGTGGTCACATCCAACATTGAAGACATATTCTTTCTTTTGTTCGCTCTCATTCAAGATGTCCTCCAAATTAACACCCAGGGTAGAGCAAAGCCTAACCATTGCCTTTCGAGCATTAATGGCTTCTCCCTCTTCCCCTCTCAAAGCGAGTTCGTTCAGTTTCAGAATTTTCTGTTTAAAACTCTCATACTTTTCTTCCATATCATCAAATTTTAAAAATTATATTCCATTCTCAGAGCCTTGTCGAAATCACATGAGTTGACGAGTCTCACCATCCCCTTTTTCTTGGCATAGCTGTAGTTGCCAACAATTCCATGCTTGTTCAGTATCAATTCCACTACCCGAACATCCTCGTTGTTAAGTTCATTGAGCAGACACCCCATCAGAACAAAGTTCCTAGCCTGTGCTTTAGTGACAGGAAAGACTTTTCCCTGAAGCATTTGCTTCTTATAGGGTTTTCCTGCAGGAACAACGTTGGCACTATGGTTCATATACACCATTCGTTGCCAAGAAATCTCATTCATTCTCATATCATCTATATTTTTGAAGTTACAAAGATAAGTGATGGAACTTAAAATGACTGCTATAAAATGATATATCTTTCATTTTTAACATATACCACCACCTTTGCCTAACATAAAAAGAAGCACAGGAGAGGTTATTCACCTCTCCCGAAAGAATCTATGAAGTCTCGTTGATGTCGTAGATGAAGAAGTCGTTCTTAGCGAAGACCCCAATCATTCCCACACCAGCTACCACTGCTCCAGCTATTATCAGCCAGATGGCCAATCCCTCATCAAGGAAGCGCATGTTACCACCCATGAAAGCAAAAGCCATCATTGCCACTCCAAACATTGAGAAGAAAAACAAAGCGTTTTCCACACTCATCTTCTTGAGAAACTTAATAATCTGTTTCATTGTCAATCTCATTTTAACGGTTCAACTTTAAAAATTATACTTTGGATTTCCGGAACCTTCTAGCCTTTTACAGTTATTTGTTTCGTTCGATCCGATATTTTTTTTAATCATACCTCGGCGTGTCCTTCGCCTCCTGTAGCCTTTTTACGTGCAGAAAGGATGGCAGCCCAGAGGAGTCAGAACGCCAAGGAATTTGGTAGAAACTTTTCAGGAATGCCCAAATAAGAATTATTTGCGGAAGGCTTCCAGGAAAGTTTTAGCCAAATAAGGAGGTCTCTCCTGGTACTTGGTATCTGACAGGGCCGCCATAACTTTGCACAGGAAAAAGCAAGGGAGGCAGAGGTCACGCTACCGCTTCAATAAAAAAGTGAGGTCGAACAATAGAAACAAATATGAAAACATAGATATAAGAAAAGTAGAAAAGAAAAATATAGATATAGCACTGTAGTTTTATAGGTAGGAATAATTATATTCTTATATGACTATATACTTATATAAATATATAAAGAAATAAGAAAATAAGGAAATATAGAAACAGAAAAATAAGATTCCGAAACTTCGGCTATAGATATAGGAGCGTAGAGGATGGCACACTTGTGAGGAGAATGGCATGTCCATGTGGCTTGGAGAGAGG